>Ga0209777_10000049_pt1 | contig 191195 bp, 206 predicted proteins | sample FrelakmetHBP12HB_FD_187147 | JGI IMG/M metagenome (GOLD analysis project Ga0209777, IMG submission 187147) | Freshwater lake sediment microbial communities from the University of Notre Dame, USA, for methane emissions studies -HBP12 HB (SPAdes)... | ecosystem: Environmental > Aquatic >...
AGCTGAATACTAAAGAGAATAGGAAAGCCATACGCTCTGCAATGAGCGCAGTAATGATAAAAGAAGCTGTTATTCGAAGAGGGCATCTGGTGCCTCAGAACTATCCATTTTTAGTTAGCGACGAGTTAGAAAAGATTAACAAGACCAAGCAATTGCTTGACTCGCTGTTTAAGTTAGGATTTAAGGACGAGCTGAACAAGGCTAACGAGCCAAGAGCAAGGGCAGGCAAGGGAAAAATCAGAGGACGAAGAAAGATAATCAAGAAGAGCTTGCTTTTGGTAGTCTCAGATGTCGCAATAATCAGGAAAGCAGCGAGCAATCTTCCGGGCATTGATGTGATTAATGTAAAAAAACTGAATGCGGAAGCGCTTGCTCCAGGATGCCATGCGGGCAGGGCAACACTATTCACAACCAAGGCAATGGATGAAATCAGAAAAGGATTATTCACCAATCATTTAATTAAAACAATAAAAAAGTAAATGATGAACAAATGAATTGAGGAAGAAAATGATCATAAAATATCCTTTATCAACAGAAAAATCAATTAGGCTCATGGAGAGCGAGAACAAGCTAATCTTTGTAGTTGACCCTAAGGCTAACAAGCAGGAAATAAAAAAAGCAATCGAGGAAATGTTCAGCGTAAAAGTAGAGCAGGTAAGAACGCTTAATGATTTCAAAGGAAGAAAAAGAGCATATGTCAAGTTTGCAGCTGAAACACCCGCAATTGATTTGGCAACCAAGCTAGGATTGATGTAAGAAGAAATAAGAGAATAAGGGATTGAAGAGAAGAATTTCAAGAATTCAAAACAAAAATTCAAAAATTTCAAAAAACATGATTGAGGCAAAACAATGGGAAAAAACCTGACGCAGCAGAAGAGAGGACGTGGAAGCCCTGTCTTCAGAAGGCCCGGATTTAAATTTGAGGGAAAGACTCAAATTGGTAATAATGGAACTGCTGTGATAAGAGAATTCCTGAGTTGCAGAGCTCATTCTGCGCCGCTCGCAAAAATCAGGCACGAGGATAATTCCACTTCATTAATCATTGCGCCAGAAGGAGTGCAAACAGGGCAAACCATAATTATTGGTGGAAATGAGATAACCTTCGGGAACATTGTAGAATTAAAGAATATTCCCGAAGGAACAAGCGTTTTTAATATTGAGAACGCGCCCGGAGATGGAGGAAAATTTGTGAAGTCCTCTGGAACCAATGCTAAGGTGGTTGCAAAAACAGCCAGCAAAGTAACCCTGCTCCTACCTTCCAAGAAACAAAGAGACTTCAACCCCGACTGCAGGGCCTGCATAGGCACAGCTGCGGGAGGAGGAAGGCCGGAGAAGCCATTTTACAAGGCAGGAAGAAAATACTTTGCAATGAAAGCCAAGAATATGTACTGGCCCAGTGTTTCAGGCACTAGCATGAACTCAGTTGATCACCCCTTTGGAGGACACAAGAGCCACCACAAAGGAAGGCCTACTACTGCCCCGAAAAATGCTCCGCCGGGAAGAAAAGTTGGAATGCTGCATCCGAGGAGCAGCGGCAGAAGCAAAGTAAGGAGATAATCATAGAACTGATATTACTATAATATTACTATCATATCATAACAGACAGACAAAATACAGATCAGAGGAAAAGGTGATTATGACATGGTTCGACAAGGCTTTAGTTATCACGGAAAAACAATAGAAGAGCTTCAGCAGCTCAGCCTTCCGGAACTAGCTTTGCTTATGCCAAGCAATGAGCGCAGAAAACTCAAGAGGCTTACAGATGAAGAGAAAAAATTTATGGCAAAGGTGCAGGCAAGCAAGAAGCCCGTGAAGACTCACCTGAGAAGCATGATAATACTTCCTTTCATGGTTAACAAGATACTAATGATTTATGATGGCAGGAGCTTCCAGCCAATAACTGTTGTGAACGAAATGATAGGCCACAGACTCGGAGAATTCGCGCCGACTCGAAAGAAAGTCATGCATAATGCTCCAGGAATCGGCGCCACCAAGTCAAGCGCAAGCCTGTCTGTTAAGTAAACATGAAAGAAATAATCGCGAATTGAAACAGGAAGATAAGAAACACAAGAAACAGGACAAAAAATGAAATACAACTATGCTTTCAAATCCAACAAGGAGAATGTGGTCAAAGTAGTTGGCAGAGACCTGGGCATCTCCACCAAGAAAGCAATTGAGATATGCTCCTACATCAAAGGCATGCCCGTCAAGAAAGCAATAATGATTTTGGAAAAGGTGGCAAAGCAGGAAATGGCCGTACCATTTAAGAGATTCACAGAAGGAGCAGGCCACCAAAAAAATATAGGAGCTGCCAAATATCCTGTTAAGGCTGCCAAACAATTCCTCCTGCTGCTCAAGGCTCTGGAAGCAAATGCCCAGAACAAAGGATTAAGCTCAGAGCTCAAAATTATTCATGCATGCACCCAGAAAGCAGCAGAGCCATTTCACTACGGAAGAAAGCGAAGAATCAAGATGAAGAGGACCCATGTTGAAATTGCTGCAGAAGAGATGGAGATTAAAAAAGAAAAAGCCAAGGAAAAGGAAACCAGAAAGGAAAAGCACGAGAGGCAGGAGAAGGAGAAGCTCTCCAATAAAACAGAAAAAATAGAAAAAACAGAACAAGCAATAGAGCCAACAAAACCAGCAGAGGAACAAAAATGATTTCAAAAATCATGATTACAAAAAATAAAATAATCCAGAAAACAGCTCAAGGTGATTTTTTTTGATTGCTCTCAAAAATCCGAGATTTTTGGGGCATCAAAATTAATGGAGGGAAAATTTTGATTGAACGTAAATTCGTTAACCAGAACATAAAGGAATTTGAAATTAAGGAATATATTAAGCATAATCTCAACAGAGTGGGATTAAGCGATGTCAAGCTACAGAGAACACCTCTTGGAGAAAAAATAATTATCAGCACCAGCAGGCCCGGATTAGTGGTCGGCAGGTCAGGAACCAATATAACCAAGCTCACCCATGACCTAAAGCAGGTTTTCAAGCTTGAAAATCCACAGATTGAGATAGAAGAAGTTACTAACGTCGGGCTTGATGCAAACATTATCGCAGAGATGATAGCCAACTCCCTGGAGAAGTTCGGCATTGCCAGATTCAAAGGTATAGGACACAAGGCAATGGCTGATGTTATGAGCGCAGGAGCGCTTGGAGTGGAGATATTAATAGGAGGCAAGGTTCCAAGCACCAGAGCCAAGACGTGGAGATTCCCTCAGGGCTACCTGAAGAAGTGCGGGGATATAGCGGTTTCACAAATAAAAGTTGCCTATGCATCTGCCCAGCTAAAGAGCGGGACTATAGGAATAAAAGTTAGCATTATGACTCCCGACATCAAGCTGCCCGACAGAATACACATAAAAGAAGAGCAAACTGAAACTAGTGAAGGCAAGGTGGAAGAAGTCAAGGATGCTGCTGTGATCAAGGAGCTTGCAGACAAGGCTCAAGAACTTGCAAAGGCAAAGGAAAGCAGCAAAGGTGCAGAGGATAAAAAACAGGAACCCAAAGCAAGAAAGCCCGCAAGAAAAAAATCAGAACCTAAACAAAGAAAACAGAATGAACAGAGCGAACAAAAAGAACAGAAGATAAAACAAGAAGAGCGGAAAGTTGCTTCCCACGAGGATGCTGCGGTTGATGTTGCTAAAAATGATGAAAATAATGCTAAAGAAACAGAGGCAGAAGAAAATACTGGAGCAGAACAATGAAGCACAAAGAATTAGTTCAGTTGAGCCAAGAAGACCTCGAGAGGAAGTTAAAGGAGTTAGGATTGGAGCTAATTAAGTTGAATGCTCAGGTTGCCACGGGAACTCCACCTAAAAACTCAGGCCAGCTTAAGAAGCTCAAGAAGGATGTGGCTAGAATCATGTTCGTACTTTGCACCAAGCAAAAAATTGACGAGACAAAGCTGGCTCAGTCAAAAGCAAAAACAGTGCAAAAAAATAATCAAAAAAATATTTTGAAGCAGAAAGGAGCAATCAAAGCTCCCAAATCAACAAAAGCAAAAAAACAAACAAAAGAACAAAAACAAAATGAGTGAAACTTGCACCACGTGCGGGCTACCTAAAGAGCTTTGCGTTTGTGAAACAATCGCAAAGGAGAGCCAGAAGATTGAGGTTGTGCTCATAAAGAAGAAGTTCGGGAAGATAAGCACCGTAATAAGGGGGCTTAACCAGAACGAAATTAACCTCAAGGATTTGGCCAAGAAACTGAAAAACAGATTCGCCTGCGGAGGCACAGCCAAAGAAGGAATAATTGAGCTTCAAGGCAACCACCTAAAGGAACTTAAGACAGAGCTCGTAAAGCTCGGCTTTAGCCCAGACACGATTGAAGTAAAATAATCGAACCAAAATAAAAACAGAGAAGAAGGCGTATGACCCACTCAGGAGAATTTATAGGCGCAAAAATAAAAATCATCAGCGCTGCAAACCAAAGCCTAAAAGGATTGGAAGGCAGCGTAATTGACGAGACAAAAAATACCTTAAAAATAAAAAATAATGATCAAGAGGAAAAAACAGTCATGAAAAAAGGAAATGTTTTCCTCATCCACAACCAAGAGATTAATGGCGACGAAATCATGCGTAGACCAGAGGAGCGGATTAAGCTTAAAAAATGATGCTAGGAGTTTGAAAAAATGAAAAAGAAAGGAATTGGAAAAGGCGTGAACACTCCCCAGAAGACATGCAGCGACAAGCGATGTCCTTTTCATGGGGCCATAGGCGTACGCGGGCGTATACTGACCGGCATAGTAACCAGCGACAAGATGACGCGAACAGTAAATGTGAGCTGGACAAGGAGAATATATGTCGCCAAATATGAAAGATATGAGAAGAGAGTGAGCAGCGTAAAAGCCCACAACCCCGACTGCATAAATGCCAAAAAAGGAGATGCAGTAAAAATAGCAGAGACCAAGCCTTTGTCAAAGACCAAAACCTTTGTTGTAATAGAAATCCTAGGATCCCAATCAAAAGAGCAAGCTGTGAAAGAGGGACTGGTGCAGGAATCATTCAAAGAGCCTGTCGCTGACAAGTCCAAAACCAGTACTGAAGATGAAAGCTTTGGTGCTGGTGCTGAGGTCAAAAAGAAGAAAATTAAGAGCGAAGACGAAGATAGCGAAGATAAAGAGTAAAAATTAAGGAGTAAAAATGAAAGCATTCAAAGCACACATCACCAAAGGGCTCCAGAAGGGCTCCTTCCTTGAAGCCTGTGATAACTCAGGAGCTAAAGTAATTAAGATTATCTCTGTGAAGAGAGCCAAGACTGTTTATGGCAGGAACCCGAGCGCAGGCATAGGCAACCTGATTTTGGCGTCTGTTGTCAAAGGAAGGCCCGACATGAGAAAACAAGTGGTGTTTGCAATTATCGTACGCCAAAAAATGGAGTACCGAAGACCTAGCGGAGTGCGAATCAAGTTTGAGGACAATGCTGCTGTAGTGCTAAAAGATGATAAGGGAACTCCCAAAGGAACAATTTTCAAAGGTCCAATAGCAAAAGAAGTAACAGAGGTATGGCCAGGAATAGCCAAGGTAGCCAAGCTGGTTGTTTAGCTGTTTAATGATAATGATTTAACAATTGAAGAATAAGAAAGAATAATCAAGACGAATCAAGAATGATAAACAATGATTTTGAGGGATGATATTTATGGATAAAAAATTTTCAACCAAATGGAAAGGAAGCAAGCAGCCTCGGAAGCAGAGAAAATACCGATATAATGCTCCTCTCAACCTAAGAAGGCGCTTCCTAACCTCGCACCTGAGCAAGGAATTGGCTAGCAAGCACGGCATAAAAAGAATTCCTTTGAGAGTAGGAGATAAAGTCAAGATTATGCGAGGAGAATTCAAGGGCAAGGAGAGCAAAGTTGAAATGATGGACTTGAAGAAGAGCAAGGTAATGATAACTGGTGTTGAAGTCACCAAGAAGGACGGCTCAAAAAGCAGGCCTTTGGTACATGCATCAAACCTATTAATAACAGAACTCAACCTGGATGATAAAAAGAGATTAGTGAGAAGCAAAGAGAGCAAGGAAAGCAAAGAGAAAAAAGAAAAAGCCAAGGAAAAGGTGAATTAAAAAAATGGTTAAGGACCACATCAAAAGAATAAATGCACCTAAGAGATGGAATATACTCAGAAAAGGAAATACTTTCATCACCCGCCCCAACGCTGGCCGAGACTTTTCCCTTTGCATTTCATTAAACACTGTGCTGAAAGAGATGCTTGGCAAAGCAGAAACCACTAAAGAATCAAAATATATCATAAAGAACCAGGAAGTGTTGGTTAATGGTGTAAGACGTTATGATGAAAAATTCCCCGTGGGCTTCCTTGATGTTATCAGCCTGCCCGCTCTGGGAGAAAACTACCGGTTGCTGGTTAATGCTGAGAACAAGCTGTTCCTTTCGAAAATAAAAGAAGATGAAGCCAAGCTAAAGCTTTCCAAAGTAATTAAGAAAAAGAATTTGTCAAAGGAATTTGTGCAGCTTAACTGCAGCGACGGAAGGAATTTCGTCCTCAAAAGCAGCGACCCCAACATCCAAAATATAAATACCAATGATTCCCTGCTTTACACCATGCCAGACCACCAGATAAAACAAGTTATCAAGATGGAGAAGGGAGCTCTGGTTTACCTTTACAAAGGCAAGCACAACGGTCAGATAGTCAAGGCAGATGATTTCAAAGGAGAAAATATTATTTTCAAGCTGGACAAGGACATGTTTGAAACCAAGAAGACATATGCTTTTGTCGTGGGCAAGGACAAACCAGCAATAAATATACTAACTGGGTTAAACGCACCAGAGAAAATTGAGAATGCACCCCAGCATAGAGCCGAAACCGGTCATGGCGCTGAAAAGTCAGCTTCTGAGAAGCACTCAGACAAGCACATTGAAAAAAATATCAACAAGGATGTTCAGGAAAAAGATAAAAGCAAAGAAAATCCAGATAGCAAAGAAGGCAAAGAAGCTCGGGATAAGCAATGAACCAGATTATGAGAACTGTAAGGATTGAGAAGCTAACCCTTAACATAGGAGCTGGCAAAGAACAAGCCATCCTAGACAAAGGAATAGTCTTGCTGCAGAGCATTACCGGCCTGCCTCCCGTAAAGACCATAACCCAGAAAAGAATAGCCAACTGGGGATTAAGGCCCGGCTTGCCCATTGGCTGTAAGATAACTTTCAGAAAAGAAAAAGCAAAAGAGCTTGCCAAGAGGCTTCTCGTGGCTCGCAACAACCTGCTTTCAAAAGATAATTTTGATGACAATGGCAATGTTTCATTTGGAATACACGAGTACATCGACATACCGGATGTTAAGTATGATCCAAAAATAGGAATCATGGGCCTGCAGGTATCCGTTACCCTTCAGAGGCCGGGGTTCAGGATTAAGAGAAGAAAGATAATGAAGAGAAGGATTCCGAGAAAACATATCATACCCCGGGAAGAAGCCATCAAATTCATGAAGGATAATTTTGCAATTAAGATAGAAGAAGAGCAAGAACAAGAAGAAGGAGGCGAGTTAAGATAACCACCACCCATTACACAAAGGTTTTGAATCAGATAAGGAGCAAGCCAGCCAAGTATGCCAAGTACCTAAAATATAATGTTCCTAGGGAGAGAAAGTTCGGCAGGTCTGTAAAGCGATGCAGGAGATGCGGCCAGACTGCTGCTCACATCAACAAATATGGTCTGCATTTCTGCAGGCAATGCTTCAGGGAAGTAGCACATAAAATAGGATTCAAAAAATATAGCTGAGGTAACAAAATGAGTCTTAATGATCCATTGTCAAACGTGCTTTCACAGATAAATGCCTATGAGAAAGTTGGAAAAAAAGAAATAATCACCAGGAATAATTCCAAGATAATCAAGAAAGTGCTTAGCCTGATGCAGGAGCACAAATACCTTGGAGGATTTGAGGAGATAAAGGACTCAAAAGGAGACCTGCTCAAAATATTCCTTATAGGTGCAATCAATAAGACGAGCGTAGTCAAGCCTCGTTTCAGCGTCCAGAAAGACACTTATGAGAAGTTCGAGAAGAGATTCCTGCCTGCAAAGGACTTTGGCATTTTGATTGTCAGCACACCTAAGGGCATTATTACTCACACAGAAGCAAAGAATAAAGGAATAGGGGGCAGATTAATCAGTTACTGCTACTAAATATTTGCTACTAAACATTATGCTTACAACAGAGGAATTCACATGAAACAAGATATGCAAGAAGAACTGGAAATCCCGCAGGGTACGAGCGTGAGCCTAGATAAAGGCATATTATCAGTGACTGGCCCTAAAGGTACCGTACAGAGAAAACTGCACACTCCTAATATCAAAGTTACGGTAAGCAATAATATTATTTTTTTCGAGTCAAAAAAAGGGACTCAGCGAGAAAAAAGAATGATAAAAGCATATGTTGCCCACCTGAAAAGCATGCTCAAAGGTGTTAATCAACTGCATCATTACAAATTAAGGATTTGCTCAGGCCACTTCCCAATGACTGTGAGTATCAAAGGAAGCTTGTTTGAGATAAAGAATTTCAGCGGGGAATCAATTCCAAGAACCCTTCAGGTTCCGAACGGAGTGAACGCCAAGACAGACGGTCAGTTCATACTTTTGGAATCTGTAGACAAGGAGCTTGTTGGCCAGACAGCTGCGCTCATGGAAAAGCTCACACGAAGAGCAGCATTTGATAAGAGAATTTTTCAAGACGGCATATTCATAGTCGAAAAGGACGGTAAACCAGTAAAATGAATGACATAAAAAGATTGCTTGAACAGAGAAAAGAGCTGAATAAGAAGAGGCCTGCCTTTAGGAGAAAGGATGTTCTCAAGAAGAAAAAGCTTAGCAGTGTTTGGAGAAAGGCACGAGGTCTTGATAACAAGCAGAGGCTTCACAAAAAAGGAGCTCCACCAGTACCCAGCGTTGGCTACCGAGTGCCAAAAGCAGTTAGAGGGCTTCACAACTCAGGCTTAATACCTGTTGTAGTATCCAGCTTAGCTCAATTAAATTCAATAACCAAAGAGTATGGCGTAATTGTTTCGGGAAAAATAGGTAATAGAAAGAGACAGGCGATTATAACTGAAGTCAAGAAGAAGGACTTAATCATACTCAACCTTGATGCTGATAAGACTCTTGCGAAAATAGAAGCAAGCGTTAAGGAAAGGCAGGAGTTCAGAAAAGAAAAACTAATGGATGTCAAAGAGAAAAAGAAGAGCATAGAAGAAAAAGTGAAAAAAGAAGAGCTAAAGAAGGAAGAGCTAAAGAAAGAGGAGCAGGAGCTCTCTGATGATGAAAAAAAGAAAAAGGACAAGGAAGAAAAAGACAAGCTCCTGACGAAAAGAGAATAGATGAAATAGACAATATACATGAGGAAAAATCAATATGATGCTAAAACTTCAGAAAAGGCTTGCGGCGAGTGTAATGCGCTGCTCTCCCAAAAGGGTGGCATTTGACCCTGCAAGACTTGAAGACATAAAAGAAGCCATAACCAAAACAGACATCAGGATGCTTGTTGGAGAGGGTGCAATAGAAGAGAAGCCTAAGAGAGGAGTCTCAAGGTTCAGAGCCAACAAGAGAAAAAACCAGAAGAAAAAGGGCTTGAGAAGAGGAGCAGGCAGCAGGAAAGGAAAATTTACTGCCCGTGAGCCAGCTAAAGAATCCTGGATTAACAGGATAAGGGCTCAGAGAAGCTTTTTGAAATACCTGCGAGAAAACTCCTTGGTAAAAGATGAGAATTTCAAAGAATTATATCTGAAATCAAAAGGAGGATTTTTCAGGAGCATAAAACACATCAAGCTTTATATTAATGAGCATAATCTAATGTTAAAATCAAAAGATGCGAGTGTCGGCAGTAAGGGCGCGGAAAAGAAAGACAAAGCAACTGTGAAGAAAAAGCGTGAATAAGATATGGCAACCAAGCAAATGAAGAAGGTCATCCTGTATAGGAGAAAGAGAGAAGGAAGAACCAACTACAAGAAGAGATTGACGCTCTTAAAAAGCAGCAGGCTCAGGCTTGTAATTAGGAAAACCAATACTCAAATCCTGCTTCAGATGGTTCAATACCAGCCAGACGGAGACAAAATACTCTGTGGAGTAAACTCAAAAGCCTTGGTCAAACTTGGTTGGAATTATTCCTGCAAAAACCTGCCCGCATGTTACCTGGCCGGATTGTTGTTGGGAAAAAAGGCATTGGCAAAGAAGATAAAGGAAGCTGTGCTTGATGTTGGATTACAAACACCAGTGGTTGGCTCGAAAATCTATGCTGCATTAAAGGGAGTAATTGATGCTGGCGTTGATATCCCTGCATCAGAAGAAGTCTTTCCCTCTCCAGAAAGGCTTTCAGGAAAAAGCATAGCAGCATTCTTTTCCTCAAATAAAGCTTCACCCAATAAGGACTCGACACAGTTTGCAGACTACAAGAAGAAAGGATTGGACCTTGGAAAGCTGCAGCAAGATATTGAAGCGTGCAAGAAAAAAATAATGAGCAGTTAATATGTGAGTTGATGATTATGGCAAGAAACAAATCAGAAAAACCAGGGCAAAAACGCAGAGCAGTTGGTAGGGAAGGTGCTGCCAAGGACGCTGCTTTTGCACCTGTAAAGGAAGGACCTGTGGACCAGCAAAAGGTTCAGCAGAAGCCAGTTGACCTTTCGGGATGGAAGGTTAAGACCGAACTAGGCAGAAAAGTAAAAGAGAGGCAAATCCTGAACATTGACGAAATACTTGATAATTCCATGAAAATCCTAGAGCCTGAAATAGTTGATTCCCTCCTTAGCTTAGAGCAAGATTTGCTATTAATCGGACAATCCAAGGGTAAGTTCGGAGGAGGAGCAAGAAGAATTTTCAGGCAGACCCAGAAGAAAACAAAAGAAGGCAACAAGCCCAAATTCTCAGCCATCGCTATTGTGGGTGATAAAAATGGTCACCTGGGCATTGGCATGGGCAATGCAAAGGAGACTGTGCCTGCAAGAGAGAAATCCCTGAGAAAAGCCAAGCTCAACCTCTTTAAAATTAGGCGAGGTTGTGGTTCATGGCAGTGCGGCTGCGGAAAGCCTCACTCAATACCATTTACTGTGACTGGCAAGTGCGGCTCTGTTGTTATCAAACTAATGCCTGCTCCAAAAGGTAAAGGATTATGCTGCCAGGGTGAAATTGCAAAGATATTAAGCCTTGCTGGAATTAAGGACATATGGACCAAGACAAGAGGGCAGACAAGGAACAGGATTAATTTCATATATGCTTGCGAAGATGCTTTGAGAAAACTAGTGCAGGAAAAGGTTCAGCTAGAACACTTGAGCAGACTAGCAATTGTTGATGGGAGCTTGCCAGAAGAGAAAACAGAGCCCGAGCAAGCTGAGCCTGTCAAAGAAATGGCAGAAGAAATGGCAGAAGAAATGGCAGAAGAAATGGCAGAAGAAAAGGCAATCAAATAATAATCCAGAAATAATAAAAATAAGAAATAATCAAGAAGAGCAATCAAGATAAGGTTTGAAAATGAATATGAACAATAAACCAGATGAAGTAAAGGCAGAGCGTGCGGCAGAGCATGCAGTCGAGCATACTCAGCATACCATGCATACTGAACACACAGAGCATATAAAGTCTAAAAAACCTGCTGAAGAAAAAAAAATGACGCAAGAGAAAACAGAAAAAATAACAAAAGTAATCAAAACAGCAGCTCACAAAGCTCCTGAAGCTAAAACTCATGTTCATGGAAAACTTGCTTTGATACTTATCAGAGGCTTAGTCAGGGTTCGCGGCGACATTGTAGCCACGCTCTTTACTCTGAGGCTTCGCAGAAGGCACGCTTGTGTTGTGTTGGATGATATCCCAAGCAACAGGCTGGCAGCTGCAAAGTGCAAGGATTATATTGCTTACGGAGAGATAGATGATGAGACTTACAAATTCCTGGTTGAGAAACGAGGAAAAAAGGACGAGAAAGGAAACCTAAAAAAATTCTTTTCACTTGACTCACCAAGGGGCGGCTTTGAGAGAAAAGGCATAAAAACTCCTTTTACAAACGGAGGAGCCCTGGGATATAGAAAAGAGAAGATTAATGTCCTGCTCAGGAAAATGATTTGATTTTAATTTTTTAATTTTCACATATTCATTTTGAAGGTATTTACGAGGTTTGATTGAGATGCGTTTTAAAAAAAAGAAAGTTACCAAGCAGAGAGCAAGTACCTATCATGGTTATGGCAGAAGCCAGTCTCACCACAAAGGAGCAGGCAATCGTGGAGGAAGAGGCAATGCAGGAAGCGGCAAGAGATCAGATGGCAAAAAGCCAAGCTTCTGGCGGCTACCAACTGGCAGGAGAGGATTTACCTCCATAAATAAGAAAATAATTAATGCTATTAATCTCGAGGATGTTTATGCTAACCTTAAGGGCTGGGTTGCAAAAGGAATTGCGGTGAAGAATCAGGCGGGCGCTAGTTATCAAGTCGACCTGAAGAAAGCAGGCTATGACAAATTGCTCGGAACTGTCGGAAATGGCAAGACTGGGGAAATAAAGGAAAAGCTTTTCATCATAACAGACTTTGCCTCAGGAAATGCTGTTGAGAAAGTCAAAGCAGCGGGCGGAGAAGTTAAAGTCTTGAAAACAATTGTTAAGAAAGAAAAGAAAAAAGCTGAGAAGCCCAAGAAAGCTGCAGAAAAAGAAAAAGAAACAGATGAAGTAGAAGAAGCCGAAGTAGAAGAAGCAGATAAAGAATAATATTATAAAAGATAGAATTATAAATTTATAACTTTAATAATGAAATTTTAGAGATTTCAAAATTAAGATTTAGAGAATTTAGAGATCGAGATTATAGATTGATTATAGATTATTAGTGGATTGGGGAGAAAAATGAGTTTTTGGGAAAACATCCTTTATAATCTTCCTGAAGTGCAGCCTCCTACTCAGAAAAAGCTTGCCTTCAAGGAGAAACTCAAGTGGACGCTCATCATTCTTGTTCTTTTTTTCATACTGGGACTCGTTCCTCTTTATGGACTTGGAAGTAATGCTCTTCAGCAATTTGAATTCTATTCAGTCATAATGGGCGCGAGCTTTGGAAGCATCATAAGCCTGGGCATAGGCCCGATTGTTACTGGTTCTATTGTGCTCCAGCTGCTTCAAGGCTCTGGACTTGTAAAGTTTGACTTAACAAGCCACGATGGCAAGAGAAGATATCAGGGAATTCAGAAATTGCTCTCCATATTTTTTATCTTCTTTGAAGGATTCATATATGTAAGAATGGGAGGGCTCACTCCCTTAGCAGGAATTTCACCACTGATACTAATCATCCAGCTGTTTATTGGCGGATTAATCATAATGCTTATGGATGAGGTAGTTAGTAAGTGGGGATTCGGCTCTGGAATAAGCTTGTTCATTGCAGCAGGAGTGGCTCAGACAATATTTGTGCGAGCCTTCAATCCTCTGCCTAGTGCTAGCAATCCAGGCATTGCCACAGGAGCAGTGCCCGCTCTCATACAATCCTTAAGCGCAGGAGACGCTACCACGGCCGCTCTTATGTTCGCAACCATAGTAGCCACGATTATTGTCTTCCTTATAGTAGTTTATGCCCAGGCCATGAGAGTGGAAGTGCCGCTTAGCTTTGGGCGAGTAAGAGGGTATGGCATCAGATGGCCTTTGCAGTTCTTTTACACCAGCAACATTCCAGTCATCCTTGTCGCAGCACTCATTGCTAATATCCAATTATTTGCAAGACTCCTAAGCAACTGGGGACATCCGATTCTCGGAACCTTTTCAGGAAACACTCCTGTGAGTGGAATGGCTGCTTGGCTTTACGGGCCAAAAATAGTAAACAGCATCATAACTCATTCGCTGCAATTGACTGATGTATGGCACGCCCTCGCTTATGTACTCTTTATGATGATTGGCTCAATGATTTTCGGAATGTTCTGGGTGCAAACTTCTGGCCTTGATGCTAGGAGCCAAGCTAATCAGATGATTAACTCTGGATTGCAGATTCCCGGCTTTAGAAAGGATGTTCGTGTTCTTGAGAGAATGCTTAGCAGGTATATCTGGCCATTAACAGTCCTTGGAGGCTTGGCAGTCGGCTTGCTTGCAGCGCTGGCAGACATATCCGGCGCTTTGGCTCATGGAACAGGAATTCTTCTTACAGTTATGATAGTTTATCGTCTATACGAGGATATTGCCCAGCAGCACATGATGGACATGAATCCTATGATGCGAAAATTCATGGGCAAGTAGATTGGTAAGTGAATTGGTCAGTAGATAGGTAAAATCAGAGATAAAAAACAGAAATAAAAAAATTAGTTTGGTGAGCAAATGGTTTTAGAGGACTTCTTCATTTTGAAAATACCTTCTTTGTGGGCTATTCTTATAATTTCCTTCGTTATAACTCTCGTCACCACATTGGTTTATAAGTTTACTACAAACCAGAAGAAGATGAAAAAATTAAAAGATGAGATGAAAGAATATCAGAACAAGATTAAGGCTTTGAGCAAGCAAGACCCCCAAAAGGCAATGGCGCTTCAGCAGGAAGCAATGAAGCATAACATGGAATACATGAAGCACAGCTTCCGGTCAACACTTTACACTTTTATTCCCATAATCATCATCTTTGGCTGGCTCAATGCCCACATGGCTTATTCCCAACTGCAGCCCAACCAGCCTTTTACAGTCACTGCTTATTTTGCTTCGGGCTATGCATCAACAGCCAATATGACAAGCATTCCTGAGCTAGTGTTCCTTACCAATTCCACCCAGCAAATCATTGACGGTAAAGCAATCTGGAAATTACAAGGAGATGCGGGGGATTACAAGCTGACTCTTACCTACAATAATGAAGCCTATGATAAGAGCTTGATAATAAGTTCTGAGCGTAGCTATGCTCCTCCCGAGCAGAGCATTAGCAATTCCAAGCTCCAGAAAATAGTTATCAACAACCAGAAGATTTATCCTTTCGGTGACATTAACTTTTTCGGCTGGAAACCAAACTGGCTGTGGGCCTACATCATTCTCAGCCTCCTCTTCAGCATTGGCTTAAGAAAAGTCTTGAATGTGTATTAGGCTCTATTGGCTCTATCGTAACCTTTATAAATAACCCGCTATTCTCGAGGAGAAAGAAAATAATAAAAATAATTAGTTGATAAAATAGTTTACAATTAAGAAGAATAAAGGTTTCAAAATGCCACAGCCAAGACGAAGATCAAGGACTCTTAGGAGAGTTCATAAGAAGATGCCTGGCGGAAGCACCAGGATGGTGTATGAGAAGAGGAAGCCTAAAGTTCCCAAATGTGCCTTATGCGGTGCAAAGCTCAAAGGAATTCCCAGGCTTAGGCCTTTCAAAGCAATGAACACTCCGAAGACCATGAAGAGGACGGAAAGAGCCTATGGCGGCTTCATGTGCGGTAATTGCTTGAGAGCAAAAATTAAGCAGGAAGCAAGGCAGAGCCAGATTTAATAATCAGATTCAATAATAGTTTATAATTACGAAACATCAGTATCCGTGGGTTTTTGGCGACAAAAACCAGCAAAATCTTAGGATACGAACATTAGAAAAATTAAAAATTAGAAAAGTTTGTCAGAACTAAGGTAATAACTAAAGCAAGGAGGTTTTGAAAATGTTTGATATTGGAAGAGTGTGTGTAAAAATAGCAGGAAGAGACGCTGGAAAGAAATGCATCATCATCGATATTATTGACAATCAATATGTATTGATTGACGGTCAGACAAGGAGGAGGAAGTGCAACATCAAGCACCTTGAGCCTTTAAGCCAGCTAGTGCAGGTGTCAAAGAATGCTCCAGCGCCAGAGATTGTCAGGGTTTGCAAAGAGCTCGGTATCTTGGTGGAAGATAAAAAACCTAAAGCTAAGGAAAAACCCAAGGTGTCAAGGCCTACGCGCTCCAAGAAGAGAAAGGAGAAGCCTGTAAAGGAAGCCAAGCCTGCAAAAGCAGCAAAGAAAAAGGAAGCTGTGAAAGAAGAGAAAAAGCCAGAGCCAAAAGCAGAGGCTTAAAATTTTTTATGTTTCTTTTTTATTTATCAAAAATCAAAGAATACCTCTTCATTTATGTTGAGGTCCTAAATTCGCTTCCTTGATTTTTGGAAATACTTCGGCCTTTAGGCCGAAGATATTTATTTTTATTATTTCACTAATTTTCAAAATATTAATATTAAAAATCTTAAAAAATTTTAATAGTCCTTCTTTATTTTTGCTATTCCCGGCCTTTTTGAAGAAGTCTTCTTTTTCTCTATTTCATCAAGCAGCTTAAGCACTGCTTCTTGGGATGTATCAGCTCCTATGACTTTCTCAGTTCTCCTGCTATCAAAATAAATGCCAGACAGGCCCCGGGCCAATCCTCCGCTGCTAGTAATGGCGACAATAGGTATGTCCTCAATATAGGCATAGGTTGCCTCGTTTAAGGTGCCTGCTCCGCCGCCTACAACAATCGCTCCGTCGCAGCTGTTCAGGTTAATGGCATCCCTGGACCATCCAATGCCCGTTGCGACAATGACGTCGCAGTACCTGTTGTAATGGGCAATTTTCTCCCACGGAAGAATGCCGAGGGTTATGCCGCCGTGCTTTTTTGCTCCCTTCATAGCAGCTTCCATCACGCCGTGACCTCCGCCGGTGACTGTGATAGCACCCATCTTGGCGATTTCCTCACCAACCTCTTCTGCCATCTTGTAAGCTTTTTTAGTGCATATCTCCTTGCTGCTCCCAAGCACTGCTATTTGCAACCTTCGGACCATTTTCATCACCTTTTTTAATCATCCATTCATAGTCTTTGATTTTATTTTTATAAAATTATAATTATTAAAGGTAATTAAGTTTTATTCTTTATCAACTTTTATCAATTCAAAAAGCTCACTCAAATTAACTTCAAAGCCCGCAACAGGCATTATCAGGGTAAAATTATTAAGGACAACAGGGGATATTTCACCAATCACAGCAATTCTTTTTTTCCCAATTTCTAGAGCAGCAGTCCTTCCTTTGATAAAGCTCGCATGCTCAGTCTCAATAACATTGGCTTCGAGGTTCAATGCCTTCATGAGATTGTCCAAAATTTGTTTTGCCTTGGTATAATCCACTTCTTCGCTGCTCATCACAACAGCAAGGCTTAAGGTTTCTTCAACTCCTGTTTCGGTCTTAGGGTTAAGCTTGAAAATATCTCCTATCTCAAAAATGTTTTGAGGATATTCCCTGTGCTTGTTCTCACTGAGCGTTCTTAGCAATGAGGGAATAAGCCAGCTACGCATGACATTCCTGCCTTCTGCCTGCGAATTCTTTATCTCGACAAGCTCAGGATTAATATTGCAGTTCTTTCCCTGATCATCCTTGCTAGCAAGGCAATAATTCTTAACTTCAATCAATCCGTGACCCGCGAGGATTTCCCTCATTTTCTCAGAGAAAATACTCAGCTCATCTTCCTTCCCTATTGTAGCAACATTAGGTATTATTTCAGGAATATTATTGTAACCATAGGCAATTCCAACATCCTCTGCAAAATCAATCATGTGAAGCACATCTGTCCTGTAAGCAGGCACCAGCACATTCTTGGTTTTAGCATCATAATCAAATCCCATTTTTTCCAGGCAGAGCTTTAAATCACTCTCCTTAAGCTCAAGCCCGAGAATCTTGTTAATATATTTTAAGTCAATCTTCATCTTGGAAGGTTCCAAGTTCGGAGTTATTCTTTTTTTATCAGGATAATCAAGCTCCATTGAATAAATTGTCCCGCCCATGTCTGCAAGTGCGCTAACCAGTATGTTAAGGCATTGCTCCATGATTCTGAAGTCAAAGCCGCTGCACTCAATAAACACCTCCGCAGTCTTTTCACTTACCTTCCCAGTCTTATGAGAATTAATAATGGGAGGCATGCTGAGAACTTCATTGTTAGCATCAATAAAGAAAGGATATTTTTCAAAGCCTTCTAGCAGGTAGCCGTATTCTCGGCCTGCAGGGTGCTGGCTTAGGATTTGTCGCCCATTCATAATCTTTGATGACTCTAATGGCTGGAACCTAATCTCCTCTGGCTTCAAGGCTTTGTAACGAATAGGGAGCTTTATGGTCTCCAGCGGATAGATGCCAATCGCAACCCTTTTTCTGTTCCTGCCAAATCCCACATGAAGCTTTTCCTGCATCTGAATTATTTCTTTTATCTTCTCATCATCAAACTTGAGGTTCTTGACAATTGCGCAGGCAGTGTAGGGTCTGACTTTTTCTACGCTCTTGTCAATCATCACTTTTGCTCCAGAACTTTTTACAATGTATTTCCTAAGCCCTTTCTTGGTTCCAACAAAACTTGCAAGAGCCCTTCCCAATCCTTGCTCTGACAATAAATCAGGCCTGTTGGGATTAATCTCTACTGTAACATCATCTTCTTTGAAGTCTTCGAATGATATGCCTAGGAAGGTTATTTTTTCCTTTAGCTCTTCGTCGCTAAGATGCTTGCCTATTTGTTTCAACAATCCTTTCTTGCTAACAGTGATGGTCGGCATTTTTGTGATTATCTGTGATTACCTTTTTTTCTAATCTTTTCATCATTTCATTCTTTCTTTTTCTTCTTATTTCATCCATTTCTTTATGGTTCTTAACTGCTCCAAATCATTCTTGTAGCAGTCGCGCAAATCAGCAATATTATAATAGGCAGTTATTACTCTTTCCAATCCCAATCCCCAGGCAAGCACAGGCACTTCCACTCCGAGCAATGGCTTCACCACTTCTGGCCGAAAGATTCCGCTGCCGCCCAGCTCAACCCATTCTTTTTTTATTGGATGGAATCCTTCTACTTCTGCACTCGGTTCGGTGTAAGGGAAATGTGATGGTCTTATCCTTACTTTTTCATAGCCCATCTTCCTGTAGAATTCTCGCAAATATCCTTTTAGATGAGTCATGTTAGCATTAGGGTCAATCACTATGCCTTCCACCTGGTGGAGCTCGAACAAGTGCTTCCAATCCAAGGTCTCATTCCTGAAAACTTTGCCAACGCTAAAGAACTTTGCAGGCAAATCTGTTTTCTTGAGAGCTGCAATTGTCCTGGCGCTAAGCACGGTGGTGTGAGTCCTGAGGAGGTTATCTGTTGCTTTCTCGTCAGAAAACTTGTACTGCCATCCCTTACTGCCAGTTGTCCACCCATTTTCATGCGTTGCTTTTACTCTCTTGTAAAGCTCTGCATCAATAATCTTTCCTTTGGCTGGCTTTGAAAGGAAGAAGGTGTCCTGCATCTCCCTGGCAGGATGGTCTTGGGGAACAAACAAAGCATCCAAGTCCCAGAAAGCCGTCTGTACCATGCTGCCCTTCATCTCCTTGAATCCCATCTCAAGCCAAATCTTCTTAACATAACTTATTGCCTCGTTCACAAAATGCTTTTTGCCAAACACAATCCTTGGAACTTTAGCTTTAATATCATAACCTCTCAACTCCTTGCCTTTCCACGCGCCAGTCTTGAGCATGGCAGGGGTTAGTTTTTCAATCATAGTGTCAGAGCTGATGTTGCTCGCCACAACCTTTTTGCCAAGGTCAGTCAGTATGACCGTCCATTCTTTTTTTAACGAAGTTCTTATTAGATCCTTGCGTTTTTTCAGGCTGTCAAAAGCAAACTTCTCCTCTGTTTTCAAGTCATGAACAGCAACTTCTTCATTTGCAATCTTCCTGAGCAGAGATTCTTCCAAGCTTTCTTTTTCCAGCAGGTTCCTGCCATGGTCGCTGATGCTGACCACTCTTTCGCTGTTAATATTAATTGCGGCCTTGCCCTTTAGCAAGCCAAGGCATGCGTTTATCTCCTGATTGGAAAGCCCAGTTTCCTTTTCAATCTCTTCAAGATGCTTTGCTTTGCTCTTTATGCTCTCCAGGAATGCCCTTTCAGGAAGTCCTTTGCCCAGAGCTTTTTTACCATTCTCGCCCGGCAGAATAATTTCCTTAACACTCTCGCTTATCTTCAACACTTCCCTGCTCTGCAGCCACTGAAGAGCGCGCATGACCTCAATTTCTTTTAGCTCGCTCCTCTTAACAATCTCAGAAAAGACATTGGTATGCCTTAGAATAGGAACTATTTTCCTCTCAAGAGGATGCAACTTGTTAAGCAATTCTTTGATATCGTCCACTGCTCCACCCTAATTTAACAATTTGACATGATTTGTTATTCTCAAGATATATCATAAAGATATATAAAAGTATTGTTTAAATTGATAAAATCAAAAGAAAAATATACGAAAACAAGAAAGAAAAAATTTTAATAATTTGAATTTTAGGCTTTTATCTTCTTCTTCATGTCTTTCCATGCAAGGTCGAACAACTCTTCGAGTGCTTTAGCAAAGAAGGGCGTGTTAATCCAGATGCCAATATCATAGGTTGGGTGGACGTCCGCATCATCCATCACCATGAAGATGAGCTCTTTGCTGTCCACAATCGTGAACCTTGCTTTAGCATCTGTATGTCTTATCTCGGCTATGCCTGCCAGGTCCTTAACAATTTTTTCTGCCTCTTTGGTTGTGATTGGAGCAGCTATTCTTATCTTTACTCCTCTCTTCTTAACCTGCTCGAACACCGGCAGCAATCCCTCAATTTTTCTCAAAAGGCCCGCTGATGTGGTCATTATAGTGACTGTCTTCTCAGCATTTCTTATGGTCATTTCAAGGTGATTGTACAGGTTGTGCCTGCCCTTTAATGAGCCTGACAAGTCAGACGGCTCAACCAGCTCGACGCCTTGCGTGTGCAATGAATTCAGCTCCTGGATAACATCTGTTTTCTTAAGATCCTCAAGCCTCTTCACTCTTTCGTCAGCATCCTGCCTCATGTTTTTCTTCACTCTCTCAACCACTTCTGATGGCTGGACAGCAATGTACTTTATGGGCTTGCCGAGCTTCATAATCACAAAGCCTTTCTTTTCCAGGCTTTCTAGAATATCATAGCTTCTGCTTCTCGGCACATTGGCTATGTCACTTAGTTCTCCTGCCGTACTCACTCCTCTAGACAGGAGAGCAGTCCAAATCTTCACCTCATATAGATTGAGCCCAAAATACCTTCTGAGCTTTGTCAGAAACTCTTCTTTTACAATCATATTTCTACCTCCTAAAAGTAGGACTGATCACCCCTTTTTAATACCAAAAACGCATAACTACTATTTATATGTTATTGTTTTTTACGCTTAAACAATGGTTTCAAAAACAAGCCTACTGAATAGATACGAATTATTGCTTTAGGCATCTATTTTGTAGTAAGAATGATGTAGAATATTTCTCCAGGAATCTCAAAGCTTTCTAACTTGTAGCCAAGTTTCTTTGCCAGATTTTCAAACCAAACCCGCTTTCCCTTTTTTATTGTTTTTTTACCTCCCAAGCTCTTGGTAGAAAATGACACCACAATATTTTTTGCTTTAATTTTTTCAATGAGCTGTTTGCTTATATTCCTTTTTACAGTTTCCAGGGAGTCCAGGGTTTTGAGCAAGAACACTAAATCTGCTCCTTCAGTTATTTCGCTCACATCATCTTTTATCAAATCAACCTTTTTGACGCTGCCATTAATTTTGCTGATTTCAAAATATTTTTTTATGAACTCCAAATCTTTTTCAGTAAGGTCACAAGCAATATATTCTGGTTTGCAGCCAAGGTAAGGATAGCTGAAAGGATTCAGGCCACAGGCAAAGTCAATCATTTTCTCTGGCAGCCCAGTAATGGCAAATATTTGTTTATAGACAGAAACATAATAAGGCAGTCGTTCCTGGCTTGATTTATGCAATGCAAGAATCTTGTTATGATTCTCAAAAGAAGGATTTGTCTCTAATGCTTTCAGAAGCTCATACCTTTTTCCATAGCCTTCCTGAATGAATACCCCGTATATTTCTCTTAGTTCTGCTCTGATTTTTTTTATTAGCTCTTCATGCTCCTTTGAGCGCCTGAACTCAGAATATTTCACTCGCTCTAGCTTCTCTTTGGTTTTTTTATTCTTCTCAAGAAAAGCCTTAATTTTCGGCATAACAAAATCTTCATTTAGATTAGCAAGTTCTTTTTTTGCAATAACATCCTTGAACAAAAGAATTGTTTTATTTGCTTTATTGCTTGGCCCGTCTGATTTATTCACAGCCTCTTTTGTATTTGCATCTTTTACTGCATTTTGTTTTACTGTGTCTTGGTTTTCCATCTTAGAATTCCAGCCATTCCTCCCAGGCCAAAAAGTTTGTGATCTGCTTCTTCTGCGCTGAGAATATGCACCTTGGCTCCGGTCTGCTCTGCCAGTTTCATAACTGCTTCAATTTCATGGTGCTTGTTTTCTTCCCTTGCCTTGTTGATGAAGCCATAGCTTACCAGCAACTCTTTCACTGCGCCGATTTCTGTTTTTTCCCTGCACTCAGCCAAGCCATAGCAAGCCTCATCATTTGCAATTGATTTCAGCACACTCTCAATCATGCCCAGTTCCTTGGCAGCTCTGTCATGCTCCAGCACCTTGAGCAATTCTGGTCTTTGCAAAACCTCATTAATAGCTGTTTCTTCCACATCAGAGCAGGTTGCAAGAGTTATTTTTTCTTTGAGCTCATCAGGCATTGCTTTCATCAGATATTCTTTCCAGAAGCTGGGGCTTGCAACAATGATGTTTTTAGGCTCAAATCTTTTGTTATACTCCCCCAATTTTTCGATCAGCTCCTTATAGAAGTCTTTGCCCCTCGATTCTATTTCTTTCTTAGCAACATCACCCTTTATTTTAGCCAACAATTCATAACCCTGGTTCTTGAGCATTGCAAAAAATGCTTCTTCCCTGTCAAAGATGAGCAGAATTATTTTTGTCCTTATGGTTTCTGTTGCTTCTCTTAGCTTATCCAATTGATAGTTGGGCCATTCCTTTTTCTTGATGGTTATGATTTCTCCAGTTGCTATGTCAAAGGTGTGATGCTCGCCTCGCGGAGCATCCTCTGGCCCTTGGGTTATTACGCCACCAAGTCTTAAATTATCAGAATACTTATGAAACTCCTTTTTTTCCACTCTTATTTCCAAGAAAATGGTTTTCTTAACCACTGCTTGTTTTCTCTCATCTTCTTTGCCAATCTTTATCTTTCTCTCTGTCTTGCCCTTTATGAGATCATCTACATCAATTACCTGGTTAAGGAACCACAAATCTTCAGGGTTATTAACCTTAACTGTGACTTCTCCTTGTTTTAAATCCTTTTTTATGATCTGCATATGAAAAGGAGGTTTTTTTGTTAATATATAATGTTTTTTGTTTCTGACTATTAAACCGTCGCCTAATCTCGCACCCCTACTTTTTATCCTCTATTCCTGCTTATTAAAACCAATAAATTTATATACCTCGATTATTAAGAGAGGATTATGCGTAGATGCAAATCTAAACTAGCTCAGGCAGCCACCCAGGCAGGCGTCGTCATAATCCTGATTGCTGTGCTGATTGTTTTTTACATATTATTCCTTTCTCCCGAGGAAAGAGCAAAACTCTTAGGAGAGGACTCTGGGACAAGCGGAACCAATGGCTTGCCCAGCGGTGCTCAGAGCACCTTGTTTTCTACCACTCCAGGAAGGCTTTCTCCGCTCAACGCGAACCTTGCGGAGCACACCATGCCTTCTTTTATGGTTTTCACTGTGACCAATGCTGGTGAACTTCAAAAAGTGGATTCCTTGTACGTAAGTCACTCGGTCTTTAGCGATACCCCTGGTGAAGTCGTTTTCTTTTACGCGCCCAACTCCACTAGTGATGTAAAACTTTCATTTAATGTGAAGAAGCATTCTGGCAGGTTGATAATAAAACTTAATGATTACCAGCTGATTGACGAAGAGATAACAGATGCAAGTCCTCCTCCCATTGTTTTGCCTGCAGAGTATCTTAAAACCAAGAACACCTTGACTTTTGAAGCCTCAGAAACAGGAGCTGCTTTCTGGGATGTAAATGAATATTCTCTTGAGAATATATTAATTTCGGGCAAGGTGACTGATTACTCAGCAGCAGTTTCAGAGCAGCACTTCTCAATGACTTCTAATGAGTATGATAATTTTGAAAAAGCTGTTTTTGAATTCCTGCCTGACTGCCCACCTAAGAATACAGGGCTCATTCAGCTTCTCATTAACAACAGGGTCATATATACCAGCTATCCTGACTGCGGAGTAAAATCCCATATAGAAATTAGCAAAGACCTCTTCAAGGTAGGTGATAATGTTCTGGTAGCAACCACCAATTCTGGTTCATTCCTTATTGACATGCCTAAGATAACCGTCAGCCTGAAAGAAATCGCCCAGCCAGTGTTCTACTTCAATGTCCCCTCTACTTTGTACGATGCAATGTATTCTGGCCAGAGAGGCTTGGTCCTTAGCTTGAGGTTTGCTGATGCTACAAGCATTAAGAGAGGAACAATTGAGATTAACGGCTTCAAGACAGCATTTGAGACCCAGGACCTTGTGTATCAAACCTCGATTGACGCAGGCTATGTGACTTCAGGTCCGAATTCCATCAAGATTACACCCCAATCTGACCCTATCGATGTCGTTGAGCTAAGAGTGGATGTTATTTGATGATGTTAACTAATCATTCTGACTTGAAAAAAAGAGGAGCAAATTCTTATGCCTAGTAATATATCATCCATGATTTCGGAAAGAGAAAGGAAAAGAAAAGAAGAAGATGAGAGATTTAAACGTGAAAAAGAAGAGCAGAAAATAGAGCATGACAGAATAGAAGCTGAACGCATAAGAGAGATTATGGAGTCAAGTGAAGATGCAGAAGAAATAACTGAAGAAGAGAATAAAGTTAAAGAACTTAAAAAAAAAGAGCATGAAGTAGAAGAGGAGGTAAAAGAAGAAAAAAAAGTAGAGAAGGAAACTGAAAAACTGCATAAAGAAGAGCGGGAAGTAGAGCAGCAGAAAAAAGCCGGGCCTGGAAAGCTTAAGAGATTTGGTGTAGGAATGGCTGGAGGTGCTAAGAGCATGGGTTCTGGCGTAGTGCAAGGTGCTGGCATGATGGACAACCTTGCTTTTAAAAAGATTAAGCAGCCTCATCAGAAAATTATAGGGAGTGCACCTGCAAAATTAATTATTCTGTTGGTGGTTGCACTTGTAATTCACATCATAGATGCTGCTTTGCTTGGTTTTAATAGAGTAGCAGCACTTAGCATGGCCCTTGGCTTGTACGTCTCTCTTTTCATCCTGTCAGTTGTGTTTTTTTATAATAAAGAAGAAGGCTTTAATCTCAGGCAAATTTTAACTTTTGTTGGGCTTGGGGCTTTTTATATTCTTGTTCCCGCGTTCCTTTACATGCTTCCAACTATTTCAATTATAGGGCCGCTGAGTCTTCTAGATGTGGCAACAGATATTTTGACATTATTTCCCTTGTGGGTAATTTATGTTGGAATACAAGCTAATATTCCTTTTTTTCGTAATTATTTCAAGATTTGGATTATTATCCTGTTAGTTATCTTATTTTTAGTAATAGGATTACAGCTAAATGTAAGCAGCCTGGCGCAAATTGGCGGGAAGTCAGTAGAACTTCCAATAGGCACTGCTTTTAATTATCTTGTTCAGCAGGGTGTGCAAGGGGTTAATAATCTATGGAAGTCGCTGAGCCTTGTGCCTGCTGCCAAGCAACTCCTTAATTCTTCAGGGCTTGATTATTATACCGGCATGGTTGATAATAATCAGAAAGCGCCAGTAGGATTGTATCTTACCAATGTTCGCACCATGGACCAGTATTTCTATTCTGGCAGTCCGATTACAATGTGGGCTGATATTAGCGGCAAGAGTTTTATGGAAGAAATAAGGGTGGTTCCCCACTGCTTTATAGAGGATAAGTATTCTGGCACTTCAGATCCTTCCAGCTTCACCATTTTAGGAGAAGAGCACGACACATTATCCTGCACTTTTGACAGCCTTCCCAAAGGCTCTTATCTTGCTAAGCTCACAGCCACTTTTAATTTTGAAACATGGGCCTATGTTACCTATACTTTTGTTGACCAGGAAGTTGAAAGAGCTATTCAAATAGCTGGCAAGAACGTGAACACTGAACTTGATGTTGAGCAGACGCCAAGAGCAGTTTACACCAACGGTCCCGTAATGTTGGGGATGGCATCCATGGTAAACCAGCCCATAGGCATTGACACAAAATATAACACCAAAGAGCCGGTTCTCGGAGTGACTTTGCAGAATGTTTGGACAGATGGAAACATAGCTCAGAGCTATGGCTTTGTCATCCAGGTGCCTGATGATTTCACGCTTGTGAAATGCGACCGAGGAATTCCTCTGGAGGAGCTTGATAAAGAGCCAGGCTATAATTTTTATACTTTTACAAGAGAGCAGCTTAATGACTCCAGAATGCAATTCCAATCTGTGACCTGCAGATTGCACATCAAGAATCCAACAGCACTCCTCGCAGGAGTGCAGAAAGTGGAAAGAACATTTGTAGCTCAGGCTAAGTATGATTATACTTTAGAAAAGAGCGTGAGAATTTATGTTAAAGAATAATTTTATGTTAAAGAGCCCGGCACAGAACGCGTTGTTGAGCAAAGGATTGAAAAAATTATTTTTTTACGGTCTCTTACTCTGCCTGGCATTATGTATGACTTTGTTTTTGTGCTCTTGTCAAAGTAATGGCGGCCAGTATAAGGATGCAAACTATCATCAGGGAACCAAAGGGCTGCTTCTTACATTTCTCCAACAATCTCCCCCTAGCGAATTATATGAGCAATCCACTTTTACTGTGAGCCTGGCGCTCGAGAACAGAGGCGCTGTGGATGTTATGGACACCAACTATGGCATTCTCTCTATAAGTTTTGACCCTTTCTACATTGATGCTTCAGGAATACAAAAATCAGAGCGTGTGGATGTAACCAGCAACAGCATTCATATTACTGGCATTCAATTGTCTGGAAAATCAGTATATCATCCAACAGGCTCTGAAACTTTTCTGACAATTCCTAATTTTAAGGTAAATGCTATTAAAGGGCAGAGAGAGCAGCCGTCTACAAAACTATTTACTTCGCTATGCTATCCTTACACCACTGTTTTTGCAGGATTGGTGTGCGTTGACATGTCTTCCTATGGTGAAAACTTAAGGAACCAAGTCTGCTCTCAAAAAGACCTCACGCTTTCAGATCAAGGAGCACCCATTGCCATAACCCGGGTCGAAGTAGACAACCAACCAGCAGGTAACGATGTGATAAGGCCGGTTTATGTTATTCACATTAAAAATAAAGGAACTGGAAGCGTACTAAGCCCTGCTCTTGCGTCTACTGATTTTGACAGAGTTTGCTTATTCACAGACCTTAACCGTGAAGACTTCAACACAGTTCAAGTGAAGGCTTTCTTATCAGAATCGAAACAACTTGAGTGCAACCCGAGCCCTGTAAAACTTATTCAAGGTGAAGGATTCACAAGGTGTCAGGTAAGTGACCAAGACCTTGTCTTAGGCCATCAGAATTACGAAGCACCTCTAAGTGTCAATCTTTCATATATTTACTTGGAATCGAATTCAAAAGAAATCAAGATTAAGAGACTGAATGTTTATGGAAACTTAACAACTTCAGCAACAGGCTGCCTTCCTTTTGAAGTACAATATGATGATAAGTGCATCAGCAAATGCGATTATTGTGCTATGAACAAAGGAGGAAGTTTTTGCCAGCCATCCACAGGACCAACTGTTAACTATGCATTAGGAGGATTTGCCTGCCAGTGCAGCAAGGATAAATGCTCTGGGCTGTCTGAGGGAGGATTGTGTGCTTACACCACAGAACCTGAATCAGCCCTATGCCCAGGGAATAGTTATTGCTGCCAGGTTCAGTGCTCTTCATCCCAAGTTATGATTGATAATAAGTGCTATGATAAATGCTCTTCATCCAAATGCTATAAGATTACCAAGCAATGCGCTTGCGGCACTGGAACTGATGCGAGTAAGTACAAGCTAGCTGCAGAGAATACTTTCTGCTGCCCATTAACAGGTGATAGTTTTAGTGACGGAGACAGCTGCAATACAGCATGCACCACCAGTACAACCAGCACTACGAGCCCAACTAGTCCTACCAGTTCCAGCTAAAATTACTAAAATTATTGCTAACTGAAGTTTCATACACTACAAAGTATAACAAAAGATACGCTGATATTGATATTTATATTATATACTTAGAGAGATTAGAGATACTTTAGGAAAAGCTTTATATATTCATAACATCAAGGCATAATAACAGGGTAACAGGGAGAAGTATAGCGTGAGGATGAAAATGAAAAAAAGAGGCTTGGTTATAACTGCGTTATTTTTAATCCTGATTAATCTCGTATTCTTAACAGCCTGCAGCAGCATTTACAGACCAAACTCCTCTGATATCGGTAATTTTGAGAATAACAAATATTATCAAGGATTTCGAGGAGTAGAGATGGCGTTCAGCCAAGGAATGCCTCCCAGCAGACTATATTATTATGGTGACCAGTATGACAATACATTTAATGTGAATGTTGAAGTGGCGAATGTGGGCTCTTCATGGTCAAGAGGAGGAATTTTCCTGTCTGGCTATGACCCGACCATGATTGAGGTGCAAGGCATCAACCCCCAGAGAACCAGCGGTAAAGCATGTATGCTGGACATAGGTAACATCGGCCTTGGAAAGTTTGGAGGCACGCTTAGATGTGATAATTTCTTTATCGGAGCTACAAAAGACTTCAGTGACCTGGTGTTTGGAATCACGGGCTTGGGTGGTAAGTGGGATATGGGCAGGCTTACAGGAGGGGTTGATATTTTCGGCCAGAAAAACAGTAATGACAAAAGCTTTTCCATTGGGGTGGGTTTTGACAATCCCGATATTGATGTTGAATATGCTAATCACGGCAGGTTGCTAATAACCTTGTTCCAAGGGCTTAACTTTGCAAGAAACTTTGGTTTAGAGTATCTGCTTGAAGGAAGCACATATGAATATCCTGGGGGAGAATTGGCTTATATTAACTTTAATGGCAATGTTGTTAACTGGCCTCCTGGCTTGGACCAAACCTATCAGACATTCATGATTACTAACTGTTACTTATATGCCACCTATGCTGCGCCAGTTGTATGCATTGACCCTGCTCCTTTCTCTCAGGACAGGAAGGTCTGCATTCCAAGCACATACACAGGCACCAAAGGCCAGGGTGCACCAGTGGCGGTCACATATATTTACCAGGAGAACACTCCTAGGCAAGCAATATTTACTATTCATGTAAAGAATGTGGGAGGAGGAGATGTGTATGACCCTGGAAGGCTGGAGATGTGCAGCCCCTATTTCCCAGGCAGAGTCACCAATGAAGACAAAAATGTGGTTTACATAGGAGATATTAGAGTGTCTGGAGATTTGCAAAGGCTTACATGCACTCCAGATACTTATGTGAGACTTGATCCCACGACCAAAGAGGGGCTGATCACCTGTTCCTATAATATTCCTTTCTCAGGTTTGAGGTCTGCTTATCAGACTCCGCTGGTGGTGGAATTATGGTACGGCTACTCCAAGACGATGATGCAAAAGGTTTTGATCAAAAGAGCAATTTAAGAAAAATAAAAAATAAGAAAAACAAGAAACAAAGAACAATAAAAAATAAAATTCAATAAAACTTAATAAAATTTAGAATATGAATCTAAAACATAAAATAGGAGGATGATTTAAATGAAAAACAAGTCATTAATGGTTGTGTTTGTTGCAATAGCAGCTCTTTTCCTTATTGCTGGCTGCACCAATGCCAATACTAAAAAGGTTAACCTTGCAAACCCTTATATTGGCGGAACAGTAGGGCTTAATGCTTACTTGATTGAGGGTATGCCTCCAGCCACTATTGATGACGCAGGAACCTTTCCTTTCGGAGTAGGAGTCGCCCTGGAGAATCAGGGAGAAGCTGATGTTGGTCCTGGAACTAACAACTCCTTTGTGATGGTCAGGCTCGAAGGTATTAATCCTGAACAGTTCGGTGTAACTGATAATGATGTGAGAAAGGTGCTTTCAAGCCCTCTTAGAGGAGCAAGGAGGAATTTTGACGGAACTATCTTCCCAGGAGAAATAACCAGTGTGACTTTTGAGCCTCTAAACTACAAGCCAGACATTCATGGTAACACCCAGTTCACCATAAGGGCAGATATATGCTATGATTATACAACTATTTCAACCACTCAAATTTGCATAAAGGATGATGTGCTGGAGAATATTGAAGACACCAGCATCTGCACTTTGACAGGAGAGAAATCCCCCCAGAACAGCGGAGGGCCAGTGCAGATTACCAGCGTTATTGAGAATCCCATGGCTGAAAACAAGATTCAGGTTAATTTTGTGATTGAGCATGTTGGTGTGGGAGAGTTCTTTGGCAGGCCCATCAGTGGAGATGATATGTCAGAGGTTTGTGATTTTAGCGTGAGAAACTTTAACAAGTACTATGTTGATATTAATGTTGAGCCTTTCAGCGACTCTGGCTTAGCAGTAAGTTGCTCAAGATTTGGCGGAAGCAATGCAGGCAGGATTAAGCTTTACCAAGGAGCGCCCACAACAGTGAGCTGCACCATTGAGAGGACCAGAGCTAGCGCAGGCAGAGTCTTCCAGGACTTGCTTAACATCAAGCTCAAGTACAGGTATGGCCAGTTTATTGAGACTCCAATATTAATACAGGATGTGACGAACTAGGCAAACTAGAGCAAGAATATTTTTTTATTTTACTTTTTTATTTGTTTACGGTCTAATCTTGGTAAAGGAGGTTTTTTATGTCTAACAAAACATTTTCTTCAATCTCCTTGGCTGTCAGCCTGTTTTCAGCAATTTTATTTCTGGGAATGATTACTGCCTGTTCCTTGAATAACAAGCAGAATGGCTCTGGCGAAGTTATGGGCGGCTTTGTGGGAGGCAATGAAGGGCTCACAATACACATGATAGACGGCGCTCCGCCAAGCGTCATCACAGACAAGGCAACCACGCCCTTCTCATTCATCATGGAGCTGGAAAATGTTGGGGAGGCTCGTGTCGGGCCAGGCACAGATAATCCTTTGGTGATTGGGAGGCTGACAGGAATAATGTACAGCAACTTTGGATTAACATCAGCGAATGCTGCCAAGACCTTGACTTCCAAGCTGGAGTCTGCCAAGAAGAATTTTGACGGCACTATCCTACCTGGCGAAATAGGAGAGATTGGCTTTGACAATCTTGTTTACAAGCCAGGAGTTCCTGATTCTCTGGCCCTTACAATCAGAGGAGAAGTTTGCTATGATTATGAGAGCGACGCCACTGTTAAGATTTGCGTGAAAAGGGATTTGTTTGAGAGCGTTGAAGACACCACTTTGTGCAGCATGAGAGGGCCTAGACCTATTGGTAGTAGCGGAGCTCCACTTCACATAACTCGAGTTGAGGAAGCTCCCATTAGTAATGATACTATTCAGCTTAATTTAGTGATTGAGCATCTGGGCAATGGAGTTTTCTTTTACAGAAACACTCCCAAAGACCTATTTGATGCCTGTGTTTTTGATGAGTTAGACCCTAATATTTACAAGCTAGAAGTTTTTGTCGAGCCCATTCAAAAAGACCTTTATGATGTCAAATGCTTGCGTCTTGACAATCAGATTGCTGGAGGCGGAGCTTCTGGAGTGGTCAGGATGTTTGAAGGTGCGCCGCTAACCTTGACATGTTTTCTCAAGCGCACCAAACCGATGGAAGTTAGGGTTTACCAAGACATTCTCAACATTAGACTCAAGTACAGGTATGGGGAGTTCATTGAAGTGCCTATTCTGGTGCAGAGTCATCCATAATTGTTGCCTCTAATTTTTGCTACCTATTTATAGTTACATACCGAAATCTTTATAAACTAAGTGTATTTACTTCACAGTAATAATAATTAATGGAATTAGTTTAATCTTATGGAGGAAAAGAGCAAATGAAAAAACAAATCTTATTGCTCGGCTTAGTGGTCCTAAGCATAGTGATGTGCGCCAGTGCGGTATCTGCAATGAACTGTGGATACTATGGTTACTGTTATGGCACAAGGTCCATAAACCCAGAAATTGGAGGATATTACACCAATCTCCAGGCTCCTGCGCGAATAGGAGGATTCTTCGGAGAGAACAGTGAGTTTATCATAAACTTAAGACCGGGAGTTTATACCGGACCCGTCTTGAACACATGGACTAGGCAGAACATAGCCAGTGCATACTACCCTCGCATCGGAGGCAATTTGTTCAGCTTTGGCGGCTATTACAACACTATGAGCCCAGGCATGTATGCATTCAATAACTACGGCAATAACTATGGAAACTACGGGAATGCACCCTACGTTTACCACGGGCCACTGTAAAAAGAAATGCCAAAATATTTTTTTATAAATATTTTTTATTTAAACAGGAATATTTAATTTTAAATTTTAATTTTAAATTAAGCTAAGCCAGCACTTGCAAAATGAGCAGCAAAGGAACAAATAAAAGTGTAGTTGTGAATGAAATAGTCTTAAGCGCTCTTTTCATAGCGATTTTTATGTTCCCAGGATTACTTTATTCCCTGAAATTCTTCGCAAGCCAGTATCCCTTGGATAATTATAACCAGTATAATTACAGATATAATTATGCCTATAGCAATTATGGCTATGCATACGGCGCTTATAATTATCGCCCTTACGGACCTTATCTTATGCCCAGCACCAACTGCAATGCTATTTACGGCTGCACATCCAGTTATAACAGTCAAATCTACATCCGCAATGCCCTTGACTACACTTATTATACTCGCCCAGAGCTCCTGGCTCCAAGATATATGAATAATCACATGAGATATGTGCGGGGAGTGGGATTGCAGAATTATTATTATCCAACATATTCTTATTAAGTGATAACTTCCAATATAATTCTAATTTTATTTTTGCTGTAACAACCTTGACGAATAGTTAAATATAAATATTCTGCGAGATAAATTTAATGAAAAAGAGGTGTTTTGTGGCAAAAGCTGTACGTCAGGTGCATCCCAAGGTTGTTGAGTCAAGGCTTTTTCTTAACGAAACTCTTTTATCAATTGTAATAACCTTTTTTGTCTTAATAATAACTCTTAATTCTGCTTACCTGAAGAACCATCTTTTTTTAACAACTCAGCTAGTAATATCTATTCCCTTGCTATTAACCTCGACCCTGTCCCACATAACTGCTCAGAAAGAGAAGAATATGAAAACTTGGGTAAGCTACGGCTCATCAACCTTTATATTAGGATATGCTTTTTTGATTAATGTTATTGGCATTTTAATCTCAACAGAAATAAACATTTATTTAGCTGTTATATTTTTTATAATCAACTGGTTGATGGTTGTTGCATATAGTTATCTTAAGTACAGCTTGAAAGAAGCAACCCTAAAAGCAAGGCTAAAAAAAGATTTGCTATTCATTGTTTTGCAAGTGTTCTTTGGGCTGCTGCCTGCTTTGGGAGTATATTATTATGTTTAGTTTAATAATCCATCGCATAACCTATCGCCCAGTATTGCTAATGGTTAATAAGAACAAACTTGGCCAGCAATGCTTCTAGTTGGATGAACTCATCGCTGCCTTCCACCATGCGGAATTCTGCTTCTCCGCACTCCTTTATCATTTCCAGCTTCTTCCTGCTGTCAACATCTTTTAGCTTCCAGATTTCCTGCTGGATTTGTTTTATAATATCCATTCCTGCAAGGCCGTGGTTGAGCATGGCATCAAGCAACTTGTTCTTTGCAGCGCTAAAGTCTCCCTTGACGCAGAGAGCAAGGACTTCATTGATTTCCTCTGGTTCTGCAGCGCTTGCAACGCTGTAAATTACATCTTCAGTAATTTTGTCCTTGATGGCAGCGCTGCTCTGCATAATATTCTCCAAGCGCCTGCAATCTCCTTCGCTCAGCTCGTAAAGAGCTTCTTTTGTCTTGGCATCAATTGCCAATCCTTCTGACCTGGCTATCTTTTCTATGATTTTGTAAATATCTTCTTTTGGTAATGGCTTGAACCTGAAAACAGTGCACCTTGATTGTATTGGGTCAATGATTTTTGAAGAATAATTGCAACTCAGGATAAACCTACAGGTCTGCGTGTAGTTCTCCATGGTCCTTCTGAGAGCTTGCTGTGCTTCCCTTGTTAAGGCATCGCATTCATCAAGGTAGATTATCTTGAAAGGCACGTCACCAATTGCTCTTGTCCTTGCGAAGTCCTTTACTTTCACCCTGATAACATCTATTCCTCTCTCATCACTGGCATTGAGCTCCAGAAAGTTCTCTCTCCACTTGTCTCCAAAAAGCTTTCTTGCAATAACCAATGAGAGCGTAGTCTTTCCAACGCCAGCAGGACCAGCAAATAACAGGTGAGGCATGTTCTTCTTCTTCACAAAAGCCTCTACTCTCTTGACAATCTCGTCCTGGCCTTTGACTTCGTCAAAATCCTTAGGCCTGTACTTCTCAGTCCAAATGGCAAAATTGTCCCCTTCCATTCAGGAACACAAGAATTTGAGGGTGTTTAAATGTGTTTTTATTTGGCTAGATTCCACAGTAGTTCAAAATATTTCCTATATGTGTTTGCCATTTTTTCGCTTTCAATAAGGACGCTGAACGGAATATCAGACCACACCCAAAATGCAGTTTTGTTTCCATAAATAAGGGTTGTTGCAGGTACTGTGTATTCTTTCGGGAGATATCTTGCCTTGCTATATTTTATTTTGTTGAGCCACGCGATTCTTTCTCTTGCGTTCTCATTATATATGTGGTCTATTTGAATTTTTTTTGCAATGCGGTCACGATGAAATCCCACAAGGAAATTTTTTAGCAGTTCTGGAAGTATTTTAGGTATGCCAAATGCTTTGATGTCCTTTCCTTCCTCAACCATGTCGCGAATGATAAACTTAATGCCTTCTAATCCTTCAAACACTTGCGCTTGGTTTTCTGCTTTTTCCTGCAATGCCTTAAGCTGTGGAAGCGCTGAAGCAATTTTTTCTTCCTTCAGCTTTGCAAGTGTTATGAGACTTTCAGGCTTATTTGCAAGAAAATGCCTTTTTTTGTGAGCTATAACAAATGAAGCGAGACCCAGACTCATTAATTTATTCAAGGCAGCGTACACGCTTACCCTGTGAACCTTACTTTCTGTAGCTATTTCTATTACAGATGACTTATTTTTTTTGAGAAGTGCCAGATAAACGTTTATTTCATTATTCTTTAATCCGAGCTCTTTTAATGAATCTCGCAACATATCCATATGTATAAATAAATCTTACATATATTTATATACTTGTATTAATTATATAGTAGTAATCAAAAGGAGGTGTTTATTATGAAAACATGGAAAAAAACTTTAGCGGCAATATGCGTTGTAGCAGCACTTAATTATGGGGTAAAGAATTGTGAAGTAAAGCAATCACCCGCACCTATGCCAAAAGACTTTAAGTCAAGCACAATAGAACGTGTATTTCTACCGAATCTGGGAGAGATTAACCTCCATTCGAGTAAAGATGGACTCGTAGATACCATTAGGCAATACAATATAAACCATAGTATGCTGGAAGCTACTTGGGCATCAGAAAACAACCCTGATGCAAAAAAGAATTATGGAGCATATATTTTATCTCCTGAGGCACAGCGCTATGCTAAGGAAATGCAGGAAGCAGGTTCAAAGCTTGCGTATGAACTAGCAAGGATCCAGTATGAAGCAGATTCTGTTGCAAAAAAATAAATTCTTTTTTATTATTATATAAATTTTTTTCTTTCTTACTTATACTCGTCGTGTTCTGTCCTTTTGATGATTTCATTCTGCAGATCTTCGCCTAGGTCCACGAAATAATCACTATAGCCAGCAACTCTGACAATAAGGTCTCTGAACTTCTCAGGATGCTTCTGTGCTTCGCGCAGGGTTTCAACACTAACTACGTTGAATTGTATATGATGGCCGTCCATAGCAAAATAAGAGCGAACAAGAAAAGCCAAATCATTCATGCCTTCTTCGCTTGCCAGTAAACTGGGTGTGAATTTCTGGTTGAGTAGTGTTCCTCCTGTTCGTATGTGGTCTATTTTTGCTGCAGATTTCAGCACTGCTGTCGGCCCTTTCCTGTCAGCTCCTTGCACTGGTGATATTCCTTCTGACAATGGCTCCTGTGCTTTTCTTCCGTCAGGCAGTGCGCCCGTAACTTTTCCAAAATAAACATGCACAGTTGTCGGCAAAAGATTAATTCTGTATTTGCCTCTTCTCTTGTTGGGTTTGCCATTAATAGCTTTATAGTACACTTCAAAGATTTGCTTTGTTATGTTATCTGCATAATCATCATCATTGCCATACTTTGGGGTTTTGTTCCAGAATGCCTGTCTTAATGCCTCATTGTCAGAAAAATTATTCTTGAGTGCTTTCAGCAATTCTTTCATGCTAATTATTTTCTTTTCAAACACATTTTTCTTTAGCGATGCAAGGCAATCAGTGATGCTGCCCAGTCCTACGCCCTGGATATAACTGGTGTTGTATCTTGCACCGCCCGCATTATAGTCCTTGCCTTTTTTTATGCAATCATCAATAAGCAAAGATAAGAATGGCGCGGGCATTTCTTTTGCATAAATCTTCTCAATGATGTCATTGCCTTTCATTTTTATATTGATGAAATGATTGACTTGCTTGCTATATGCTTCGAATAATTCATCATATGATTTGAATTTTGTCGGGTTGCCTGTTTTCAGTCCAATCTGCTTTTGCGTCCGCAAGTCAAAGCCATTATTAAGCGTTATCTCAAGAACCTTTGGTAGGTTGAAGTAGCCTGTGAGCCAATAAGCTTCTTTGCCAAATGCTCCTGCCTCTACGCAGCCGCTTGCTCCTCCGTTACGCGCATCCTCAATGCTTTTGCCTTGTCTGACCAGCTCAAGGATTATGGCGTCAGTGTTGAATATGCTTGGCTGGCCAAATCCTGTCTGAACAATCTTCAAGGCTCTTTTCAGGAAAGCATCAGGAGTTTTCTTGCTTATCTGCACCATTGAGCTTGGCTGCAAGATGCGCATTTCTTCAATAATATCAAGTATCATGTAGGATAAGTCATTGACAGCATTCGAGCCGTCCTGTTTTACTCCGCCAACATTTATAAGACAGAAATCAGTATAAGTCCCGCTCTCTTCTGCAGTCACCCCTACTTTCGGAGGTGCTGGCTGGTTGTTGAACTTCACCCAGAAAGCTTCTAATAATTCCTTTGCTTTTTCCTCTGTTAATGTCCCTTCTTCCAGTCCTTTCTTATAAAAAGGATAGAGATGCTGGTCAAGCCTGCCAGGATTGAATGAGTCCCATGTGTTCTGCTCAGTGATTACGCCGAGATGCACAAACCAGTAATACTGCAGAGCTTCATGAAAAGTTCTAGGCGCATGAGCAGGAACCCAATCGCAAACTCTTGCTATTTCTTCAAGCTCTGCCTTTCGCTTAATATTCTTTTCAGTTTTTGCAAGATCTCTTGCTTTCTCAGCATGCCTGTGAGCATAATGAACAATAACATTAGCAGCAATTCTCATTGCCTTGAGCTCATCTGCTTTATCTTGAAAATTTGGGTCTTTACAAGTTAATTCTTCAAGACTTTTCTTGATATCTTTTTTAAAATCCAGCATTCCTTTCTTGTAAATCTTATCATCCAGCACAGTGTGTCCTGGCGCTCTTTGTTCCATGAACTCTGTGAATATTCCTGCTGCATAGGCATCCTTCCATTCAGGGCTCATTGCGCTGAAAATCTTGTCACGGGTCGTTTTTCCTTTCCAATAAGGTATGATTTCATCAGCATAAGCTTTTCTTGTTTTCTCATCTGATTTAAAAGAAGTCTTAGGCCGAGAATTTAATATATCTAAGTCTTCAATGCTGTGAACAATGATTTCGGGAAAAGTCGGCGTGGCTTTTGGAGCAGGGCCACGCTCGCCAACAATAAGCTCTTGATATTTTTTATTATTTTTTTTCTTACCAAATGATATCTCTTTGTTTGCCAGCAGGTATTCAAACGCTTTAGCCTTTATTATTGGCTCAGACCAATTATTCTTCTTCTCATGCTTCTTGTAAAAATTAGTAATTAAAATACCTCTTTCAGGGTCAATATAAGGCACTGCAGAAAGGCTTTGCTCTCTTAGATTTTTTATGCGCTCATTCATTTGAACTCCCTCTTTTAATAAAGGCTATTTCGTTGCTAGATATAAATATTATGGGAAATTTCACGAAATTTCTCATTCCAAAAGCCGCTTGATAAAAATTTCGATTTTATGTCGCGCTGGGTGAGTGCGGCTTTTGTTATGAAAAATAAGTAATAAGAAAGAGATAATTAAAAAATTTTAAACAATGTCTTCTTCAGCCACGACCACAAAGTCGCCCACTGCCATGACTGCGCTGAAGGGTATGAGCAGTTCTCCTTCCTTGGTCCTCTCAAGTTCTAACCTTTCCGTGTAGCTTGTCGGGTTTTTCAGCACCATGTGGATGAGCTCTCCAGAGCCAGTCTCAAAGACAATATCTCCAACCTCGCCAAACCTCTTGCCTGTCTTTGAAACAACAAGCTTGCCTATTAATTGTTTTGAAAATTTCTTGTCTTCTTCAGCCATAATAATCCCTCCTATACATCAATCATGAAAACTTTACTCTCCTCTAAATCGCTTTGAATATATAAAGTTTGCTCTTTTTTAAGTAGTCAATTACAAATTAAGGTTTTCCCACGATTCAAGCAGCAAGGAAGCACGTTTAAACTCTTCCTCAAAGTCGCCATTGTCAGCCCGTGGGGCGCGACCCCAGACAATGCAACCCTAGTGCAAACCTTTCCTTTTCGTCAAGGTTATTGCACTTGTTGCAGGTTGCGGCGACTTTTGAAAAACATCTAAGCACTAAGGTAAGATTTATATAATACCCTTTCTATAGAAGAAGTTATGGCGACCTGGTTTGAGCAGCTAGGTTTTAAAGAAAACCCTTTGGATGTGAGGCCCAGCCCATTACTCGTAGGTTTGGAGCGCCAGGAAGAGCAGCTGGTGAATCATATCCTGAAAGGAGAAATCTGCTTCTTGAACGGCTTGACAGGCTCTGGAAAATCTTCCTTGCTCATCAGGGTGCAGAGGAACCTGAAAAATCATGCTTTCATCTACCTTGATGCCCAGGAGCTGCCTAAGAACTTCAATCTCGAAGAGGAGTTGAAGAAGAAGAGGAATTTCTTTGACAGGATTACCTTCAAGGAATTTCCCTCAAAAACTCCTGTTCTCATAATTGACGAGTTCCAGGCAACTGACAAGAACCTAATCCTGGACGCCAGGGCTAAGTGGGAGAATCCTGATGAGAAGAGGATTAAGAGCATTGTGGTTGCGCAGATAAGCAAATACCTCAAGAATGTGACTCCTGCTTTCAAGGAGCGCCTGGGAAACAGAATTATTGAACTACCAACCCTTGATGATGAGGAGATGAAGGAAATACTCAAGCTGAGGCTGCAGGTCAGGGGAACTAATTATTATAACAAACTGCACAATGAAGCTCTTAATTTATTAGTGGCTTGCGCTGACGGCAACCCCCGAAAGCTTTTGGAATACACTGACATGCTCTTTGACTTTCACTACAGAAAATTCAAGGATAACAATCCCTTGCTTGTCAACAGGACTTACATGGTGACTTACTGGGGTGCAAAAGAGATTCTTGAACTGTCTAATGTTAATGTTAATGCATATGTTTATCTTGAGAAAGAGGATAAGAAGAGAAGGCTTGAAGCTTTTGAGAAGAGATTCAGCAAGGATGAGCAGGAGTGGCTAATCTTCCTGATGACAGGCTCAAAGACAATAGATGAGCTGGCCAAGGAATTTAATGTGAATGAAGGAATTGCTTCTGCAAGGATAAGGGATTTGAAAGCAAGAGGAGCAGTAGTCCGCGCAGGCAAGAAGAACAAGAAGCAGCTCTGGCAGGCCAGCCCGCACGTGAAAAGATTAAGAGTCAGAGTTTGAAAGTTGGTTTGAGAGTTTTTTTTCTTTACAATACTTTTGCTTTTTCATTATTTTTTACTATAATAATCAATAACCTGGCTAGTAGTCCAGGGCTTGCAATCAGATTTTTGGAATCCCAGAACTGCTGCCTGCTTGTAAATGGTTTTCGCGTCTTTTGCTTCTATCTCTAAGAATTCAGGAACAAAGCTCAGCTTGCCAATGTATTTGTCCATTTCAAAACGAGTGCCTTCCAATCTATAGCTAGTTCTCTTTTTTCTTATATGCTTCCATTCTTTCAAGCCTAATGCTTCAATTATTTTTTTGGCAATTTCAAAGTCAGAAACCTCTACTTCGAACTCATTCCTTTTCTTTACTCCTTTGTTTGAGATGAATTTCTTAAAAGTAATCACAACTCTCTGGTTTTCTTTTCTAATCCTGAAGCTGCTCTTGGATTTCATTATGGTCCGGTCAGGATAGTCATAGGAGTGAGCATCAATAATTCCTTCAAAGACTTTTTTCCCACCCAGAGAAACAAGCTTCTTCTCCACTTCTGTTCTGTTGATTTCCAGAATTTTTGCTTCTATCTCTTTCATACAGTCGCCTCAATTATGAAAATTAAAATGGGCCTGGCCGGACTTTCGCAAGTTCTTACGATTTCAGAGGGGACTTCGCCATTTTTGGCAAATGTCGCCTTTTCAAACGAAATCACATTGATTTCGTTGCACCCAAAAGCCTTGCTTTTGAGTGTCTCCGAGTTCTTTCGCAAAGAACTCTTTCGAACCGGCGACCTCCACCGTGTGAAGGTGATATCATAGCCGCTAGACCACAGGCCCTTCAGGAGAGAAGAGAGAGCTTTTCTTTTATAAATTTTTCATTATGACATTGTTCTTTCAAGGGGCAGGAAGTGCACTTGGCTTGGCTGTCGCAGACCGGAGGGATGTCCTTGGATTTGAAGAGAAGAATTATTTTGTCCCTGACATCAATTACTTTCTTTTCAAGAAAAGGATTCATCATGACAGTTCTTGCCTCATTAATGTCAAGGTATTTGACAAATGCTTCCCTTACAAAGAACTTGTTCTTCTCCAGGAGCATGACATAGGCACCTATTTGCAGCTTATGGCCAGGCCAAACTCCTTCTCTCGGTGCGCTGCCTGTCTTTAGCTCGTAAGGCACTACTTCCCTGACTACCTTGTTATCATATACTTCCAGCTGGTCAATAACTCCTTTAAGCATAAGCTCTTCTGACTCAGCATAGTATTCTGACATTGTCTTTGGGCTTAGCTGCTGCCATAATTTCTCGCCAAAAACCTTGTTCTTCTTCATGAACTCATGCAGGTTCAAGGCTTTGTGTTGGGACTCATCTAATAACAAGGGCCAGGCTTCCTTGAAAAAATCTGTCAAAGATATTTTCAGCTCTGCCAGCTTGTTCTTGTTCTTGACAATGGTCTGTTTCAGGATGTCTGCATGAAGCTTTTTATAATTATCAACCAGGGCATCATAATTTTCTTCTTTCTTGATGCTCTTGACCAGCTCCATCTCTGCCTTGTTAGTCCTGTCATGCACTTCATGCCTGATGCTGCCCTTGACAACAGCCTCTCTGGGAACAACTGCCAGCTTTAGAACATGCTCCAGGAAGAGCTTTCGCGGGCAATACTCATAACTAGAGAGCAAGCTAACAGATATCATGATAAGATGAACTAAATCAGTTTACTCTTTATAAGGCTTACGCCAGATTGTCCAGTGCGGATAAATATTTAAATAATAGAGGAAAGTAACACATATTATGAAACTCTCAGAAGTCAAGAAATACTTGCAAAAGCAAAAGCTTGATGCTATTGTGCTCTTCAACAAGTCTCCGAGCTTTAATTATTTTGTGGGAGAGGATTTTGAGCATGGAATGATGTTCCTGACAAGAAAAGGTAATTATTTGTTCTTATCTCCGCTGTATTCACCTAAGTTTCCAGGCTTCAAGGTGGTGCACTGGGAGAAGTTCAAGGAGGAGTTCAAGGAGTTTGCCAAGAAAAACAAAATACGAAAGGTTGGTATTGACAACAACAACCTTCTTGTAAAGCAGAAAGCATTCCTGAAAAAACATTTCAAGCTCTCAGATGCCAGCAGCTTCCTGGAAGAGTTGAGGCAAACTAAGACTGACGAGGAAATTAAGAGAACGAGGATTGCCTGCAAGGTTACTGACCAAATCTTTAGCTTGATACTCAAGAATTTCAAGAAGTTCAAGACAGAAAAAGATATTTTCACATTTATAAAAATCAAGTCTCTTGAAATGGCTGACGGAGTTTCTTTTGAGCCAATAGTTGCCAGCGCAAGAAATGCTGTTGTTGCGCACCACGAAGCTAATTCAAAACTAAAAAAAGGCTTCCTAATCCTGGACTTTGGCGTGAAGTACAAGAGCTACATGTCAGACATGACAAGGACGCTTTATCTGGGCAAGCCGAGCAAGAAAGAAATTGAAATTTATAATAAAGTTTTGGGCATACAAAAGAAATGCATTGACAAGGCAGCTATTAATTTAAGCGCCGGAAGGCTTTACAATTATTCCATTAAGCTGTTTGGCAAGGATGCAAAATATTTTGTTCACGGACTAGGTCACGGAGTTGGCGTCGAGATTCATGAAAGGCCGAGCTTTGGCCTGAAATCCAAGGATGTACTGCAGAAAGGCTGCATCTTCACAATAGAGCCAGGCTACTATAACCAGAAGACAGGAATCGGAATAAGGATAGAAGATGATGTTCTGCTGCTGGGAAATAAGAAAGAAGTGCTGACTAAGAGCACTAAGAAGTTGATTTGTATAAATCTATAAATCGCAACCTTTATTAATCCGAGTTATCGTTTTCTTGTTCATGAAATATAACCTTAATGTTTTCAACAGCTCTGTAAATTATTATATGAATGCACTGAAAGATTTGAAGAACAAGGATGTCTTTATTGTTTTTGAAGCTAAGAACGACAAGGCTTTCTTTTCAATTGCTCCTCTGAGCAGGGCTTTGCATAATCTTCGCTGTGAAGTTGCTGTCAGGGGCATTGACGGCAAGTCAAAGGCTTTGGAAGCAATGATAGACTTATGGAATGTTTTTGACGAGCTGAACAAGGGAGTGAAGAACAAGAAAACAATTGCCTTGAATGATTTCATAACAGAAGCTGACAAGAAAGCTAAGGGAGAGATAAGAAAGATTTTCAGAAAGCCAGATGCTATCATACATGCTGATAACAAAGGATTTATTGTTAACAATGATTTCAAGATGAAGTTCAGGCCTGAATGGTTCAGGAAGTATAGATGGGATACTCTGCTGGAGACTGCGAAGATTGTTTGGGCCCAGGTTTATAATCTTAAGCCTTATGAAAGAGTAGGATTGGGTTTTGACCTAATCCTGAGAGAGAAGGATATCAAGTATCCATTAGAGGATTATCTTGATTCCTTTGCAATTGCCAGGGCAATGTGGCTAGCTTGTTATGCAAAGAAGAAGCCATTGAGCACTTACACTTCCAAGAAAACCCAGCTTGAGCCTTCTGAGAGGACTAGCGAATTAGCAACTACAATGCTTGGCTGCGAGTTAGAAAAAAATATTGATGAGCCTGTCTTCAAGAAATTCAGAGTCTTGTCCAAGCTATTGGAATTGCACAGGTTTGAAACCAATGATGCTGCGTTCTCTATCAAGGGAGAAGGCTATCCTGGAAAGCATATCTTCGGGGAAACCATAGGCTACCCAACTCCGAATAAGAAATCAAGATGGGACTCTCCAGGAGGCATCGTGTACCAGCTTCCATGGTATCCTCAGACCAAGGTTGATAATAGAGCACCTAAGTGCAGGATGGGATTTACCGACACCCTGCCTATTGACATTTTTATCAGCAGCTGCCGCATTGACTGGATGGAGATGAAGAGAAAAGATGATGCTTTGATTAGGATAGTTAACAAGTCTGACAAAATAGTTGTGGACTCGAAAAAGACCAAGATGGAAGTAGTGCTGATAAGGAAGAACAAAACTCGAGTCATGCCGCAGAATTCTGATGTTGATGTCAGGACCAAGCTCGACCCGAGATACCTGAAAAAAGGCATTAAGGCAGGAACCTATGCTAATGTTCCTGGAGGAGAAATGTTCCTCTCACCAGAATACATCCAAGGAACTTTTTATGGTGATGTGGTCATAAGCATAGACAACAGCTACGCGCTCAACTCAAGGAATCCTCTTGTAATCAAGTGCGATGAAAATGGCTACAAAATCCTGGGCGGGCCAAAAGAGATAATCAAAAAAATCAATGAGAAGAAGAAGGAGGCCATGAAAGTGCTTCTCAAACAGGAGAAGAACAAAGCCCTGCCAAAAGAAGTAATAGCCATGAAGAAAAGGAACTTCAACCATATAGGAGAATTTGCAATTAATACCAACCCCAAAGCTGAGCTTTGCAATTATTTGATTGTTAATGAGAAGATTGCAGGCATGATTCATGTGGCTCTTGGCTCTGGATTTGAAGATGACAGGGCTTCAGTGTACCATTATGACATTGTAATCAATGCAAAAGAGCAAAAGCTGGATATTTACGGATTAAAAGGCAGTAAGAAGCTCTGGATGATGAAAAAAGGCAAGCTAGCAGTGTGATTTTTAAATTTTTTCTTTGCTTTTTATTTTATTTTTCTTAAATCTCCATTCAGGATGATGGGCTGCATTATATGAACTTCATGAGCCCAGCGCTCCTCATGATAATCAGGCAAGGGATTAAGGATAAATATTTTCTTTCCCAGGTGATGAGCTAAACCAATTTCCATCAAAACAGATGTCCCAATATATCCTGGCGTGTCATGCTTTGTATAGTTTAAAACAAGAATAGCATCGCTTTTGGCCAATAAATCAAAACATTTTTTCATGACATCCTTTTCAATGCAATGCTTTAGGTCAGCATCCAAGTCTTTGGTTAGCATAGGATTCTTAACTACGTCATCAGTATCATAAGGAATGAATGCCTTGTGCCCTTCAGATTCTAATTTCTTTTTCATTGCAACTATTTCTGATGCAAAGCTCATGCTTGAGCAAATCATTATTTTCATTCTTTTCATGGATTAAACCTGATTTTATAAACTTTGCTGCTAATAGCTGCTTATACTTTCTAAGAAATTAGCCATCAAAAAGACATGCTCTGAGTTCAGTCTGCCTTGTTGGTGCGGGTTTCATTATAAATCTTTTTATTTTTTGCCTAAAACTTTTTAGAAATTTTTTTTAAAAGTTTTTTAAAATATTTTCGCCTTATTTTTCTTTTTTTGTCGTGCATTTATCATAATGGTAAGGTTTATAAAGCAAACTCTGTTTCGCACCTGTTATGAACATCAAAGGGGAAGTGAAGCGTTCATTCTATTCTTATACTACATCATCAAATGAGATAGAAGAAGAGAACCGGTTGCTGAGAGAAACAGTTTCCCAGCTGCGAGAGGAAGTGGAAAGGTTCAGAAGCCCAGCCTTGATGATGGCAGAAGTGGTTGATGTGCTGGAAAAAGGAGCCCTGATTTCTTTGCCCAACGGCAACAAGTTCCTGGTGAAAATGTCCAATGAAATAAAGAACCTGCTGCCTGGCGAATGCGTGCTGGTGGAGCAGAGGAACCTGAACATCATTGACAAAGTTATTTCTTCAAAGAACTTTAATGTTGACAAATTCGTGATTGTGGAGAAGCCTGATGAAAAATGGACAGAGATAGGAGGATTAGAAGCCCAGATACAGGAAATAAAAGAAGTCATAGAGCTGCCGTTAAAGAGTCCTGAGCTTTTCAAAAAAGTAGGAATACACCCGCCCAAGGGAATACTGCTCTACGGGCCGCCAGGAACAGGAAAAACCTTGCTGGCAAAAGCAGTGGCGAGCTCAACCCAGAGCACCTTCATAGAAATTGTTGGTTCTGAGCTTGTCCAGAAATTCATAGGAGAAGGAGCGAAATTGGTGAAGGAAATATTCCAGCTCGCCAGAGAGAAAGCTCCCAGTATTGTGTTCATTGACGAGCTTGACGCTCTGGCTGCAAAAAGAATGGACATAGGCACCAGCGGCGAGAGGGAAGTGCAGAGAACCTTTATGCAGTTCTTGGCAGAGATTGACGGGTTCAAGCCCTTGGCTAATGTCAAGATAATCGGCTGCACCAACAGGCTTGATATTCTTGACCCTGCAGTCATAAGGCCTGGAAGGCTTGACAGGCTTATTGAAGTACCATTGCCCTCTGATGCCGGGCTTATGGATATATTCAAGATTCACACCAGGAGCATGAGCCTTGACAAGGGCATCAAGGTTGAGCCGCTGATCAAGAAGATGAAAGGATTCTCAGGAGCAGAAATCAAGGCAGTCTGCACAGAAGCAGGCTACTTCGCCATAAGAAACAACAGGATGAAGGTCACTCATCACGACTTCCTCTGCGCTATAGACAAGATAAAGAAGGAAGAAACAGATGACGACGGATTTGAAAGGATGTTTGGCTAGAAATAATTTTTTCAATATTTTTTCTTTAAGATTTTCTTTTTTAAAGTTTTTTTCTTTAAATAATTTTTAAGCGCTCAGAAGTTACTTCCGTTCATCATCGCTTTCGCTCTGTGGGTGTTCACTTCTTCATTGCGCAGAATAAAATAACCAAGCCCATTATTTAAATGTTTATAATATCTCAAAATCAACGCAAATCCTGAATTCTCTGGGAGAACTCTGGCCGCACTTCACAATATTAAGAACCTTGAACTTCTTGCCAGCATTATCGCAGGCTTTTCTTATCTTCTCAACACTTTTATCAAACTCTCCTTCTTTTTGAAAATCATAGAAATGGATGATCGCTCCTTTCCTGCTCACAGCAAGTGCAACCTCAAGATAATCTTCTGCTGATTTTGGAAGAGGCATGATGATTCTGTCAAACTTTTTTTCAAGCCGCGGAACAATATTCTTGACATCGCCTAGGAAAACATAGGCATTGTTAAGCTTGTTCAGCACAATGTTTTGCAAGGCATAATTGTGGGCGACTGGATTAATCTCAACTCCATAAACGCTTTTGGCAGGAGTGTTCTTTGCAATGGCGCAAACATAAGGTCCGCAGCCGCTGAACATTACAAGCACGTCCTCTTGCTTTCCTGCTTTTTGAATGAGCTGCACAATCCTTTTCCTCTCGCTGCTAAGCCTGGGTGAGAAATAGACTTTTTCAACATCCAGCTTCATGACAACTCCGTTCTCCTTGTAAAGAGCTTCCTTGGTCTTCTCGCCAGCAAGATGCCCTAGCTTTTGTATCCTGAAAACTCCTTCATGCTTTCCTTTCTTCAGCACTGTCTTAATGTTCTTGTTAATCCTGAGCACTTCCCTGGCTATCAGCTTCTCTTTCTTCTCGAGCTCCTGAGGAATTTCCAGGATTGCAATGGTCCCGATGATGTCCATGGACTTCCTCAACAATTTCAAGTCTTTGGCTTTCAGTTTGTTGGTGAGAGAACTCTTCAAGTCTGTCTGCATAATCTTTTTCTTGAGAATCTTATTAACAATCTTGTACTCTGTCTTGAACTTCTCGGTGATTGGGAAGTAAACAAATGCTTTGTCCTTGGCAATATGATGCTCTTTATCAAACAAGTCCTTGCGCATCAGCTCTTCCTTGACTTTTTCAGCGTCTCTGACAGGAACTTTTATGCATTGCATATCATTAAGAATGCACAATCCTCTTTTAAATCTTTATGAATTTAAGAAAATTTTTGACAAATAATAATGAGCTGCATCTAATCTACATTACCAGAACAATTGCTCCTATTATCATTATGGCACAGGCTATGCTCTTTCGCAGAATATATTTCTCATGAAATAATTCTCCTCCGATGATGGTGGAGAACAATGAAGAAAGGCTTCTTATGGGTGATATAAGGCTTATGAGCACGCCCGGTAGTGAGATTGCGTACTGCACAGACAGCCTGTATCCGATGGTGAAGACTGCAACTGCAAACACCCACCAGCCTCCTGTTTTCAATCCCTTTGTCATGCCTTCAAATCCGTCAGAGAAGATTAGCATTATCACAACAAAATTAAGGGCAAGGAAGAAATGGATGAGCGGCATGAAAGTAAGGACTGGAACAGCAAAGCCTCCGTCAGCAACAGCGCCCAATACTTTCTTGTCAACAATGCTGTCAAGTCCTCCTGCTATGAGAGCCAGGAGAACAAATTGGATGAACCTTGACTTGAATATGTTCCTGAAAGGGTCCAGCAGGTTGTCGTGCTCATGGCTGGTGAGGATGTAGGCGCCAATAATCAGCACGCCTATGCCAACCATTTGTGCAATGGTGATTCTCTCGCCTAGAATAGGGGCTGCGAGCAGTGCCACAAACATTGGCTCCAACACAAGGAACGGGCTGATGATAGATATGGCTATGTGGCGCATGGCCTTGGCTATTAGCAACAAGCTTATTGCTCCAAAAAGAGAACCAGCATATATTAATCCTATTGCTTTCAGGCTTAATGTTTCTGGCTGAGCAAAGAACCAGAGAGGGATGGTTAGCAGAAAAGTGTATATTGATACTGTTGCTGCGAATTCAAGAGCACGCTGTTTGAGTAAAGTCTTTTTTTCCAAAATATTTGAGGCGCTGACAAGAACAGTTGCCAGTAGAGTGAACAAAAGCCATGCAGAGCTCATTTTTATCCTCTTAACCAGTTATTTTTTTCAGCTATTTTTTAAATTTTTTACTATTTTTTTAAGCTAACAGATTAATTGCGCCCAGTACAAAGATTAGTATTAACAGGAAGGCTATGAACTTGTTAATATAGATGCTGTACTCTGGTTTTCTCTCACATTTCTTTTTGGCATTTATCACCATGAGAACTATGAGAATGCCAACAATGGCTCCTGTGAGCACACCAGCAACATCGATGATGGTTATAAAATCAGCAACTTTTCCGAGCTTGATAAGCACGAACAAAAGAAAAGGCACAAAACAAGACAATATCCAGGAAGTATTTTTTCTCAGGCCATAATCATAGAGAAATAAGTCTTTGAGGGCAAGCCCCAATGCCAGGAATGAGGTTGACAAGGTTATTATTGCAAAGACTGCTCCTAGCCAAGCCATTTTTGCTCCTAGAATCGTTGCCAAGCCGAGAGCTCCTACTTCATGCGTTTGGCTTCCAAGCACTCCAACAACTGACAAGGCAAATAAGATATACACTGTCACAGGTATCAGGCTGCCCAGGATTATTGCTTTTTTCAGTTCTTTCTTATTATTTTCAAGCTCTTCCTTCATTTCAGGAATAGCAGATGTTCCAATCAAGGCGAACAAGACAACGCCATAAGGCACAAAGAGTTTTGGAAAGCTGAACTCTCCAAGGTTTGCAGGATTAAGCCTGCAGAGAGCCAGCACAATTATTATTAAAACAATAAAGAGCATGAGAGGCATTGCAAATGATTCTGATTTCTCAATAGCATCCAAGCCGACATATACCAGCCAGGAAAGCACGCCAAAGAAGATGACGCTGCAAAGCATGACGTCAAGACCGGTAATGCTTGCAAGAGCTTCTCCACCGCCAAGGATGTAAGCGACTATTGCTCCATAAATGCCGACAATCATGCTGATGAACATGAAGTACTTGCCTATTTTTCCAGTGTACTTCTCAGCATAGCCTGTGAGCTGGTGATGGCCTTTGGTCCTCAGAACAATTTCTCCCAGATAAAGATGGATGAGCAGCATGACAATTCCAAGGCCAAGAATATCAACAAGGCCTGTCAAGAAGCCTGCCTTTGCCATCACATAGGGAATGCCCAGGATGCCTGCTCCTATCATGCAGCCAACAAGCGTGGCTACTGCTTGGAACAACCTCTTTTTTCGCATAGATTCTTTTTTTCTTTACGCTTTTTTTAAACGTTTCCTTTATTTTGCAGGATTTATGCAAAAATTTATATAGTCTTTATCTCTTTTGGAATGGTAACAAATAAATTTTTAATATTTAATATATTTAATAGTTTGGGGGTGTTGTGAATGAAACTTAGTCCGGCTGAAGAGATAACGATCGCTAGCTATGATAAAGCTGCGAGTTTTAGAAAGCAATCCTGCTCTACGTTGAATTTCTGGCAGGATAAATTAGATATTTTTAGACAATACTTGCCTGCAGGAAATATTATTGAGATAGGATGCGGAATAGGAAATGATGCCAAACCTCTCATTTCTGCAGGATATGGATACTTAGGGATTGACGCCAGTGAAGGCCTCCTTGCAGAAGCAAAAAATCTTGTTCCAGAAGCCAAATTCATACAGATGAATCTCTATGATCTATTTTCTGAGGATGAATCCGGCATCCTTACTAATCATTTCGCTGGGGCATGGGCTGTCAACTCGCTCATACACATTCCAAAAGTTAACATCGAATATGCCCTGCAAGGAATAAGACGTGTAGTAAAGCCACAAGGATTTGGTTTTGTAGCGATGCGAGAAGGTAGTGGAGAGCCTATGGTTGAAGATGTTCAGGGAAACAGGTTCTTTGCTCTTTACAGTATAGATGAGTTCGCAGACATTCTTCAGAAGAACAGTTTCACTGTCTTGCAAAAGTCAAGGGATGACCGTGGAAAAAACAAATTTAGCACAGGCTTCCTCTGCTATCATGTCCGAAATGATAAGTAGAGATTAATTTTGCTAGAATTCATAAATTATTTTCTTATTTTTTCAAAAATCACTAAGTGATTTTTGTTTTTTTATTCAGAAATCCGTCAGTGATTTCTGTTTCCTGTCATTGCTCTCCTCCAGCTTTGCAAGTGCATTCTCTACTCTTTCCTTGCTGAAGTCATGCTCATCAACCAGCAATTCTATTAGCCTTTCCTTGTTGACGGGCTTCCATTTCAAATCATAATCATCGCTGACTTTCATGTTCTTGATGGCTTCAAAAACTTCCTGCCAGGAATAATCAAAGTTCTCTTCCCATTTTGCTTCTCTGAAGATTGAATCATAATCCTTGCCATGCTTTTTTATTAGTGTCAAAGCTTTTTTTGGTCCAATGCCTTTTATTCCGCCAACATTATAGTCAGTGCCTACAAGGATTCCGAGGATAATCAGCTGTTCCTGGTTAATATCCAGCTCCGCAAGCACGTCCTTGAGAAAAATTATTTCAGGCATTACCTCGTCATAGGCATAGGCTCCTGGTTTTTTCCTCTTGCCGCTAATGGTCAGATTCTTGACCAGCTTTGGCGCTCTGAACATGAAGCAGTCAGCATCCTGGCTCAGAACATAATCAGCATCTCCTTTTTCTACAATATAAGACGCCTGGGCTTCTCCTTCGCTAGGAGCCTGCACAATGCACTGTCCCAATGCTTTTATCAGCTCCTTTGCATCTTCTATCATCTCATGGGTTAACCTGCTGGTCCTTGCAGCAAACTTTTTCATCTCTTCCAAATCTTCTTTCTTCGCAGCTTCCTCGTATTTTTTCTGAGCTTCAATCTTTATGTCCTTCCTGCGCTCCCTCTCCCTGTGCTTTAGCTCAGGAACTTCTCCATCAAAGCAGAAAATAAATTTCATGCCATAACTCATTAATCTTGTAATCCTGTGGAACAAGCCAGTAAGATGGCTGGTAACCCTGCCCTTGCTGTCCATTAGAAGAGAGCCGTCAGCCTGCCTTATGCTACTCAGGAACTGGTAAAGAAGATTATAAGTATCAACTGCGAGAGTCTTATTTTTCAAGTCCTCAATCTTGATTTCCTTCGGAGTCAAAATTTCTGTGATTGCTAGGCCCATTTTTTATTCTCATATTTTCTTGACAATCATTCCTTTGAAATCCTTGCTCAGCATTTCCTTGGCTTTCTTGGTTAATTCCCCGGTTGTCAGGAATATGACTGGCAGCTTCTTGGACTGGCCTTGCACATAGGCACTGCTCAAATCACCATCATTAACCTTGGCTTTGCCCTTGGCCTTGCAGTAATATTCCTGGCTTCCAATCCTTGAGGGCACTGCAATGGTCAAATCAACATCTGATTTCTTTCTGAGGATTTTGTATTCTATGACTTGTATATCATTAGCGTTGAAGTATTCGAGTATCTTCTTGAAGAATACGTCTTTCTCGTGCTCAAGATGCTCTGATGGTATGCCTATTTGTTTTTGCACTTCTACAGTTGGCTTTGCTTCTGCTGTTTTTTTCTCCTTGGATTTTTCTTTTTCCTTGACAGGCTCTGCTGGCTTCACCTCTTTCCTGACTTCAACAACAGGCCTTGAGACTTCAATTTTTTCTTCTTTCCTAATAACAGGAGCAGGCTCAGGCGCTTTAACCTCTATTTTCTGAATTTTCTGGGTGGGCCTTACTTGTTTGAATATTATTTTTTCAGCTTCTTCTGTTGGCAGCAGGTACCATTTCCAGTAGATTTCCTTGCGTCCCTTAACATTAACTTCAAGGGGCTTTGCAAAATCATGAATGTTTCGCAAGCTGACTCTTAGCAAAGGCGTGAGGTCAGAATCATTAAGAATCCTTCTCTGCTTTAACAGCTCTGCAGTCTGCCTGTCCTTCTCATTCAAGTATTTCATGAGATTCTGCAGCCTGCTTTCTGTCCCAGCAGTATAATAAGCAGGAGTGCCTCCTATCTTGGTGTTGGTGACCTTTATTTTTCCGTCGCAGGAAAGCTCTGAAAGGATTGCGCTAATGAGAAGATTATCACCGCCCAGCTCCTTCCTTATGTCATTGGGAATAACAGGGCCTCTGGCCTGCACTATCTTCAAAACAGCTTCTTTGTTAAGCTTACCCATCTGCATCATATAATTCTCAAGTATTAGAACTAGGTTTATATAATTTATCTATGCATTAGACTTATGGTCTCATCCATTTAATCTCGTAGTAGGTTACGTCTCCTTCATCATCAACTATTGCCATGAGCAATCTTTTCTTGGTGCTGTGAGCTACTCTGTTCTTTGCAGCGAACTCATACCAGGTCAATGTTTCGCCTTCGTGCACAGGGAACACAATCCACCTTGCATGGTCTTCCCCAGGCTTTACTCCCCTATCATAGACTCTAAAGTCTGCTCCGAACTTCAAGGCTGTCTTGACTACATAGCCTCGATTCCTCATGTCTTTGAATACGCAGTATCTTATCCAGAAGTTGGGCTCTGCCTGTCTGGCTTTTTTTATAAACTCCTCAACTGTAAGCTTCTTTTTTCCATCAATGATGTCAATTTTGCCTTTTTCCAAGAGGTATAATGCTTCTGGTAGGGATAACTGGATTTTTCCGCCGTCTATCACCTGGCCGTACACGCTCTTAGCATAAAAATTCCTAGCCTCGTCGCTGGCTTCGGTCAGCACTCTTTCCCTTGAAAAGATGGCCTTGACAATTTCTTTTTTCTTTTCTTCTTTTTCCTCTTCTTTTTCTGGCTGCGGAGGCGCAAGAATTTTTTCATCTTCAGTAGCAGGCTCTGTTTTTACAGGAACTGCTTCTATCTTCTCCTCTTCCTCAATTGCTTTTATTTCTGCTTCCAGCTCAATCTTTTTTTTCCGGGGCTTCAGAAAAGTCTCGCTTTTCTGGGGCAGCAAGCTTTGGCTCGCTTTCTTCTCTTTCTTTGCAGCTTTTTTCTTGGCCATGATTATTCATAGCATTTTGTGTGCTTTTAAAAAGCTTTGCAAAAAAGGTCTGGATTATGTTCTCTTTTTTTAGAGTTTGTCGCATAAAAGCCGCCAATAGGTCGAGCAGGGCGGAGCTAAGCCAGCATGGCTAACAGAAAGGAACTGATTTTCCTTAATATTTGGATAAAAAAATCAGCACTGCGAGAAGGCGGCTAAATGAGCGGAGCGAATTGTGCGACAAACTCCTTTTTTTAGAAACCATTAAAAACAGCAAAAAATCCCTTTTATACATGGAAATCATAATGCTGGGCACAAGCTGTATGGTGCCCACAAAAGAAAGGAACGTGCAGAGCATATTTGTAGACTTCAAAGGAGAAGGCATACTATTCGACTGCGGAGAAGGAACCCAGCGCCAGATGAACATCGCAGGCATCAACAGGAACAGGGTGAGAAAAATATTCCTGACTCATTGGCACGGAGATCATGTTGCCGGGCTCATCGGATTATTGCAGACCATGAGCAACAATGAAAACCCGCAGAAGGTCACGATTTTCGGGCCCAGAGAAACCAATGAAAGAATTGCCCACCTCTTTAGGAGCGTCAGCTTTGAAGACAAGAGAATGGAATTGGAAGTGAAGGAGCTCAACCCCGAAGGAGTGCAAAAGGCTTATGAAAATGATGACTACATGGTTGAAGCAGCTTACCTAGACCACAAAATACCCTGTCTAGGCTACAACCTGATAGAGAAAGACAAAAGAAAAATCAACATGGCCAAAGCCAAGAAGATAGGGCTTCATGAAGGACCATTAATAGGAAAACTCCAGGCAGGTCACAGCGTAACTTTCAAAGGCCAAACCATTCATCCAGACGATGTCTCATTTATCCAGAAAGGAAAGAAGCTCGCCATAATCCTAGACACTCTGCCGTGCAAAAACGCCTATGACTTAGCAAGGGAAGCAGACATCCTCATTGCAGAATCAGCTTATACTTCTGACATGGAAGAAAAATCATTGGAGTACAAGCACATGACAACCAGGCATGCTGCACTGATAGCAACAACTGCCAATGTGAAGAAATTAATAATCACTCATTTCTCCCAGAGATACAAGACAGCCAAGGACTTGGAAGAAGAAATAAAGACTTTGTTCCCAGAAAGCCAGGCAGCCTATGATTTCATGAAGATAAAATTATGAAATATCAATTCTCTTAATTTTCTTCACGAGAAATCGAAATCTTTAGCTATTTATTCTTGCTGGCCAGCTTAATATCCTCTGCCTTTATAGTGCTCCTCCTGGCATGCCTGCTCAGCTCATCAGCCTCCTTGCTAATCTTCTCAGCAATATCCTCGAGAACATCCCTCAGAGCTTCCTTTGCATCCTCGCTCACCCTATAAGCCCCTGCTGCCTTCATAATCTTCTCCATTGCAGACAATGACAAAATCTTTTTGCTGGTCATAAAAAAAGGTTAATATGTGCTTTTTTATAAATTTATTGAAAAAAGTTGCCGCTACCAGCCATAGTACCGATAAAATTTTAAGAATTTTGAGGTGCTCGGTGGCTTTGACTGGGGTTGCGCCCTCGGGCTGTCAAAGGCAACTTTTTTCTTCCGCTAATTATTTAAACCAATAAAAACAAATATTATTTCATGAGTGTAGGTTTTGGCGGAAGGAAGACTAAGGGAAGCAAGGCAGAACGCGAGCTAATCCATATGTTCTGGGCGAATGGATTTGCAGCTATGAGAGCAGCAGGCTCTGGAAGCACACAGCATCCAAGTCCTGATGTTATTGCAGGCAATGGGCATCTTTTCTTTGCAATAGAGTGCAAGGCAAGCGCAGATCCAGTAAAGTACATAGAGAAAGACAAAGTCAACCAGCTGGACTTATTCGCAAATACTTTCGGAGCCAGAGCATTTGTCGCCCTGCGATTTGATAATGAGAAGTGGTTCTTCATGCGACTGACAGACTTGAAGATAACCAAGGAAAGTTATTCTGTAAGCCTCGAGCTTGCCAAGGAGAAAGGGTTGAGCTTTGAAGAATTGATAGGAGAATTGAAGAAATAGAATTAAACAGAATTATTTGAGAGTAAGTTGCCTTTCTTCCAAATATTTTTCTTTCGGCTTGAAAACAAAGCTTGTCTTGTCGTCAAAATATCCGCACATGAACTTATCAAGCGGTATGCCTGTCCTCTTGCTCAACATTAATGCGTAGAAGAAAGTCTGGGTTGAGGCATATTTTTCTTTGTCAGCATTGGGCTTGTAATCCCATATCCAGAGCTTGTCATCCTCTAATCTTAGAGCATCTATGTGGCCTGATAATGGCTCTTTGCTGTTAAAAATCTGCTCGAACTTCTGCCCCAACTCTTCTGCTCTCAGCCAGATAGGAACTTCTGCTCCAAGAGTCTTGTTGTCATAGCTGAGCATGAACACTTGCACGTTGCTGTGAGCATTGTCAAACTTGTTCCACTCTAATCCCTGCTTTGCCAGCACGCTAACCTCATGATTGTCAATTTGCCTGGGCTTGATTCCAAGGCTGAACTTGAGCTTGCTGCTCCTTGGGCCTGTTATGAAGGGTTCCTGGGGACAGTTTTCAAAAACCTCGTGCAAGTAGCTGTGCAGGCTAGAATAGCCATTGCCCTTCAGCAAATCCATTTTTTGCTGGTGCAATCTATAGTGATAAAACCATCCGTGGTCAAGAGAAACATGCTGTATCATCATAAAACCAGATTTAAATTGATAAATATTTGAAGTTAATGAATAAAAAAATAAATATTTTTCTTTCGCTCCTTTTAACTTTTTTACTTTCTTCTGCCTACAACCTTCTCAATTTTCATCTCTTCAGACTCTATCTTCTGCTCCTCAGAAGCTACCTTGCTGACAATCCTTTCAAGGTTGTAGTCTATCTTTGAGATTCTCCTCTCAAGCAGCACCAGAATCCTTAGGCTGTAAACAATAGCTGCCAGTGTGCCAATAATTATTGCGAGTATGATTGTGTCCATTGCCATTTTACTTCTCCACCTCTTTTTTATTCTAATAATTCAACTAAATATTTAATGTTCTAAACTTATCTCACCAGCTTTAAATATTTTTTCTTTTTATCATTAAGAGCTGCCAAAGTCGTTAACTAACTCCTGTGTCTGATTGGCAACAATCTTCTTGAACATTTCCTCAGGAGTCCAGAGAGCCTTCCACACAATGGCTGAGTTGCCGACCTTGTCGCTCACCCTTATGCATATTATTCCCTGTCCTTGGTCCACAAACCTTATTTCCTGATTAGTATTTCTTATGTAATCTGTGCTGGTTATGAAAGGGCATATGGTATTGACAGCATCTTGCCCTGCGAAATAAGTCATCAAGGAATTTAATCCCTGGGTGACCAGCAGCCCAATAACTCCAGTCTCCCAATCAGCAGTGTTGGATCTTAGGTTGATGAAATTTCCTGTGTGGATGTAATAATCATAATTAGCGCAGCCACTCTGCCCATAGTCATAGCAGCTGGGAAGGACAATGCGGGGATACTGCCTATAATAATAAGGAGTATTCTTGTCAGTCGCAGTCACAGGGTCAGGATAAATTACTTGAATATCATCCTGATTAAGATAGGGCGGAAGAATATCCACTTTAAGAGGTTGTAGCGACAAGCCATAGGCAACAGAGCCGTCTGCAGACGTTGCCTTGGCGCAAAGATAAGTGTTTTCTCCCACCAGCATTTTGTCGTCACCATTATAGAATGTCTTCATCATGGTCGCCTTGTCAATAAGCACATCTGCTTTTGCTTTGGTCTTGTCAACAGGAGTTACTTTTATGTCCTTGGAAGTTGTGAGATACATTACCTTCTGCTGGGAGGGCAGCCTAAAGCCGCCGATGTTAATGTTCAGAGGTATGCCTGTAGTCTTGAGAGTGGTGCCTGAGACATAATCAAGGGTGTACTTGAAATCAGAATCAGCGGCAGGGTTTGTGCATTGATTTAATAGTTCAGAGTAATTTTGCTTATCACTCCTGACCAGCTTTAGCCCGACTTTTTGGCAAGTAGCGCCGCAGGTGATGCTTATCTGATTTTTGGTTACCCATATTCCGCTTATACCAATAAACTGGACTGTGGGTATAATATTGAGCTTGTAAGCCCGCATAGCAACCCAGTGCTGGGTATTGCTGTACATGTCAGTAAGATTAGCACGAGCTATGCTCATAGAATCTGTAGACTGAAGTGGGCCTACAAAATTGATTTGCGCAGTTTTCAAGGTATCATTAAATTCTTTATCAAGAAGAATAACATACATAGTCAATTCCTTGTAAGCATCAAGCAGGCTTGGCTTGTAGTATTTTAATTTGAAATTAGTATTATCGCACGCAGTCATTTCATTTGTAAAGTCAATTGAAGAATCTGAAGCAACTAGGCTTCCATCTTTTGTGAGCAAGTATTTTGTTCCAGGCTCTTTTGAGTTAATGACATAAACAGCGCAAGGCCCAAGGTTTGCCATGGCACTTGAATCTTTCATGAGCTTGTCATTGATGCTGAGATGAAAAACATAACTTGTATCGACTTTGAGATCAACAGTAGCTCTGTCATTTATTGGGTTGGACTTATTAACAGTAAATATGATTGCGTTCTGCAATGCTGTCTGTTGCGCAGCGGTGAATACTTGTAATGCTCCTGTTGTTTGCTCATAAGGCTTGCAGCAGACCTGACCAGCATCACAGCCAGCATAGGAGACTTGGTATGCGTCTGTTCCGCAGCCTCCTCCTAGTGTGCTTGCCCTGCACTGCCCGCCATTATCAGTGCATTTCTGCAAATTGAACACACCTTTGAAGAAAGAGCCGAAGAGTAGAAACATAACTATTAATATTATAAGAACTAGCGCAGCTCCGCCGAGCAGCTTCATTACGTCGAATTCTCCTCTTTTTTTACTGCTCATTTTTTATCCTTAGCTGGTTTCTTGGTTGGTAAGTGTGTTTTGAGGAATGCAGCATACCTGGCCGCTATCGCAACTGCCCAGGCTGTAAACGCTGCCCTGAGAAGAAGTGCATGCTTGTGAATCAGAAACACAACTGCCGCCCCTGTCAGCACAACTGCTCACTCCTTTTAAGAAGCCTCCTGTTCCTTTGCTGAAAATCATGATGAGAACTATCAGCACTATTATTACTAGAACAGCAATTATTACTGTAGTAAGAGTTAGCTCTGCACCAGACTTGCTTTTGAGAAGTTTCATTTTTGCTCATCAACCATTAAGGATTTGTTGGTGTTAATGTTCTACAGCAAACCTCGTTCTCTGCGCAACCGCCTGCTTTTCCGCCGTTAGCAGAGTCCGCGTAGTAGTTTCCTTCAAGAGTTTGGCAGTCTGCAGCGCATGTTCCGCCGAGAGCTGTGCAACTAGTTCCTTTAGTCACTCCTGTGCCTGCTCTCAACACGAGCACAGCAAGGATGATAAGCACTAGCAAAGCTATGGCTGCTAATATTATGACATTCACGCTAAGACCCTGGGCTTTTTTATCCATACTGATTCACCTCACCTTTTCCGAGTATTGATTACTAAAAAGAATTCTTGAAATTATGACTATTTAAATGTTACTATGGGCGCAAAAAACAACAACCTTTTTAAAGCCAGAAAACCCCCTTATTCTCTAGGTAGGGTAGCGGCTTAACAGCAGGTAGTGCCTATCAATTGCCTTGTCTGAAAAGACAGGCGTTTGCCTGGTTCTGCTTAGGAAAGTCCGCCCACCAAATATAAGGTGACCATTGAACTATAAATAGATGGCTGGTGAAAGCCAGGGCTACGGCTCAGAAACGAGACCACCAACAGAATGGGATGATGGCTTAAAGCTTTTTGGCAACAAACAGCAAAACAAAAGCCTGACGTCTCTGTTGGAACGGGTGAAACGGCAAGACCTCACCGGTGCAAGTCCTTTGCGACGCTTAGTAGAATGTTAAGCACAGCTCGCCCATGGGTTAAGTTCTGTGGGAGCTGACAGAAGGCGGCTTATAACTGCTCTACCTATTTTTTTTTCAGTAACCTTCAAAACTTTGTTTTGAGGTTCTAAAGCAAAGCTTTAGTAACCTTTTTAAACACATTATTTCTTCTTATTTATCATGGCAAGGAATGATAAGATTCAGATGCCCAGCTCAGGAGCAGGCATTACCAGGTATTTTGATGACTACAAGTCCAAGATAGAGTTCAAGCCAGAGCACGTTGTTATTCTTGCAGTCCTAATAATTGTTGTCATCATCATTCTTCACTTGACAATCAAGTAATAGGGCGAGGTTAGCAAATGATTCCAGGCATGAATCCTAGGCAGATGCGCATGGCTATGAAAAAGCTAGGCATCCAGCAGGAAGAAATAGCTGCGAGAGAAGTAATTATCCGCTTGGAAGACAAGGAAATTGTTATTTCTAATCCCAGTGTCAGCAAGGTTAACATGATGGGCCAGGATACTTATCAGATAGTAGGTGAAGAGAGTGAGAGAAGCATTGATACAGAGCCTGAGATTAATGATGACGATGTTAAAACTGTTGCTGAACAAGCAGGTGTTTCTGAAGAACAAGCTCTCAAAGCCATCAAGCAGTCCAAAGGCGATTTGGCAGAGGCTATAATGAAGTTGAAGAGCAACTAATTAATCATTACTCTTTTTCATTCTTAAATTATAAGGAAGCAAAATCCCTGTTTCTTTTATTGTGTGAGGCTTGCTTCTGCCTGTTTGAACCGAAGCTTCAAATTCAATTATTTCTTTCTCATCTAGGCCATATTGCTTATTGTAAAATCCCATCACAAAATTTAATGACTTTAATGGCGGAATAATTCTTTCTAAGTAATCAATATCCACCTCTGCGTCTCCTCCTTTTTCTTCTATTTCGCGGCTTAGGTTGTTGAAGTATTTTTTGTCCTTCTTCTTTAGAATGGCATGGAACATTTTATAAAAAACAATGGCACCGTATTTATGGTCTCTTTCAGATTGTGCCTCTTCGTCAGCACATGGTACTGCATATTCTCTTTCCACTTTCTTTAGAATAGCTTCATCTTTGGTTAATATGTATTCAAGAGCTAATTTGTTGACCAAGCCCTTTAGTTTTTCAGTCATTTTTTCACCTTTTTATTTCTAGAACTAGTAAGACAGAACTCCTTAAAATATCCTCTTAAAAGAAATCCGAAGAAATTCTATAAAGTTAGGAAAGTCTAACATTTAAGGCGAAGGTTTTGCGGCGGGTGTAATTACTGGTGTTGATGTAGGCGTAGTGGCCGCTGGCTTTGGCTTTCTTTTAGGCGGAACAAAGCTGAACCATCTCTTTCCGGAACTATTGTAAATAGTCAACCTTTTAACCTGATAGACTCCGCTCTTATCAGGGCCGACACTTACTTTGGCGCTTCCATTGATAATTTTATATTTAACATAAATTTGTATGTCAGTGTTATTATTTTTTGTTGTAATCTTGTATGTAAAAGGTGATTTTGAAGCCGCTGGTATTATTATGCCAGAGTTTTTGTATAAATTCATTTTTGGAAAGAAGGTTGTTTTAGGATCATAATTTATCTCGTCAAAATCAAAGCTTCCTTTTGAACTTTTCAGGAGCTTCATCTCAAATTCGCCCATGCCGGACGTTTGTATTAATGTGTCCAGGCTCGAGCCTTTTTTCGTTGCAGAATACTTTGCTTCTTGAAGTTCCTTTTTGACTTGAGAAATACCATAATGCCAAGCATATGCTCCTAGTAAGCCGACGCTTTTGCCTACATTCTTGTAGTTTACAGTCATTTTATTACTTTATATACTGTCAAATTTATAAATATTTCGATTTTTTAACTACCTATTAATAGTAACTATAATTTTAAAGGCGTGCTGAAATGCCAAGACACAAAGATTTATATAGTTTCTTTGCTTATCTTTATTAGGGATTATGGAGGAGTTTCAGGTTCTTAGGGATAAGGCTTCGCAGAAGATAAAAATAGCTGACCATATGCTCTTTATGACTTATCCTGTTGTCAAGGACCCAAAACTTCTGCTGGCAATTATTGAGAATATCTTTGCAAGCCTGGACTATGGCATGGGAGCTTTGCTGCACTATGAGCGACTTTTCAAAAAGATACCGCCTTTCAACGACACCTTCCCCTCAAGGTTTGAGATGTTCAGGAACAGGATGATAGCCAAGCACCACCTTAATCATCACTACCTTGACCTTATAACTGACGTGAGGAGTATACTCTCCGAGCACAAGAATAGTCCTGTCTCTTTTATCAGGAAAGACAAGTTTGTAATCTGCTCCCCAACCTATAATCTTAAAACTATTGACATCAACCTGGTCAAGAAATATATTTTTGAGACCAAGGTATTTGTTAATGACATAAACAAGATAGTGAGTGAGAATGAAGGAATCTTTATACGAAGCCAAGGATGAGCTGAAAAGAGTAGACCATCAAATCTACGTCAGCTTGAAATATACGAGAACAGTTGATGTGCTGATGAACTCTGTGGGTAGAATGATAGACGCCTACAACTGCCTCATTGAGGCCCTTCTCAAATATGCTGTTGAGAAGAAGATGCGAAAAGAAGAAAACCTTCCCAACACGCCACTGGAAAAAGGAGAGCTGGTCAAGGAGCTTTTTAAGGATGAAGTTGTGCAGAAGAACATGGAGCTCTACTTCCTCCTCAGAAAGATTCACAAGAGCACTCCCAAGAAAGAGCAGGAATTCAGGAGACACGTGACTTTACGTTCTATAATTGATGACAAGGAAGTGATGGTGGATATTGACAAGGCATCAGAGTACTATGATATCATAAAAAATTTTTATGAATGGGTTGAACAACTAATCAACGCTAATTAGTTATTAGTTAGGCATAAGTTTTATTAGGCAGAGATTTTATTAAGTTTTATTATTGTGTTTCATCAAAATCAAAAAGAGGCGTTTTTTTGAGTCGGTACATTTGCATTGCAGGCAGCAAGGGAGGAGTGGGTAGGACAACCACAGCCATAAGCCTAGCCCATGTCATGAGCAAGCACAAGAAGACCTTGCTGGTCGACGCCAACCTCACAACGCCCAATGTTAACATTCACCTAGGCGCTCCGATTCTCAGAAAAACCCTGATGAATGTGCTCAAAAATGAAGCCTCAATCTACCAAGCGATCTATACTCACACATCAGGGCTCAGGGTTCTGCCCAGCATAAGCACAGTGGATGACTTGAAGAAGATAAAATATAATAGACTGAGGGAAGCAATTCAAAGCCTTGAAGGAGAAGCTGATTTGATTGTGATGGACAGCGCAGCAGGGCTTGGAAGGGAAGCCATTAGCGCAATAGAAGCTGCTGATGAAATACTCATCATTACCACGCCTGACCTAAGCGCAGTGCTGGACACCCAGAAAACAATTCAGGTAGCCCATGAGCTCGGCAAAAACTTGCTGGGTGTTGTGGTAAACAAGATGGGGGAATACAAGCACGAGCTCAAGATTAATAATATTGAGAAACTCCTCGACCTTCCAGTGATTGGAGTCATACCCTATGATAATAATGTAAAAGAAGCTTTCAAGCTCAAGCACCCGGTGACCCACACTCATCCGAACAGCAAAGCCAGCAAGAGCTATGAGCAGCTTGCAGGTCTTCTCCTAGGTAAGAAATACTTTGCAGCCATTAATAAGAGGAGCAACTCCCTCAAAGAATATGTGCTAAATAAGCTCGGGCTGATTTGACTGATTCCTTTAAATATTTTTTAAGAAATTTTTCTAAACCTTTATAAGTCAACATTTTTTCCTTCTCATGATGATAACCTGCTGTGCAATAGCTGATAAAGGCATTGAAAAAATAACCTTGCTTGAGCTGGATGAAATAATTAATACAAAGGGCAAGGTAGAAGAAGGTGTTGTGCTGTTTGAGTGCAAGGATTACGAGCCTGCCTTAACTTTCTGCTACAAAGCCCAGAGCATCAAGAGAGTTCTTGTCTTATTTAGCTCCTTTGCTTTCAAGAATCAAGATGAGATTGAAAAAGGAATTGATGCTGGCTTGAAAAAAATTAATCTGGCTGACTGGTTTGACAAGGAGAAAAGCTTCAGGGTGGTGTGTGAGAGAATAGGAGAGCACAGCTTTGGAAGCCAAACCATAGAAGAAGTTGTTGGAGAAAAAATAATCAAGGCAGTCAAGAAAAAGCTTAACTTCAATCCCAGCGCCAATATGAAAGTGCCTGACACCATAATTTATGTTCTTATAATCAATAACAAAGCCTATTTTGGAATTGACTTGGCAGGCAAGGATCTGAGCAAGAGAAACTACAGGATTTTTAGCGCTCCAGCAATAATCAATGCCAATCTAGCCTATACTCTTGTAAGAATGAGCAGCTTTGCAAGAGATAAAAAGCAGAAGCTGGTGGATGTGTTCTGCAAATCCGGAGTAGTATGCATAGAAGCAGCACTCTACGCAGCCAACCTCAGCATTAATCGCTATTCAAAAGACTTTGCCTTCAAGAAGCTCAAGATATTTGCAAAAAAGGACTGGGAAAATTTTTTTGAGGCTATTGACTCATCTGCAAAAATAGAAAAGCTGGGCATAATAGGCTCTGACCCAATGCTCAGGAATGTGGAAGCCAGCAAGAAGAACGCCAAGCTCGCAGGAGTGGACAAAATAATCAACTTCTCAAGGATTGATGTTGACTGGCTTGACACCAAGAGGGACGAGAAGAGCGTTGACATAATGGCTTCAAGAATACCTTGCCCAAGCAAGCACGCTTCAGAGTCAGATATGAAAAAACTTTACAAGGAACTATTTTACCAGGCAGAATTTTTCATGAAAAAAGGCGGCAAAATGGCTTTCTTAACAGAGAACACCATTCTGCTCAAGGAAATGATTACGCAAGACTTCAGCCTCATCAAGGAAGACGAGCTCTGGTCAGGAAAACAGAAGTACCAGTTCGTGATGCTGGAGAAAAAATAAAAATTTGCCTATTTAAATTTCAAATTAAATTTCCAATTTCATAATGCTTTTATATAACCTGTTTTTATTAATAGCTAAATACTAAAAACCAGCGCGAGGGGTGATTAATATGTGCGACATGTGTTCTTCCCCAGAAGCAACTTATAAGATTGAGGTTGAGGGCAGCATATTAAGGGTGTGCGAGAAATGCTCGTCCTTTGGCAGGATTGTCGGGCAGATCAAGCAGGAAGTGCCTGAGAAAAAAAAGAAAAAACAGGAAAAAAAAGAGAAGGCAGCAGTTCTTGAAGCTGAAGCCAAAGCCAGGAAAGGGACTGAGACCATGCAGGTCATTACTGCAAATTATGCTTCTATAATTAAAAGCGCGCGCGAGAAGATGGGCTTGAAGCAGGAAGATGTGGCCAAGAAGCTGGCTGAGAAAGAGAGCATAATTCATAAGCTGGAGTCAGGCATAATCCAGCCAGACATCACTCTGGCGAGGAAACTTGAAAAATTCCTGAAAATCTCAATTGTCGAAGAAATAGAAGTTGATGATTCTGTTGCTGATAATGAGAAAAGAAAAAGCTCAGACAGCCTCACAATCGGCGACCTGCTGAAGATATAGACAATATAGGCTGTGAGAATTTAGAATATTATAGGTATATATAAGATATTATCAAAAAGATTAGATCTAACAAGAAACAAGACATAACTTTTAATTATTTGTTATTTATTGTTGCCTGCGTCTGATTAGGCTCAATTATTGGTTCCAGAATGCTCCTGCCTTGGAATCCGGGATAAACCTGGTTATCAATAACTATGGTGGGGGCCTGCTGCACATTATAGTTCTTTATCAAGGTTGTCAGAGCCACGTTCTGCATGTTCTTATCAAAAGAATAAATCATAACATTAGGATATTTATCATGAAGATAGGATAATACAAATCCTTGGTCCTCGCATTGAGGGCAGTCATTTTTATTGGAATAAAAGTATAAAATGAGCACGTTGCTCCTGTTGCACTTGACATTCATATCCTTCATGTAAAGCCAGTGCCTTATCTCGAGAAGAGAATAATATTCTTTGAGGCTGACAACATCAGAGTTATCTGTTCCTAGAGTGCTTTCCATGAAGTCCAGCCTTGTTCCAAGAGAGTAAAGCTGCTCTGAAAGAGGAGAAACAGCTGATTCCTTGCAAGGCTCTGATTTTATTACTTCCTGCTGGAGCTCAAGGGCAAAGATGTCTGTTCTCAAGTCCTGGCCCATGTTCTGCAGTGTATTGAACTTCTTGGTAGCTATCCCATTGCCCACCAGCAGGCCTGAGCCAAAAAGTATTACTGTTATGCACAGCACCAGCAAGTACTTCTGGACAACAAATTTCTTTGGATGACCCTCGAGGCTTTTTCTTGGCATCTGAATTCTCCTGCTTCTATGATATTTGATAGTTTGATATTCTGTTGGATGCTTTGTCACAGGAAGCTTTTGCTGTGTAAAGCCAATCTTGTATGTTTTATAAACTTTACTTAATTGGGTTTAATCTTGGGCTGCTAATTCTTTCTTGCTGATGTTTTTTTTGCGCTCCCAGCGAATATCTCTTCCAGTCAGGTTGTTAATAAGTACCATTAGCCACCAGAAGCCGAAGAGCACGCCGTAGGTTAGCATATAAAAGACATATGAAAATAATATTCTTTTTTTTTCTCCAACTATTTTCATTGCTATGATTACGAGAATAATGCCGATGAGTATGGTGAGAATTCCCAGGAGAAAAACCGTGTTTACATTTATGAGGAAGAGGTCTGTGCTTAAATGAAACTTGAAAATGTCAAAATTAACAGCAGCAGCATATTGGTAGCCCTTCCAGACTCCTTTTATTAGCTTGTAAAGCAGATAGCCTAAAGAAACCAACAGAAGAGTGATAGATACAAATGCCAACGGCAAAGTGTACAGACCGAGATTGCCTTGCTCTTTTGAAAATAGGTTCTTGTAATCATTTACATTATGCAGGAACCCGGAATACCATCTCTGTCTCTGATGGTACAGCTCCTTGAAGCTCTTAGGGCTCACAGTATAAACATAGGCGTCAATAGCATTCTCAATAATGAAATTATGGCTCTGCATCCTGAGAGCTACCTCAATGTCTTCTGTAAGATAGGCTTTCTTGTAAGGGCCGTACTTATCAAAAAAAGCTTTGCGGTAAATTGAGAAAGGTCCTGGTGTAACATGAATGCTTCCTATTAATGAATACATTTTCCTGAAGAAGGTTCCGAGAATATACTCCATCATCTGGATTTTTTGAATCCCAGATTTTGGATTATACACTTTTAATGCTGGCGTTACTGCCATGGTGTTTGGATTATCAAAATAAGTTAATATTCTCTTGAGCGCCTGCGGATGGACAAATGAGTCAGCGTCAAGAGCTCCTACAAACTCAGCATGCGTCTTGGAGAGTCCCAGGTTAAGTGCAGTGTATTTTCCCCCGTTCTCCTTCCTGAAAACCCGCACGCCTTTGCTCTCATACTTCTTTGCAATTTTGTAAGTGTTGTCCTTTGAGCCGTCGTCCACAACCATTAAGTCAAGTTTTTCTTTAGGATAATCCAGGGCTAGCAAGGAGTTAAGGGTCTTGGCAAGGGTGGCTTCCTCATTATAGCATGGGACTATGACGCAAACAGAAGGATATCTTTTTAGTTCTGTCTTGCTCTTAATATGATTTCTGTTCTCAAGAAGCGTTATGATGAAAAAGATTGCGGTGTAAAGGCTGACAAAAGCAATTATAGATATTAGGATTTCACCAAAGGTCCACATAAATAGTCAGCTCCTTCAACTTATTTTTTTCTTTAAATTATTTAATTATTTTTTTCTACTTATTTTTTATTTTATGTTCTTTTATGCAGTAGCATTGAGTGCAGTAACATTGACATTAGCTGTGGTCATGTTGGCATTAGCAGCATTCCCATTGATAGCAGTCGTATTCACAGGCTCCACGGGTTCTGGTGCTTTAATTTTATATTCCCAAAGCTCGATTCCTGCAGACTCATATTTTTTAATAAAGCTTTCACTGTTCTGCACCAGGAACCAAAGTCCCTGCTCCCTGTTCTCCCAGAGGTTTTCTTTCATCTCTGGCGTTATTAATATATACTTTAGTTCGTATTTTCCTAGGAGCGGCTCTGCATCCTTCAGTCGGGCATCCATGAGCAATGTATTGTAGTCATTTTTCATCTCAGGATATTCTTTTAGCATAGCTGAGTTAGGGTCCAGCATAACTTCTTTGCCTGTGTAATATTCGACGAGAAAACCATTGTCTTCTGAAGTAAATACTTTTCCAGGTTCAAGGCTTTGGAGAAGGTTCAGGGAACTGACTATGTGATTGTCTGGCTGGGCTTTAGCAATGATGTTCAGCTGATTGGTTGCTGAGAAGACCAGGCTGCAGAGCACCAAAAGCAGCGTGCCTGTCCTTATGATGTTAAGCTCCCATTTCCTGTTATAAAAATAGGTTATGGCAATCACGCAGTAAAAAGTGATTATGAAGCTAGAGAAAGCCAGGCCAATGGTGTTGAAAAATGAGAATATGATAAACAGCAGGACTGCCAGGTGCAGAAGTCTCTCCTCTTCTGTCCCGCTCCACAAAATGATGAATCCAGCAATAAATAATACCAGAAGAAAGATGTCAAAGCCCAGATCTGCGCCTAATATGGATAAGAAATATTTGAAATCAAAGCTGTGAAAGCCAAGCAGCCTCAAGCTATAGCTTGAAAAAATTGAAAGCGCCACTATTACAGTTAGGGTTAAAATGATTGGTATGTATACTGCCTTAGGTTTTCTCTTCATGGCAACACAGATGAGAAGCAAGGCGATTGTTCCTATAATGAAGCCTGTTAAGCTAGCCAGAGCCAATATTAAGAAGAACAGTGTGGTGAGCACGAGCAAGTACTTGCTTTTTTTGTTATTGATGACGAGAAATATTATCAACAAACTAATGAATATAACAAAGCCTGTCAAATAAAGCCCTGTGAACAATACCAGAAAAGCAGGGGTAACTGATAATAGTATTATAGAATAGGCTGCTTGCTGATGCTTGACTCCTAAAAGCAGGAGGAGCTGGAAAAAAAGCAAGATAGAGCCTAAGCCAAGAATGATGGGTAGGAATATTGATAGGGCTTCAACAGGCATCACTTTTAATAAAAGAGCCAGAAGGTAATGATAAGGATTAGGACTATAGGCTGTGCCCTCTGCAGGATCTTTTGAGATAAAAGGCTTGTCCTTCAGCGCTTGGGCTATGCGCAGGTTATAGTAGGATTCTCCACTTGGAAGAACAGGTTTTTGCTGCAGAATCCTTATCATCATGACGCTTGAAAGAATGAGCATCGCAAGCACTATGGCAAAGATTAATATTTCTATTTCTACCCTCGCCTCATGGTGCTCGTCACTTGTTTTGCTGCTGATTTTCTTATTATTTTTTTCTTTACTCATTTTTTTAATATTATTTTTTTATCTTTATGCTATTTATTTCTTTACTTTATTGTTTCTTATTATTCTTTATCTTATTATTTTATCTCGCATCCAAGGAACTTGTAGACAATAGCTTCTTCGTCATAAATTCTTTCAAAGCAGTCCTGGTCAGCGTAGTATAACTTGGTGATGTTGTACTCTTTCATGCTCTGGGAAGAGAGGAGAATGTAATTGATATTGTAATCATTCAGCAGCCTTACAGCCTCGGATTTCAACCTTAAGGTGTACAGGTGATTGATGTCAGAATATCTCTGGTCAATGTTCTGGATAAGCATGAAGTTAAGGTCAGCAATGTTTTTTCTTTCAGCAATGTAATTGATTAGGTAACCTTCCTCGACCCTGCCCAGCACAACAGAACCATTTTCTGTATTGACAGGGTCACGCATCCATTCTAATGCTTTGATATCTCCTTGCGGAGGAATGTTGGTTGTCTTCAAAACGTTGATAAGAGGTATTGTTGTTGTCAGGATAAAGAACAAGACCAGCAAGCCCGTGATAAGGCTGGGAAGAGTGGCTGCCTTGGTCTTGGATGTGCTTACAAGCATTATCTTTATTGTGTAAGCAGAGAGTATTATTAGGTTCAGGCTTAGGAAGAGCAGTCCTGTCTGGAATGGTATGAGCTTTAGCCAGAGCATTATGAATGAGATGATTGCAAAGCTCACATACAATGTTGTGCCTTTGCTCCTGGTCTTGAAGAATACATGGTAGACTGCATAGACTCCAAGAATGAGCGGAAGCACACCCACAATATATATTATGCCCAGGAAACTTATGTCTTTGAAATAGGAGGATAATAATAGAGCAGGCAAGTTCTCCCATATGAATTTTATGCCGTGCAGGAAAAAAGCTTTCTTATATAATAGTAGATTGAACCACAATGCAAGGAAGAAAAGGAAAAGAGTCATTTCCATCTCTTTCCTGTTTAATTCTTCTTTTTCCAGCCTTATGATTAGTAGGTAGAGTAAGCAGCTAATAAGCAGCATGATGACTGAAGGATTGGTGAGCAGAAGAATAACAGCGAGGATGATGCTCCAGCTGGCAAAGCCTTTTTCTTCTATGCGCAGGAAGAAATAGCTCAGCAGGAAGATGAGCGGCAAGCTTATTGCATAAACAGATATCTGACTGATTGTGGAGTAAAGTATTGGCACAAAGCCTGCAAACAAGGCTGCTATCAGAGATGCTATTTTGTTTTTGGTCAATTGCTTGGCTATTAAGTATATCACCAGGGCAAGTGCTGCAAAGCCGAAGCTGGGAATGATTTTGGCTGTCAGTTCAAGAGGCATGAGCAAGCTGAATCCTGCTATTAAATAATAAAATAACGGCGGGAAGATGGAGGTCCTGCCAGAATAGCTCAGAGGGTCCTGGAACAATGGCAATCCTGTTTGTTTTATATGCTCTGCTTGCCTGAGAATATCATAGGCTTCATAGCCAAAATTTTTTTCAGGGATAATAATAGCCAGCCTGGTGCCTAGCACCAGAATAAATATTATTGCCAGGATTATATGCTCCCTTGCTATTTTTACCATGCAGTTTTTTTCTCCTTAATTTTTTTCATATTGAATATTAAATTTAATATTTATTTTCTTGCCAGTTTCCACATGAACTCAAAGTAAGCCTTAAAGCTTTCTGCCAGGCTGGTTTCTGTTATCAGGATAGCGCGGGGGCTTTCCTCCCAGATGATGATAGAAACCTTATTAGAATAAATATTTGTTGATACTGGAGCCTTGCTCCCTTTTTTTAGGAACCTTGTCTCTGCCAGTGGTATGTTGGCCAGGTATTTCTCATTCTTGGCGCTCTCGTCAAAGATCATTCTAACCCTGATTTTTTTCTTAATCCTTTCCTTGTCAAAATGAGGAAAGAAATACTTGACAATCTCATTAACATTCACAGCGTCCCCAAAGGTGAGCACTTCCTTGCCTTCATTAATCTGGTCGTCATAAACAGTCTTAATAGCTTGTTTCCCCCTGAAGAACAGCACTTCTTTCTTTTCCTCTGCAAACTTTCCCAGGAGCTGAAGCTCTGGCATGAGCTGTTTTATGTTATCCTCCTTCTCCTTGAGCAGTTCCAGGAGCCGATCGGGCGCAGCAGCCTCAAAGTATCTCCGGTTGTTGGTCTTGATATATGAGACCAGCCCTTTTTCTATCAGGCGCTCAATGGCGTCATAGATGCTTCTCCTGTGGATGCCTGTCTTCTGAGTTATCTCTCCTGCCCTGCAGGCTCCTTTCTCAAGCAGAGCGAGGTATATTTTTGCCTCTGTTGAAGTGAGCCCTGCTTCCTCAAGGAATTTCTGGTTCATGGAGCAGAGTACTTCACTGCGATTTATAAATCTTTTTTATTATTTGGGTTATGTGGTGATAAGTATCACCTCAAAAATTTATATACTCTCTTAACTCTTCCTTTGTTAGTCAAATAAAAAATATAAAAAATTATCAAAGGTGAAAAAATGGAAACTTATAATGCAAAGCAAAAGCCGAGCAAGAAGCTGACCACTGCAATAGATGAATGGTACAATAATGAGCAGTGCAGATTGGAAGCAGCAAGGAAAGCAAGAGAGTATGACAAGAGCAAAGAAGAGTTGAGTGGAAGGGTTCTGGGGCTTGTTGACAAGGGATTCACGCCAATACCTGGCTCAGATTACGGAGTAGCAGTGGTGGAGCAGAGTGGCAGAATCGCATATGAGCCGCTTTACAAAGGTCTTGTTAATGCTCTTTCAAAGAAATACCCGCAGTACGCCAACAAAATAGAGGCGATAAGCGCGAATCTTGAAAGAAAAGCGCTCAAAGAACTGGAGACTAAACGAGTAGTTGTGTGCGATGCTAACGAGAACTTGGAAAAGCTCGTCAAAAGAGCAGAGAAGTCAGAACTGGAAGACAAGAAGATTAAAAGAGAAGTTGAGCTCGTAATTTACACGTAAGTATATAAGCTTGCTAAGGAGGTGAAGCATGGAATTAGTGTCTGAGATTCAAGCCATAATGTGTTGCCCTGTGAATGCAAGCACCAAAGAAAGAGAAAAGGTAATCAAGAGAATAATCGAGTCTTACAGGAGAACAGCGTCTGAATATAATGGCCGCAACAGCTCTGACTCTGTCTTGGAGCGGGTTTGTAAAGGCCAGACTACCTTTGAACAGGAAGTAAAGAAACTAAACCCTCGCATGCGCCTACCCCTCGCGTTCAGGAATATTTTTAGCAGTGATTATAGTATTGATTATAAAAGCAGAATGCTGGACCAAACAATAAGAAGACTATACCGGAATTAAAGATATTTTTTATCTGGTATTTCAGCAGGTCATGTTCCTAAAAAAGGAAGGAGGCGAGTGAAATGAATCTTGGAGATCTCGGTTTTGGGCAGCTGGTACAGAACATAAAGCATTTTGAAGCAAGCTATGAAGGTGTAAATGAGCATTACCCTTGTGTCAGCAAGGAAACTCAGGAGATGGTGCTACGCAAAATGATTGAAGACTATAGGCAAGACTTGATGAAAACAGCCTACTATGGTGGCTTGGCTCCCAAATATCGAAAAAGCGCTAAAAAATCACTTTATCTTATAAACAAGGTTATAGCTAGCGAGACAACATTGGAAAAGGAGTTGGCAAAACATGACTTAAACAGAGAACAATTCCCGAGGGAATGGCTTATCCTGCTCGGAAGCTTTGATGTCGTGCCTGCAGCTCAAAAAATTGATGAGACCATAAAAAGATTATACTGGAAACAGGATTAGAAAAAAAATATTAGAAAAATTATTTTTTACTTATTCTTCATCTGGCCCGTAGCTCGGCACAGCAGACTTGCTTATTATCATGATGTCGCCGATGCTCTTGACCAACTGGTGCGGCACAATAACTCCCTTGGCGCTTCCAAGCACCTTGTTCAGGAAGCTGTTCTTGGTAGCTCTTACTCTCCAGCCAAACACCTTGTTCTGCGTGAGAATAGCCTCTTCAACATCTCCAAAATAATCGCCTGTGTCAGTGAACACTTTCATCTCGTAGGTTTCAGATATTTTTTTCATTTTAAGCATTGAATACCACCTTTAATCCTTATAGCGTGATTAAAAGCATTACCGGTATATAAATTTAACTTTTTTAATGAGTTCGGTTCACGAAAAGTCGCCGCAACCTGCACAACCTTTCATAACAAAACTTACGTTTTGAATTTGCTAATGCAAATAACAAAGGTTGACGAAAGTGTGCTACACTTACTTCGTTCGGTAGCACGTATGGAGTTGGACTTCTCAAGGAATGTCCAACACTAATAGTTTTACGAGATTTTCTTAAAATCTCTCGGGGTGGCAATGGTGACTTTTCAATTCCAGAACCCAATTTAACAAAGCTTAAAAACAGGAATAAATAACCTGTTGTCATGAAAATACTCGTAACTGGCTGCGCAGGCTTCATTGGGAGCCATGTGAGCGAAGCCCTTCTCATGAGAGGAGATTCTGTTGTTGGAGTTGATGAGCTTAATGATTATTATGATGTTAGCTTTAAAGAGGATAATCTAAGCATCCTGAAAGCTTATCCTGATTTCAAATTCTACAGGGAAGATATAAGAAATTATGATGGCTTGAAGAATATTTTTGAGGAGGAAAAGCCAGAGAAGGTAATTCACCTGGCAGCCAGGGCAGGAGTGAGGCCTTCAATACAGCAGCCTCTTCTTTACGAAGAGGTAAATGTGAAGGGCACAATGAATCTTCTGGACTTGGCAAAGGATTGCAAAGTCAAGAATTTTGTTTTTGCTAGCAGCAGCAGCGTGTACGGCAACCAGAAGAAAACTCCGTTCTCAGAATCAGATTCTGTTGACAACCCCATAAGCCCTTATGCAGCCACCAAAAAAACAGGAGAGCTAATCTGCTACACCTATCATCACCTATATAATATGAATATTACATGCTTAAGGTTCTTCACTGTTTATGGCCCCAGGGGCAGGCCTGACATGGCGCCTTACAAATTCACCAAGAATATTATAGAAGGCAAGCCCATCCTTAAGTATGGCGACGGCACAACCAAGAGAGACTATACATATATAGCTGACATTGTCAAGGGCGTGATAGCTGCATCTGATTCAGAGCTTGGCTATGAAATCATCAATCTCGGAAACAACAAGCCAGTAGAGCTGAATGAATTTATCAGAATAATAGAGGATATTACTGGCAAGAAAGCCATTATTGAGCAGCTTCCAATGCAGCCAGGAGATGTTGACATAACCTTTGCAGATATTGGCAAAGCCCAGAAGCTGCTAGGCTATAAGCCCAGCACAACCATTAAGCAGGGCTTGAAGGAATTCTTTGAGTGGTATATGAAAAATAGGATGGGCTAAACAAGCTCATGCGATCGCCTTCGAAATTTAAGATTCTTTTTTCATAGATGCTGCGCGCCCGAGGGCGCGTCCCCGCGCAACGCATAAAACTATTTCTTCTAAGAAATTTCGACCCGAGGGCGATTATGCATGACCAAAACCGAAAGTTTATTATAATTCTTTTTAAATAAGAAGAAAGCATGAAGAAAGCAGATTGGAACTTTCAAGCTGTATTAATAGCTCTTTTCATACTTATAGGCTTTGTGATTTTGATTGTTGTGTTTAGTAAAATATAAGTTATGTGAACTACGTTATCATAAACTATTTCATAAACTCTTTTATAGCAAACCATTGAAGCAAATGTCAGGGTGAGAAAAATAGAAGGTGAAGATGAAGGAAGTGAATTTAATTGGAAAAGCCTTGCAGCCATCCTCCTTGTAGTGATAGTTTTTGTTATCATTATTATGTTCCTGATACGGTCAGGTGTTCTAATTAAGTCTAAGTCTGATAGGAGCGCTTGCATGAATAGCGTTCTAGCTCAATCAGTTCTTATGGAACTGCCTTTTGGGCAAAATCTTATTCCTCCGCAGTGCAAGACTTATAATGTGAAATTCTCTGAAGACCACGTTGATATTAATGATAAAGCAGTTTCTGTTTATGACCTGCGCTCAAAAGATTTTGTGACAAAATTTAATGGCTTGACTAATGATATTGTTAATGGGGTATTGGCAGAGGAGCTGAGAGGGTGCTGGCAACAGTATCTGGAAGGAAGGAAATACATTATTGACAGAAAATCCTGGATTTCAATTCTTCAGACAGGCCAGCCCAGGTTCTGTGTTCTTTGTGATGAGGTTTCTTTTGCCAGCAATGTCAAGACAGAGAAATTCACAGGCTTCTATGATTTCACCAATGAAAAGACCATGCGCAATGCGAACATGACTTACTATGCATATTATGCAAAAGGGCAGACCATTTGCACAGACTATAGCCCGGCCCCAGTAAATTGCTGGGAATCATATTTTGCTGACCAGATTACCAAGAAAAACCCAAACCTTACTCCCGAGAACATACTTTTCTATAAGAATACAACTTATGCTGTTGTTTTCATAATGCGAGGTCTGAAAACAAAAATTGACATCCTGTCAGAAAGTGATGTGGATTTCTTTTCCTATGTTCTGCCGACCAGCGAATTAAGCAATCAATGCGATAGTATACAGAGAGGTCCTTCGCAATGAACAGAAAAGCCATGGGGTTTGGCACGCTGGCGACAATTATTATTTTGCTCGTGGTAATGATAGTTATGCTGATTATTGTAATCAGGACCAAGCTGCTCGCAGAAAGAATTGTCGAGGATTCCAAGTGCCAGAAAGATATTATAAGCCATACCTTGGTTTTAAAGCTCAGCAGGGAAGCTATTTCCTCTGAAATCTACTGCCCAACACAATACTATACTCTTCCAGGCAGTAATGAGGCAGATACCAAGCATGGGCTTGCCGAGGCGATGAAGACCTGCTGGGGAACCTGGGGTAAAGGGCAACTGGACTTGTTCAAGGATGAAGGCTATTACTGCCAGATATGCTCAGTTATTGATTTCAAGGACAAGACCAAGAAAGTAACTGGCTTTAACCAGTACCTTGCAGAGACTCCCATAAAGTCAGGTGATAGTCTCGCCTACATTGATTACCTTGCAGGCTATGCCAGCGAAAAGGCAGATCCAACAGTAATAAAAAATATGCAGGAAGCATCTTCCCAAACAATAGACACTTCAAAAACCTATGCAACAATATTTGTTTATGCCAAGGGAAAGTCTTTTATTAAAAGAGTCTTTGACTACGCAGGTGGTGCAACAGGAACTGTTGGTGGCGGATTAGCCTCTGGTTTGGTGGTTGGAGTGATGGTTGGGGCCACTATAGCTAGTGGAGGAACTGTAGCAATTGTGGCGGGTGTAATAACTGCAGCAGGGGGCATTCTCGGGTTTGCTTATGCAGATGATGTTAATTGGGCTAGTGTTGTCTTGCTCTCAGAGTACAATAAGGAAAAATTAGAGCAGATTGGCTGCCAAATAAGTCCTGCCAAGCAGGTCAAGGACCAGGCTGGGACAAGCTAGCTGACTGAATTTAAAATATTAAAATCAAATTAAACTAAAATCCTAAAATCGAAAATATTAAAAACTATTGAATTGATAATTCTACTCATGGCGAACAAGAAAGCTGGAATCGGAACTTTAGGAACTATTCTTCTAGTACTTGCAGGATTAATTTGCTTGGTAATTGTAGCTGCCCTTATCAGCAAGAACAGCGGGAACATACTTGATCATTTACCTTTTCCTTGAGGCTTTGAAAAATGGGAACTCTTAGTACTGTTGGAGAAATAGTCCTAGTAGTTATTATAGTGCTCGTAGTTTTATCCATATTCACTCCTGGGCTTTTCGGTGCTGTTAAAAAAGTATTTCAGATTGGCGGCCAGCAAACAGGCATAACTCCTATCCTGCCTCCATCAATAGGAGGAAACAATGGAGACAATAGTGGAAGCAGCTCATCCTGTGGTGTTGATGTTTCTACTTGCCAGCTGGATGTTAGAACAGATTCTCCTTCCATGACTGTAGATCAGATCAAGAAAGTGCTTGTGGACGCGAAGTCTCCTGCAATAAGTAATGAGCCTGATGTTGCGCAGACTTTTTATGATGAGAGCAAGCAGACAGGAATTGATGATGCAGTAGCCATTGCTTTTTTTCAGCACGAATCAACTTTTGGAACAGCAGGAGATACTAAAACTACAAAGAACATGGGCAACATAAGATACACTGACCTTTGTAGCAGCAAGTACGGTGGAAAGAACTATAAAGGCTTCTGTGCATATCCGACCTGGAAGGAGGGAATAATAGCTTGGTATAATCTCATAAAGGATGGCTATATTGATAATTTGCATTTAACAACTCTCGGACCAATCCTCGCAACATATGCTCCTTGCGGTGATAATAATAATTTACAAAATTATATGGCCAGTGTGAAAAACTTTGTTAGCCAGTACGGAAGAGATGTAAGCAGCTGCCAGCTCAGCTAGTGTTTACTGCTTTCGCAAGTTTTAAATATGCAGGTAATAAGGAGAGAAATGAAATGAAATCTTTGATTATAGGAAGAAAAGGAGATTCAAATGTTGGCATAATCAAGGATATTGTTCTGGTTCTTGTAATCATTGCATTATGCGTCGGGGTTTATCTTATTTTTATCAAGCCTCTCAATAATGGGCAGAAAGATTTTATTGACCCTTACAAAATATGCTTTGGCAAGCTGGAAAACTCTGTTTGCTCCCTGAATGGTGTTTCAGGAACCTGCCAGAATGGCATGTGCGTTGCAAATGACAAGCCTGCCTATTCCAGGGATGAAGCAATAACCATGTTCAAGACTACATTCAAGCAGAAACTGGTTGCTGTAGGGACGAATAAAGCGTGCCAGAATGATGTTGCATCATGCCCGGCTGCTACTGAAACCCTCAAGAATATTCTGCAGTACACTAAGTTCGAAGAAGAGAGCAGCCAGACATTTATCCTAGTTAGAAAAGAGCCTGATGGCCGCTCAACTTTCATGCTGTCTGACAAAGGAACATTTTTTCATGCCATAGATCCAACAAAGATGACAAACTTGGTTATGTCTTCCTTTCAATACAACCAAGGAACAAGTGCAGACCAATCCATGTGTCTCTTGAAAAAAATTGATAACAAGGATGAGAAAAGAGATTTTGAAGTAAGCAGAGTTATTGGAATTGCTAAAAATTCAGATGGATTTTACATGTTTGACATAAACGGAAATAAGATGGAGTATTGCAGTTTTATATCTTTGCGACACCTGACAGAAAATGATCCCAAGACTGCTCTTTGCATTTACTATAATGATGATTGTCAATCCCAAAACTTGGGACCATCAATTCCAATTATATGATTAGGTGAAGATTTTGCTAAGAAATAATAAGGAGATGAACAAGATGAACAAGAAAGGACAAGGATTCAGCTTGATTAAGAGTGTTGTCCTTGTAATTGTTGTCATAATTCTTATTGTAGGAGTCCTGTGGGCGGCTACTGGCAACTGGAAAAAAACAACAGGAAACCTTACTCAATGCTCAGGGATGGGCTATGTGAATGGGCAGTGCATTCCAGAAACAACTCCCTGCACCATAAAAATCGCAAATCTAGGATGCCCTTCTGACAAACCAGAATGCTGCTTTGACAATACTCAGCAGAGCGGAGGCAGCGGTGCTGCTAATCCTAGTGATAAGAGTAATTCTGGTTTAAGTGGAAGTGATACTGGAAGTGGTTCAAGTGCAAGTAGCTCTGCAGGAAATCAGGTTGACCCTAATGCGATGATTTTTTGTGTTTGTTTTGGTGGTGGAGGAGAATACTTTGGAGTTAAACAGTTTGCAAATGCATCCGAATGCACAAATTCCTGCACTAAAACATCTAATTTTTGCAATGGTGAAGATCCAGTCGGTAATTCGTTAACAGTGACCTGTGCTAGTATGACTTTTTTGACACAGAACAAATACATCTGCTCCTATTATTATAAGAATCAGGGCAGCTCAGATTTGAACCTTGCAAGAAAGTGTTATTCTAATGTAAAGAGTTGCACTGACAATTTACAAGCTAGCTCAGGAACTGAGGTCGGGCCATGCACTCATTGCATGGTTGATTTGAGCGGTGATTGTAAAAACTACCCTGCAGCATCCTGATTCTTTTTCCTACCGAAACAAATTTATACTCATCTATCAAGTTATGAAATTATTATGAAGCTGTGGAATCGCAAAGGAGATGATAGTGAGACAGGAGGCTTGGATACTTTTGTAAAGCTGGTGGTGGTTGCCGTTGTTCTTTTCTTTTTCGCAGGGGTATATGCGCGGGGAAGCTCCCTTCTGGGAGGCAGTACTGACCGCGACTCCAAGCTTAACTTTCAATCCCTTGCAGAGAATGTCCAGCTAATGATTGACAAGCCAGATTCCTTTGCAACGCAGAACATGGTTTTCTATTTGGATAAGAATTCTTATGTTTTTGGATTCACAAGTCAGGCAACTATTGATGCCTATAAGAGCCTTGGAGTAAGTTCTAATTACCCTTCTGCCAATTATCCTTCTGCCTGTAAGAATAAGCCCTGCTTGTGTTTGTATAATGATCTAAAGAAGTTTGCATCACAGCCAGTAACTTGTCAGTCATTCGGGGACTCAGTTGTTTTCCACGGCTCTTTTGGAACTCAAATTTCCTCTTATTATTTTGCTTCCAGTCAAAACGGTCAAAATATTGAATCTAAGACAGAACGCGGAGGATATACTCTCTCAATTCCCAAACAAACTGCGCCGCCAGATTATCCTCTAGAATTAGCTTCTGATTATGCTTATTATGAGCTGGCATTAGACCAGGGGAGCCAAATCGCCCAGAGCTTATATGTGGAAAAATTAGCGAGCAACGGCAGGATTCATATTTTTATAACTCCTTACCTTTCCCAGGATGATATTGACCACAGGTTTTCCTTGCTGGCCAATTGCCCATCAACTTCTGACCAAGGATGCATCGGCAAGAGAGTTAACACATATACTAATGCTAATCCTTCGAGCTACTGTTTCTATGACTCTTCAGAGGGCAAATGTGTCCTGAAAACAGGTTTTACTGACTGCGCCCTCAACGCCAAGATTAAGGCAGACTGCCTCTGCGGTAAATTATTTGCAGATGTTCAAAGCGCTGATAAATTTAATGGCATGTACTGCTTGAAAAAAAATGATAATTATGCTATTCTGCCCTTTACCTGTGACACCATAGGGACTGACTGCGCTAATTATTGCAAGACGTCCATTACTAATGCTCCTGAATGCGTTGGCAGCGAACAGAACTACTGCATCAATGACTTCTGCGGCTTAGGATGCAAGATTGACGGCACTGGCAAAGATACTGTGTGCAAGAAAGCCTGAAAGCAGAGCATTACAGCTAATCCTATAAAAAAATAAATAAAAACTAAATATTTTTAAACAAGCTTGCCAATATTTTCTCCTATGAGGTGGAATAAGAAGTCTCAAGCTATAATCACTATGCTAGCCTTCTTGTTCATTGAGCTGGTAATAATAGTTATTGTTTTCTACAAGATAGGAAAGGCTGGTGATGACACCACCTTTCAAAAGAAGTTCTATTCAAAAGACCTGGGCTTGCTTGTTGACTCATTGCATGCTAGCAATGGAGAATTCAAGATCACTTATGATATAAGCCTGCCAGAGAAGATGAAGCTGGACTTTCAGCTGCAGCCTGACAGGGTGATTTTAACAGACCGCTCAAACATCCCGCCTGATAAGCGCACCCAAACAGCAGCCTTGTTTGGCTATAATAATTATGTCAAGGTTATTCCAGCAAACATAAGCAAAGATGGTGGTTTTCAGTTCACTATTGTTTCTGGGAAAACTAATATTACTTTCTCTGTTCCGCAACAAGATGTTAAATTAAAGGAAGAGCAAGATGTTCCATTAAAAGAAAAAGAGGCAACCATTTGAATAAGCTGAAGAAGTTGAATAAGAAGGGCTCTGATGAGCTGCTTGAGAATATTCCCTACATAATCCTTACCATCATTGTCGCAGCTGGTGTAATAATATTGACTGAGTACTTTATTAATGTAAGCATTCATACAGAATCATTGCAGGAAGAGCTGCTCTTCAACAGGGTAATGTATTCTCCAAATTCCATAATGTACACTGACAATGTTACAGGGCAGGTTTATCCAGGAGTTATTGACCTGGGAAATTTTACCAATGCAACTCTTGACAAAGCCATTACTTATTCCTATGACAGATTTATCTCTGCAAAGCTCGAATTAAAAGACAAGGACAAAAAGCTTGTCAAGACAGCTTATCTTAATAATGTATGGTTTAACAGGCTCTACCCCTTGGTCAGCGCTCATATACTGGGCGCTAGCAGCGGAACACTTTCATACAGGTCCATTCCAGTCATTTATCGAACCAATGGAGTAAACATGGCAGGTTTCCTTGAAATGGAGATAATACTGGCAAACTAGACAACAACCAGATAACAATAGAGAACAAAGAGAAATAGAAAACGAAAAAACTAAATAAAAACAAGGCAAGAACGAGAATGGCATCCAGAATAGAAAGCATAAGAAGCTCAAAAAAAGGCTTTACCAAGACAATCATCTCTATATTTGCATTGTTATTCCTAATCTTTATTTTCATAGTCTTCATTGCACTTTTCAGCATTAGCAAAGCTAACAAAGAAAATGGAGTAATTGATGCAAGCTTCTCATCAACAGCCACCGAGCTCCTGCTTAAGAATTTCCTAAGAATGCCTCTTACTGATGTGGAAGCCAACCCGCCCAAAGACATGACATCAGATGTTGGCGAGCAGATAACCAACGCGGACTTGGTAGCCTGGACTTGTGACAATGATAAGAAATCCCAGAATTCTGTTGCGCTGCAAGAATCCTTAAATGCATTCTTTGACAATGTTTACAAGAATGACTGGGAAGCATGGATTATTTATTCTGATGATAATGTTGATAAGAAGGGCTTTGGCCACACAAGTTACCTTAATGCTGTGTGGACTAATATAAAAACTAGGATGCAAGGAAGTTGGATGATTTTTAAGCTTACACACGGATTGACTATTACAAAAGCAGAAGCTGAAGCCTTCCTCTCTTTCTATCGAGGACCAGGATTCGGCTCCCAGATTATTCCCTGCACAGATGGAGGCAAAGATGTAAGATTTGCAAAAGTGATGCTTTACTCTCACAGCCTGTTGATAAAGATTATTCGTGCGAGCGTTTGAACACTCTTTGGCTCAAAGCCAATGAGAATTTCATGAGGTTGAAAGTTTTTGATGTTGACAAGTTGACAAGGTTTTGATGAGGTCAAATGAAAAATGCAAAAAATGTTTTTAATAAAAAATAATAAAAACAAGAAAGCCCAAGTTTACCCGGTATTCCTATTGCTCTTCACAATTATAACTTTGACCTATGCCTTTATTCATGTTAGCAGCGATAAAAAAATTATGGATTTGAATAGCAATGAAATGCTAATAGGAACAAAGCAGGCAGCTGTCTTCTCCTCGCTTCAGGATGCTGATGCAGTCAACCTTTTCCTGGACCAGACTGCCAAGCTCTCAGCCCAGACTGCTGTTAGCAATATGAGAAATTCCTGCTTTGTAGGCATGAGCAAGGAGGATGTTGTTGACAAATGGAGCTCTCCCTGCGGCAAATATGTTTATCCTCTCTGGAGCACCAAGGACACGCTCTGCCTGCCAGATTGCGAAACAGCTTTTACAAATGCTTTCAAAGAAAGCTTCTTAGGCGTAACAAGCAATTATTACAAAGCAACAGGAGTAGAGCTGCCGTTATCATATAATTTCAGCCTTGATAAAGAAGACCAGCATTTTCTTTTTCATGGTGTATCATCCTCAGATGCAGGAGTTAATGTGCTTAGCATGGAAGAAAGGCTGAAGAGCCCCACTGCAATAAGCACGGCTTACATAGGGGGCAAATTTACCTGGCCTGTTAAAACGAGTTCAAAAATTATAAGCTCTTGTTTTGGCCCGAGACTATTGAATGGAAAAAATGACCTGCACCCTGCTGTTGATATGGCTGCTGATAAAGGCATTCCAGTATTAGCAGCTGCCTATGGCCAGGTAGTTGCTGCAGATAGCTGCAATGGCAGAGTTGTTATCAGCCACGGCTCTGGCATTAACACAGAATACCTTCACATGGATTCTATAATTGTAAAGGTCAATGATAATGTTAACCAAGGCCAGCAAATAGGAATAGTGGGCGGCAAAGGAGATGATTGCAGTTCCGATGCTTATCCTCCTCACCTCCACTTTGCAGTAATCTACAAAGGGGTTTCTCCCGACCTGGCATTTGGAAATAACAAGATGGTGCTTACAAGCTATGGAACAGATGACAGAGTACAGCCATTGTGCTTTCTTGACACTCCTGATTCAGAAACAGGAACAGGATGTGATGCTCCTATAAATACTGAATTAAAGGAAGTGTGTGCAAAATATAATTTGCCAATGCCAAGTTCTTCGCCCATATACTCTGGCTTAAATAGCTTAGCAGAAGTCTATAAGCGATGGGGCACGCTCATAAGCGAGGCTTCTCAGGCTTACGGCGTATCAGAATGCCAGATTCTTGCCCATATTTATCAGGAGAGTAGAGGAAACCCTAATGCAGTATCGCCTGTTGGAGCAGGAGGCTTGATGCAGCTAATGCCAGGCACAGCACGAGAGCTTGGCTTGAATGTCCCGGACTGTGACTGGGTAAATTCTCCTGACGCATGCGATAAGAATAGCGACGAAAGATTTAATCCAGAACAGAACATCATGGCAGGAACCCACTACTTGAAAATTGTCCAGTCAAGAGTTAATAATAATTGTAATAGCAATTTTGCAATTGACAGCCAGCAAGTCATGGCTGGCTATAACTGGGGGAGCGCTCGTTCAGCCATATGCACAGGCACAACTGATAACTATCCTTCTGAAACTCAGACTTATATTTCCGTAGTTACAGGATACGAGCAAACATGCCAAGCTAATAATATGATTACTGGCGGCGCAACATCTGCTGACTCTGTGGGCTCTGCAGATTCTGGCTCATCTGGCTCACTTGGAGTATCCTCTTCTCTTGGAACTTATAAATTCCAGCCATCATTCACAGTCAAGGTTAAGAAAGATTTAAAGGACCCTCTCAAGCCAGTCACTGACTGGTTCAAGGACACCTGGAGCAGCTGCACTGATGACCCTAAGACTTGCATTAATAACAAGATAAAAGAGTTCAACAGCAAGAATAGCAAGAGCACTGATTATGAAATTTCATTTGCAGACCAGTGCGCTGGCAATTATCCTTTCTTTTACAGCATGCTGGAGAGCATGGAAGATTGCTTGTCCAATGGAAAGTTCAAGTGCTCCTGCGAGTTCAACCTGAAGGACACAGCCATTTATTCAGCAAATGATTTGCTAATAATGTTTGACACACAAGAGAATACAGCTACCCTGCAAGAAAAGCAAGCAGATGGAACTTACAAACAGATTGATTCTTACTCTTTTGCTTTCGGCAATATTATCATGCCCGCAGGCTCTGCTTTCAAGTATTATCTTCTCAGGCTCGCATTCAACAAAGACAAATCACTGAAAAGCGCCAGCATGATACAAGTGAAACCAGACCTGGACATCCTTGATACTGTAACATTCAATGATTACACCACCCTCAAGCTAGTAAAGCCGGATAAAGCAGGGGAAGGCTATTTTGTCAATGTTGCGAATACAGACACAGTCAAGTGCGAGTACACAAAGAACAAGTTCAGCCTGTGCGCAAAGCCTCGCGATGAGACAAAAACAGAATTGCAAACAATCAGTTTCTCCTTGACTCTAAAGGACAAGCCTCCTGAGCCTGTAAAAAAAGGAGATGTGAAGATTGTTGAGACCAGCATCAGCTCTGATTCTGAAGTTAACAAAATCCTGGATGCTGCAGGCATAGTTGGTGCAGTCTATCCACCCCTTGGTTTCATGTTCAGCCTGGGCTCAATATTAAATTCTCTTCCTGCTTCAAAGCCCATGAACCTTGAGGTGATGGTGGATGTTCCCAAGGACAAGAACGGCAGCCTGCTGGATGTGGCTGGCTATGAAGTTTACTGCAATGATTACCTTACAAGCATGCTGCCCACAGATGTACTGAACAAATACAATCCTTCAAACTTCGTAGTCATGGCCAATAATGGAATGAACAATCCTGTAAGCCAGCTGGACAAATATATCAACACCAACACTTACTCTGACTTCCAGGAACTGAAGAACTGCAAAGTTTCTGTGAGCAAAGCCAGCGGTGAGACAGTTCTGGTGCCGGGAATTAATGGAATGGTTCAGAATGGCACAATGGTATTCAACCTTAACAAGTGCGGAAACTTTCCCATGCTTAGCGACAAAGTCCTGAAAAAAAATTATTGCGTCTCGCTTGTGCCTGTTGACAAGAACGGCAACAAGATGACAGACCAGGCAATAAGCAACTGCGCCCAGACAAATTCCCTCCTAGACATAGCAATTGACCAGCTGATTAAGAGAGAGCTAGGAAGCTTCATACCAACTGGCCTAATACCAAAAAGTTTGCAGTCGTATATACAGCTGCCTGACGCTAATCAGCTGGCTGATGCTGCCATGGGCAAGAAAAGCCTGGACATGGCAAGTATTGTCAATCCTGACAAGCTGAGCTCTGACGTGAGAAATGACCTTGACAGCTTTGTTGTCAACGCAATTAACAAGGACATTGTCAGCAATTCTTTTGTGAGCTCTACCAATGACTTGAAAGTTTGGGAGAAGCAGACAGTGCTGAACTCATTGTCAAAACAAATAACAAACCCTGATGCTAACACATTGTTCAATTCATTTGTCCAAGGGAATGGCGTAGGAGTGACTAGTTCTGCCCAGCACATGGCTTTGTCAAAAGGAGTAGATTACATGGACCAGTCAAAAGCCCCAGGCATATTAAAACAAGTTGCCAATGGAGGAGACCCTCAAAGCCTCGCCTATAATGAGCTGATAAAATCAGCAGAGAGCAGTTTGAGTTCTGAGCAGAAAAAACAAGACCTGATGGACCTGGCTAATAATGGCACTCCCAGCGGCAATGCTGTTCATGACAAGCTCATACAAAAAGCAGTTGACAAAGGCTGCTATGAGCATTACGGAATAACAGTTGACCAAGCAGTTGGCTGCTTGAGGAATGATGAGATCAATGATGTTTATCATGATATCATGACAGATTATTCAACTCCTGACAACGCGAAAAAAGCTTTGCTTAACAAAGCAGTTGACAAGATGGGAAATAATGCTCCGAGCGCCCTCAAGAATGTTGCTGTCCAGAAGGATTTCCAAGGAGCAGCTGCTGATGCGCTGGAAAAAGAGCTGGACAAGATTTCCAGTTCTGACAAGAGAAGATTTGTCAGCGATGTTCTTGAAGGCAGGATGCCTGACTCTAACACTCTCCAGTCAGAAGCAGTCAGGATGATTCCCAACATTAATACTAATTATGTGAGCACATTGCTTCAGAACACCAATGTTAATGCGCTGATAGAGTCCAGCTTCAAGAGCTACCTGCAAGAACAAGTAAATTCTTTTGTCTCAGGAGGATGCCAAGTCAAGAACTTGACCATAGCAAATATCTGATAATATTCTCGGATAATATTTAATTCTATAAAATATCTGATAAGTGAGAAAGTAAGAAAGAAACTCTGTTGAAAACGTTAGAGTTTCCGTAGAAATGAGAAAGATGGGTTCTAAAAATTAGGCGAATCGATATAGAATTGCTAAAGATATGACTCCAAGAAGTATTCCAAATATTTCTGTAGGGGATATTTTTTCTTTGAAATAAAACACGCTTATTAATGTCAAGAATATTATACAGCTCACTCCGTATAAAACGCCGAGCGTCGAAAGTTTTATTTTCCGCATTACAAAAAACCATCCGAATGCAGTTAATCCATAGATTACAGCTCCCGCGGCGAGCATTTGCCAGCCTGAGAAGGCATTTTGTAAAGAGGCATGTTTTATTAGAGTATCACCAACAACAGTAATGGCACTTAATCCTATTCCGATTAAGAATGCGATAAATATGGGATTCATAATAATGAATTGTAAGTGCGAGTTTAATAATTTTTCGAGCCCAATTGAATCAGACAATTCATATGAAGACATCACTTTTTTGAGATTGAAAGGATTATTTTGACTTTTCTATGATTTCATTCTCTGGCTAGTTTTCTATTAGTTTTCGGTCGTTATCTTTCATATTTTCAACAATAGCTAAGAAAGGGAAAACTATATAAAATAAGGCTGTTTGTTCTTCATTTCAGGATTAAGGGGGTTAGTGCTATGATTAATATTCCTTTGCCGCAGATTAAGGAGAGGATTTCTCAAAAGACCGGTATGTCTCCTGACGAGATTAATCAGAAGATAAAAGCAAAGCTAAGACAATTGCCCGGCCTAATATCAGAAGAAGGAGCTGCTCACATTGTGGCCAATGAGCTGGGTGTGAAATTGTTTGACATGGGTGCCGGTGAGAAGCTGCAGATAAAGAACATCCTTGCAGGCATGCGCAATGTTGATGTTATTGGCAAAGTTCTTCAGAAATATGAAATAAGGGAATTCAACAAGGACAACACTTCTGGCAAAGTGGCTAATATTCTTATTGGTGACGAGACAGGCATCATGCGTATAGTACTATGGCACAAGCAGGCTGAGATGACTGCCCAGCTAAAAGAAGGAGACATAGTGAAGATAAGAGGAGGATATGTCCGCGAAAATAATGGGCGCAATGAAGTGCACCTTAATGACCTGTCCAAGCTAATAATTAATCCTCCAGGAGTTGAGATTAACGTCAAGCCTTATGCCCCGCCAACTTCCACCAGGAAGCAGATAGCAGACATCAAAGAAGATGATGCTAATGTTGAGGTCTTGGCAACCATTGTCCAGGTTTTTGATATTAATTTCTTTGAAGTGTGCCCGCAGTGCAGCAAGAGGATAAGGCTGAAGGATGAAGGCTTTCTATGCCCAACTCATGGCAAGGTGCAGCCAGATTTCAACTGCGTGCTAAACCTTTACCTTGACGACGGCAGCGATAATATAAGAGCGGTTTTCTGGAGGCAGCAGGCAGAAGAATTGCTGGGACTGGACAAGGAGCAGATAATGGCGTTTAAGGACGACCCTTCAAAATTCGAGCCAGTGAAGACAGAACTCTTGGGAAATATTATCAAGGTGAGCGGTAGGGCTAATAAGAACCAGAACTTTGACAGGATAGAGCTGGTAGCAAATAAGGTTGACAAGAATCCTAATCCTGACGAGGAGATAAAAAAGCTCAAGGAAGAAGCAGAGAAAGTTGTCGAGAAAAAAGAAGAGCAGAAAGAAGAACCTGTGCCTGTCAAAAAAATAGAAGCTGCGCCTAAGCGTGACACACCTCATGATGCGCCAGAAGAAGATTTTGAAGCAGTGTCTGATGATGAAGTAGAGAACTTTGACCTTGATGAAGAAATGGTAGACCCTGACAGCTAAGATAAGTTTTAGCATTGCTAAGTTCAACACCGCCCTAAGGTGGAAATTTCTAAGAAGAAAAGAATCGTATGCGTCGCCGGGGGATGCACCCTCGGGCCGGCAGCATCTTCTAATGTTTAACTCTAAATTTCCAAGGCGGTTGAACTTACTCACGGGAAAGAGAAATCTTTTTATATAACTACTGCACTATACTTCTCTGGGATGGCAAAGAAAAAAAATGAGGGCTCTACTTTTGAAATCATTGTTGTTCTAGCAATAGTATTAATAGTGGCTGTGACAGGCCAGGTGCTTGTAACCTATGACCAGAAAGGATTATCAGCAGCCAGCCGCACAACCTCAAGTGCGACCAGTGATAATAGCCCTACTGGCTTTGTGACAGCAGGAGATGGAGAAGATGTTACTGTTGTAGACAACCCGTTCATTGACATCAGCGTCAAGAACATAGATGTCAATCCTCCGAGCCCATTGCTGGGGCAGCCATTCGAGGTAAAAGTAACTCTTGCTAATGAAGGAAAATCAGCAATTAGCACTCCATTCTATGTCCAGTTGGAACTAACTCCTAATGGGGGCAAGCCAGTAGTATTTAATTCAGTTGTTGGGCAGGTTCTTGATGTTGGAGAGGAGAATACAGCAGTGTTCAACATTGCCATGGTTAGCCAGGAAGGGCCTGTGAAGATAGTGGCAACTGCTGACTCAACAGCCAAGCTGGATGATATTAATCCCTCAAATGATCAGAGAAGCAAAACAATTATAATAACCAGCCAATAATATTTTTCTCTTAAGATGATGCTCAAATGATGTTCATAACACACCTAGCCTTTGCACTATTCCTGGGATTATTAGCTCAAAGAATTTTCAGCCTTCCTGTTTTTATGTCAGTTTTTCTTGCTTTGGCATTGCTCGGGGCATTACTGCCAGACATTGACAGCGCAGACTCATTCATAGGAAGAAAAGTAAAGCCATTAAGCATTTTCTTCAAGCACAGAGGATTCTTCCACAGCATCATTGCAATAGTATTTTTTACTATAATAGTTTTTTTGATTGCTCATAATCCTTACTATGCGTTAGCTTTTGCTTTCGGCTACTTATCGCACCTACTCCTTGACAGCCTCACACGAGGAGGAGTTGCTTTTTTCTGGCCGAGCAAGATGAGAACAAAAGGAATATTCAGGACGATGGGAATAGTTGACTTGGCCTTGCTGCTATTATTTGCATTGCTGGACTTATCATGGCTGCTGTGAAAAAATAATAAAAGCTTAAGTAATAAAATAATAAAAGAAAACTAATAAAAAAATAATAATTAAGAAAAAAAGTAAAAAATTTCATTTTGTAGTAGCTACTGGTTGGCAGGTAAGGCTGCTGATTATCACATGGTCTTTCATTAAATTGCTAATGGTTTTACACTAAAGGAGTGATCAGTTTCTAACTTATCATACTTGAAAACCTTTATATCTCCCGGCAGCAAGCTGAAAGTGTAACTTTTTGCCATTATCCCAACGGTTACAGCGGCGTTGTTACTGAAATCCTTGTTGACTATAGCAATATATTCCTTATCTCCATTTGTAATCCATGAAATTATTAATGGCTTATTAGATGTCAGGCTTGTTACAATGCTATCTGGCTGGAATTTTGTGGTGTGGTTGGGGATGTCTTTGTAGTGCATGACCTTATCAATCTTTGCCCCGACGAATACATCAGACAGCCCTTTGATTTCCTGGTTTACTTCCTTGACATTATTCCATACTATGGTTGGATTCTCGTTGGCGTCTAACGGGCTGTAAACTTGGTCACTAGGGTGGTTGCTTCGGTTACAGTCATTCCCCCAATATGTATATGAAAAGTATTGGATTTTTTGAGCTCCGTATACAATGTCTGAGAATGCTTGCAGCCTAATATGCCCGGTTGTTGCCACAGGAAATGGGTCGTCGGGAGGAGTGCACGTAGCAGTTAAGATTACTCCCCACCAAGGAAGCTGATAGGTTTCTGATTTTTTCTTAATTGTTTCAAGGCTCCAATACCATGATGACAGTATAAAAAGGTCACTATTGCTGCTACTTTGATTTACATAACGGATAGGGTAATAATCAAATGATATCTGTTTTGGTTTGCAGTTGTTCACAAAAGAATCCACATAGTTGCCCCACGCAATAACATTATCATTGAATCCTGGCCAGTAAGATGGAAATAAATTGACATAGATATTAGCGTTTGGATTTGCCTGGCTAAGCTGAATGAAGTTATAGCATAAGCTTCCAGCCTGGTTACCAAGCAATTCTGGTTTAGGCTCATCCCAGATGAAAAATCCAGTAACATCAGGATTATTTCCAAAAGTATTTATTAATGTCGTCACATTCTCCAAAGTGTTTCCAAAGAAGTGCACTCCATTGGTGTTTATTGACGATTTCATATTTGCATTCATCATTACCTTCAATCCTGCCTGCTTAGATAATTCCAAGATTCTCGATTGGTTGAGGTTTGGGTAGTAGTTATTATCATAGCCTTTAGCAAATGAATTTGGGACTAATTGTTCAGTGAAGCCTGCTTCTTTCATTTTGTTCAGGCGCGTAGGGTTAAGATAATTTTGTGGTATTGAGAACCATGCAAGAATAGGCATTGTTTTATTGCAATCAATTATTCCGTCACAGTCATTATCAATTCCGTCTCCGCATATTTCTGGCATTCCAGGATTAATGCTAGCAGAATTATCGTTGCAGTCGTCGCCTAGTGGGCATTGGGTGCTGATAGCGTAGTAGCCATCACCATCTTCGTCTTTACAATTGGTGCTGCAGATGCCTATGTCTTTCTTTCCTATTAATACCTTGCTACCGTCTTCTTTTCCTTGTGAATTTTTACCTATAGCATATGCGTATAATGTGTGACTTTTTCCATCCTGAAGAATTGCTTTTTGTGCTTCTGTGAATGCATAACCAAATGAGTGGTTGCAGCCTATATAAGAATAGTTGCATAGGTCTAATCTGCTTTTATCAGCTGGAGTTGTTGCTAACAGCATTTCTTTCCCGTTTGTTCCATTGATATAAATTTTCACATCTATACCTTTTTTCCAGTTAGGATCTCTTGCCCATCCTCCGACGTAGTCGCAAGTTGCTGCATCAAAAAAGCCGAACGGTTTAGTTGAAGCAGCTAAGCCTAGTACATTAGAAAGTTTAGAGTTGCTCTGGAAGAAACCGCTGCTTTGCAATATTATAACAAGACCTATGATGGCTACAATAGCAACAATACTGATTATTGCTAAATTGAAATTATCTTTTTTCTTTACCATCATCTTCGCCCTCTTTATTTGTTACTAAAGTGCTTATTTATCCTGTTGTGTTCTCCACTGTGCAGGCCATTACATTGTATATTCCTACAAGGACATTGCCGCCTAGCAATTCTATATTCCCAGCTTTAAGTTCTTTTGTCAGCACTCCGTTGACACTTAACTTTGCTGTACTCGGATTTTCATCACTCCCGATGAAGACTAATTTCACTTCATAGTCCTTTCCTTTAAGGGTGTAAGTTTTTGTCTCCTCAGCTCTGAGATAATCTATTATACTGCCCCCGTTAGAGGTGTCAACCAGGAAGAAATCAGCCCTCCCAGTTTCTTTAGTTCCGGAGTTAGTCAGGATTTCATTGACTGCAATAGTAATTTCTGAGCTTAAGGCTTCTTTCTCTCCTGTTTTGAGATATTTTGTTAGCACTCCGTTAACGCTTATCTTAACAGACAGGTCCGCGCTATTAACAGACACTACAGTTATCTCGTAATCCTTACCATTCATAGTATATGTTTTGATTTCGTTATCCTTAAGTGAGTCTGTTAGACTATTATTGGAGCTTGATGCGTACAAGGTGAATTCTACCAAACTTGTTGCCTTTCCTGCTTCGCACGGAATTGTTCCAGTGCATGCTGTTGTGTCGAACTTGCAGTAACTTGAGCATTTCAGTGTCCCGCCAGTATAACCGAAGCTCTGGCATGTTCTGCCTCGCAGGTTAGTTCCTTCGCAATGCTCTGTAGTGGATAATACTCCGTCGCCGCAGACATTCTGTGTGAAGCAATCAGACCATTCGCAATCATCAGTGCAGTTCTGGAATCCTGCATTGCCGAACTTATCCCTGCACTTTTGAATGTTCATATCGCAAGTCTCATCTTCCTCTACTATTCCATTACCGCAGATTGGCTCTTTTATGCATGCTCCGTCTTTGCATCCGTATGAGCATTGATATGCGAATCTGAACATGAAAGTGTCTTTCGAGTCTATGAATGTTATTCCTGCGTTGTCGCTTTTATCGGATATTATCACTCTATATGTCCTTCCTGATAATATCAGCTCGCCCATGGTGTCAGAAATTGATACTGCAATCGTATCATTCTCACTCTGGAATGTGATTACACTATCTGTCGGATTATAACCAAGATATTGCAGTAATACGTCCTGATTGTTGACTGCCAGATAGAAGAATCCATTTTTATGAACCCAAAGTGCATTTCCTCCGCACTCGTATTCCATTACAGAATTTCCTGAGCAATAATCATCGTGCCTCTGGTTTAGTTGGACATACCCTTTAATATAATGATTATAATAACTGTTACTCTCAGTGCAGTTTACAATTGGTATGCATGCTCCGTCTTTGCATCCGTTGGGGCAGATATAGATTTCGTTTGTACAGTCTCCTTTTGAAGTGCAGTATTTCTCATTAAGTCGTATGATGGAAGGGTTTTGTGAGTCCGGTAAGCAGATGTCTGTTGCGGTCGCTCCTGGAGAAGTACAAATTCCTTGCGCATAATAGTTCTTTCCTCCGTCAGAGTCTGTGCATGTCAAGTTTATGCATGCTCCGTTGCTGCATCCGTATGGGCAATTAAATACTTTTGAAACTGATTTTCCAGCTACACATCCATATTCAGTAAGAATATTATTGACGCAATAATCTGTGTTAGTTAACTGCTTATTTCCTGCCTTCCATATTACAGTGCCTTTAATATAATAATTATAACCCTTGTCAGAATCTGTGCAACTCAAATTTGATGGCGTTACTATTGCTCCTGCTTCTCCTGCAACATTACCTTCTGCGCTCAGATCTCCTGCAGTCAAGCTTTCTGTTGCTGGCGTTGTAATGCTTGTTCCAGCTCCATTTTGCATGAACATCACAAATAATCCTACCACTGCTACTATCGCTACAATCGCTATCATCGCAAAAGAATAATTCTTCTCCTCTTTAGTCATTCTTACACCTCACCCGAACAGATTTTTGAATAAGTATTATTTACTGCTTATTATTACCTTATTTTTGGGAGAGAAGTATAAAAACATTACTATTTTATCCGAGCATTGAGCTGAATGCATAGATATTATTAAGAGCTTCGGAGTGGTTGAGCACCATGGTTTCTATGAATGCTCCGAGAATAAAGATTATTATGGCAATCAGGAATAGTATATAATTATTCTTGAAGACTTTTTGCAGCCTTTGCTGCTGGAATAATCTTATTATAATGTAGACCATTAAGGTTATTAGAACCAATGAAGTAAGGCTGAAGATTACAGGGTCATTTATGCCAAGGACATAGCGGAACATGAGCTTGATTATAACTATCAAAGCTGCTCCTCCTATAATATAGAATATGAAGTTCTTTATGTCAGACTTCTCCTGGATAATCTCATTTGAGATAATGTTGCCTGATATTGCTGCCAATATATAAGCTCCTCCTTCCAGTATGACATGAGGAAAGGTTATGACAAATAATTGAAGCAGATAAACCCAGGGGCTTGCTCCTGAATACATTGCTGCAGCCAATGCCCTATAGCCAAACAATGCTCCCCAGCTGCTGGCGTTCCAGGCCACAAAGAATATTGCTCCGTCACCAATAATAATAGCTATGAGGAAGCAAGCCAGCAGTACCCACCAGTTATTAGATATTATACTGATGAAGGTGCCTGCGTCAAAAGCCCTGCCTCTAAGAGAAGGGTCAACAAATAACTGCTCCTTTAAGATGTTGAAAGTGTTAAAGCCGAGTTGCGGAAGGATAAAAGAGCAGAGCATGTAAGTCAAGTATATTCCCAGGAAGATTGCAAAATAAATCCTGATGGCCTGGTTTCTTTTGAAAAAGCCTGTGATAGAGGATTCACTTATGGAAACTTTTTTCTCCTTTTCCTCTTCTTTCTCCTCTTTCTTGAACATCTTCTGCAGATAAGGCAATAATAATAATGAAGTGAAGATGACTGACACAATTCCAGAATTAGCCCCGAACAACAAACGGGCAGCAATTATTCCAACAACAGAATAAATAATAGCAATCAGGAAAGCATAGCCAGCCTTCTTCTCAAGTACTGCTTCCGGAAATAAGTGCTCAAGGACCATAGGAATGCCTTTTTTAATTAATCAGAATCCAACAAGAGGGTTATGATTACACTATAATCAGTTTGCGAATGATACTGCGCATTTCAGTTCATTACCGCACCACTGCCAATAACGACCCGGGGCGTATGCTCTAAGATATTTGCATCCTCCGTATGCCCCTGCATTTCTATTCCACATATCACAAATACCTTGCGTCATCTCTGCAGAACCTACTAAATTATCTTTTTCATATAGGTCTAATGCTGATTGTGTCTCTGACGTTAAGTAATCTTGTCTTGTTTGCGTCTTCATATTCATGAACAACACCACGATTGCCACTATCGCCACTATCGCAACAATCGCTATTAACGGCAGAACATAATTATTTTTTTCCTGCGCCATTTTAGTTTACCTCATTTTTTTTGTTAATATTTCTCTTTTATTCAGTTATTTATAAATATTTGCCCACTAGACCAAGCCTTGCAAGCAAGCCTTGAGGGAAAATGGGAGGTGCGTAGTCTGCCTCCCACTAGACGCACTGGACATGTCGACGTAGGGTATTTAAATAGAGCAGTGTTATCTTAGTTTAAGCAACAAGAAAGTTGCCCTCCGGTTCCCCGGCATCTTAGTCATGCCTAATTCTAAGGGAGCTTTGAAATAAAACGCGAAAGCAAAAGGAGGATGTAAAATGGACAAAGAAAGTAAGAATACAACAGAAAATAGATTTTCTGAGCGTTCGGAAAAACCGAACATGCCTGTGAAGAAGTTCAAGGCAGGCGCTATTTCTGCAACAGTCTGGGAGAACCAGGCGCAGAACCAGAAAGGAGAAGTTGTCAGCTTCAAGAGCGTAGGCTTTGACAGGAGCTACAAGGACGCCAATGGTGAGTGGCAGAAAACAAGTTCTTTGAGAATGTCAGACTTGCCCAGAGCAATCCTGGTGTTGAACAAGGCTTATGAGTTCTTGGCATTGAACAGCGCAGAACCTGATGATGAATAAGAGGTGATTGAGATGCAGCAATTAGTAGTGGCTAAAGTAGAAAAATTTAAAACCAAGAAGGAGGTTCCGGAGATTATGGCTTCTAAAAAAGAAAAGGAATTAGGTGTTGAGGATTTGCCAGGCATTGGCGCAGCGACAGGAGAAAAGTTAAGGACTGCTGGCTTTGACAATCTTTTGAGCATTGCAGTGGCTACTCCTGGAGAAATAGTTGATGTTGCAGGAGTCACAGAGCTGACTGCAAGGAAAGCCATCAAGTATGCCCGCGACAATCTTGACATGGGATTCCAGTCAGGAAGCGACATTCTTGAGAAGAGAGAGCACATTGAGAAGATAAGCACTGGCAGCAAGAACCTTGACAAGCTATTTGGCGGGGGCATACAATCAGGAGCAATTACAGAATGCTTTGGCCAGTATGGCAGCGGAAAGACCCAGATAGGCCACATGCTTTGTGTTCAGACCCAGCAAATGGATCCTGATGCAGGAGTATTCTTCATAGATACAGAGAACACTTTCAGGCCTAACAGGATTAAGCAGTTTGCAGAAGGCATGGGATTGGATGCTGATAAGATTCTCAAGAACGTAAAAGTAGCAAGGGCTTATAACTCAGACCATCAGATGCTGCTGGTTGAGAAAGCAGAAGAGCTCATAAAGCAGGGCTTCAAGGCCAAGCTAATAATAGTGGACTCATTAACAGCTCATTTCAGGGCAGAGTTTGTAGGCAGAGGCACACTTGCTGAGAGGCAGCAGAAGCTTAACAAGCACATGCACGCCTTATCCAAACTAGCAGACATGTATAACCTGGCAATCTATGTGACTAACCAAGTCATGGCCAAGCCTGACATGTTCTTCGGAGACCCGACAGAAGCAATTGGCGGAAACATAGTGGCTCACAACAGCACCTACAGGGCTTACTTGCGAAGAGGCAAGAAAGGCACAAGAGTTGCAAAGCTCGTTGACGCCCCGGATTTGGCTGATAACGAATGCGTCTTCATGATAACTGAGAAAGGCATTATAGATGCAGAATAAAAAATTTTATTATTTTTTTCTTTTTCTTCTTTCTCTAATACACTGTTTTTTCACTAACTTTATAAATAAAACCCCATTTTTCACCCCTAAATATACCTGATTTGGAGGGTGGCAAAATAAAAGCTTTTGCAACTCCCAAATGAGTTTTTTGGAGGGTAAATAAATGTTTGGACAAGGAAGAAGATTTGCCCCTGTTAAGGAGGGCGATGAGTTGGATGTAAAGATAGAAGCTGTTGGAGAGAAGGGAGACGGCATTGCCAAGAAGCAAGGCTTTGTGCTCTTTGTGCCCAACACCAAGACAGGAGACGAAGTAAGGGTTAGGGTTTCCAGAGTCCTTAGGAATGCGGGCTTTGCAGAAGTTATTGGCGGAAGCACTGGCAAGACGCCAGAGGCAAAACCAGCTGTTAAGGAAGAGGAAGATGTTGCAGAGCTTGAAGACGCAGCTAAGAAGAATGATTCTGAAGAATTCGGGGAAGACTCAGACACTACGCACGAAGCAGGAGATGATGAGATTGAGCCTTCTGCAGAAGAGCCTGCTGAAGAAGAAGCAGATGATGCTGATTTCAAGGACGAGTAAGCTCTAATAGCAAACTTTTTAATATCTTTTTCTTTTTATTTATTAATATGAGATTATTCATAGCAATAGACTTGCCGCAAAAGGCAAAGGAAAGCATTGAAAGGATAAAGGAAGGATTGAAAGGAATAAAAGGAGTCAAACCTGTTGCAAAGGACAACATTCACATTACTCTCAAATTTCTTGGAGAAGTTCCTGATGGCAAGGCAGAAGAAATAGCTAAAGCCTTGAGCAAGGTAAAATTCAAGCCTTTCAACATTTCCATTAGCAAGACAGGAGTTTTCCCAAATGAGCAGAGAATACAAGTCCTGTGGATTGATGCAGAGCCAGAACAGCCACTGGTTGCTCTTAAGCAGGAGATTGACAAGGCGCTGCCAGCTTTCAAGGACGACCATCCATTCAAGAATCACATCACGTTTGCAAGAATTAAATATATCTCCAGCGACGCTGACAAGAAAAAAATAGTTGAAGCACTAAAAAAACCAGTTGAGAAGATTGAGTTCCCAGTTAACAAGTTCAGGCTTTACAAGAGCGACCTGACACCAGCAGGGCCAGTATATGAAGTTGTGAAAGAGTTCTGATAAATATTTTTGTCTCTATTAGCCCTTCTTAATGGCAGTACTTGTTGCAGAACCATTCTCCAAGGTGGTAAGTGCCGTAGGTTATGAAGAAAGCGCTGAAAACATCAATGCTGTAGTGGACATGCATCAAAAGGACTGTGATAGCAAGCACAATACTCGCCACTAAGAAAAAGATTCCTATTTTATTTTTCCTGAACAAAAGAAAAGCCATGAACGGAATGGCTGTGTGACCTGAAAAGAAGAGGTCATTGTTGAAGTAGAATGTTTTTATCAGAGCAGGGACATCGTCTATAACATGAGCTCCGGTAGGTATGGCGAGGTGGGTGAGCATAATAAAAAAACTTCTCATGAAAAGCAAAAAGCTGAACTGAAAGATTATCTGATGAAGAGTTTTTGCCTTAAAAATAACAGAGTAAAAAACTATTACTAAAAACACCAGCAAAATGCCGTACACAAAAATAAATTCCAGATTAATGGTGGGAATATGGTCTAAAATCAGGTCAGGCACAGAGACTGCTTGAATCTTGTCAACATGTGTGGAAGTAATAAAGACGGCAACATTTGCCAACAGGAAGAAAATGAGCGAAAGCACAATCAATAGCTTATGCTTTGAAATATCTGCTTTCCACTGAGCAAACCATTTTTTTAATATCTTCATAACAGTTAGAATATTAACTTGTTATAAAAAGTTTATGATGCAATGGCGGAGAAAGGTTTTTAAAGAAAAATTTATAAATGCCCGTCTTTTCTTTTGTCCTAAAGCCCTGCCTTGAGGATTGCCGCAAGGGACTCAAAGCGCACTGCAATGGGCGATAATAAGAGCAGTAATGGAGTTCTTTTTCTCTGTTACTAGCACACAAACATTTTGGAGGAATAAAAAATGGAGCAAGAACAATTACTCGTGCCCAACGATGAATACTTGAAGTCAGGAATCCACATAGGGACCAAGTTCAAGACCAAGTACATGGGAAATTTCATCTACAAGACCAGGCCTGACGGCTTGAGCGTGCTGAATGTCCAGCAGATAGACCACAGGATAAGGGTGCTTATCAGCTTCCTGTCCAACTATTCTCCTAGTGAGATAATGGTGGCAGCCAGGAGAGAGAACGGCTGGAAGCCTGTGAGAATATTTGCAGAGATGACTGGAGTCAAGGTTTACACTGGCAGGTATCCGCCAGGCATACTGACAAATGTGCAGCTCAAGAAGTTCACAGAGACCAAAGTGCTCTTAGTCACAGACCCTTGGCCTGACAGGAATGCTGTGGATGATGCTTTCAAGATGGGCATACCCATCATTGGCTTGTGCGACACCAACAACCAGGCTAACAACCTTGACCTGGTAGTGCCGAGCAACAACAAAGGAAAGAAAAGCCTTGGATTGTTATTCTATTTATTAACCAAGGGCTACCTTGAGAACAGGGGCATGATTAACAAGGGAAGCTTTACCAAAGTAATAGATGACTTCTCTGACGAGATATAAATTATTTTGATTTTTTATCTTTATTTTTTTCTTTTTATCTCTCAACTTCCTTAATTCCGTCGTCAACAATCCTGAACATTATGCTCTTGCCTTCTTCAATGCTGCGGTGCTTTCGAATGATGGCTAGCCTGTTAGGCCCAGTATTCTGCAGTTCTATCAGGCACTTGCTCATATTCCTGATAATAGCTCCGCCGACCAGGTTGACTTTGCCTTTTTCCTCGAAATCAGCATAGACCTGTGCTGTCATGATGACAGGAATGTCTTTTTTCCTTGCAATCTCTAACAAGTCATGCACCAAAGAAACCATTGAGCTGTTGATGCCTTTATTATCTTCTCTCTGAAGTGCTGCTCTGTAAAGAGCGCTGATGCTGTCAACAAAAATGATTCCAATGTCTTGCTTCAACAATCCTTTGAGCTTCTCAATGCTTGCTTCCTGCTCCTTGAAATTGGTCGGCTTGAGAAAAATAATCCTTTCAATAGCTTTCTTGTAATCAGGGCATAATTGCTTGAACCTGTTCAAAGAGAAGTTGCCTTCTGTGTCAATGAATATTATTTTCTGTCCTTTCACGCTGTTAGCCATGCATAACAGGCAGAGGTTGCTCTTGCCGCTCCCAGCAGGACCATAAATAGTTGTGATAACGCTCTTGTCATAGCCGCCCTCAAGCAGCCAGTCCATCACAGCAGTACCTGTGCTGACTTTAGTCTCCATGATATCTTAAGAAGAAACTAGCTCTATATATTGTTTGTTATTTTCGGCAAAACTTGTTTTGTCGAATCAGTAAATTGTAGATTTACTGTTTTCATTCCTTGCTCGTTCCCATGCAGGTATCATACATGGTTCTCAAGCCTTGCTTTAATGTGGTAGAGTCTGCTATCTTGGTGTGGATGAAGGGTTTTATCACCCATTTCTCAGCCATCTCTGGATTCAGGAAAATAAAGGTCAGGTTCTGCTTTGTCTTGAACAAGTTCCAGTTGTCCACCAGCAGCTTGAAGTTGTGCTCGTTGCACAGGCATACAAAAGTGGAAGCTTCATTATCATTTACTGTTTTTATCCTGCTCAGGTCAAGGTTTTCAATGCAGTAAAAAATTATTTTTCTGCCTTCCTTGTACTCGCACAGCACCTTGTCGCCTTCCTCCTTGTAGCTTACCAAGTCTCTTGCTATCATGTCTTTCTGCTTGATATGATGAACAGTCCATTCTCTTAATTCCACTTTATACCCTCCTTAACAGCAAGAATACAAAATAAGGCACCAGGAAGCAGATGAAATAAATTATTCCCATAAGTATTGGGTTGTGCATGTAGCCAAATCCTGATTTGTAAACAAGGTAATTAACCCTGTTCACCACAATGAAAAAATTAAATATTGCTATTATGGGAATGACCAGTGATATTGAGAGGTGGTGATGGCTTTCCAGCCAGTGCAAGTCCTTGATGATGATTATGATGATTGCTCCCAGCAGGAAGCCGAACACTCCTGTTAGAACATAGCTCCAGTCATTATTGTTTATTATTAGTATGGGCACAAGAATTAATGAGAGAAGTATGGTTCCCAGTATTCCTATTGCCAGGGTGAACCAGTAAAGGCTGCTTTCCAGCTGCTTAAGCTGCGGATGCTTGTTCTTCTCTGCCTTCTTTATAATGTCCTCTGCCCTTGCGATTTCTTCCTTGCTCCAGCCCTTGAGATGCAGATGCTTTTTTCTCATAGCTGTTTTCTTGTCATCAATCGTTTTTAAATATTGCTATTATTTTTTAGCCTCGTCTGGTTCAGTAACATTTAAATAATCATTTGCCCAGAATTATCCTGTGAAGAAAAAAACCATTAAGCCTGCTCAGCGTTCATACACAGAACTAATCATCTTAATCGCTATTATTGCGGTTCTTTGCCTGTTGATAATGTTCTTTAAGTATCCTTTCTAATCTCTTCAACCCCATTGGTGTTGTTCTCATTAGCTTCAATCTTTGCAATGCTGACAACCTTGTCGCCAGATTCCAGCTTCATAATCCTTACACCCTGGGTGTTCCTTCCAATAACATGAATGTTCTTGACAGGCATCCTTATGATTATTCCTTTCTGGGAGACTGCCATTATTTCATCATCATCAGTTACTGCTTTGACATCAACAACTTTTCCATTCCTGTCGCTGCAGATAATATTCCTTACACCTTTGCCTCCTCTGTTCACGAACCTGTATTCTTCAAGGCTGCTTCTCTTGCCATAGCCGTTCTCTGTAATGGTCAGGATGCTCTCATTGTTCTTGGCTATTATCATTCCAACAACTTCGTCATCCTTTGCAAGCCTTATGCCTCTCACTCCGAAGCTGTTCCTGCCAACAGTTCTAACATCTGCTTCTGAGAACTTGACTGCTCGGCCATTCTGGCCAGCCATTAATATTTGCTGCTTGCCGTCAGTCATCACAACCTCAACAACTTCGTCGCCAGAGTTAAGGTTGATTGCAATTATTCCTCCCTGCCTAGGGTTGCCGTACTCTGCAAGGTTGGTCTTTTTTATGAGCCCTTTCTTGGTGGCAAATAACAGGTAATGCGTGTCGTCGAATTCCTTGACAGGTATGACTGCCTGTATTTTTTCATTGGCATCAACTTTTATCATGTTGATGATTGGCTTGCCCTTGCTAATCCTTGCAACTTCTGGAATGGAGTAGACTTTTAGCCAGTGCACTTTTCCCTTGTCTGTGAATGCCAGTAGGTATGAGTGGGTGTTGGCTATGAATAGGTGCTTTATTGAGTCATCTTCTTTTGTGGTTGCTCCTATCACTCCTTTTCCTCCTCTTTTCTGGGTCTTGTAAACATCAACAGCTTGCCTCTTGATATAGCCAGCGTGGCTGATGGTTATCACATCATCTTCTGGCTTGATGAGGTCTTCCATATTCAAATCTTCATCGCCGCTCTCCTCGATGAGGGTTCTTCTTTCATCGCCGTACTTGTCTATGAGCTCTTTCATCTCATCTTTTATTATGATTAGAATTTTTTTCTCGTCGGCAAGAATTTCCTTTAATTTTTTTATCAGCTCAACCAGCTCGTTAAACTCGTCCTGTATCTTCTTCTGCTCCAAGCCAGTAAGCCTCTGCAGTTTCAGGTCAAGTATTGCCTGGCTCTGGATGTCAGTGAGCTTGTAAACAGTAATCAAATTCTTCTTGGCAATGGCTGGGTCTTTGGAAGTCTTGATGAGCTTGATAACAGCGTCAAGATTTTGGAGCGCGACAAGCAATCCTTTGAGTATGTGAGAACGTTCCTCTGCTTTTCTCAAATCATAAGCTGTTCTCTTTCTTACCACGACTTGTCTGTGAGCCAGGAAGCTGGTGAGCAGCTGCCTTATGTTAAGAGTCTTGGGCTGATTACCGTCCAGAGCTATCATTATTGCTCCGAAAGTTGACTGGAGCCTGGTGTGCTGGAACAATTGGTTCTTGACAACCTCTGCATTAGCTCCTTTTTTGAGCTCAAACACTATACGCATCCCTTTCCTGTCGCTCTCGTCCCTGATGTCAGATATGCCTTGCACTATTTTATCATTCACACTATTAGCTATCTGCTCGATTAATTGGGATTTGTCAAGTTGGTAAGGAATCTGGGTGACAATAAGGCTTTGCTTTTCCTTTTTTTCTTCCAAATCCATCTTTGCACTGATAGATATTGAACCTCTGCCTGTGGTGTAGGCGTCATATATTCCTTGCCTTCCAAGAATGATGCCTCCTGTCGGGAAGTCAGGCCCTTTTATTATTTGAAGAATATCCTTGATTTCCAATTCTGGCTTGTCTATGATTTCAATCACAGCCTGGCAGATTTCCTGGAGGTTGTGCGGAGGAATATTAGTTGCCATGCCGACTGCAATTCCGCTGCTGCCGTTGATTAATAGATTAGGAATCTTGCTTGGAAGAACAAGAGGCTCTTCAAGGCTGCCGTCAAAGTTAGGCTGGAAGCCCACTGTTTCCTTATCAATGTCTGCCAATAGCTCGTCGCTAATCTTGGACAGCTTCGCTTCTGTGTACCTCATTGCTGCTGCAGAATCTCCGTCAACTGAACCAAAATTTCCTTGGCCAAGAATAAGAGGATACCTTAGAGAAAAATCCTGCGCCATCCTGACAAGCGCGTCGTAAACAGCCATGTCTCCGTGCGGATGATACTTACCAAGTACCTCTCCGACAATTCTGGCGCACTTCTTGAATGGAGTATTATGCCTCATGCCCATGTCGTTCATTGCATAAAGAATTCTTCTGTGCACTGGCTTTAAGCCGTCTCTAACATCAGGCAGTGCCCTGCCGATTATGACGCTCATGGCATAGTCAAGATAAGAGACTTTCATCTCGTTCTCTATTAATGCAGTTATTATCCTGCCCGGGGCTTGCTCAGGAGTTTTTTCCTTTTCTTTTTCAGCTTGGATTTTGGGCTTTTCTTGAACCATTTTTTGCCTTTAGATTTTCTTAGATTATCGTCGAGAAAAAGTAAGCCTTCAGGGTTTATAAGGATTGTGATTTTAAGAGTTATTTGCAATAGGGAAACAATGTCTTGGTTTTTTCTAAAAACAGCTTATAAACTTAAGAATAATCAGCTTCTCCTAACAATCCTGCTCTTCTTCAGATTAGTATGAATCTTGAAGCGATGTCCGCAGTAGACGCAGGTCTTGATGCTGCTGGCTACAACCTTGGGATTGGTCTTCTGCTTGTTCTTGCACTTGGGGCACATTACAACGAGCATCATTAGAATCAGAATGGCAAATTAGGTTTATAAGTTTTACGTCAAGATGTCCAGTGCGGATTTTCGTCTGCGCTCTAAAATAACAATTCAGAATAATTAGTCTTTTCAACTTTATTCAATGCTTCGCCGTAGTTCTCAGCTTTGTCCTGCATAACAGAAAGCATTACCTTGTAGCTGTTAGGCTTGACTAATGTTTTAATCTTATTTGTAGGCAGGGTTTTCATCAAATTAAAGAACACTCTCTTGGGCCTTTCATTTGCATAGGGGCAGGGCTCCAGAAAAACAGGAATATCTGCTTTGTTCAATAGTTCTTCTATTTCTAGCCTGCTAAAGCGCTGCATCGGATGAATCAATGTGATGCCAGAGTCCAATTCTATTTTAGGGAAGAAATGGGAGAAATGCTCCAACTGCTCGTCTGTGAGACTTATTTTATGCAGTTGCCTATAATTAATTTTCTTCTCAGCCAATGCTTTGAAGCTGATGTTGAACATCTCTGTGAAATACGCCAACAAGTCATAGCTGCTGTGGGCTGTTGCTATGAAAATATTTTTATTTTTTTTCTTCTCCTTTGAAATTATGTCTGCAATTACTTTCCTGCGCACATCCTTGCAGAAAAAGCAAGGTTTTTGAGCTGACTCTAATCTCTTATAGCTAGTGCTCGCAATTTTAGATGTAAAACTCCGCAACCCTCTGCTCATTTTTTTAACAGTTGCATTAATCTCTTTTTTGCTCTCGCCAAAAACCATCTGCGGGAAAACAACATTGAGGTATTTTATCTTCAAGTCTTTCCTCTTCTTGGCGTACTGGTGGAAAAGCCAGCTCATTGCAGCAGAATCCCTGCCGCCAGACACCAATACATAAACAATTGCATTCCTAGGCAACAGATTGTATTCAGAAACATGCTCTTCAAAAACCTTTTGATAATCAGATAATTTCATTTTCAAGAACTCTTTAAATTTTAAATATAACAACTTAATGATTTTGAAATAATTTATTTCTCTTTCTCTTCTTCACTCTCGTCGTCTGATTCTTCGTCTCCTTCTTCTGCCTCGCCTTCCTCATCCTCTTCTTTAACATTCTCCTCTGCTTTTTTAGAATCATCAGTATCTTCTTGGTTCTTCACGTCTATCTTATCAGATGTTTCAGCTTCATCAGATTCTCCTGCCTGCATTTCATTTGCTGCTGTCAAATCCTCAGGCCTTTTGAAAGATTCGTCCTCGTCAAGCTCATCATTCTTGTTGCTGAGCTCTGCAATCTTCCTGTCAATATCGTCTAAGAATCCGTTATCAGGCTTGACAGTGTCAATGCTGTCCTTTGGCTGCTCAGGAGGAACATCCACCACTTCGAACTCTCCCAATTTGCTCTTGTCTTTTTCCTTCTGCGCCTCAACTTCTCCAGGAGGAAGGTCAACCACTTCCAATTTGCCGACCTGCTCTGGCTTGTTCATAGGCACCTTGGCGTCTTTCAAAGCTTCTTGTATGCCTTCGTGGCCAGCAACATCAAAGTATTCAAAGAACTTAGAGGTAAGGCTTAGCTTGAAGCTTCTCCCTTCTTTTTTCTTATCAATAAAACCTTCATCAACCAATAAGCCAACATGCTCATAAGCATTGGTCCCTCTTGCCTTTACAATGTCTGCCTGCATGACAGGAGCCTTGAAGGCAATGACTCCAAGAGTCTCTAGGAGCGGGAAGGGCAGCTCTGTGTCTGCAATTATCTTGGTGACCAAGCCCATGTACTTCTCGCGCACATTAAGCTTCCAGGAATCTCCTGAATTCATGAGCACCAAGCTGGTGTCTCTCTCATCATATTCTTTTTTCAAGGCTTCAAGCGCTTCCTTAATATCTTTTTCAGAATGATTAGTAAGCTCTGCAAGCTCTTTCTCTTTCATCAGCTTGCCAGAGGAAAACAATAATGACTCAACTTCTTTTCTTAGCTCCATGCTTCTTACCCTTTCCTCCTTTTTGAGCCTTAACCTTAACAGCCTTACCTGTTGCAGCTTTGCCTGCCTTGCCAGTGATCTGCTTAACATCACTACCAGTTTCAATTCTAGTTTCAGCATGGCCTTTGAGATAATAATCTTCTCCTTTCTTCTCCAGCTTATTATTTTTTACCAGGACGTCAAAGAAAGGCTGCAGAGTCTTGGCATCGATGCCTACCCTGTTGCCAATATCTTCAGGCTTATGATATTTTTCAGCAGCAACAATGCAGGCATTCTGTATGAGCGCGTTCATGTTCTTAATCATTAATTCATCAGTGATGTTGCTCTGCCTTATGGTGGTTGAAATCTCATGCAGCTTTGCGAGCAAGTCATTAAGCCAGTTAGTCATGTCCTTCTCCTTAAGCCTGATTTCCTCAGGAGCAATAATCTCAATGCTTGCAGGCATAAAATTAATGCAGAGCCAGGTGAGCTTGTCAAGGCTGCCGACAAGCATTTCACAATCAACATAAGTGCCCCAGAGCCCTTGGCTGTTCTGAATTTCTTCAGCCTCGCCATACTCCTCTGACAGAACAGTGATAGCCTGGTCTTTCTTGATGTTATCCACAAAGCTGACAATGGTTTTCTCAACATGCTCCTTAGGATTGCCAACCACTTCAAAAGACACCTGGATCAGTATTTCCCCAGCCTTAACCCTTTTCTGAATCTCCTTATCGTCCATGAGCAGTTCTGAAGCTAGCAGGATATATAAATTTAACGCCTCTTTGAAATAAGCAATCCAGCTATAGCCATGGCAACGAGCAGAATCAGGAGGTAAGGAGCGAACTTTAACGCTTTGGTGTTGGATGATTCATAAACAACATCGCTGGTGAGCGGACTTAATGAGTCACTAATGGATTGACTGGATGGAAGATTTGTGAGTGCAACAGAACTGTTTGCTTTGCTTGTAGCCTTCTTGCTATTTGCCAAGGTTAGTTGTCCAGAATTGTTTTGCTTGCTTTGTTTTGCAGCAGAAGCATTCTTGCTGGTTGATGTTTTATTGCTTGTTAAGTTGCTTGTTTTGCTCTTGGTTGCATTGGTGACTATCTTATTGATTGCTTTGCTGCTGTTCTTCTCTTCAAGCTGAACAACCAATGCCCTTGTTTCAATGGTTTTATTTGATTTTTTCAGCATCAGGGTGTAAAGGTTTAGGCCAGGCTCTGCTTCAACGCTGAAATTCATTTTCTTAGGAGCTATAATTGTTTGCTGTTGCTCTTCCTTATTGCTCAGCAACACCATTTCATAAGTTCCTGTGCCTTTGATGTTTGCGTAGAGCTTTATTTCTGGCTTGAACAGCTTGGTCAAGGTGTAGAAAGAAAATATTTTTCCAGTCTCATTGATTATTACAGAACTATCTGTGCTTCCAGAACTGCTTGTGCTAGCAGTATTATTGTTCGTGCTTCCAGTGCTAGTGCTGCTTGCCTCAATTGCTTCCTTTCTCTTCACAACAACCATTTTCTGGCTTTCAAGCACAGGATTTGAATTATCACAACCAACAAACACAAGCTTGTTCTTTATCAGCAACACCTTGTCATTCTCATCTATTTTTGGCGTGTAGCTCTTGGTGTTGGTGTTGCTGGTGTTTATCATGTCCTTCAAGACACTGCCGAACAAATCCTCTGCCCAGTATTCAATAATAAAAGGATAGCTCTCGTTGCTCAATGTGTTCTGTATGCCTATTGTTTCTCCTTCTTCATAGATTTCCTTGTCAGAGCTGATGTTAATCTCAATGAAGCAAGGAATTGTGAGAGGATTAATAACTTCAAATTCTTCACATGCAGAAACAGGAACTTCTGAATTAATTATTGCTCCGCAAAGAGTATAGTTTCCTCTTTCCTCGAAGAACAAGCTGCCTGTACCTGATTCTGAATAATAATTAATTGTTTTGTTAAAATAATCTTCCATGACAAGCGAATTATTCCTGGTGACATTGTACTTTATAGCTGCAAAAACAAAATTCTCGCTTCCTGCTGTTCGGTTAAGATTCGTAATCCTGAAAAGAGAGTCATAAACCACTCCGACAAAAAGCGTTTTCTGCAGGATAATCTCGAGCTTCAGGCTCGGTTCAGTTTTATTTTCAGTCTGATTTTCTGTGCTGCTGTTTGTGGTTGCATTGCTGTCGTTTATAGTTGCAGTTGCATTTGTCACATTAGCAATCATGCAGTTTAGCATTCCAGGGCTTCCTCCTGTTGTGCAGGATTCTCTCCAGGAACCATTAACCAGCTCTAATGAGTAGCCGTTGTTGTGCGCCAAGGTATTGTTGTATTGAACAACATCAATAAGAGTCTTGTTATAATACAAGAAGATTGTGTCGCCTTCATTGTTCAGGTTATTTCCAATGGTGGCTCCTGCTGAGTAAATGCTGCAATTGATTTCGCTGTGATTAAAGCCTTCCTCAACTATTAAGCTGAAATTGCCAGGCACAAATTTTAGCAGGAGAAGAGAATCATTACTTGCAAGGTCTCCTATGTTGTAGCCAGAAAGATTATCTGTGCCCAGCACTTCAACAAACTCCTTGTTATTATCATCACCCAGAGGGTCATACATGATTTCATTAATGCTTACTGAAGAAACAAGAGGCATGAAGAGCAGTATTGCCAGTATTAGCAGGCTGGTTTTTCTCATGCCCAACAATAACAAAGCAACCTGTTTATATAATCTGTAGCTAGAAAATCGCAAAATAAAATCATTTTCCGCAAAACATTCAATATTATTTTTCAGGCATGTAGAACATGGTGGTGGCTGCCTTTAGCACCTCTACTTTTATTGGCAAGTCTGGTTTTTCAACCAGATGAGGCTCGCCGTCAGTATTAATATAATTTTCTTGTTGATTTGGCTGATTCGTTTGACCCGATTGAGTTGATTGATTCGCACTCATTATACTAATGCTTGCTGTTCGGATGCCTTTCATGTAGTTGATTTTGAACCTGTTAAAGCCATCTGCATCCTTTTCTGCAGTAATGTGCGCATTATCTTTCGTGACCCGCACATTCCACAAGAGTTTTGATATATCTCTGCCTGTTTGGTTCTTGATAAGGAAGCCTTCCAGCAATCCATCATCAAGAGAATATTCAGGATTATAATTAATGCCAGAGCCAGCATACCTTCCGTTCATTATGGTGAACATCAAGATATTATCCGCTTCCTTGGCTGTAGCAGGATCATTATTTAATGAATATTTTATTTTGATAGGCTCATATTGATTTTTTCGTATTACCTGAATGGTTTTTGTAATGTAAATATTCTTCTCCCGGAATCCTCCTTTTCTCCTGCTGCTATTTACTTCTTTGCAAACCACACCATCAAATCCCAGGCTGAAAAGATAGTTTGCCTTTACTTCTTTGCCATCATCATAGGTTGCTTTTATCAAATCTATGCATTGAACATAATCTTCAAGAGAAGCCTTGCCAGAAAATATTTTATTGAATTGTTCATATGTTATGTCTGCGTTGATTTCATTAGTCCGGTTAAGGCTCCTGAAAAAATCATTTCCGTGGCCCTTAGGCACAGGAGCTAATATAAGCCTGCTCAAATCTCCATTTGCGTTAATGAGCTCATTGAGAAATCCATCGCCGCCAAGCCCAACTACAAATAATATTTTATTTGCCCTTTCAGCAGCAGCAAGTTTTTCAGATAAAAACCTAGCGCCATCTCCCCTTCCTTTTGTCACATAATATTGAAATTCTGTGCCCTTAAGCACTTTTTTGGCTTTTTCAAAGGATTTCATTGAATCTCTTCCTGAGACAGGATTGGCAAGAAAGTATTTTTCATGAAATAGTTTATCCGGGCTCAGCAACAGCTTTTTTCCTTTTTCCATGCTGTTCATTTCCAAACCCCATCAATCTTTCTTCCGCACTTAAAACATTTGCCGTCCTTGACAAGCTTGTTCTCGAGCAGGTTCAGCATGCTGCGCCTTATAACAACAGACTTGCAGTTAGGGCAGACTGTGTTGCTTTCTCCGTCCACATTGCCGATGTAAACATAATCCAGGTATTTCTCTGCAATCTGCTTTGCCTTTTCGAGTGTTTCCATTGGCGTTGCTTGTCCATCTGTCATCTTATAATCAGGATGAAATCTTGAAAAATGTAAAGGCACTTCCCTGCCAAGCTCTTTTGCAATCCATTGGCACATCTCCTCGATTTTCTTCAGGTCATCATTAAGGCCAGGCACTATGAGATTAGTAATTTCAAGCCACACTCCTTCCTCACGCAACACTTTAAGAGTTTTCAGTACAGGCTCAAGCCTTCCCTGGCAGGTCTTTCTATAAAATTCATCTGTGAATCCTTTCAGGTCAATGTTTGCGCCTTCAATGAACTTGCAAAGCTTCCTGAGAGGCTTCTCGTTAATGTAGCCGTTGCTCACAATTGTATTTTTTATGTTGCGCTTTTTTGCAATCCTGGCTATGTCTAGCATGTACTCATAAAATATGGTTGGCTCAGTATAGGTATAGCTTATGATTTTGCATTTGCTCTCCTCGCACAGTTCAACTGCCTGCTCAGGATTTAACTCATCATACTGAGAAGCAATATTTGCAGCCTCTGCCTTGCTTATCTGCCAGTTCTGGCAAAAGCCACAGGAGAAATTACACCCAATGGTTGCGATGCTAAAAGCTTTTGCTCCTGGCATGAAATGATAGAGTGGCTTCTTCTCAATCGGGTCGACTTGAACAGAGCAAGGTCTTGCATAGACAAGGGAGAATAGCTTGCCATTAATATTCTGCCTCACCCTGCACACGCCACAGTTATCTGGCTTTATGATGCACAGCCAAGGGCAGAGCTCACACTTCACATGATTATTTACAGGATTACCTTGCTTATCCTTGAGTTTAGTATAAAAAAGCGCTTCCTTCATAGATACTGGTAATATGAGCTGCTTTTAATTTTTTATGATATGTTATGATACAGTTTAGTATATGAATGCATTCTCTTCTTTAACACTTTAACAGTAAGATTTAAATACTCTAAGGCATGAATTCTCTGTAGAAAAGAGGTGGGGCATGGGATTATTTAGTAGGAAAAAAGATATGCCATTTCCTTCTAAACCAGGCAAGAAAATAGAACAAGCTGATTTTGATAAGCTGATGGCAGAAGTGCCTCAGCCGCCCAGGGATTTTCCTGGCTCAGCACTGCCCATGCCTATTATGACTTCTTCAGCAGAAGCACAGATGCCTCAGATGGAGTTGCCGCCATTTTCATCCTCTGATGAGCCTCAAATTCCTCCTTTGCCTTCTAATTTCAAGGCCCAGATGACTCTACCAGACAGCCAATCTGCAATGCCAATGCAAAATGCAATGCAGAAAGAACTGCCTGCTTTTGATGTTAATCAGGAGATAAGCCAGGCGCCAACACAGCAACCTGCTCAGCAGATTAAAGAAGAATTTGAGCTGCCTGATTTTGATGACAAGGAAATGAAGGAGCTTGAGAATGCAAAGATTTTCGAAGCAGAGCCTGAGCAGGAGCCTGAACCTGAGCCGGAGCGTGAAACTGAAATCAAAATAGAGGAAAAAGAGAAAAGAAAAATAAAAGATATGAAAGATATAGAAGAGATAAGCTATCCTGAGGCAGAAAAGCCTAAGAAAGAAATTGAGATGAAGACAAGATTCATGGACCTTAATAGCTATTCAAGGATAAGGGAAGAACTTGAAGAGATGATGAATTCAGCAGACCATACAGAAGAGCTGATAGAGCAGCACGCAGCAACAAGCAAGGCTAAGAGCGATAAATACAATGCCCTTGCAGAAAGCCTGAACTTAATACAGGACAAAATAATGCTCATAGATACCAAACTGTTTGAGGGCCAGGAACAGAATGCATGATAGAAATAATTCATTTGAGGTGAACCGATGATAGGCGAATCAAATCCTGTGTTTGTAAAAATTGACAAGTACAAGGATATACTGAACATTGTTGAAGTTATTAACAAGAAAGTAGTTGGAGTGAAGCAATTGCTTGCAGAGCTTGAAGAGCTGAAGAACAATGAAGAGGATGAAATCAAGAGCTGGGAAAAAAGCATTGATGAGATAACCCAGAGGCTTGACTCAATGCAGGAAGAACTGAACCAGGGCTAAGTAGGAAAAAAATAAGAACGACAGAGCTGACAAAAAGGATTGATGAAAATGAACAAAAGAATAGAGGGAGAACAGGAATTCTTCATGCGCATAACTAATCCTAATGCTTTCAGGAAGAACCTGCTCGAAACCTCAAAGATGACGCTCACAATTATTAAGCAGACCCAGAAGATTAAGCAGCTCAGGGAATTAAAGCAGGAGCTGATGAGCCGCATAAGCAGGGAAGTGAAGGAACTCAAGCTGCTCATGGAGAAAGCAGACGACCTAATGCCAGCCTATAACAAGGCAGAGCTGAAGAAATATTTCCCAGAGCAAGCAACTCCCAAAGAGCAGCCAGCAGCAAGAACAGATTTCAAACCCAAGTCCCACGCACCTGTTTCTGAAATGGACAAGCTAAGCAAAGCAATAGATGACATACAGAGGAAGCTGCAGAGCCTCTAATCCTAAATTAATTTCTTTCAAAAACAAAAACACTTATAAAACTATTATTTATTCTTTCTTCATATGCGGGTGTGCCGGAAACAAAAACCTTTGGTTTTTGATGTTTCTGTTGAAACAAACAAAATCGGTTTTTGAACCGTCACCCCCTTAATGGATAAACTATTTTGTATGCGGGTGTGCCGGAGTGGCCAAACGGGACAGACTCAAAATCTGTTGGCTCAGACAAGGCACGGCCCTTGGCGATACAAGGCGCTAACCTTGGAGCAGTGCCTACGCAGGTTCGAATCCTGTCGCCCGCATTTACAAAGTAAGAGCGGACTCAAGACGCATTAGCGTCTTGTCGCCCGCATTTTTGAAAAAAATGCGGATTCAAAAATCCCTTAGGATTTTTGTTACCCGCAGAAAATGAGGGTCCAAAAATCTCAGAGGATTTTTGCTTGTCCGCACTTATTTTCTTAAGAATTAATTAAAAAATTATTTAGTAATAATCGGCCTGAACCTTACCTGCTTCTCTTCTAATCCCAGGCTTCTTGCAAACTCAAGAGCTGCCTGCTTGTGGAGCTTTGAAAATTCAAGGAAGCTAACCATAGTGTAGATTTTTGATGCGTTGCAGTCCTTGACAAATTTCAGCACGCTATCAAAGGCATCTTTCTTATACTTTGGCTTGTGCAGCATATTGTATGCTTTGCTGTCAAGAGCGTTCACTGATATTGAGATGCTGTTCACTCCCGCCAGTTCAAGCTCGTGCACAACATTCCTTTCCGGATTGATTAGGTAAGCCTGGCCATTGGTGTTGATTCGCACTGGTTTGTTATATTCTTTTTTTATGTGCTTTGTGATTTCCAAGACTTTATCAAGGTAAATCAGAGGTTCGCCTATTCCGCAGAAGATGAATTCCTCGACTATTTTATTGTCAACTTTAGTGTGCATCTCCTTGATTACTTCATCTAATGAGGGCTCTTTCTCCAGGAAAAGATTTGATTGTACAGCGCCTTCTAGAAGATGTTTATCACAGAACACGCAATCATTTGTGCACTCATAGTTAGGTGTGATGTTAAGGTATGCTTTTCTCTTGTCATGATGCACATAATAAACTATTTCTCCCATGAGACTCGCTAATAACATCTTATATAAAAACATTTTTAAACATTCGAATTATTAAAATTGTAAAATGGGATTACAAATCATTACAGTAGGAGGCTATTCTGAGATTGGAAGGAACTGCACATTAGTAAAGGTGGATGATGAAGCTGTGCTTCTCGACCTGGGATTGCACATGGACTATTATATTGCCTACACAGAAGAATCTGAGGACATGCCTAACAAGGACATGTCTGCAGAAGCTTTGATTAGGGTGAATGCTGTGCCTAACCTGCATCACATCCAGGATCTTTGGCCCAAGGTAAAAGCCATCTGCATAAGCCACGCCCATTTGGATCACGTCGGTGCTGTGCCTTTTCTGAGCAACAAATTCAAGGCAGACATTCACGCTACTAATTATACTATTGAAGTTCTCAAGACAATGGTGAGCAATGAAAAGATTTCCCTGAGGAACAACATGGTTGCTCATCCTGTGAACTCCAAGTTCAAAGTCTCCAACAAAATAAGCATAGAATTCATTAACGTGACCCATTCTGTGCCTCAGACAGTAATCATTGCAGTGCACACTCCTTATGGCATACTGGTTTATGCTAATGATTTCAAGCTTGACAATGCGCCAACACTAGGAGACAAGCCGAACTTCAAGAGATTAGAAGAATTGGGTCAGAAAGGAGTCAAAGTTTTAATTGTTGATTCGCTCTATGCTGACACGCCCATGAAAACACCAAGCGAAAGCATTGCCAAGGAAATGCTCAAGGATGTTCTGCTGGGAGTTAATTCCAAGGGCAAAGCAGTTATTATCACAACTTTTTCAAGCCATATTGCAAGGCTTAGGAGCATTGTGGAATTGGCAAGGAAATTAAATAGAAGGCCTGTATTTATTGGCAGGTCATTGGATAAGTACATCACTGCTGCCAAGAACGCAGGCATTATTGACTTGGAGAAACAAGCAGAGCATATCAAGTACGGAGGAAAAGTAAAGAAATTTTTCAAAACAGTGAAGCATCCTGAAAAACAGATGTTCATAGTAACAGGCCATCAAGGAGAGCCAGGAGCAGTCTTGTCAAGAATGGTGTTCCAGCATCTCTACAAGTTTGAGGAAGAAGACCATGTAATATTTTCTTGCGGGGTAATACCTGTGGAGAATAGCATTAGGAACAGGCAGAAGCTGGATGCTGCTCTCAAGGAGAAGAAAATCAGGCTGTTCACAGACGTCCATGTTTCTGGCCACGCATTCAGGGAAGACCACAGGGACTTAATCCACTTGCTAAAGCCAGAGAACATCGTACCAACGCACGCCCACAAGAAAAAACTCGAAGCCATGAAAGAACTTTGCCTTGAAATGGGCTACAAGCCAGACAAGATTCACATACTGCACAATGGAGTGCAGGTAAACTTCTGATTAGATTTAGTTATGATCTTTAACTCTTTCACCACAAAACTTAAATATTAGTGTTCTGTCTCTTACTCTATATTTATTGGGGGAGGTTTTTAAAATGAAACTTACACTTGCAGATTCAAAATACTTGAAAGAAGGAGTATCCATAATTTCTGAACTGGTGACAGAAGGAGTTTTCAAGGTTACGCCTGATAATATAGAGCTGATAGCCATGGACCCTGCCAATGTTGCGATGGTAGTATTCAGGCTGATGGGCAGCACCTTCACAGAATATGATGTTAAGAAGCCAGAATTCCTGGGCATAAACCTCAACAACCTGAAGCAGGTGCTGAGAAGGGCAGGAGCCAATGACAGCATCACTCTTGAAGTTGATGAGAACAAGCTCAAGATAACCTTGAAAGGGACAAGCACAAGAACTTTTCACCTGCCATTGATTGATGTGGAGGAGAAAGAGCAGAAAGTGCCTGAGCTGAAATTCTCAGTCACCATAACAACTGACGCTAATATTCTTAATGAGGCAATTGAAGATGCTGACATTGTAGGCGAGTCAGTCAACTTTATCGCAGAGCCCAAGAAGTTTGTGGTGAGCGCTACAGGAGACATGAACAAAGCCAACATTGACATTGACGCTGGCGAAGGAACCAAGATAACAGCCATTGACAAGGTCAAAGCCAAGTACTCGATTGAATACCTGAAGAAGATGATGCAGGGCAGCAAGCTGAGCGACAAGGTAAGGCTTCAGTTTGCCAAGGACTATCCTCTGGAGATGGAGTACAAGGAAACTAACAAGGTTCAGTTGATGTTCATACTCGCGCCCAGAGTGGATAATGACTAAATTACTAATGACTAAATTACTCTGACCTGTGATTTGATTTGTAATTCTCACTCTCAGCTTCTTCTATACTCTTTTCTATTAGATCTAGCTCTCTTATTCGCACCACTTCATATAAATCATTGTAGAGGCTGTGCATCAGATTAAGGCAAAAATCATATCTTTTTATATTATCCAGAGTGTATCCTTCTCTTTTCTTAAGGACATCTATCTCTAATGATATAATCTTTTCTTTAATTTTGTAGAAATCTAAATGCTTCTTCAAATCATCCAGTTTTATTCTTCTGATGTCCATCAAGACCACAATGTTCTCTATTCCTTTTCTGTGTTCTTTAAGCATGTTCATGAAAAAGTAAGAATGCACATTTTTATTTATAGTTTATGGGTAAACTTCTTTACCACAATATTTATATCTATGCTATGCTTAATCTTCTCATATGGATACTGAAGCATTGGAAGGACTTGGGCTCACGAGGAATGAAGCAATAGTATACATGACTCTCCTCGACATTGGCAAGACACACATTGTAGGAATTACAGAGAAGACAAGGATGCACCGCAGGACGATATATGATTGCCTTGAGAGGCTGAAGGATAAGGGTCTTGTCAGCTTTGTAATAGAAGGCAACGTGAGATTTTTTACCGCCGTGAATCCGCAGAAGCTTGTAGATATACTCCGAGAGAAAGAGACTAACATAAACGCGATTCTGCCAAAGTTGTTTGAGATTGCGCGGAAAGCAAAGCTGAAGACAGAAGTCAGAGTCCATATTGGCAAAGAGGGCTTAAAGAACATAATGGAAGATATAATCAATACAGCTCCAAAAATATGGTATTCGCTCACCTCCGCCTCAAAGGCCAAGAATATATTGCCTTTTTATCTCCCTCAGTTTCACAGCCGGAGAATAAAGAGAAATATAACTCTTAATGTGATTGTCGGGAAGAGTGGGCCCGCACTCAAGAGGGCAGAAGAGCTCAGAAAACTTGATATTACTGAAGTGAGGTTAATCGATACCAAATATATGATTCCTATATCTATCTGGGTATACAACAATAAGACCGCATTCATGCTCTGGGAGTCTGAAACTGGGATACTGATAGAAAGCAAGGAGACTGCAGACACGTTCAGGAATTATTTTAAAGTTCTTTGGGGGTAAGGACTAATAAAATAACGGGCTAATTTGTATAATTAGTACCCTGATTAGTAAAATGGATATGCCAATTATTACTCACATACATACTATGAGTTAGGCTATAATAAGACTAAAACTCTTTAAATTTTTCTCTTATTCTTTATGCTCTTGTTCTTTCTGTTTTCTTTCTAATGGCTTCTAAAAATTATTTTTAGCAGAGAGCAGTTCAGGTTCTTTCATGCTTTATCTTACATATTAGTATTATGCTTTTGTTGTTTTTAGAGATAAATTTATAAATTAGTCTTACAAAGTAGTATTTGCCTGCTCGCAGATTACCTTTAACAGCGGGCAGTTCGGCTTCTTTCATGGCTTAATCTTACATAATAGTACTTTAATTTTGTTGTTTTTAGAGATAAATTTATAAATGAGTCTTACAAAGTAGTATTAATAGGTTTTGCAATAGGCTTTGTGAACATGACTGGATGCGGCTTGGATGAACTTCTAAGAAAAGACAAGCTCGAACTAGTTAAGATGCTGCTTGAGAAAGATGACATTCTAGTTCCTGCATCAATATTCTCCCAGAAATCAGGGCCATTAGAATCACTGGTAGCCTATCTTAAGGAAAAGAAAAATCTTCCTGTAAAAGAAATTGCTCTGCGGCTTAACAGGAGCAAACAGACTATCTGGGCTACCTACTACAAAGCAAAGAGGCTCAAGATAAGCTTTGAGGCGACAGGGCCTAAAATACCTCTTTCTATCTTCTCAAAAAAACAATCTTCAATTCTGGAAAGCCTAACATTTTACCTTAAGAACATAAACGGCCTGCGGCTTTCAGAAATCGCTGCGCTCCTACGCAGGGACATACGCACGGTCTGGACCTGCAACAAACGCTTTGAGAATAAAAATCCTGCTCTTAAAAATCAGAATAATAAAAATATCATTAAGGAGGTAAGAAAATGAGAGGAGAAAACAAACAAAAAATAATTTGGCTGCTGGTTTTACTATGCCTGATCAGCAGTGTATCGGCCATTGATAACCTAATGGCACTTCAAGGCACAGCAAGCGATGCTATCGGAGGAATATCGAATGGCAATCTTATTGTAACCCTTTGGGATCAGCCATCAGGCGGAGCCCTACTCTACAACTCTTCCAATGAGTTCAATGGAGCCATACAGAATGGAAGGTATGACGTGCTCCTGGGAGAGAATGCGCCGCTCAGCCTAGAGTACGGGCATTACTACTACCTCGGCTTGAACATCAATGGCCAAGACATGAATTTCAATGGCTCAGCCAGAAGACTATTCCAGTCAAACATTGGCACCATAGGCGGGCAGTACATTGAAGCTGGAGCTATAAACTCCTCTCAAATAGCAGACAGCTCAATCACTGATGAAGACATAGCTCTCTCGAGCATAGACAAGTCAAGGATAAGAAGCAACGGTACATGGCAGGAGTCAGAAATACCCAACCTTACCTCTTCCTGGCCTAACACCATCAATGCTTCAAGAATAATATCGCAGAGCCTTCTTAATGTAAACAACTCGCAATACCTCGGCGGATTTTCTGCACAGGATTTCTTTAGTAATGACTCCTCACTGGCATCTGCCCTCAGTCAAAAGCTTGATGCATCTGACCAGAGATACAATGATACATTATCAATTCAAGGTGTTAATTCGACTGCAAATGCTAAAGCCCAGCCTACCACTTGCACGGGTAACAATGCAGTACAAACTACAAGCAGCAGTGGAAGCGGAACTTGTGTAGCGTTCGGAACAGGAACTAGCAACAGCACATTGCTCTGGGTGGCTAATGGCACTGGACTTATTGGTGGCAACATAACAACTGGAGGAAGTTTAAGCTTAGCAACAAGCGGGGTAACATCTGGTACTTATGGTAATGCTACAATGGTTCCAGTATGCACCTATGATACTTATGGGCGAGCTACAAGTTGTACAAATACCAGCATTAGTTTTCCAGCAGGCAATGCTTATACTGCTGATAATAATACTCTGACTCTGGCAGGCACTCAGTTCAGTCTCAACACCACTTACATGAATCAATCGTGGGGAAATTCAAGTTATGTGAGCCGTAATAGTTGGGTTAGTATTGACAACTATCCTTCTGCTTGTGGTGCAGGAACAGCAGTAACTCAGATAGGGGATACTTTGACTTGCAGCGGAGTAAATGCAACAGGAAATACTTACACTGCAGATAATGCATCTTTAACCTTAACTGGAACACAATTTACTGCTAATCAGACTTGGATTAATTGGACTACAAATAATAGCATAAACCAAATTGCTAATGCAAATTATCTTGCGAAGAACAGCAGCAGCTATAATCAGATTAATGTAAGCATCAATAATGTAACAGGATTCTGGGACCAGAACAATTACACTAATAGCATTGGTTTTAGCTTGTCTGGCACTACTGAGACTTTGAATCTAAATAGAACAGGGTTAGCTAATATAACCGCAAGCTTCAACGACCAGAATAATTATACGGGAGCTTTAAGTCTAAGCACAAGTGCAGGTAACATCACTATTAATGAGAATAGAACAGGAATGAGTAACTTAACATACAATTTGAACTTAACTAATCAAATTTTATCTAACATAGCAAATATCTCTGGTTATTATGACCAAAACAACTACACAGCCACATTAAGTTTTGGTGTTAGCGGAACAACAGTTACTTTGAACGAGAATAGGACAGGATTAGCAAATATTACTGCAGCATTTAATGACCAGAACAACTATACAGCAGCAACTAGCTTATCAACAAGCAGCGGAAATATTACACTAAACACTAACATAACAGGGATGAGTAATCTAACAGCTAACCTTAATCTGACAAACCAAATAAATCTAGTTAGCAATAATATTACTGATCTAAACACATCAGTAAATGGTAGCATAGACATAAGAGCGAACGAATATTATCTAGCAAGCAACAGTAGCAGTAATAATCAGATAACTCTTGTTAGCAATAATGTTACTGACTTGAACAGCACAATCAATGATAGCATAGATATCAGAGCGAATGCTTACTATCTTGCAGCTAACCGTAGCAGTAATAATCAGATAACGCTTGTGAGCGAGAATATTACCCCAGGAACCTTTAGTGGAGCAATCACGAGCATGTATGGCTTCCCAGGAAGCCTGAATGTCAGCAATACAACCACCCTAGTAGGAGATACTATTTTTGACGGTGGGAGCATGGTCTATAATGTCACCACGAATTCTCTGGGTGGAACTTTCAGTGTTAATACAACCGGAACTTTAACAGCTGACATTTATACCAGCAATATAGCTGTTAATGGAACTTTATATGATGGGACTAACAAGGGTAGTGCCAGGACTGCTGGAACTACTTTCTTTGTTGGAACTTTAAGATGCAATGCTTTCCCAGTTACCAAGGGATTCACAACAGATGGTATTGGTTGGATAGTAGGAGTAGCAAACTTATCATCTGCAACAAAAATAGCATTTTATAATGATACAGGAAATGGTTATCCTGGTACTTTGTTGTTTAACACTTCTAGCGTTCCTGTAAGTGGTACTGGAGTATTATTGAATAGTGCTTTTGGGACATACAAGTTTACTGATAATACTCGGTATTGGGCTTGCTATGCAGCAAATGCTTCAACAAATGCCAGAGTGAATGTCATACCTCTAGCTGATGTTAACAGTTTGGGAATAAGTAGCAGCACAACACCTAACCTCGGGTATACAGTCGCTTATACCTACACAAATGCTTTGCCAAGCACCTATACTGCAGGAGCAACTTTTACCGTAGCATTAGGTAACTTGGCAGTTTATGCTAGAGTGAGGACAGACATATAGATGTGGAGAAATGAAAAAATCCTGATGATGGGAACAGAATAGAAACAGAATAAAAATAAGAGTTGATAATTTGAAAATGCTAAGAATAAAAGAAAAGGGAAAGCTGAAGAATTCAGCGCAGGCTCTTCCTATGATAGCATTAGCTCTGCTTGCTTTGACTCTGCTCACTTTGCTTATTTTGATTCCTCAAGCCTATGCTTTCTATTCAAGTAATGGAAATATAGAATCCAATGCACTGGCAGGAACACTTGCTTTTAATTCGAGCAGTAGTAATTTGAAAAGTACAGGAGTAGCAGGGGCTAATCCTTTGGGTAACTATTCTGCCAATGACATTACTGGTAAGTTCGTGATTCTCGAGGCAGGCATGTATAAAATACCATACTTGGTGTTGAGCTTGGTCTCACCAGTTTCATCATCAGGAACAGCCAACAGGAATATTTCATTTGCCTTTAATGTAAGCTCAAGCAACACAATAGCAAGCTGCCAATTAACCCTGGACGGAACTATAAATTCAACTTTAGCATCTGTGCAGAACTCCAGCACTAACTGGATAAGCACTCCTGACGTCAGCATTGGTGCACATGATTGGAGCATAATATGCTATGAAAATAATGGCACATTCAACTCTTCAGAGACAAGAACATTCACAGTATTGGCAGCTTCAGGATTTGACAGCCAGAGCACCAACCTCTCGCAAGTAAACATATCAGCGGTTTCAGACTTCACCTTATCAAAATCAGGCATTGGAAAAATAGTTTTCCCAGGACTTACAGACCTAAGCCAGGGATATGACCTTGAATCCAATGTGAAAATAGAAGGTCTGTCAATAATCATCAACAGCGCAGCAATACCTGTCCTTAACAAAAGCGCCACATTAACACTCTACAACTTCCCCTACACTTATGGAGCAATATTAAAAGACAGAGAAATCTGCCAGGACTGCAACATTATCTCGAATACAGAAGGAACAATAGTGTTCAGTGTTGTGGGCTTCTCAAACTATACAGCAACCAGCACTGCCCAGCTGCGAATATTTGACGACTCCGATTCCAGAACCATTCCTGTAAATTCAGAGAATGCTTTCTACGCCAATTACACCAATGTCAGCTCTGGAGAGCCCATAACTGCGACATGTGACCTAACAATAAATTCCCAGCAAAATGAGATGAGCTATAACTCTAGCTCTGGCTTGTATTATTACAGCGAATTATTCAATGAATCAGGAACCAAGCAATATGACATAACCTGCTCGCCAAGCTTGCCTGGCTTTGACATCCTTTCATTGTCTGACTACTGGACTGTGGGCGGCAATGGAAGCACGAGCTTTACAAACATAACTCTGACCGGTGTAAGAAGCTCCAGAAGAAATGAAAGTGCAGAGCCTCCAGCAGCAGTAATCTATCAAGGCGGCAATGTTACAAATATAAACTTAACTGCACTGCAGACCACCAAGACGTGGCAGGGAATTTATGGAGCCATTTCACACGGAGTTACGCTTCAGGGGATGAATGGCTCAAAGTTCTACAGCTGGCAGCTAGCTTATCTTGCTGGCGAAGTGCTTGCAGTGCGCACTCTTAGTGTGGACTGGAATTCGCTTCACTGTGCTAACCCGACCGAGCTAGCTTCTGAGGACTCTGCTCTCGGAGTTAATTCAGAAGACCAGGAAAGTATTTTCAATACTTTCTCAAATGCAACAATTATACCTTCATTCAATGTCGCGGGCATACCCTTTAGCAGCGGCGAAGGGTGCTATGCAACTGATTTATATTCATCTCAAGGTCAGACTGGAAATTTCGTTGAAGTTCTCTTGCATGACACTAACCAAGTAGTCTATACAGGCATTATTAATCGTGGACAACAAGGCTTTGATAACAGAAGCTATGACTTTGAAATGCTATTGGGGCAGAATGGGCATGGAGCTGAACAGTCTACAACTTATTATCTCTATGTTGGAATAGATTGATTACAAAAATTATATTTTAAATTAAAATGTTAGATTAAAAACTTTTATAAATTCCTGTTTTCTAGGTAGGGCTCAATGAGGCTCAATGATTAAGTGGAATAGCAACCAGACGTCGACAGCAGAGCACAAAAAGGTAAAGCGCAGCCTGGCCTTCTCAATCCTTGACGGCTCTTTCTTCAATCTCATGGACGGCTTCACTTCTTCGTTCATAACTCCTTTTGCCTTGTTTCTCAAGGCTTCCAACATCATCATCTCATTGCTCTCTTCTGTTCCTGACCTGTTTGCTTCCTTTTTCCAATTATTATCCATCAAGGCTAACGAGGTTTTCAAGTCAAGAAAAATACTTATCTCGCTCGTTGTTTTTGTTCAGGCTTTGCTTTGGCTCCCGCTCCTGCTAATCCCCAGATTTTTTGCAAATGGAGTTTCAGGCTTCATGGTTTTGCTCTTCATGATATTCATAGCCATGCTCGGCTCTTTTGTTAGTCCCCTGTGGAGAAGCATGATGGGAGACCTGATAGCAGAGCATGAGAGAGGAGGATTTTTTAGCAAAAGAAACCAGATAATTGCAGTTGTCGGCTTCTTATCAACTTTTGTCGCAGGAGGAATTCTCCAGCACTACTCTGTAACCAATGCGCTCAAAGGCTTTACCATACTCTTTGTCACTGCATGCATAGCCCGTGCGCTTTCCTCGCTCTTCATCTTCTTGATGTATGAGAAAAAATGCTTTAGCGCAGCACCTGTTTTTCGCAAAAAAGATTCTTTCACCCTGAAAAGCTTTTTGAAGAACCTGAAAAAAACAGACTTCGGCAGGTTTGTGATGTTCATATGCTTATTCAGGATTGCAGTCTCGCTGGCTAGCCCCTTCTTCGTGGTTTACGAGCTTAATTACCTGAAATTCAGCTACTTGCAATTCACCATATTAAGCGCTGCTGAAATACTGGCAAGCTTTCTCCTGCTGGGATTGTGGGGCAGGATTAATGATAACCAAGGTAGCAAGATAGTAATACTTGTCTCTGGCTTGCTCATACCCTTGGTTCCTTTGCTCTACCTTGCGAGCCCTAACTTTTATTTCCTGTTATTAGTAAGCTTGTTGTCAGGAGCAGCATGGGGAGGCTTCAACCTTGCTGTGAGCAATTTTCTCTTCGACGCTTCAAGCCCAGAGAACAGGGTAAAGTATGTTGCCTATTTCAACCTGCTCCATGGCATCTCAATATTTGTGGGTGCAGCAGCAGGAGGCTTGCTGCTCAACCTCACAGGTAACAGTGTCAGCTCAATCAAAAGCTTATTCCTCATCTCAGGCCTTGCAAGATTGGGAGTGGCCTTGTTCTTGTTCCCGGCAATAAGGGAGATGCGCATAGTGCAGGTCAGCTTTGACAAGAACATCTTCAACTATTCTGTCTTCATCAAGCCAAGGCAGGGATTTGTCGAGGATCCATTTGATTATTACTTAGCCTATGAGAAGAAGCCGACAGGACCCAGGCCCATATTAAAAATTGATAAGCAGCTAGTCGATGATTCCGGTTACAAAGAACCATTTGAGGAGAAAGTTAAGGAGCACGCCCGCTACCAGAACTTTATACAGGTAATGCTGGACAATGCGAAAAAAAAGAAATAGCAGAGATTTTTGCCCGCTTCGCTACAAAATCTCGTAAAAGGCATTAGTATGGGACATTCTTGGCAGAAGTCCCATTCCATAAACGAACAAAAGCTTTCTAAAAATTTATAAACCATTCATTGTTCTTGGGTTTTAGGTGATTTTTATGGCAAAGAAAAAAATAATGAAAAAGACAAAGCAAAAAGCAAAACCAGCAAAAAAATTGGCAAAGCCTACAAAGGCTTTAGTTACCAAGACCATGCTCATAGGAGACATCGCAATGAAATATCCAAAAGCAGTTCCCATCATGTTCAAGCACGGAATGCACTGCATAGGCTGCGGCATGACTGCCTACGAAACCTTGGAGCAGGGATGCCTGGCTCATGGCATGAGCTCAGAAGAGATTGACAAGATGATCGAGGAGATTAACAAGGAAGTGGCAAAGTAAGTTGCAAAATAGTTCAGCAGTCCAACATAAAGTTTATAAACAGTTTTCAAGTCTTCTTTTTTAGGGGGAATTAGTTAATGGCAAAGTACAAGATTGAGCTTGATAGGGAGCAGTGCACTGGCTGCGGAGCCTGTAATGCCTCTTGCCCTGAAAGCTTTGAGATGAAGGATGATGACTCTGGCATTCAGAAGGCTAAGCCTGTAAAAGAGAATGTTGATGAGCTAGGCTGCGCCATGGATGCTGCCCAGGTCTGCCCTGTTAATTGCATACACATAACAGAGACTGAAGGCAATAAGAAACTAATCTAATTCTTTAATAGTTTTCCCATTTAGATTTTCTATTCTTTGTTTTGCAAAATACCATTTCAATCTTATATGTTTCATTACGAAAATATTTATAAACAGAGACATAACACAATATATGGGGTTTTTATCCGTATTACACACTAGGGGTGGGGTTTAGCTATGAAATGTCCTTTTTGTTCTCACAAGACAACTCAGGTGGTTGAGACCAGGGAAACAGGGGAAGATATCACCAGAAGGAGAAGGGAATGCCTGAAATGCAGGAAGCGCTTCACCACCTATGAAAAGCTGGAGAACTTAAATCTCAGGGTTATCAAGAAGGACGGAAACAGAGAATCATTTGACAGGGAAAAAGTTAAGAAGGGTGTGCTAAGGGCTTGCGAGAAAAGGCCTGTGACTCTGGAGCAGATAGACAAGATAGTGGATGAGATTGAGAAGACGCTCATGAAAAAGCACCTGCGCGAAGTCAAGAGCCAGGTGATAGGCGACCTGGTGATGAAGCATCTTAAAAAACTGGACTCTGTGGCTTACATAAGGTTTGCTTCTGTTTATCGATCCTTCCAGGACGTTGGAGAGTTTGAGAAAGAGGTGAAGCTCCTGAAGAATCAAAGCCATCACAATGGCACGAATAATAATCATCATAAAAATAATCATAAAAATACAGAATCAGCTAAAAGCAAAAAGAGGTCTTGAATATGAAGCCTAAAATAGAGGAAGATGAATTTTTAAAAATAAGAAAAGAACTAGTCAAAAAGAAAGTTGCACTCACAGATAACTCCAAGACTGTACTTGAGCGACGCTACCTGATGAAGGATAATAACAACAAGCTATGCGAGACTCCTGAAGAATTATTTGCTCGCGTGGCCATCAACATCAGCCTGGCTGATTTGAATTATGATGCAAAAGCCAATGTCAAGAAGCTAGCTGCTGAGTTTTATGAGCTAATGTCAGAGCTTGACTTCATGCCTAATTCTCCGACCCTAATGAATGCTGGCCGAGCTTTACAGCAATTATCAGCGTGCTTTGTCCTCCCAATTGATGATGACATGGGCAGCATAATGCAAACGCTCTTTGACACAGTCATGGTGCACAAGTCAGGAGGAGGAACAGGCTTTAGCTTCTCAAGGCTCAGGCCTAATGGCGCAAGGATAAAAACCACCAATGGAACATCACCAGGGCCTGTCTCATTCATCAGGATGTACAACAACACAACAGAAGAAGTTAAGCAGGGAGGGACCAGGAGAGGAGCTAACATGGGAATCCTGCGAGTTGACCATCCTGACATCATCAACTTCATCTATGCAAAACAGGACAACACTGCAATCACCAACTTCAATCTCTCAGTTGCCATGACTGACAAGTTCATGCAGGCAGTTTCCAAGAATCAGTACTACAACTTGATTAATCCAAATAACAAGACACATTACACAATGGAGCAACTGGAATCCATACAGCACCAGACCCATAAGGACGCAGCATCCCTTAGGCTAAGCTCTGACAACAAGAAAGTAATTGATGTGCACACAGGAGACGAGATTGGACTAATAAGAGAAGGCGCTGTGTTGCTGAATGCAAAAAAAGTTTTTGACCTCATGGTCAAGATGGCTTGGAACAATGGTGAGCCAGGAATAATATTCATTGACAAGATGAATGAATTCAACCCGACGCCAGACATTGGCGAGATTGAAAGCACAAATCCGTGCGGAGAACAACCGCTCCTGCCCTATGAATCATGCAACCTCGGCTCTATAAACCTCGCAACTTTTGTGAAGAAGGGAGATTTTGACTATGAGCGCCTTGGAAAAGTAGTGCATAAAGTGGTGCACTTCATGGACAATGTTATTGACATGAACAACTATCCTCTCAAGCAGATAGAAAGCATGACCTTGGCAAACAGGAAGATAGGAATCGGAGTGATGGGATTTGCAGACATGCTGTTGGAAATGGGAATATCCTATAATTCTGACAAAGGAGTCAAGCTCGGAGAGAAGATAATGAAGTTCATTGATGATGAGTCCAAGAAAGCTTCTGTCGAGCTCGCCAAGACTAGAGGAGTCTTCCCTAATTTCAAGGACAGCATTTATGACAAGAGCTCAAAGAATTTCAAAGGCAGCGACTTATTGCTGAGGAATGCGACCACCACGACCATTGCCCCGACAGGCAGCATAAGCATAATCGCAAATGCTTCCAGCGGCATTGAGCCATTGTTCGCCATTGCTTTCAAGAGAAAAAATATCCTGATGAAAGGAGACGAGCTTGTGGAGGTTAACCCTTTCTTTGAGAAGAAGATGAAAGAGCTCGGAGTATATTCGAAGGAGCTCATGGAAGAGGTATGCGAGAAAGGCGCTGTCCAGGAAATTGAAAAAATACCCAAGGACACAAGAAAAGTATTTGTGACATCACACGACATAAACCCAGAGTATCATATCAAGATGCAGGCAGCGTTCCAGAAATACACTGACAATGCTGTGAGCAAGACAGTCAACTTTCCCCACAGCGCAACAGAAGAAGATATTGCCAAGGTTTATGAGATGGCATTTGAGTCTGGCTGCAAAGGAGTGACTGTTTACAGGGACGGCAGCAGGGACGAGCAAGTGCTTAACATCATGAGCAAGAAAGAAACTTCAAAAGAAGAGAAAAAAGAAGCTGTTGTTAAGAAGAAAAGACCAATGGTGGTTTTCGGAGCAACGCGCAAGACCAAGACAGGCTGCGGCAACCTTTACATTACTGTTAATCAGGATGAGAAAGGAGACCTGTTCGAGGTTTTCAACCAGATAGGCAAGGCAGGAGGATGCGCAGACTCCCAGGCAGAAGCTATTGGAAGATTAACATCACTGGCCTTGAGATCAGGAGTGCATCCAAAAGAAATTATCATGGAGCTGAAAGGCATAAGCTGCCACAGACCATTCGGGTTCGGGTCCAGCAGGGTGCTGTCATGCGCAGATGCAATAGGCAAAGCTCTTGAGCAGCACATGCAAGAAGCAGGAGTGAGGCTTCCTCCTCCGCCGCAACAGGTCGAGCTCAGCAGCTACACCAAGCCAGAAGGAGAAGACGGGGCAGAGTCAGAGCCTTCTGACAATTTGAAGCTCACAGGAGCCTGCCCAATGTGCGGAGGTCCATTGATAAGGACAGAAGGTTGCATTAAATGCGCTGCGAACTGCGGATATAGCGAGTGCGCGTGATAATTAAATAATGAGTAAGAAAAAATGAGGAACGATTTAGGATTAATCCATATCTACACTGGCGACGGCAGCGGCAAGACTTGCGCAGCCATGGGCCGGGCAATAAGAGCCAGAGGAGCTGGCTTATCAGTTCTTGTAGCCCAGCTTTTTAAGAAGGACTGCAGTGAAGCAGAAGAGTTGAAGATTCTGGGAGTCAAGTACCTGCAATACTCTTCCCAGCATCCGTTTTTTAAAAAATATTCTGCTTCAGAACTGAAGTCTGAGAAGGATAAGTGCACTGCTTTTCTTAAGCATGCTTTTGAGCTGGTGCAAAAAGAAAAATATGACTTGTTCATAATTGACGAAGCAGGCCCAGCAGCTGCTTATGAGCTTGTTGACAATAAAACTTTTATCAGCTTAATCAAATCCAAGCCCAAGAACACAGAACTAATCCTTACAGGCAGGGGCTTTCCCAAGGAGTTCATTGAACTGGCTGATTATGTTACTGACATGGGCATGGTAAAACATCCTTTTAATAATGGGATTAATGCAAGGAAGGGAGTGGATTATTAAGAAAAAATTAATTTAACTTTTTTTAGGCAGGTTTAGGGGGCGTTTCAGAAAATGATTATGTTCATCCTCTTAGGATTATTGGACACCATCATTGGCTCTTTAATGCTCATGACTCACCTTGGCATCCTGAACGAGTGGAGAATAGCAATCGTAGGAGCTGCTTATCTTATTGGCAAGGGAATAATCTTCAGGGGAAGCTTTCTTAGCGTCTTAGACATACTTGCAGGAATTTATTTTATTCTTGTAATGCTCGGCATTAGAACTTTTCTTGTTTATGTTTTCTTTCTTGTGCTGATTTACAAGTTTGTTGCAAGCCTGTTGATGAGGGGCTAGGGCAGAATTTCGTTGTTCGGGTTTGGGTGAAGGTTTGTTTTTTTTCTTTTTGCTTGCAACGATAAAACCACGGAGGTGTTTAAACCCTGCCCCTTCAATCAAAGCTCAGGCTTCGGGTGAAGTTAACATGATTTCATAATTTCAAGAATACTATTGTACGGCCCTTATAAATACCCTGTGAAGGGCTATTCTTGAGTTAAATACCATAATCTTTTTAAATGCTTTATTACATTTTACTACTTCATGGTATACTGGCTGGATTTTGTTTATAGCCCGCCATGGTTCTATGGCAAGGACATAGCAATAGACATACTGAGCGCAGTGGTGGTCCTGCTAATAGGATTCTTCAGCTTCAGGAATTTTTCTCTGGACAAAAAAAACAAGAGGCACTTCATACTGGGCGGAGCATTTGTGCTCCTCGGCTTATCATTCATCATCAAGATACTTACAGATGTATTGTCCCATAGGCAAGATTGGCTTTCAAGACCATTCTGGCTCTCCATCCTGGGCAAAGACATAATCACTTCCTATACTTTGCTCTCAGCCATTGGCTTCCTGCTCTTTGCCATCCTGACCTTGTTCGGATTCTACATCCTCTACGCCTTGTCTTCCAAGGACGAGTTATCAATGAACTATGTGATAATCGCTTACCTCATCCTGGTCTCAACTTATTTCACCAGGTTCACCTATTTCATCCTTTACCTCACAGCATTTATTTTCCTGCTGGCGCTCTCAAGGCGCTACTTCATATCCTACACCAAGAACAAGTATCAGAACACATTGTTCCTGTGCATCAGCTTTAGCATAATAACTCTCAGCCAATTTGTTTTCATCTTCACCAATTCCAACCCGGTCCTCTACGTTCTTGCAGAATTAATCCAGCTCATAGGCTATTTATTCTTGCTCTATACATTTGTAATGGTGCTAAGGAATGCAAAGAAAAAGAAGTAGACTCGACATAGTGTACGACATGCTCCTTACCATAAGTAATAAGGGAGGAAGGATTAAGCCTACCCATCTAATGTACAAAGCAAATCTTTCCCACACCCAGATGAAGCAGTACCTTGATGAGCTCATGAAGAAGCAGCTTGTAGAAGAGCAGGAGAAAGACGAGAGAAAAATCCTGATTCTGACTGACAAAGGCTTTGCCCTCATCCAGAAGTTCAACCAGATGCGAGAATTTGAAAAAACATTCGGATTATAGTTCTAGTTATTACGAGCATTGAGTCCGACATTGCCTTAAAGTCGAAATTTCTTAGAAGAACAGAATTTTATGCGTTGCGCGGGGAGGCGCCCTCGGGCGCGCAGCATCTTTAAAGAAATGAATAAAAAATTTCGAAGGCAATAGGACGAAGATGCAAGTTTGAGAAAATTTATTTCTTCACTTCATCTATAATCTTTTCCAGCTCAGCAACAGAGTTAATATAAATTATTCCTTTCAAGTCATCTTCAAGCTCAGGATGTAAATGTCTGCTGATAGTGTTCTCAAATATAACCAGTTGGGTCTTGCAATTCTTGTAGAGATAATGATATTTTAATTCACAAATATCACACATTGTTCCGCAGCCAAGGCCAATAACCAGAGCCACATCGCTCATAGCAGCTATTCTGCCGTTCAAGTCATACCAATCACCAATATTAACTTCCTCGTCCATGATTGAAAGATACTTCTCAATATGGCCTAAGCCAAATTCCTTATCATCTCTTGGTACTGCGCCAATTATTTTCTTACCTTTGTTCTTCTTGTACTCTTGTGCTATTAAGTAACCAATGCCTTTGGCAGGTACAAGAACAATCTCAAAACCTTTTTTTGCGAGCAGAACAGCAATGTCTTTTATGAGTTTGCTCAACTCCTTTTTATTTATCTTGCCATACTTTGTAATCTTATCAACATCTCCAGGACCTAAAAGGCTTACTCTCATGATTTGAGAGAATTCTCACATGTTTTTAATAATTTCTCTTTTATAAGGTTTTTTTGTTCGCTTTGACCATGTGTAATTCGGAGGATTTCGAGTGTAACGAGAATATCCTCCTTAAGTTTTTTCGTTAACCTTTTCGCAAAAGGTTATTTTCGTTAACTTTTTATTCTGATAATGCTTACTAAGGCTTATTCGGGGGTGATATGTTGAGCGCAGAAAAAGAAGTTGGCAAGGTAACGCATTTTTTTGACCATATAAGCGTTGCAGTCATTGAGCTGTCTCATGCCTTGAAAGCAGGGGAGACCATTCATGTCAAGGGAGCCACAACTGATTTTACCCAGAAGGTTGATTCCATGCAGATAGAGCACAAAGCAGTTCCCGAGGCCAAGAAGGGCCAGAGCATTGGCATGAAAGTAGCTGAGCCTGTAAAGGAGCATGACAAGGTATTTGTAGTCCCTGTTGTCAAAGAATAAATTTTTTGTTTTATATTTGTACCTTATCTTTGTATTTTGTCTTGCCTGTAGAATTCTTTTTCATTAAACTTATAAATACATAAATGCCTATTCATATAATCATGCAGAAGATTGTGGTTATTGGAGGAGGAACAGGCTCTTATACTGTTCTGCGAGGCTTAAGAAAGTATGCTGACGCAGACCTTACTGCTGTTATCAATATGATGGATTCTGGCGGCAGCTCAGGAAGGCTAAGGGATGAATTCGGCTTTCTGCCCCCCGGCGATGTGAGGCGAGGGCTCATAGCGCTGAGCCCAGAGACCAGCATGCTTAGAAAATTGTTTGAGTACAGGTTTGCCAAAGGTCAAGGCCTTGAAGGGCATAGCTTTGGGAATTTGTTCTTGACAGCGCTCCGTGAAATTACAGGAAGCGATGCCCAAGCAATAGAAGAAGCTGCAAAGATATTGAATATCAATGGCAGAGTATTGCCAGTCACGACCACTGATTGCCATGAGGCAGCGATTCTTGAGAATGGCCAGGTGATTGTGAGCGAAGTAAACCTGGTCCAGCCTAAGCACGACCCAAAGCTAAGGATAAAAAAAATAATGCTTGTACCCAAAGCCAAGGCTTACAAGCCTGCTGTAGAGAGCATACTTGCTGCAGATAAGATTGTCATAGGCCCTGGAGGTTTGCATTACAGTCTTATACCCAGTATCCTAGTGGGAGGCATTGTGCAGGCGTTGAAAAAGGCCAAGGCAAAAAAGATTTATGTGTGCAACATCATGACCCAGGCAGGGGATTCCACTGGCTTCAAAGCTTCTGATTTTGTTGCTTCGATTGAAAAATATCTTGGCAAGGGAATTATTGATTACGTTGTTTGCAACAACAAGCAGCCTGCAAAGGAACTCGTTGCAAAGTATGGCAAGCAAGGAGCAGAGTATGTTGAGCCAGATATTAAATCCAAGCAGTTCAAAGTTATTGAGACCAATCTTTTGGATTCCATACACCTTGCAAGGCATAACCCTGATAAGTTAGCGAAAGTAATAATGAAAATCTGAGGAAGTAATGATGATTAAGCTCATAATATTTGATTTGGACAACACACTCTTTGACACCTATGGGCAGATCGGAGTCAATGTCCTGGATGAAATGATTCACAGGATGAGAAAAGCAGGCTTGAAAAAAGAGTACGAGGAGATTATAAGAAAAAAATATCCTTTCATGGGCTTCAGGCTCATTGCAAGAGAGCTAAAACTTTCTGATAAGCTTCGGCAAATAGGAACTTCTGTTTATGAGGATATGGATTTGTCCCATATAAAACCTTATGATGATGTGGCTGTGATTGGTGAGTTGGAGCAGAAGAAAGCCTTGGTTACTTCAGGCACAGAAAAAGTGCAGATGAAAAAAATAAGAACCTTGGGAATACAGCATTTCTTTGATGAGATAACAGTTGATACATCGGTTAGCCCTGAAGGAAGAAAAAAAATATTCTCAGAGCTGGCAAAGCAGTACAAGGCAAAGCCTGGCGAAGTAATGGTAGTTGGGGACTTGCCGCAGGTAGAACTTGCTGCAGGCAAAAGCCTGGGCATGATAACTGTGCAAATTATCAGGAGCAAGAATGCACTGCAAGGAGAAGCTGACTACCGTATCAAGGACTTGTATGCTTTGAAAAAGATTCTTGCAGAATTATGAGCCAAGAGTGTGACTGTGAAGTAATTAGTGCTTCTTATATTTGAATCTCTTGTTGTATTCTTTGTGGTCTAATATTTCTATGATGAAGGCTATTATTTCTATCTTACTATCACTATCTCCTGCTGTGTAAAGCATTCGCCAAAAGCAGGGAAGCTCTACACGCAACAAAGTCGTAATAGAATACTTTCTCTTGTATTCATCCGGAATGAGCTTCTTTGGAACAATTTGTCCATAAAAAACATTTGATTTTATTATCTCTATTTTCTGGTTAATTGCATCTAATAACATTTGGTCTGCTTTTGAAGAGCTGGCTTTTTCCTTGAGTTCATCATAGACTTCTTTTGCTTCATCAGAGAACTTTATGTCTATCTGCTTTTTCATGAAAAACATTTCTGAAGAGCTCATTTATATAATCTATCTATTATTTTTCGCGATAATTTCGTCGTAATCGTGAGCTTTTCGGATTGCTTCCCTAAACTTAGGGTTCGGGTTATAAATCCACAACATTCCCTTAACGCCTACAGCAATTTTATTGCTTTTGTCAAGATAATCTAAAACCTCAATCAATGTGTTATGATTTACCTGTTTGGGAAGCGACCTTTTAAGCTTAGCCACTGTTAACAAACCAGTTTCAGAATCCTTAAAAGCCTTCTCAACCATTAAGATAGTTCGCAAAGTAGGAGAATGAGCTGACTTGGATTTATTTACTTCCTTCTTTACCTTAGCCATATTAATCACAAAAAGTTACTAGTTGATAACAGATAGATACTAATAAGTATTTAAATTTTGTGGTCTGACAATATGATAATTATCACTTCCCTTCATTCGTTGCCTTGAGCAGGCAATATCCTGTTTTTTCAGAGCCGGTTATAATCAAACGATATTCATTATTCTCTTCTAATTTTGGGATTTTTGTGTTAAAAAATATCTTGCCATGAGTTATACGCCAAGAGTCATATACTCTTATCTTTTTACCATCTCCAATTTCAAAGTCTCCATAGAAAAGCACTCCCTTGGTCTGCATCATATATACTTCGCCTTTCTTTTCTAGTTTTGCTTCCAAAGTTTGCTCTTTATTGTCTTGCAGCATCTCGATGGCTGCTTGGAATGGCATCGCTGCAATATAAACTGCTGTTCCAGCAACCCATGCTGCAACTCCTAAGTAAAGTCCAAGCACCGCTGCTCTGCCGAAATTTTTTACTTCTTTGCTTATTTTCATCATTATCACCTTTTGCAAGCTTCTTACTAGATATATATTCTCTTAAATATTAAAAACTTATTATAATAAATTTTGTCAATTTTAGAAAAATATATAAATAATTAACAATAAGTAATACTTTATGAGTAAAATAATTACCAAGAAGGATGAGCGCATTCTTGCTGAGCTTGACAAAAATTCAAGGCAGACAGATTCTCAAATAGCCAAGAAGACCGGCCTGAGCAAGCAAGTTGTAAACTACAGAATTAACAATCTTGTCAAGAAAGGAATAATCACAGACTTCTACACAACCTTGGATGTTGCAAAGCTTGGCTTTAACTCCTACTATGTTTTTCTCCAGCTTGAGAAGATTAACAAGGAAAAGGAAGAAGAATTAATAGCTAAACTAAAAGCACTGGATTTTGTTGGCTGGCTCATAACAGGCGTCGGTAAGTGGGATGCCTGCCTCTTATTATTCTCTGCTTCGCTTGAACAGTTCGATAGTCAGCTTGGAAAAATAACCAGCTTGTGCGGAGACCACCTTTATGATTATAACTTTATGATACTTGTGAGCAGTGAGCACATCAGCTATAAATTCGTTAGCCCCAAAGATTTTACAAAAGTTAAGCAGGAAGAAAGAAAGGAAAAAATTATTCTTGACAAGACAGATATTGCAATCCTGAAAGAAATAGCGCCTGATGCAAGGGTTAGTTTGACAGATATTCAGAAAAAAACTAAAATACCTATTCATACAGCAGCGTACAGGATAAAAAATCTTGAAAAGCAAAAAATTATTCTTGGTTACAAACCAAAGCTGGATGTGGAGAAGCTGGGCTATCAATGGCATTTGCTGCTACTAAAATTCCAAAGCATTCCTGAGAAAAGGAAGAGCGAATTCATATATTTCTGCGAAAACCATAAAAACATCTATTATATTACCAGGACAATTGGGCTTTACAACCTTATGCTTGACGTGCATGTGAAGTCAAACGATGATTTCAGGGAATTAATCCAGGAATTAAGAGACAAATTCTCTGACGTGATAAAACTTTATGAATCCGTAGTTGTTTTCAGAGAGCACAAGATAAGTTATTTTCCAGAAGAATTGGTGTGAATCATGAAATCCGAGCTAACATCATTAGACCTGTATTATCTGGTCAAGGAATTCCAGCAGTTAGTCGGAGCTAGAGTAGACAAATTCTATGAACAAACTGAGGACAAAAAGGAATTCTTGTTCGTCTTTCACAAGCCCAGCATTGGAAAGCTGATGTTAAGAGTCAAATTACCTAATTTAATTTACCTGACTGATTACAAGCAGACATTTCCAGATGTTCCGCCTGGCTTTTGTATGTTCCTGAGAAAGCACCTTGGCAGTGCAAAGATAAAAGAAGTGCGCCAGAAAGGCTTTGACAGGATTCTTGAGATTGTTTTTGACACAAAAGAAGGAGTTAGAATATTAATTTGCGAATTATTCAGCAAAGGCAACATGGTGCTGGTGGATGAAGAACATAATATAAAGGGCCTTCTGGAAAGCCAGAACTGGGAAGCCCGGACAATTAGAGGCGGAATAAAATATGATTACCCGCCTTTACAAGCAGATACCTCAAATCTTAGCGAGAAACAAATAAAAGAAATTATTGGCAAATCAAAAATGGACTTGGCAGTCAAAGCATTTGCAGTAGACTTAGGACTGGGGGGATTATATGCAGAAGAGCTTTGCAAGAGAGCAGCCATTGGCAATGGCAAGAAAAAGCTTGATGATAAAGAAATAAAAAAAGTTTGTGCTGAACTAAAGAAATTGTTTGATGAGAAAATAAAAGCCAATAAGTTTGGAGATGAGATAGTTCCTTTTGATTTGATGCTTTCTGGCGATAAAAAAGAACATTATGAGAGCTTTAACCAGGCTCTTGATGCTAATCTGACAGAGAAAGTTGCTCATGCTGCAGAAGAAAAAACAGCCAAGGAAAAACAGACCAAGCAGGACAAGGTTAGCGTAGTGATTGAGAAGCAAGAGCAAAGGCTCAAGGACTTAGAGCAGAGCGTTGTTGAAAACCAGCGCAAAGGAGAAATTATTTACGAGCATTATCAGGAAGTCAAGGAATTGCTGGCTAATATTAACATTGACAGGAAGAAGATGAGCTGGGAAGAATTAAAAAAGAAATATGCAGGAAATAAGATGATTAAAAGCATTGATGAGAACCAAGGACAGCTAATAATCGAATTCTAGTAGTGCCGCCAATTCTGTTTCTGTTCACCTACTTTACTTTAGGAATTGTTTTTAGCAGTAACTTGATTACTTTCTCAACATTCTCCTTGAAAACTTTTAGAACTTGCTCCCAGGTGACAGGCTCTTCTCCCGCAAACCAGCAATCATAATCTGTCGCCATGGCAACAGCAGCGTAAGGAATCCCTGCCTCATTTGCGAGTATGCATTCTGGCGCAATGCTCATGTTAATCACATCAGCGTCCCATTGCCTGAACATGTTGCTCTCTGCTTTTGTTGAGAATCTGGGGCCTTCAATTGTTATGACTGTGCCTTTCGGATGATTTTTCAGCTTGAGCTCCTTGCAACTCTTGATGAGAGCATTTCTCAGCTCCTTGTTGAAAGGCTCTGCCATTGAGCAGTGCGCTGGCTTGTTAGGCTCGAACTCATCATAAAATGAGACATTTCTTCTGCGCGTGAAGTCAATGAACTGGTCCAGTATGACCAAGTCTCCTCTGCCAATGTTTTCCCTGAGAGAACCAACTGCAGTGGTTGCGATTATGTGAGTGCACCTCATATCTTTCAGCGCCTGAATATTAGCCCTGTTGTTGACATTGGTCGGAGGAATAGTGTGCTCTCTGCCGTGCCTTGCAAGAATAACAACATCAACACTGCCAATCTTACCAATCTTTAAGGGGCTGCTGGGCTTCCCATACTTGGTTTCAAGATTAACATCGCGGGCATTCTTTAGAATATTAGGATTATCAAGCCCGCTTCCGCCGATTATGCCTATCTTTGCCATTTTGTTTTTCTTTAGCAGTTTTATCTGGCTGCATTCAATCCTTTTCCTTTCTGTCCTGATTGAAATAAAATCCCATAAGATATTTGAGAGTTGTATTATCTCCTCTGAACTTGAAGCTCACGCCGTCCTTGGTTGGTCCTCCCAAGAAATATATTCCTATTGGGTTTGAGGCAAGCTCCTGGTTTCTTCCGATGAGATTTTTGCTTTTATGAAAACTTTCGATTCTTACGTCATATGTTATGCCTGGCGCTTTTTGCAAGGCCTGCTGCGCGTATTGGTTCATTGAATCAACTAATTCATCAATACTGGGCTTGTAATCCTCAATTATCAGCTCTGCCTCCAAAGGATTTTCTAAATTAATTCTTAATCCATAAAGCTCATTTAGGTTTTTCATAAATACACCCCCGAATGTATCGAATATGGGGATAACATGGATATTATTAAATCTTTTTATTCTGATTGACCATATGAGAACAAGCTTTATTAACAGATATCAGTTACAACTAGATTATGAACGACTTCCTTGATAGGTATAAAGAGTTAGGTGAAGATTTTAATCCAGAAGAGATAAAAGTAAAGAATTCTCTGAGAATTAACACTCTTAAGATAAAAGATGATGAGTTGATTAAAAGGATTAATGCAAAGCTAACTAGGATTCCTTTTCTCCAGCACGGCTATTATTATGAGTCAAATTTTGCTGTGGGTGCAATGCCAGAGTATTTGCAAGGCTATTATTATTTGCAGGAAGCAGCCAGCCAGTTGCCAGCAGAAATTCTTGAACCCCAACCTGGCGAGCTCGTGCTGGACATGTGCGCTGCTCCTGGGAGCAAGACAACACACCTGGCAATGCTGATGAAGAACAAAGGAAAAATAATTGCTCTTGACGCTAACAATCCTCGGCTTCCAAGCCTACAGAATAATCTTGAAAGGTGCGGCGTAACTAATGCTATTGTTTACAAAAAAGATGCCCGCTATGCAGATGATTTAAAATTGCTGTTTGATAAAATACTTCTTGATGCTCCTTGCTCTGGCAACTTTGCTAATGATGAAAAATGGTTTGAAGAGCGCAAAATTGAGGATTTAAAGCAAATATCAAAAACACAAAAGCAATTATTGGAAACTGCGTTGCAAATCCTCAAGCCTGGCGGAGTGCTTGTTTATTCAACATGCTCATTAGAGCCAGAAGAAAATGAGCTAGTCATTCATGACTTCCTGGAAAAAAATCCTGCTGCTGCGCTGGAAAAGATTGACATCAAGATTGGCGAGCCTGGCTTGACAACTGTTTTTGGCAAAAAACTAAGCCCCGAGATTGCAAAGTGCAAGAGGCTCTGGCCTCATAAGACCGGGACGCAAGGGTTTTTTATTGCGAAGATACGCAAAATTAATAAATTATAGAAAATATCTTCTCTTTAAAATGGATTGCAATTCAGAAACATCTGAAACAATAATCGCTGGTGTAATGCTCTATGCAGGCAGGACTTTTAAAACTTTCAGCGGCTCGAAATATACAATAACATCTGATGGCAGGATAAGCGGCAGGGAACACATAGAAGGAGCTAGTGTTAAATATGTCGTTGGGATTGAGACTGCTTTACGTGCGCAATTCATCAAATGCCTCTCGTCATGGGTTCCTAAAGAAAAATTAGATGAACTGATTGCAGAATATGGTAAGGTGCCAAGGGAAGGACTTTGTTTAGTTGTAAGCCTCAGGTCTAAATCTGCTGAAGAAAAAGATAGGAAAGGCATGGTTACGAGTGCTATAGAAAAAATAACTCCTTCCATAAATTATAATTAAATATAATTAAAAATTTTCTGTTTTCTCCGGAAAAATTCTATTTTTTAGCCATAGCATTATTTAAGACACTTCTGAAAATTAGCTGTTCACAAGAACACGAGGTGAATAATATGGGATTAACAAGCAAGAAGGAAGAGCAGCTTAGGAAAATGCCGCTCATCCAGAATAGGATAAAAGCCAGCAAGAACGGCAGGTACATCATACAGCAGACAGTAATCACCAGCATCAAGCCAGTAGAATACTATAATGCTGTCCTGGCCAACACAGTGAAGGTCACTGACGAGCCCATCGGAGATGATGAGCTGATGATGGAAGACGGCGCAGAAATGGCCAAAAATATTAGCTGAAAAGATGAAATGAACATCTGAAATTTTTGTTTTTCTTTTTTTATTTTTATTTTGTTATCTATAATTATGTTAAACTATTTGTTAAACCAAAAGTTATATAAATAAGTTAAACAATACGAGAGGTGCGGTATTGATAATAGATTTAGAAGAGCATGCTTTTGTCAGGCTCACAGATCGAAGCTGTCAATTCGGGTTGAACACATATGAATCGCTTGAGCGGATTAAAGAAACGATTATTGAAGGCAAGCTGTCAAGCTCAAAATATTCAAGATGTCACTTAGTGTACTATAAATATTTTAATGATAACCTGTCATTTTTTGTGGTATGTCGGAAATGCAGAAGAGGATTTGTTGTTAAAACAGTGATTATAACAGAAGGAAGGGAATAAGATGAAAAAATGCTTACAATGCGGAAAGGTAATGGAGCCGATAAAGACAACACATGAAGGAATAGAAGCTGATGCCTATCGCTGCTCCAAATGCAAGATGACTGTTTTTACTGAGGAGCAAGCACTCCTTTTTGGTCATAAACTACAGCAGAAGCTTCTCAAAGACAAATACGTAAAAAAACCAGTTAAGATAGGCAATAGCTACGGAATGATATTTCCCAGAGACCTTGTGAAAGCCTTTAACCTAGACTCGCCCAAAACAACGTTAGATGTCAAGATGGATTCATCCAAGAGCAAGATAGAGATAACTGTGCTCTGAATTATTTTTTAAAAGAAATAAATGCGGACAGCTTTCCGGGTCTCCCACACATGAGTGCAGTACGCCCCGGAACGTTTGCGTTCTTGACTTCGGTGTTCGAAATGGGAACCGGTAGTACCACGCAGCTATGACCGTCCAGAGTCCAAGTGATTATGGAGCATTTAAAAAGGTTATGGTTTTGTAGACTAACAGAACCCCATTTCACAACCTTTAAAAATACAGTTCCTAATCTTTTTCTATTGATAATTTATTCATAATTGGAGGTTATAATCATGAAACTTTTATGTATTGGAAGCGGTTATGTTGGCTTGGTGTCTGGCACTTGCTTTGCAGACCTGGGCAATGATGTTGTTTGCTTGGATATTGACGAGAAAAAAGTCGAGAGCCTTCGCAAGGGAATCATTCCAATCTATGAGCCTGGCTTGAAGGAGCTTGCAGAGAGGAATATCAAGCTTGGAAGGTTGAGGTTCACCACTGATTATGAAGCTGCTGTCAAGGAGGCAGATATTATTTTCATCTGCGTCGGCACTCCGCCCAAGGCTAATGGAGAAGCTGACATGAGCTACACTTATTCTGCTGCTGAGAACATCGGCAAGTTCATTGACTCATACAAGATAATCCTTGACAAGAGCACAGTCCCTGTGGGAACTGCTGAGAAGGTCAGGAGGATTATTAATGATGAATTGAAAAAGAGGAACAAGAAGGTTGAGTTTGACGTTGCAAGCAACCCGGAATTCTTAAGGGAAGGAGCTGCTGTCAAGGACTTCCAGAATCCTGACAGGGTGATTATTGGAGTTGCGAGCGAGAAAGCAAAAGAGATTCTTGCAAAGCTTTACAAGCCCATTAGCAGGACTGACAAGCCGATATTATTCACCACAGAAAAAAATGCAGAGCTCATAAAGTACGCCAGCAATGCAATGCTCTCCACTAGGATTAGCTTTATGAACGAGCTGAGCCAGCTGTGCGAGCAGATGGGCGCAGATATAAAAGTAATTGCCAAAGGAATGGGCCTGGACACAAGAATAGGTCCCAGGTTTCTCCAGGCAGGTTGCGGCTATGGAGGCAGCTGCTTTCCAAAGGACGTGAAGGCTTTGGCCCAGATGCTGGAGCAGCACGGACTAACTTCCAATCTCATGAGAACAGTGGATTACATTAATGAAAGGCAGAAGAGAAGCTTGATTCCCAAGCTCAAAAAATTCCTGCCAGAACTAGAAGGAAAAACAATTGCTATCTGGGGATTGGCTTTCAAGCCCAGGACTGATGACATAAGGGAGTCTCCAAGCCTGACAGTAATAGACCAGCTATTAAAGGATTATGCAAAAGTTAAAGCCTATGATCCTGAAGCAATGGAGAATGCAAAGCAGCTTTTCAAGTCAGGAGTTGAGTTTGCCAAGACTGCCTATGATGCGCTTGAAGGAGCAGATGCATTGATTATCTTGACAGAATGGGACGAGTTCAGGGAGCCTGATTTTGAGAAGATGAAAAAAATTATGAAGCAGCCAATAATAATTGACGGTAGGAACATCTATGAAAATGAGGAGATGAAAAAGCTGGGCTTCACCTACAAAGGAGTTGGGCGCTGATGCAATCCTATGCAAGTCGCGCAGTAAAAGGCTTTGCAGTTGTTTTTGTAATCAACATATTTGCAGCCTTTCTTGGCTATCTCATCAGGATAGTGCTGGCAAGGAACCTTACTGTTGCAGAGTACGGCTTGTTCTTCTCTGTTTTTACACTCATCAACTTCCTGGCAATTTTTAACACTCTCGGATTGGACCAGGCATTGGTTAAATTCATCCCTGAATTTGTTGTTAAGAAGAATTATCCCAGGATAAAGAGCGCCATTGCAGTCTCGCTCCTGAGCATCCTCTGCACCATCATTATTCTGGGCGGGCTTTTGCTGGTTTTCTCAAAGTTGCTTGCACAGTATTATTTCAAGACCAGCCTTGCAATTCCTGTCCTGATCTTATTCATTCTAATACTTTTCTTTTCAAGCCTCAGAACCCTGCTAAGGAGCATCTACCAAGGATTCCAGAAAATGGGAATTTATGCAGGCATGTACCTTGCAGAGAATGCGCTCATACTAATCCTTTTGCTCTGGCTGTTTGCATTTGGGAAAAACCTGTTCATTGCCATCTATGCGCACATAGCAGCTTATGTTCTAATCTGCATACTATTCTTCTTGTTTTCTTTCAGGACCTTCAGGTTCTTCAAGCAGAAAATAAATGGTGGTAAAGCTGTTACTAATAGTGAAAGTGGTAATAAAGCAAGTGGCAAGAAAACAATTAGCAAGACAAGCAGTAAAGTAATGGGTGGTGTTGCTAAGCAACTATTTGGCTTTGGAATTCCAGTAGTAATTGGGAGTGTGGGAGGCACAGCAATCCTTTACATTGATACCTTGGTGCTCACATATTTCAGAAGCCTGCAAGAGGTTGGGGTTTATAATGTGATTGTGCCAACAGTCATGATGCTCCAGTTCTTTGCAACCTCAATAGCAACTGTTATTTTTCCAATGGTGTCAGAGCTCTGGACAAGGAAAATGAAGAAATTCCTTGAGCTGGGCGTAAAGATGCTCTACCAATACTTCTTTGTCATCCTCCTTCCCCTGACTCTTATTGTCTTTTATTTCTCTAGGTTCATCCTGATGCTTTTCTTCGGAGCAGAATATGTTGTTGGGACTGCTACAATGCAAATATTGGTGATAGCGATTCTCTTCTTGTCCCTAGGCTCAATTGTTACTCCTGTGTTCAGCGGCATTGGAAAGCCAAAGATTCCTATGAAGATAATACTTCAGGCAGCTATTATCAACTTAGTACTTAATCTCATTTTAATACCTTCCTTTGGCATGATAGGAGCTGCTATCAGCTCATTAGCAGCTTATTTCTACTTTTTCATAATGTGCATCTTGAAGCTTAGGAAGTTCATGCTCGTGGAAATACCATGGCTGAAATGGCTGAAGACTCTCATTGCAGGAATGATTATGCTGCTGGTAATCCTTTTGCTGGAAAAGCACTTGATATTCGGGCAGCTGCTGCTGGGAATTAACATTTATCTTGAAGCTCTCCTGATATGCATAATCGGAGGAATAGTCTATATCCTGCTGGCTCTTGCCATGAAGATTATTGATTTCAACGAGATAAAGATTCTGGTAAAGAGTTTTGTCTGATTTTCTTTTTTTTCTTTTTCTTAATTTTTGCTTTTCTTCTTTGTCTTTGCGTTTTTATTCTTTGTTCTGTCTTTTTTTGCAGCATTTGCAGCTGCAGCCATGGAGAAGAATAGTTTAACCTTGCCTTTGAGCTCTGTTCGGGTGGTCTCATCAGTCTCGCACAGGGAATGCTGCACCCTGAAAAAATACTTGCCCCTTACTGTTTCATAGTCAATCAGAGGAGCAGTGTAGCAGAGAGCTTTGTTGGTTGTGATGACCAGTTCCTTGTCCTTGTCTCCGAGGCTGAGCCAGCCATCTGTTGCGCCCAGGCAGTGCCTTGCAGTTATGTTGAGCTCAACAGGAATGCCTTGCTTGATAAAATCAGAATTTATTGGAAAAGTCTCCTTGTCAAAGCCGCCGTTAATCGTCCTATAGTATAAGGACTGCCTGTCAAAGGCTTCAGGGTTAAGGTTAATATTAAAGCATCTGAAAGTAAGAGGAGTAATTGCTTTGATAAAATCAAGTTCCAGGCTCACATCAACTCTTGCGTGATTATAAGGCACAAAGTACTCCTTGGTTACTATTATGTCATCATTCATTTTGTTCTTAGCTGTAATTTTTACTCCGTCTGTTTTTTCTTCCACTTTCATCTCTGCTGTTCCTAGGTCTGTCAGCTTATCTCTTCCTGAGAATGCAATGGTGTGGCCTGAGAAGAAATCAGCAGAATAGCTAACATCCTCAAAATAGCCGTGAGGAAGGTGCTGAACAAAAGGCTTGTCAGAAACATTCTTGAAAACAAGCTTCCTAATAGTTCCTCCTTTGCTGCCCATGATTTCCAGAAGAATCTTTTCAGTCTCAATTACATATTTCTCCTCGTCAATGCGTATTAGCTTGTTGCTCTCTTCTTTTTTATTATCACTCTTGTTATTCTTTTTATTATTCAAAATAGTTTCAGCAAATAAATCCTGGGTGTCGGTGCTAATATTATTCTTCTTTGCTTCTTGCTTAAGGCTCTCTATCAGCTCAGTCAGCTTTTTCCTGAAATCATTCCATTTATCATCATCTGTAAAAGTCCTGTAATCGCTGGCCCAGGAAACAATAAGGGATTTCCACCATTCTGACATGATTTGCCTTGATTCCTTTGTCTGATTTTTGGCCTCCAGTTCTCTGAGCAGGTAATAGGCTTCATAGCATAGGGAGTTGCTCTTATAATTCTCCCTGCCGCACACAGCCCATCTTGTGACATTGTACTTGTCCTGCTTCTTGCTGATTATTGGGTACTGGGCATTCTCTACTTTGAAAACATTTTTTGAAGCAGCCTTTTGCAAGCAGTCGCCTGGCTTTATGAATTCTATTCTCTCATCATTCTTCAATGCTTGCAAAGCTTCCTCAATCCTCTTGATTTCATCATGCTTGATTCCGCCTGCAATTGACAAGTTCTTAGGATTCCTGACCCTGAAATTATAAATCTCAATATCATTGCCATAGAGCAGGAAGCACCTGTTCTTTTTGGAAGAATAATTGTTTAGCACATAATCAAGATACTCCTGCAAGGAAATCTGACCATAGGCGTACCTTTGCAGTTTCTGAAAAGCAACGCAATTATTCCAAATCACCCTTATCTTGCTCTCATCGACCTTGTTCCCTTCTCTGCTGCCTCTGACAAAGCCAGAAGAGTACTGCTCATCTGAAGGCCAATCATTGTATTTTATTGCATTAGCCCAGTCAATGATAATTGCTTCATAGCCAGCCTTCTTGTAAAGCTCAACAAGGCCTGCAGAATAAGTCTGCTCATTAACAAAAGCAATGCTTGGCTGCTTTCCCAGGAGCTTCTTGTAAACTTCATTGCCCAGTTCAAGATTCCTGAGATTAACATCTGCTGGTATTAATGGGAAGATGCTCTGCACATAGCCAGAGCCAATCACTTCAATCTTGTTATCCTTCCACAACTGCTTGATTTTCTCTAGCAGAGCATTATCCAGTTCCTTTATTATTTCAAGAGTGGTTCCAGAGAATTCAAAGCCCAGCCTTATGCCTAGCTTCTCAGCCATCCTGAGAAAAGGCCAGTAACAAGTATCAATAACTTCTTTCCTCTTAGCAACAGGAATGCTTGAATAGTTCAGGTTGCAGTGGAAAACCGTGGTTAAATAGAGCTTTTGCATTTTTTCAACTTTTAAATTTTTTAAACTAAACTTTTTTTAAACTTTAATAGGAATTACTGCTGAGTTTTTTCTAAGGCTCTTATCAGCTGCTTCAAGTATTGCAGTCACGTTCATAGATTCCTTTATTGTCGGTAAATAATTGAATTCTTTCGGTGAAGCACCGCCTTCAACACTAAGGGCTGCGTTGACAAATGCCTTTATGCTCCTGAAGCCGTACTTGGTTTCCAAATTGGGCTTCCCATCAAGGCCATTATTCAGGTTAAAGAAATATGGATTAATTATTTCTCTTCCCTTGCCAACAATTTCTGCTTCATGACCCCTGAATCTCTGCTCAGAGTCAACAATTGCATTAGTGCCTATTAGGTGCATCTCCTGGTAAGTCATACTGGCTGTTTCAGAAGGATCACTCCATCCTGCCAGATGATAAGAGACAAATGTGCTTTTATCTTTTGCTTTCCATACAACCTGGGTTTCAATCAGGTCATAGGTGTCTATGCTGAAGTCTTTTTTTGCAACACCATACTGACCAGTCGCCCTAACGCTAATTGGTGTTGCTCCTGTTATGAAGCCGACCATTTGAATATAATGTGAGCCTAAATAATGGTTTACATTAGTGTTGCTGCCACTAAGCCAGCTTCCATATATCCTGAGCATGTCTCTCCTCTGAGTCTGCTTTGTGAATACATGCTGCAGCTGACCATATTTTCCTTCCTTGTACTCATTCAGCAAAAGGATGTTGGCTTCATCAAAGCACTTATGATAATCAACCATTCCAAAAACTCCTGCCTTTTCCTGCTCTTTTATGATATCATATAAGTCTTTTATATTGGTCACTACTGGCTTGACAACAAGAAAATGATGCTTGTTCTTTATAGCTTCCAGAATAATTTCCTTATGAAGCTTGTCAGGAACAGCTATGAGCACAGCGCCTGGCCGAGGCAATTGTTTCATGGCTTCAGCATAGGCTTTCTCATCAACCTTGCCTTCCTCAGGGAATAGCCTGATCTGGGTGTCCCAGTTGAACTTGCTTTTCATCAAGTCAAGCTTTTTTTTCAGAGCATCCATTTTTCTTCCGTCACGAGCAGCTAGGTATATCTGGTCAACTATTCCTTGATGTCTAAGCTCTAGAGCAGAAGGAAGCAAAACTCCGAAGTCCTTGTCAGTTGGTATTTTGCCATCAAGCACTGTTGAGCCGGTGGCATAATGACCGTTGCCAACAATGAGTATGTTTATCTTGCTATTGCCTTTCACTTTAATTTCCTCCAAGCTTCTCTTTACTTAGGATTATCTTTATTTTCTTCATTGCGTTCTCACATTTCTCTATGGCATCAGGAATATTATCTCCTTGAGTTATGAGCTGGCCAAATCTTTCTGCATGATTAGTTGACTTAGTAATTAAATCCCCTTTCTTAGGAGTTTTGAATAGCACGAACATCTTAACGCCAGGCATTTTTTTTGCTTCAGCAAGCCCTTCGAATTTCTCAAAGTAGCCTGTTTCCGTCGGTATGATGTATCTTTGGCAAGCAGCCTTGTTAAACCTGGGCTTTATATCCTTAAGGTCAAGAGGTTCTCCAAGACTCATCTTAATCAAAGGCTTTATAATGTTAACTCCTGTTGCAATGGGCACTGTGCCTGCTGCAAACCATCCGCCGCTGCTTCTCGCAGCCATCTCAAAAACATATGCTTTTCCATTGCTTATCATTATGTCTCCTTTTGCAACGCCCCAGTTTATGCCTATAGCCAGGATTGCTTTTTCACAGGCATCAAAAACTTTTTGTTTTTCTTTTGCAGAAATCCTTGAAGGCACATTATGGCCGTCTTCAACAAAATAAGGAGCAAATTCTTTTTTTCTCTCGTAATTCCTGTCTCCAAATCCTGTATGATATATTTTTCCATTGAAAATCAAAGATTCAGTGCTTATCTCCTTGCCTTCTAGTAATTGTTCCAGGAGAAAAACATTGTTTTTTGTGAACTTCTTAAGACCGAGGACAGCATCTTTTATTTCTCCATATGAATTAATCCTTCTCACTCCTCTGGCGCCTGCATTGTCAACTGGCTTGATTACCAATGGGAAGCCAATTTTTTTTGCTTTTTCTTCTGCTTCTTTTACACTCCTAGCAACTTCAAACCTAGGGCAAGGAACTCCCTTTGCTGTTAAGCACTTAATTCGCTTCAGTTTATTAGTGGCTCTCTCTGCTACAACAGGGCTTAACCCGGGCAAACCCAAAGCCTTTGTAACCTTCGCTACCACTACAGGGATTTCAACAGCGTGGCAGAAAACTCCGTTAACCTTGTATTTCTTTCCTATCTGGATTAGTTTAGCAATGTCTTTTATGTCCACAGGAATCCCAACATCAGCGATTTTTAAGCCAACAGCTTTAGGATTCCCATCCACAGCTATTACCTTTATGCCCATTCTTTTGGCCAGTCTGATAGCGATGGCCTGTTCTGCTCCTGCTCCTATTATTAAGATTTTCTTCATGGTATGAAAAACTAATTCCTTCTTATCCTCCTTAAGTTGACCTAATCTTGTTGACCTTTGGCATAGTTAAGCTGACATTATTTACACTAGGTTTACCAATTTCCAATTTACCACGTGTTCCAGTCACAGCAGTCCTTGCAAAATTCATTAAATATTCCTTTCATTTGCTCCTGTCGTATTGGTTCAATTTTATCCCATGCTTCTTTTAAGGTCATATTCTTTATGTTTCCTAAAATGCTTTTTCCTTTTGGGTCATGGCAACAATAAGCAATATCTCCGTTAGAGTTGACTGTGAGCGTGTAAAAGAGTTGTTTGCACGCCTTTCGCTCTCGATTTCTTTTTTCCTGCTCTTCTTTAGCCAATATCTTGTTGCCAATTGAATGAGTCATGCCTTCTAAAAGCTTTTTATAAATCACATCCACTTTTTGTGGTCCATCCATCCACTCATCAATCAACTTATTAATTTCATATCTTGGTGGCTGAAAATCTATTATTTGCAATCGAATTAATGGCCAGTCATATTTTCCTTCTTCTCTTTTTTTCAAAAACTTCAGCAGGTTCTCCACTACTTTTTTATAATTGCCTCCTTTTCTTATGGAGCTAAAGGTCTTTTCATCTCCGTCTATGGACACGATGAGTTCGTTCAGGGAGGTGCCTAACAAAGGAGTCATGTCAATCATGGCATTGGTAGATATGTCTACATAGGGTATTCCCATCCTCTTGGCATAGGATGCCATTTCCCTAATCTTAGGATGAAGCATTGGCTCGCCCAGCGCATATATGCTTATTGAATAGATATAATTCTGAACTGCCTCATCAACTATTTTCTTGTACATTTCTAAGTCCATGTCTGCCAAGGGCCTGGTCATGACCTGGCGGTTGCACATGATGCAGTTCATGTTGCATCTGTTAGTGGGCTCGACTATTATGTGCAGGGGAAAGGGGCATGCCTTTTTTAGGTCAGTATAATAATGCTCAGCAACGCTCCTGTTGCGCTTCCTGTAAGGATTGTATCTCCACTTCTCGATTTCAGGATGAACATAGAAATATTCTCCTTGTGTTGCCTTTTTTCCTTCTCGCATTTTTTTACCTCACTAATTTTTATTTTTTGTGGTATTTATTGCTTTTTTCTAATCAAATTATCAAATTACATTTTCATTAATCTTTCATAGTAGGCAATATTATCATTTCCGACACATTTGCCTTCATTTCAAGTGCAAAGCTTACTGCCCTCGCTATTTCTGAAGGTTCTACAGGATTGCATTTATCCCTATGGTCAGCATTGGCTGTGAGCCAAAAATCAGTATTCGTGGTTCCAGGTGAAATTACAGTGACCTTTATTCCATTTCTGTTAACTTCCTTGTATAATGAACGGGCAAATCCCAATAATCCTGCCTTGGTGCCAGCATATGCATTATTCTCACTGAAGCCTTCATAGGCGCAGTTGCTGGCAATAAATATGAGATGGCCGCTTTTTCTTTTCTTCCATTCCTTAATCACGCTTTTGGTCAGGAGTATGTGCCTTTCTAAATTCACCCACATGAGATCCTTTAGCTTCTTATCATCCAGGTCTTCCAAGGGGCCAAACCAGCCAATCCCTGAGTTCAATATTAGCACATCACAATCCGGTGAACGATTCTCTTCCCTGCTTATGATATGGATATCATATCCTTTTTGCTTAAGCTCCTTGACCATTTCATTTCCCATGCCGCCATGGCCGCCTGCAATACAGATTTTTTTCATTTTATCAGCCTCTGATAATTGTATATTTTATAGGATTTCAATTCAATTTACATTACAGGATTTATAATTTATATCATTTATCATAAGTCCTTGATCCACTTTTCCTTGAACATGCTTTTTTCCTTCACATGCTCCCTGAACTCACTCAAATCCGATTTGGTTAAGCTTTTTGATACATAGGGAGAATGATCATAGCTTATGGAGACCTTGAGGCTGCTGTTGATTTCTCCACTCTTCAATAATTCGTCATATATGGGAGTTCCTGGAAGAGGATTGAAGGCGTGGGTGACGCATCTATCAAATTCAGAGTTCAGGATGTACTGTGCGGTCAGGTTAAGGTCTTCCTTGGTTTCTCCAGGATAACCGTAGATGAAAAATCCAACTGCATTCATCCTATACTTATGTATGAGTTTTATTTTTTTCTTCACATCATCCAGGTCCATGATTTTTCGCATCCTTTTCAGGGTTGCAGGAGAGCCGCTTTCAGGTGCTATGACGATCTCAACCCATCCAGCCATTTTCATCAATCTAATCAGCTCTTCGTCAATTCGGTTGACCCTTATGCCGTTTGAGCTTGTCAAGATAAAATCATATTTTTTTGTTTCTTTCATTGAGATGATTTCTTGGCAGAGATTCTTGGCATATTGCATGTCAAAAGTGAAATTATCATCTAAAAAACTAATCTGTCTGATGGAATGTTTTTCATATAATAATTCAATTGTTTTGATTATATACTCTGTTGAGTGTTTTCTGATTCTGTGCCCCATAAGTAAGGGCCCCTGGCAGTAGGCGCAATTATAAGGGCAGCCTCGGGTTGCGATTATGGGCGCAGACCTGAGCTTGTCTTTTAGGGAATACATCCAATACTTGTATCCTGACTCAATATACTTGTCCAGCTGCAGCATATCATAGTCTATGATTCCGAAGTCATCGAGCCTTTCGTGGAATTGACAAGTAGTCTTTGGGTCATCAGGTTTTGTAACCCCAGGTATCTTAAGCAGATTTTCAAAATCGCCTTTCAAAAAAGCTGCGGCAAATGATTTAAATGCGATTTCTCCCTCACCTATTACCAGGTAATCTGCCTTAACCAGATGAGCAGAAGGTCCTCCTGCAACAACTGTAGCATCAGATTTTTTTTTGATCAGGTCAACAGTGTCTTGGACGTTTTGTATATTGAAAGCCCAGGCGCTTATTCCTATGATGTCATAATTTGGAATTTTGGCAATTAGTTCTTCAGAGTTTGTCTTCTCAAGCGCACAGTCTAGTATACTGCATTCAACAGAATCATTCTGTTCAACTGCATTTTTAAGATAGCCCAATGACAGGGGAAAAATAGAGTAGTTCTCCCCGATCATGCCAGTAGGCCATATCAACAGTATTTTCACGGTTCTTCAGTCCCCTTGCAATCCTCATCTTCTGCTCTAATTTTTCGCTCTACTTTTTTATTTTTTCTCTCCGACTGCCAATATTGACTTGGAGCCGCCTTTTATTCTGGCAGCTATCTTCCATTTTATGGAGTCTGGCAGCTTCCAGTAAAACCTTGGCTTGCATATGAGCGCAGGCTCCAGGAAGATTGTGCTGAAGCCATACATCTCAATGAGTTTCTTTAAGCTTTTCGGCGTGTAAGGCTTGACATGAGTAGGGTCATTGTAGAAGTTCTTGAAATCCATTTGCCAGTTAGGAGTGTTGATGATAACTATTCCGCCAGACTTGAGAATCCTCTTTATCTCGTGCATTATATTGTCAGGGTTCCTGATGTGCTCGAGGACAGCGTTGAAGTGCACCACGTTGAAAGCTTCGTTCTTGTATGGCAGCTTGTCTTTCTCAAAATCAGCGCGGTCTATATCAATCCCTTCTGCCTCGTAGCCATATTTTCTGCAGGTCTTGCTGAAATCATCTGTTCCGCAGCCCAGGTCAAGGATTCTTGACTTGAACTTTTCCCCTACCATGTTCTTGTAGGTCTTGATGTATCTCAGGTTCCATCTCAGCCAGTGCGCATCTGAAAAATCAGACTTAAGATCCTTATCCCTTATTTTTTTGTATTCCTTTATCATTTTATATCATCATATTCCTTTTATATTATGTCGAAGATTAACCGCTTTGGTTTTAAAAACTTTCTGCAATTAACAACCATGCGCTGTCGAACAACTTCATTTGTCAGGAGCTTTGAAACCGCCAGATTCAAGCTCTTCTCAAGGTCTTCAAGACTTTTTTCTTCATTATTACCTTTCTCTTTCTCAGTAGCTCCCTTGAAGTCTCCAATGTATACGCTTGTCTTGAATTTATGGAAGATTCTTGTAGCCTGCTCATTTCTTTCAGAATCACTGATTATTATGCATGGCAGCCTTGCCGCAGCTGCTTCATAGGCGCTGACTCCGAAGAGTATAATGCCTATGTCTGAGCTTAGCATGAGTTTTGCCATATCAGGGGCATTCTTTTTGATGATGAACCTCTTATCTGGCGCCTGGAGAGCTTGGTTAGTAAAGCCTGGACCGATGACTATGATACATTCGAAGTCCTGCCTTAGTTTTTCCAGCACACCCATTACTTTAGGAGTAAGATTATTAGTATCACTGCCTCCTATGGTTACCAAAATGCGCTGTTTCCCTACCCCAATTTTTCTTTTGGCAAAGAACTTCTTGTCAATAATAACATAATCCCAGCCGTGGTATAGTTTGCCTTTGATCCCGTTAAAGATTTTCTTATCCAAATGAGCTACTGGATAGATAACAATATTCGCATTTTTTCTTCCGTCGCCAATATTGTCGAGAAGTATGGTTACAACTCCAGTCTTTTTTAATTCCTCAATGTAATCCTGGCTTACTTCTTCTTTCAAGTCAATCAAGATTTTTTTTATGTTATTCTGTGCAATTATTTTTTGAATTGCTCCAATCTCTTCATCCTTGCCAATGCTCTGGTTTAGCTTGATTGTCTTGAACTTATTTTCTTCAATGAGGCTCACTGCCTCCGGGTTCTGTGTTATGAAAATAACATTGCTTTTTTTTCTTATGCCTTTCGCAAGAACAATGCATCTTTTTATGTGGCCAAAGCCAATTTCGTGGCTTGCGTCGGCTCTTATCGCGATTGTCGACTTCATTTTGCTATTTTTTCCCCCACAGGCTCGGGTTGATTATGTGCTCAGGCGCAGAGCCAAGAGAATTTATCCTGCTGATGGTACTGGCTTTCAGTTTTCCATTCTTCATCATCATTATGTTTTCAAGAAGCTGCTCTTTTTTCTCCACACCAACAAGCACGCTATCAATTTCATCAATGCTGAGCGCGTACCTCAGGGCAAGCTCTCCAACTGAAATGTTTTCTTCCCTGCATATCTGCAAAATCTTTTTCTGGTAAGGCTCAAAATCAGACAACTGCTGAGGGATTGTTTGCTTAAAGAATAATCCCTGCAAGAACACGCTCCTTGCCAGTAAGAGAGTTTTTTTTTGCTTGGCCTTTTTTAGAAAGCCAGTCTCCAAGGCTCGCTTGTCAACCAGGTTGAATGGCAGCTGTATTGCTTCTATTCCTTTTATTTCAAGAGCCTTTTCTGCTTCTTCAACAGTATAGACTGACACGCCTATTTTTTTTATCAAGCCATGCTTTTTTAGGCGTAATAATTCCTTTAATATTGCCTTGTCTTCTTTCTCAAGGTCAATAAACCTGTGAAACAAGTAAATGGGCATTTGTGTAATTCCCAGATTATTCAAGGATTGCCTCAGCCTTGGCTCAATGCCCTTAATTATTTCATCAAGTCCTTTGCTCCAGTCAGTTGGCGGATATTTTGAGATGAAGAATATTTTTTTCTTATCATCAGATTCAGATTCCAGGCTCTTGCCGAGGATTAGCTCGCTGTCCCCGTATTCAGGGGCTGTGTCAAAAGCATTTATCCCATTATCAATCGCTATCCTTATTATCTCACTGCTTTTTTCAAAGCTTGGCTTGCCCACCTCATTATTGATTCCATAAATCATTCCTAGCTGCGCAGTTCCGAGACATAATCTTGATAGTTTCATTTGATGCCCTGATTTGATAATCATTTGATAATTTCAGTCTCTATTCCTAAGCCACCAGCCTCTTGAATCCTGTTTGAACAACAGGGCCTTCAAGCATTTCCTTCACCTTGTTCTGCTTTATTGCCTTGCCTATGATTTCAAAAACTTCATCAACCTTTTCCAGGTATTTCCTGACATGCTCTTCCTTGTGGGCATAGCTTACAAAGATGTGGTCTGTTGCCAGGAATCCCCTCTTCAGCATCTCCTGGTTGAACAAGGTTTTAATCTCCAGCTTGTTCTCATATTCAAAAGAAATGCCAATGATAGCTTCTGGTGTGTGCACGCTGATATTTATGCTGTGTTTTTTTGCAAGCCTAGTCCAGCCGTCTCCGACCATTCTTCCAATCTTTTTGAGATGGGCAGGCACGTTTTTCTCCTGCATCTTTTTTATCGTGGCAATGGCAGCAGTTGGGCCTATCCTTTCAGTCCATGCAGTGCTGCTGATAAAAGTGGTCTGGGCAGCATCCATCACCTTTGCAGTCCCTATTATTGCAGCCATTGGAAATCCGTTGCTCATGGCCTTTGAAAATACTGCAATGTCAGGGTTAACTCCGAGCAGTAAGTGCACGCCTCCAACATTCTGCTTCCATGCAGATGACACCTCGTCAAAAACAAGCACAGCTCCAATCTCGTCAGCGAATTTCCTTACATTCTGCAGGAAGTTGTCCTTGGGCCCGTCATGCCTTAATGGCTCCATCACAATAGCACCGATCTCATTCTCCTTTGCGATTTTTTTTAGCGAATCCATGTTGTTGTATTCAAAAGGAATTGCTGTGTTAATCAGCCCACGCGGAACTCCTCTTGGTTCAAGCCCAGGCAGCAGGTTTCCGTCGAGATTAGAATCATCTGCAAGGTTGCTTGCTAAGTACCAGTCGCTCCAGCCGTGGTAGCCACAGAAAGCTACTTTGTCCTTCCTTGAATAAGCCCTGGCGATTCTCACAGCTACTGCCATGGCTTCTCCTCCTGTCCTTGCGTAGCGCACCATCTCTGCCCATGGATGAATCTTGATGAGCAGCTCGGCAAGCTCAACTTCTTCAGGAGAATTAAGAGTGGCTGTTGAGCCTTTGTCAATCACTTTCTTGACAGCAGCATTAACATCATCGTCAGCATAGCCCAGGGTGCACGCGCTGACTCCCATCAGGCTCATGTCAATGAACTTGTTCCCATTCAAGTCCCATATCTCCACTCCTTTTGCATGGTCAAAATAAGACGGCCAGTATTCTGGAAGGAACATTTCAGAGCGCTTGCTGAGCAGCTGGGTGCCTCCAGGTATGAGCTTTTTTGCTTTCTTCCACAAAGACCAGCCTTTTGCGCAGTTGACCGTTAGAACTTCTTGTGTTTTTTGAGTCTTCTTTATTTTTTGAGAACCTTTTTTAGCTGTTTTGTTTTTATTTTTAATTTTCATGATTCATCACCTGGTTTTTTTAATTTAATTATTTATTACTTAATTTTTTTTTATCTTTCCAGAACTGGTCATAGCCTTCTGAGCCTATGAAGTGCATGTTCTTTTTTAATATTTCAGGATTTCTCTTGAAAAAATCCAGAACATCCTGCATGCCAAAATCAGGCTTCTTCGGGTAAAGCTCATTATAAATTGCTTCAACAACATCAAAATCATCCTGGTTGTCCACTGTCCAACGCATCATTGAATAGTCTTTATCACCGGTATAAGCGCCGAACCTGAATCTTTTTGACCTCTTCCAGATGAAAGGAGTCACATGCTCTCTTTCTAAAGGGTCCTTGGCTTCTTTCCAAGCAGCTTCCAGTACAGGAAAACTAAAGACTTCGGTATCAAGCCCGTCTGGAAATCTGTTTTCCTTAAAATCTTTGTTAGCAAATCCTGCACCAGTTGCAACACTGAGAAGGTCATATTGGTTGGTTTTCAAAAATTTATTTAAGACATTCCCTATTACGCCCGGATCAAGCAACGGGCAATCTGCAGTGAATCTAATGACAACGTCTGCGCCATATTTTTTTGCTGCTTTGTAAAACCGGTCTAACACGTCATTCTCGCTTCCTGAAAAGCATTCGATTTGATTCTTCTTGCAAAAATCCCTGATGACGTCATTGTTCTGGTTTTCTGAGGTTGCAATAACCACTTCGTCAATTTCCTTGACCAGTTGAATCCTGTTAACAATATAAAATAGCATTGGCCTGTCAAGTATCAGCTTTAACACCTTGCCAGGCAGCCTTGTCGAACCCATCCTTGCCTGGATAATGGCGACAACTTTCCTGTTTTTTTCATTGCTGGCCATTTTATTATTTCTTTATTGTATTGCTTTCCTTTATTATGTTGCTTCTTCATTAATTTGATATCACATATGAATCTTGTTCTTGTTCACTATTCCTTCTCCTTTTTTATTATAAGTAAGATTATCTCCTTTTTTGATGTTCTCAGCAGTCTTCTTCCCCAGTATTTTGTAAATTTCTTTTGGAGCCAGTGAGCCTTCTGGCGAGGGCCTTACAATCATAATATTGTCCTTGGTTAAAACAGTCCCTTTCGGTAAATCCTGTTTCGCCCATAATGACCTTCTCCAGTAGACCTCAATTTTTTCTCCTGGTGCAGGAGCTCTCTTTATTTGGCCAAATGCTTTCTCTGCTTCCCTGATCTTTCTCACCCATTCTTTTAGCTCTTGGGGCTCAAGCGCAAATTTGTGGTCTGGCCCTGGCAGCTTCTTGTCTGGCGTGATGTGCTTTTCAACAATGTTAGCGCCCAAAAGCACAGCATAGGCAGAGCTGTCAGTGCCTAGAGTGTGGTCTGAAAGTCCGACAGGAATTCCAAAAACTTTTTTGTAATAAGGAATAGTTGCAAGGTTTAAGTCCTGGATGCTTGCAGGGTAGGCTGAGACGCAGTGAAACATTGCAATCTGGTTGTTGCTCTCTGCTCTTATGGCATCAATAGTTTCCTGGATTTCCTTCTCAACTGCTATGCCTGTTGACAATACAATTGGCTTGCCTTTTTTTGCAGCATGCCTCAGCAGCGGAATATGAGTTAATTCATAGGACGGCACTTTAAAAGCAGGCACTCCCAGCTCATCAAGCCAGTCAACCTTTTCCTCGTCGCAAATGCTTGAGAGGAAGATAATGCCTTTTTCCTTGCAATAACCAGAGAGTATTTTATGCCATTCCTTTGGCAATTCCAATGAGCGCAGCATCTCAATCCAGCCTTTGTTGTAACCATCATAATACTCATTAAACATTTTGTTGGCGCTGAAAGACTGGAACTTGGCAGCATCGCAGCCAGCTTCAACAGCCATGTCAATCATTTTTTTTGCCTGGTCTAGTCTTCCATCGTGATTGCACCCAATCTCAGCAACAATAAAGCAAGGCTCCCCATCGCCAACCCATTTATTCCCTATTTTTATCTTGTTCATAGGTCGGATATTTGAAGTTTTTTCATTTTTTTTACGTTTGTCATTAGAATTTTTTTTCATGCTCTTACCTCTTTAATGGCTTCTTTTACGCACTCAATAACATAATCAGCATCCTTTTCAGTCATTGTCGGGAATAATGGGAGAATCACAATCCTGCTGAAGGCTTCTTCTGCGTTTGGATAATCTTCTTTTCTTGCCTTGATTTTCATGTTCACATTCTTTTGATAGTAAGTGAAATTATAGATGGGTACATAGAATGAGTGGGCTCCAATATTCTTTTTTCTGAGAGCAGCAAGGAATTTATTCTTATTCTTAGCAATTGCTTTGTCTAGCAATATATAATATAGGTGCCAGCTGTATTTGTTCTGCATATCAACTTTGGCCAGCGGCGTTGTTATGCCTTTCACTCCCTTGAAAGCATAGTTGTAATAATCGACGAGCTTTTGCCTTTTTTCTATGAACCTGTCAAGTTTTTTTAGCTGGCTGATTCCTAGGGCGCACTGGATGTCTGTGAGCCTGTAGTTCCTGCCGAGATAAACCATGTCATACTCATAAAATGCATCTTTACCGTATCTTTTTTCTTTCAAGTCCTGGTTATTGAGTATTCCGTGATTCCTGAGAATCCTCACTCTCCTGGCGAACTCATCATTATTAGTTGTTACCATGCCGCCCTCTCCAGTAGTCATGGTCTTCACAGGATGGAAGCTGAAGATAGTCATGTCTGCTATGCTGCCAAGTTTTTTTCCATTATATTCCCCGCCAACTGCATGGCATGCATCCTCTATAAGCAGGAGCTTGTGCTTCTCAGAAATTTTTTTTATCCTGTCAATGTCGCAGGGCCTGCCTGCAAAATCAACATAGATTATTGCCTTGGTCTTCCTGGTGATTTTCTCCTCAATTTTGTCAGGGTCAATGTTCAGAGTCTCAGGATGGATGTCGCAGAAGACTGGCTTGAGATTATTATACAATATGCAGTTGGAGTCTGCCATGAAAGTCATGGGTGTGACTATGACCTCGCTGTCCTTTGGCAGCTGAAGTGCTGCAACAGAAAGCTCCAGCGCAGCTGTCCCATTAGCGACTGCTATTGCATGCTTGCAGCTAATGTATTCTGAGAACTTGCTCTCGAACTCAGCAACCTTTGGGCCTGTGGTCAGAAAATCGCTCTTTAATGCTTCCACAACAGCTTTTATATCATCTTCCTCAATGGTTTGCTTACCATACTGCATCATCTTTGATGGCATCATGTTAAATCCGCTCCTCCTAGATTAGGCCGAGCTTCTTGAATAACTGGCTAACCGCGTCCTTGCTAATCAAGACGTCATTTGATGAATAATTCTTTATCTTCTCCTCGTCCACCAGTTTGCCCTTTTTGCAGTACTCTGCTTCTTTTACATGCACATACTTCTCAATGGAAGAGGTGATGACATACAGGTTCTTGAAATCATAGGTCCTTGGGATCTCTGCTTCATTAACCATGATTTCATGTATCTTCTCCCCAGGTCTTATGCCAATTACTTCAATCTGGTTCTTTGCCTTATGCTTTTCCTTTAATATTTCGATAAGGTCTGTGATTTTGAAAGAAGGCAGCTTGGGAACAAACACTTCTCCACCCACACTATAGCGTATGGCGTTGAAGATGAGCTCAACTGCTTCGTGGGGAGAAATAATGAATCTGGTCATCCGAGGGTCTGTCAAGGGTATTTTCTCGCCTGCCTTTATCTTTGACTCGAAGAAAGGTATGACAGAGCCTGTGCTCTCCAGTACATTGCCGTACCTGACGCATGTGAAGATTATTGGGTTGGAGCCCTTGCTGTAGTTGCTCTCAGTGAAGATTCTCTCTCCTACAAACTTGCATGCTCCATAGGTGTTGACTGGGGCGCAGGCCTTGTCGCTAGACACGAAAACAGCAATCTTCACATTATTCTCAAGGCAGGCATTGACAACATTCATGGTTCCGATAATATTTGTCTTTATCACTTCTTCTGTGTTGTACTCCAGGATGTCAATCCTCTTGAGGGCAGCTGTGTGGATTACAATATCTACTCCTCGCATGGCTTTCTTTACTCTTTCATAATCTCTAACATCTCCTATGAGATTTCTTAACCTTGCATCATACTTGAATCTCTCCTGAAGCTTGTGATGCTTTACCTCGTCCCTGCTGAAAATTCTTATGCTGTGAGGCTCAAACTTCAGTATCTCCTGCGTTAGATGCGTGCCGAGGAAGCCAGTTCCTCCTGTTATCAAAACAACCTTGTTCTTGAATATATTTTTCATGCTGTTCTCCATGTCCTTTTCCATATTCTCCATTTAGTTCACCTTTCAGTATTTCTTGTGTTAATTCTCGTATTTCTTAGCTTTTCATAGTTTTATATATTTTGTGATACCCAAAATCATTTGTCGGCATTATTATTTTTTTGAAACAAGCCTGCTTATCTCCTTTACTGCCCGCTCGCTGGCTTTTCCATCGTCAGAGTAAAGATACTTTTTTATGAAGGCATTTCTTAATTTAGGGTCCATGGTTTTGCCTTTGACCAGGTATGCCTTGATTTCCTCATCAACTTGAGCAGGGTTCTGGCACATGCGAATCAGGCCTTCCTTTGCATAGGGCTGGCTTAAGTAGGTTGTAAATTCTGCCAGCACCATCTTCTTATTCAAAAGTATTCCTTCATAGACAAGCGTGGAAGTATAGGTTATAATCAAGTCAGAGGCGTAAACCAATTGACTCGAATTTTCATCCCTAATAACAACTGCAGGAATGCCAAGCTTTTTTATCCTGGCTTCAATCATTTTTTTATTTGACAAGGAATCATTGGGATGCATCTTTACTATAATCTTTAAGCCCAGCTGGTTTTGGGTTTCCAGGTTTTTCAGGCTCTTGAAGACGCTGTCCAAATACTCCTGATCCCAAGGGAGCGTGGTTGTGATGACTGTAACCAGCTTCTCATTCTTGCCCACTTGGTACTTGGTTCGTATCTCCTGCTGGTCTTTCTCTCCCAGCTCTTTTAGGAAATCATACTTGGGAGCTCCGATGATTTGAAGCTTTTGCTCAGGGAAATAATTCTTTTTCACATACCACTGCTTGGTGTACTCACCCCACAAGAATTTCTTGTCAGGTATGGGCCTCCAGATAGGCTTTCTTGGGTCAAGAATTTCTTTTATAGGAATCTGTGTTTGGTAAGTGTTGCCTTCGTATATCATTTCTCCTTCAAATGCCAGGCTAGGTATTGCTTTTTCCTTTGCCTCGCTTATCAGGGCCCTGCCGTAGTAATTCTTTTCATGGTCAACCAGGATTAGCACGGGTTTTTCCTTCTCAACTATTGATTTGCTTACAGCATATATGTCAGCAATATAGTAGGAGTAGACAAGGAATATTTTCTTTAGGCGCGGCCTTATCAAGTCATAAAATCTTATTCCCTGATAATTAAAGCTCTTCTTGAAATTTTCATTCTGGTCAAGCTCTGTGAATTTTTTTCTTAGGAAACAGCTGATTTCTTTCATATGCTTCATGGTGCTCTTGTCATAGTAGGTGCCTATGAACTGGGCGTCATACTTTTGCCTGGGGAAATATCTTTTTTTCACCTGCAAAAGGCTGTTCAAAGTATCTGGTCGGTCATATTCCACTAGTTTATAGCCTATGCCAAGCTTTTTCATCTCTTTGGCAATCGGGCCCCAGAAATAATCAGTTATGTTCTCTCTGTTGCTTAGCCTGTCGCTGGTGAGAATCAGCACTTTCTCTGGCTTTAGCTTTTTGCAGGAGACTGCCCCAATTATCCTTCTCAAAAGAATCCTTCCTTTAATGTAGGCTTTGGCAATAGAAGCCTGGTTAATCATGGATTTGATGAATTTTGTTTTAGAGTTTATTTTTTCTTCTGCAAGGTTAAGGCTGACTGCTTCAATGCCGTGCTTCTTGCACAGCCTAATAACCAAAGTGTTAAAGAAACTCTTGTCATTCTCCACCACAACCTGAAAGGACTTAGTTTCCTTTCTTGCGCCTTGTATTATGGACTCAACACAGTCAATGAAGAGGAGGATTTGCGATATTGGAACATCGTATTCAAGAAAGTCAACATTATAATGAAGAAAATATTCCATAGGATACCATAGGCTCTTGTTTTCAAAAACAACTTCTTCTGCAAATGATTTTTTCGCTCCATTCTTTCTAAAAGCCCATTGCTGAGTCCAATCAATGCGATAGCTATGCCTCAGCTGCTTGTATTCATACTCCTTATTTTGAACATAATATTCCAATGAGGTTTCATCTGCATAGACTTCCGGGTCGAGCCAGATTATCTTGTCCTCTTTTTTCAGAGGAACAGCCCGCTTGTGGTTCTTCTTATGCAGGAAAAATATTCTTTTCATTTTTTTGTTTCCTTTTGTTTTATGCGCTCTCTTGATATTCTTGATATCTTAATCTACTGGTAAAGCCCTTCATACTCCTTGATTACATTGGACCATTCAAATCTTTTTATTCTGGCTTTTGCATTTGCTCCCATTCTGCTGGCAAATTCTTTTCTCCTCAAAAGCAAGCCTGTCTTATTGGCAAATTCCTCAGTATCATTTTTGTTGCACAGGAATCCGCTCTTGCCATTCTCAATTAGGTCTGGTATGCAGGGTATGTTGCTGGCGACACAGGGAATGCCTGCTGCCATGGCTTCCATCACTACTCCTGGCAAGCCTTCTCCTTCTGCAGGGAGCAGGAAAATGTCTGTGTCAGCATAGATTTCAGGCATATCTTTTCTCCAGCCAAGGAAAAAAATCTTTTTTTCCAAGCCCAGCTTCCTTGCTTCTTCTGCATATGCATTTCTTTTTGGGCCATCACCGGCAAGTATGAACACAGCATCCTCTTTTCTCAGCTTGTCAGCAATCCTTATTATTTTATCAATGCCTTTTCTTGGCACTATGAGGCCGGCATAGGTTACTATGCTGGTGTTGGGTGATATTCCGAGCTCTTTTCTCAGCCTTTCCATTCCAATTTTTCCAGATTTTTTTGATTTTAATTCCGCATAATTATTTATATCAATGCCTGTGGGTATCACCCTGATTTTTTCCTTGGGCACTCCTGCTTTTATTGCATAAGGAACAAGGCTTTTGCCGTATAATGTGATTACTTGCGGCGTTCCAAAGAGCAGCCATCCAAACAGTTTATTATAAATTTTGAACATACTATTCCAGAATGCCCCCATGCTAAAGCTATAGCCAGGCACAGTGTCCATGGTCAGAATGAGTTTTTTTCTTGGAAAGAAAATTTTTTTCAGGAAGATTATTTTTAAGCTGGTCAGATAGTAAGGTACCCACATGTGGATGATATCATTATTCTTTAGGGCCTTGAAGACATTGATGCAGAAAACAGGAGTTACTGGCAGGGGTTGCTCCGAGCCAAGCGGAGGATTAATAATAGAGTAAGTGTAAATCCTGCTCTTCTCTGCCAGTTTGCTGTGGTGCAACGACTCATCTCTTTTCCTAAAAAGCTTTTTCGGCATCAAGAGGCTGGTCTTATAGCCTTTTGCGCTCAGCTTGTAAATTAGCTCAGAAATAGGTCTCTTTATCAGCACTGGCGGATTGACAAAACATATTCGAGATTTCATTTTAAAATTGCTCTTATCAACGAACGAAATTATTTTAGGCGCCCTCATACGCCGGGCGTGGGCTTAACTATTTCTTTTTCTTATCATTGCCATGAATGGCTATTTTTCTCACAACAGATGTTATTTCCTTCTCAGCAGACTCAAGCTTGACATAGAGCCTGAAGACCAGGTAGAAGATAATGATGATGCTGACGTAGATTATCAGGTCAGCTCCTCTGCCAATGCCGAGCCACTTTGAAACAGCACCCAGAGTGTTGGGAATAAAGGATATGACTATTGCAAAAACCCATATCAATGCCCAGAAGATGAACTCGTTCTTGGTCAGCTTGTTATCCTTGAACCTCAGGAAAGCCCTGCTCAGGGCAAACAATGCAAAGACTACAATTAAAACCTGGATTACTTCCATCTTATCCCCTCCTACACCTCTTACTCTAATAGCCTTTATATTTTTTATGAATTCAGCTTTCTATAGCATCAGGCTTCTCGAAAACTATTTAAACCATTCCCTTTATCTCTTAAAAATCATACTAAATTATAAATTATAGTATATTTATAGTATATATATCATACGAAAGTATGCGAGGGGGTGTGGTTTTGGCTAAGCATAATGATGAGGAGAGCAAGACTGGTTCTGGCAGTGAAACAAGCCCTGAGGAAGTAAAGCTTGATTTTTCAAAGATAATGCGCAGCATAAAGAATTTCTTTTCTGGCAAAAGCCCGGGAGACAAGAAGGCAAAAATCAATGCAGCAGTATTAACCACCATCCTTGTCCTTATTCCCATCATCCTCACAATATATATTAGGCTCCAGCCAGAGTACCTTTCTGTAACAGATTCCTGGGCGCAGAACTCTGTGAACAATTATTTCAAGAACCAGATTGCCCAGTCTGTCAATTCCCAGTACCCTAATCTTCCAACGCAGAACAAACAGGCGTTGATTGACCAGCAGTTCGCTGATTTCAGCAAGAGCAACCAGGCTTCCCTGGATCAGCAGATAAAAGCAACTTCCCAGTATTTCAGGGCAGGCTTCCAGTATCAGGAGAATAATCACACCTATACTTTCCTGGGGGACCTGGACTCATACTTTTTCCTGAGATATGCAAGGAACCTTCTTCAGAAAGGAACTATTTGCGATGAGGTTCGTAATGGTACTTGCTGGGACAATCACATGTTCGCTCCCTTAGGTAATGCTATAGAAGTTTCCCTGCATCCCTATGGAATATTTTATCTTTACAAAGTCTTGCATGCCATTAACCCAACCATCAACCTGATGCAGGCTTCATTCCTGCTCCCAACTGTCCTTGCAATAATTGCGTCAATTGCCATCTTTTTTGTGGGCAAGAGGATAATGAATGAAACAGCAGGCTTCTTCGCAGCTATTTTCCTGGCAGCAAGCCCAGTAGTCCTTTCAAGAACCTTGGGCTCTGACACAGACATATGGAATGTTATCCTTCCTCTCATCATACTCTGGCTTTTCCTGGAAGCATTTGAGGCAAAGTCAATGATAAAAAAATATGGCCTAATGGCTGTTGCAGGATTGTTCATGGGAATTTTCAGCTTTGCCTGGCCAGAAGGCTGGTGGTACATCTTTGATTTCGCCTTAGTGACCATTGTGGCGTACATTGGATTTTCCTTGGTGAGGAATTTCCTGAAGCACAAGAAGCTCTCCAAGATTTTCAATGCAGAGGTAAAATCAACACTTGTCATCCTGCTAGTCCTGGTATTAGCTTCTGCACTCTTTGTTTCTCTCTTCACCTCATTCAACACTTTTAAGGTTTCTGTTACAGACCCTGTGGTTAGGAACGCTCGTTTCAAGGAAGCAACCCATGCTGATTACTGGCCCAATATACAGACTACAGTTGCAGAGATGAATGAGGCCAGCATCAACTCAATTGTTTCACAAACAGCATTTGGCAAAAATATTTTCTTTGCCCTTGCACTCATGGGAATTGTCTTCTGCCTGATAAGCAAGAAGCCTGTTGTGCGGGAGTATCTGCTGGTAGCAGTTTCAGCCCTGATATTCATCTTCCTGACATCAACCTCAGGCTTAGCCCTCCCGGTTTATACCTACCTGCTAATCCTCATGATTCCTGTTGTTGTAGGAATCGTTATGCTGCTCAGACGAGAAGAACGAGAAGAAGGTGACATTGATATCAAGCCAGCCATCCTGCTCATCATATGGTTTGTGGGAATGATTTTTGCCAGCACCAAGGGAGTGAGGTTCATTGCGCTCCTAGTGCCTGCATTTGCAGTAGCCCTTGGCGTGGCAATAGGATATGTTTACCAGCATCTTACAGCCATGATTCACAAGGAGTTCAAGATTTCAGAAAAACTAGTCAAGGCAACCTTGTTCATACTGCTCTGCCTGCTCCTTATAATGCCTGTTAGAGTTGGGGTTTCAACAGGGCAAAGCTTTATTCCAACCATGACGCGGGGATGGTGGGACAGCCTGCTCAAGATAAATAATGAATCTGCGCCCAATGCAATTATTAATTCCTGGTGGGACTTCGGCCACTGGTTCAAATATGTTGCAAACAGGGCTGTTACTGTGGACGGGGCAGGGCAGGACTACGAGCTTGCCCACTGGATGGGTTCCATACTCTCGACGAGCGATGAGAAACAGGCAATTAGTATTATACGCATGTTGGACTGCGGAAGCAAGGACGCCTATCACACAATCCTGGATGAGAAGAAAGATGTTCTGCTCTCAGTGAATCTTACCAAGACAATTATTATGCAGAGTAAGGACCAAGCAAAGCAAACCTTACAGGCAGCAGGCTTGAGCCAGGAAGCTATTGATAAGACGATTAATTATGCTTTCTGCAATCCTCCAGAGCATTTCCTGATAACAAGCGCAGACATGGTGGGCAAGTCAGGAGTGTGGGCGCACTTTGGCTACTGGGACTTTAACAAGGCTTTTATGATAAGAGAAATAAGGCCTCTAAGCCTTGAGGAAGGAACAAAGCTTTTGCGCGAAAAATTCAACTATACAGAAGACCAAGCTACTGGTATTTACTATGATTTGCAATCCTTGCAAACTGACAGGGAGATGAATGACTGGATTTCTCCTTGGCCTAATTATCTGACTAGCTCATGGTATACTTGCAGCCTTGCCAATGCAACCAGGAATGCCACAAGCGCAGAGATAAGTAACAGCAGTAATAATACCAGCAATAACACTAATGGTACAAATGCAATAAATATTACCAAGCAAGTCCTGATCTGCCCATTGAATATTGACATGGGCCAGGGAGCGCAAGGAAGAACAATCATTGAGTACATCCTCTTTGACTTGTCTGACAAAAACAATTCAGGATTAGTAGTTGGGGTGTATGATGCTACGTCAGGCTTTAAGCTCGGAGAAGGCAAGATAAGACCCTCATCCTTTGTAATGCTTGACAACCAGACCATGAGCAGGATTAAGATGGATAACTCAACTTTCCCCTATGACGTGCTCATTGACACTGTCAACAGCAAGGCATTGATAACAGACCCGCTGCTATCAGAATCCCTATTCACCAAGCTATTCTACCTTGACGGCAGGTATACAACCAGATTTGAGAAGTTCAGCGACGTGACTGATATCACAGGCCAAAGGATAATTGTGTGGAAAGTCAAATGGGAATAAGGGGGAAGTAAGGGGATTTGGGGATAAAAATGAATAGTCCTGAGCGCCCTAGAAAACAAGAAAAAAAATTCATTCTCTTTTTCTTATTATCTGCTCTTTTTTTTTTAGTGCTCGTCATCCTGGCGAATGTCATAATTAATCCCAGGAGCGAGTTCAGCACTCACATCTTCAGGCCGCTCATAAAAGAGGCTAGGGCAGAAAAAATAGACTTGCTTGCAGCTTTCAAGGAGAAGCCTGAGATAATAATCCTGGGCTCGAGCAATGCCATGATGCTAAACAATTCTCTCATAAAAGAGCTTACCAATGAAACCTCATTCAATGCTGCAGTGGATGCTGCAAGGATAGAGGACTATTATGCAATGCTCAGGTACATAATGGAGGATATGCACATAAAGCCAAAGAAGCTGATAATTGCCCTGAACATAGAAGCATTCAACAATAACCTTGAAGTAGACCCGCGCCTTATTGCAGAGAAGAGATTGTATTCTAAAATAGCTCAGCCAATTATCTCTCCTAAAATCAATATCATCATCAGCTCCCTTAATCCGTATTACATCCAGGATGACCTCACAGTATTAAGATACTCCTTGACAGGATATCCTGCGAACTTCTCGCATGTAACACCAGACGGCTCTGTGATTTATGACAAATGGAACCAGGAAAAGCTCCTCGGAACTTTTAACCTGGATGCTGAAATCAACAATTCCCTCAATTCCTTTGTGGCAAGGTTCAGGTACATGACTAATCTTTCTCCTGAAAGAAAGCAATACCTGGAAGACATACTTTCAATAGCAAAAGCGAACAACATAGCAGTCTTGATGTTCATACCCATGATTAGCCCTAAGGGATTAGAATTTGTGAAGGCAGAGACTAAGTATGAAGAGATGCACCAGGACCTTCTGAAGTATATTGATTCTCTGAAACAAAAATATGATTTTGTTTTTGTAGACACTTCAGAAGCAGGATTTTATAATGCTGATCCCAATGGTTTTTACGACGTGGCGCACGTCGACCAGGGCAATGCAGATTTAATTGTGCGGGTGCTTTTATCATGACATTGTTATTTAATTCATTGCAATTCATATTTGTCTTCTTTCCCATAGTCTCCATCATATTCTGGCTTCTGCGCAGCAAAAAACAAAGATACTGGTGGCTGGCATTGGCAGGCTATGTGTTCTACGGCTTGTGGGATTACAGGTTTGCTCCGCTGCTATTCGCCACAACAGTATTTAATTTCCTTGCAGCCAAATTAATTTTCAGGAATAAGGAGATTGAGAGCAAAGAAAATGCAGAGAAAAATGCTGAGAGCAAAGCCAGGAAAAATAAAAAAATAATCCTGGTCGTAGCTATAATAGTGAACCTAGGTTTGCTGGGCTTCTTCAAATACTTCAACTTCGCGTCCAGCATGCTTAACCAGCTGGCAACTATTTTCAACCTGAGCCTGAATTCACCCATCCTGAGCCTAATCCTGCCATTGGGCATATCATTTTATACTTTCCAATCCATAAGCTATATACTGGATGTTTCTTCTGGAAAAATAAAGCCAGCAGCTTCGCTTTTGGAATTCATCTGTTACATGTCCTTGTTCCCGCAGCTGGTTTCTGGCCCAATAGTTCGTTACTCAGAAATAAGCCAGTCTCTCGATAATATTGACAAAGTCGATAATTCAAGATTTGTAAAGGGAGTGAACCTTTTTGTTTTTGGCCTTGCAAAAAAAATAATGCTGGCAGACACTATAGCAATGTTTATCAACCCCATGCTCTCAGGCTACAGCTCTCTCACAACATTTACAGCCTGGGCTGCAGTGCTGGGCTACTCTTTCCAATTATATTTTGATTTCTCAGGATACACAGACATGGCATTGGGCTTGGCTTGCTTTTTCGGATTTGATTTGCCCATCAACTTTAACTCTCCGTTCAAGGCATTGAACCTTTCTGATTTCTGGAGACGCTGGCACATGAGCCTTACAAGGTGGGTGAATGATTATCTGTTTCTTCCATTAACAACTTCAGGCAAGAAAGGAATTTCCAAAGCAAAGATTCTTGGGGCTACAATCATCACAATGTTTTTGTTGGGGCTTTGGCACGGAGCAGGCTTAACCTTCCTGGCCTTTGGGCTTTACCATGGAATCCTGATAGTAATGTATCATCTGACCAAGAAATGGTATGACTTACTGCCTAAGCTCATAAGAAGAATAATTACTTTTGTCCTGATTGTTATTGGCTTCCTGATATTCAGGAGTGATTCTTTCAGCATGCTGCTCGCAATCCTGGGAAAAATGTTCGCGTTCACAGGTGGACTTCCATTCTTTGAGATAAGAATTGTAATTCTCCTGCTCCTAATAGCAGCCTCAGCTTTCATTTCATTCTTCCTCAAGAATACAAACCAGCTTAATTATTTGCCAAAAAAACAGTACATCATCTATGCCATCATCCTTGCATTGCTCTTGGTCATAAGCATAGTAGCACTTGGCAGGGCAGAAGTAGCATTTCTTTACTATCAATTCTAGAGAGAATCTTTTATTCGGGTCCAAAATCATTGTTTTGGCCAAGGGTGAGCGAAGCGGTTGTATAATTTATTGCAGCAGGAACCGATTTTCTTCTAATCTTTATATGTGTAAAATCGGCTGAGCTCACGGCCAAGATGATTTTGACGTAGCCTGACAAACTCTGATTTTTCGAAAAATATATAATCTATGCTTTTTAACTAAATAAGAAGGGATTTAAGGGGGGATATTAATGAATGCAAAGAGCAAAGGCTCTGAAGACAGATGCTTTGCAGATATTACTGTAGGAGAATCATTTTCAAAAGAGATGACTCTTACAGGTGATATTATTGATGCATTTGCCAAGTTCAGCCAGGACTACAACCCGTTGCACACAGACCCTGCTTATGCTAAGCAGAATGGTTTCAAGGACCGCGTTGCGCACGGCGTAATCAGTGCCTGCTTTTTCTCAGAAATGGTCGGCATGCACATCCCAGGCAAAAAGAGCCTTCTCTTGAACATTAACTTTAATTTCAAAGAGCCAATCTACCCTGGAGACCATTTGCTTTTTGAGACCAAGGTCGTGGACAAGAATTTCGGCGACATCATTAGTCTTGAAGCTTATGTGAAACGCGAGGATAAGATTTGCGTTAATGGAGTCATGAAGGTGAAGATGCTAAAATGAAAAAAACAGCTTTGGTGACTGGTGCAACAGGAGAATTAGGCTCGCGCATAATAAAAAAACTTGTTGCTTTGGATTACAGCGTGATTGCGCTCCACCACAACGAAGAAAAATTCAACAGCATTTATTCAAAAGAAAAAAATGAAAAAAATATTACTGGCATTGAATGCGACCTGAACAATCTTCAGTCAGTGATGCAGGCAATACAGAAGATTAAGAGCAATACTGAAAGCATAGACTTGATTGTGACTACTGCTAGCCCCAAAATATTATTCAGCAAATTAGTCAATATTCCTCCTGAAAAAATAGTGGAAGATGTTTCTGTCATATATGTTTCCCATGCAGCCATAATCCTGGGCCTGCTGGCTTTGATGAAAAAAGGAAGCAGGATAATTAATGTGATTACCAGCGCAGTTGATGAGCTGCCCATGGGAATGGGTAGCTATGTTTCTGCCAAATATGCTCTTGACGGGTTTTCAAAAATACTTGCCAAGGAACTTAAAAGCAGCGGCATTGAGGTGATATGCATATATCCTTCAATGATGGAAACTCCGCTGGTTTCAGGAATACCTGACATTGTGAAGAGGCAGGTGCAGGAACAACAAGGGCTTTCAAAGCCTGAAGATGTTGCAGAGAGCATTGTAAGCATAGCAACTGGTAAAGAATTAAAGCAAGACAAGTTAAAGCATGATAATGAACTGAAGGAAATGCTTGCAGGAAAAACAGGCAAAACAAAAGACAAAATACAAGATGTGGCAATAGACCTGGAATTAAATGAACGATTCAAGCTTGGGAAAGAGGATGCTTTTATCAAGAACAATTTCTCAGGCTCAGAAATAGCCTACTGCTTTTCAAAGAGCAGGCCAGAAGTGCACCTTGCAGGATTGTTCTGCATAAAAGAAGCTTACTTCAAGCTCACCAATAACAAACTACTTTTCAAGGATATTGAAGTTCTGCACGACAAGAGTGGCAAGCCATCGCTGTGGCTCAATGAGGATAAGAGAGCAGAAAAAAATAAGCGGAATGAAAGAAAAGAAAGAGCAGAAAAAAAGAAAAAGAAGATTAAAGAGATAAGCGAAAGAAAAGAATATAAGATAAGCATATCCCACTCAGACAAATATTCTGTAGGGATAATTTTGTTGAGAAAGTAGGAAATAATTTTTTTTAAATATTCATGGGATTTTTTAGGAGGCAGATTATGAGAGCTGGAGAATCCGCTGGAGAATCCATAATTAACAAGCTTGAGAAAAGCCTTGCTGATAAAAAAGATGATGAATTCAGAAAGCTGCTTTGCGAGAGCGAGCTGAGCCTTTCAGAAAAAACCAGGCTAGCCCATTTAGTAGAAAAAAGCGAGCTCTCAACAAAATTGGACAAGCGCAAGATTGCAATACTCAACAGCTTCACAGCAACCAATATCAAAACAGAGCTTTTCATTGAGGGCATCAAATTAGGATTTTATCTCACAATAGATTTCGGAGGATATGACCAGTACCTCTTTGAGCTGCTGAACAAGGACAGCTTTGTCTACCAATCCCAGTATGACTTCATTCTTGTGCTGACAGACTCTGCAACAACCCTAAACATGGAATTTGAATTCCTGGACAAGAAAAAAGAAGAGGTGATAGCTTTAATTGATGAAAAGCTAAGTCATCTTGAGCAGGCATTGTCCTTTGCCAAAGCCAACACCAAGGCAATGATTATAGTGTCAAATCTAGTTGTACCGCCCTACTCTGTGTTTGGCTTGCACGAGACCAAAACCGAATTGGGATATCAAGAGGCAATCCAGCAATACAATGAAAAGCTCAGGGCGCAGTTGAAGAAAGACAATAATTTCTATCTCCTGGACATGGATTCGCTGATGGCAAGAATAGGAAAGGATAACATGACTGACAATAAATATTATTACATTGGAAAAATCCTCCTGAATGAAAAAGCAGCCCGTGTGCTCTCACGTGAAGCAGCAAGCATCTTTGCCTCTTCTCTTGGCAAGACAAAAAAATGCTTGGTCATGGACTTGGATAATACTATCTGGGGCGGAGTTGTTGGCGAAGTAGGAACTCATGGAATCACTCTTTCTGATGAAGGCGTCGGGTTGGCCTACAAGAATGTGCAAAGAATAATACTCAACCTGTTTAAGCGAGGAATAATACTTGCAGTAGTCTCAAAGAATAATCCTGATGATGCATTCGGGCCTTTCAAGGAAAACAAGAACATGGTGCTGCAGGAAAAGCACATAGCAGTGTTCAAGGTGAACTGGAAAGACAAGGCAAGCAATATTGTTGAAGTAGCTAATGAACTCAACATAGGAATAGATTCTTTGGTTTTCCTTGATGATAATCCTGCTGAGCGCGGCTTGGTAAAGCATATGCTGCCTCAGGTGGAAGTTATAGATTTCCCTGAAGACATCTCAGAGCTGCCTGATGTTCTCAGGAAGATGAAGTTCTTTGACAAGATATTCATGACAGAGGAGGATAAGAGCAAGGGAGAGATGTACGCCCAGGACGGCCAGAGAAAGCAGTTCAAGCTCAATTTCAATGACGAGAAAGACTACCTGAGGCAGCTGGAGATAGGAATGGAGATAGAGAAACTGGACAAGCCCAACATCCAGAGGATTACTGAGCTCATAAACAAGACCAACCAATTCAACCTCAGGACCAAGAGGGTGACCATCAGCGAGATGGAAGCCTGCATGAAGAATCCTGACTACAAAATATATTGCTGCCGCACATCAGATAAGTTTGGCGACCAGGGAATTGTAGGAGTGATTGTGCTGAAGCACGAGAAAAACAATTGGTTTATAGAGAATTATCTATTGAGCTGCAGGATACTTGCAAGAGGTATAGAGCACGAGTTCCTGTACCGCTGCATCCATGACCTTAAGTCAGAAGTTGTCGGGGAGTACATACCAACGCCTAAGAACCCGATGGTAAAAGACTTTTATGTTGACGTAGGCTTTGAAAAGCTTGAGAGGCAAAACAATACTTTTATATATAGACCAGAGTCAACCAAACTCAAGAGATCTGACTGGATAACTGTAAAAATAAAGTGAGTTAGTATGAATGAGAAAGAGATTGCAGAGAAGCTAAAGGAACTGATAAAGAGCATCATGGGGCTTGACATGGATTCAATTCCTCCCAGCAAAAAAATTTCAGAGATTAGTGAATGGGACTCATTCAACAACCTGATGCTGATAGCAGAGGTTGAAAAATCATTCAAGGTCAAATACTCTGCGCAGGAGCTTTCAGGAATACTTACCATAAAGCAAATCATTGATTCAATAAAGTCGAAAACCAAATCATAAAATTTAAGACAAAATAATAAAGCAAAAATAGTAGGCAAAGACAATAGCAAAATAAAAGGAAAAGCAAGAGACTGATAAAAAATGGCTGTCAAATATTCAGTAATCATACCAGTGTATAATGAGGAGAAGGCAATTACCAAGACTGTCAATGCTGTAAAGGAAGTCATGAAGAACTATTCTTACGAGCTCATCACAGTCAATGACTGCTCAAAAGACAGGACTGGCCAGATTCTGAAACAGATAAAAGGCATAAGAGTAATCAATCATCCTGTTAACAAAGGCTATGGCGCATCAATCAAGAGCGGCATCCGCGCAAGCGAAGGAGAATGGATAATAATCACAGATGCTGACGGCACCTATCCCATAGGAGACATTCCCAAGCTCATTGCTTATACTAATGAATATGACATGGTAGTGGGTGCCAGGACAGGAAAAAAAGTCCAGGTTCCGTTGATGAGAAGGCCTGCTAAGTGGGCGCTCAAGCTTGTCGCGAGGATTGTCACAGGCGTTCGCATCCTAGACATTAATTCTGGCTTAAGGATTTTCAGGAAGGAAATGGCTCTGAGATTCTGGAACATATTTCCGCAAGGCTTCAGCTTCACCACGACCATAACCATTGCAGCCTTGTCCAATAATTATTCTGTCAAGTACATTCCTATTAATTATTTCAAGAGGGAAGGAAGCTCTACCATAAAGCCTCTCAAGGACTTCATAGGATTTAACCTGCTCACTTTCAAGGTGGCCTTGTATTTTGCGCCACTGAAGTTTTTCATACCAACTAGCATTTTGATTTTTTTGATTGGAGCTGCAAAGGCAATAATGGACTTTGTGTCAGGCGGCAGGATTGGAACCTTCGCAGCCATTGCTGTGCTTTTCAGCGTGCAGATATTCTTCTTTGGGCTCTTGGCAGACCTGGTTAACAAGAGGACTCCCTGAACTGCAGCTCCATTACCGTATTGCAATACTGATTTTTTAACTAATTTGAGGTTTTTCCTGTGCAAAAGAACTTTGAAGAATGGAACGAGGAGATGTACAAGAAGCACGGAAATGAGAACAGGTACGAGCATCCTAATTTCTTCATCAGGTATAATTCACTGAAAAGAGTTAAGAACATAATTTCTCTCCTTGATGCAAAAAAAACTGATGATGTTTTGGAGCTTGGCTGCGGAGCAGGAATTGTTATTAAGCAAATAAAGGAGTACAAATCATTGACTGGCGTAGATATTTCCCAGACTGCTCTCAAGGAAGCCAGCAGGAATCTCAAGGGCAAGGAGAATGTAAGCCTGCTCAAAGGTGATGTCCAGGAGTTTAGGACAGGCAAGAAGTTTGACAAGATAATCTGCGCAGAAGTAATAGAGCACGTGCCAAAGCCCGGCAAGGTAATAGATACCATTATTCGGCTTTCAAAAGAAGACACAGACATTGTGATAACAGCGCCCAATGAAGACCTCATCAATTTTATATTCCGAGTTTTCAAGTTTTTCAGGATTCACAAGATTTTTGGCCAGGTCACAATAAAGATGGACTGGCACCTGCAGGAATTTAATCTCAAGAAGTTCAGAAAGCTATTGGATAAAAAGCTTGACATCATCAAGATAAGGAGGAATCCTTTCTGGTTCTTCCCATTAAGTTATGTCGTGAGATGTAAGCGTAAAAAAGTTTAACAGCATTAAGTCCAACACTGCCTTAAGGTGGAAATTTTTTCGCAGAGAATGGTTTTATGCGTCGCTGGGGGTCGCACCCTACGGGTCAGCAGCATTTTCTGATTAAGGAGCAAAAATTTCCAAGGCGGTGGATGAGATGCGAGTTTTTTAAAAACAAATAAAATATAAGGTGTTCCATGAAAATCTGCTTGATAACTCCTCCTTTTGATATTATCAAGGAAGGCTACGGCTCAAAAGTCAGGAACAGAAGATATGGTTACTGGCCGCCTCTAGGCGTTGGCTACCTCGGAGCAGCTCTCAAGGCACACGGCTATGAAGCAGAAATAATTGATTCTCCTCCTTTGCATTATTCTAACAAGGAAATCATGGCGAGGATTCAGGAATCAAAGCCTGACATTATTGGCGTGTCAACATTGACAGCGACCAAGGAGCAAGCCTATTCATTGATAAAATATTTGAGAAAAAACTTGCCAATTTCAATTCCAATAATTCTCGGCGGGCCGCACGCAACCACTTTTCCTGATGAATGCCTTGCAGATGTGCCTGGCTTGGACGCCATAGCAATTGGCGAGGGTGAGGAAACAATCGTGAATATCATGGATAATCTTTCAAAGAACAAATGGTTTGAAGGAATTAAAGGAGTGTATTACAGGGAGATGAAGAAAGAAGAAATGAAGAAGGAAAGTAAGAAATATGGAAGTGGCAAGAGAAAAATAATTAGGAATGAGCTCAGGCCTGCCCAGCAGAACCTTGACAACATATTGCCGCCTGCATGGGAGCTTTATGACCTGAAACTATATCAGCCCCTGCCTTTGCAATATAAGGAAACGCCCATACTTCCTTATGTTACCTCAAGAGGCTGCCCTTGGAGAAAATGCACTTTCTGCTTTGAAGCAGGCCGCAGCGGCCAGCCTTATCGTCGCCATTCGCCACAGAGAGTGATTGATGACCTGAAGCAGATGATAAAAAATTTTGGAGTAAAAGAAGTTGCTTTCTGGGATGATAATTTCATGATTAATGAGCGCTGGGTGGGCGAGTTCTGCAGCCTGCTGAGGAAGAACAGGATAAAATTGCACTGGCAAGCCTATGGCAGGGTTAATACTGTGACTGAAAAAATTATTGAAGAAGCCTCAAGGAGCGGCTGCTGGAATATATTCTATGGCTTTGAATCAGGAAACCAGGACTTGCTCGACAACATAAGAAAAGGAATAACATTGGAGCAGAGCATGAGAGCAGCTCGATGGGCTCATGGCCATGGCTTGGAGACAAGAGGCTCATTCATGCTGGCTTTGCCAGGTGAGACTCCTCAGAAAGCTTTGAACACCATAAGGTTTGCTATCAAGATGGACCTGACCTTTGCCCAGTTCCTGCCAACTTATCCAGAGCCAGGCACTCCTCTTTATTTTGACGCCTTGAAAAAAGGCAAGATTGTGAAGCAGCAGAAATACAAAGGCAGGACTTCTGCTGTGTATGTTCCTGAGGGCTACAAAGATGGCAAGGAAGTAGTTGCCATGGTGAGGAAGGCTTACAGGAAATTCTATTTCAGGCCCAGCTATTTTTTTAAGCACCTGAAAAGACTTAGATCAATTAACATGCTGAGGCAATACTGGGAAGCTTTCAGGTTCATAGTTGGTATTGGATTTGGATAATTTCTTGTGTGATGTCAGCCAGTAAAAATAAAAAACTTAGAAAACTTATCATTAATTGCATTAATAAACAATCTTGAAGATGGACACTACAAGGTATCTTTGACTGTTCATGACTTCTGTGTAATTGTAAACTGACTGGAAGTGCGGATTGTTGAAGAACTTGGTAACGTTTCTCTCGTCAGTCGGCATTGGCTCCTTGCCTTCGATAACAGCCCACTGGTTGACTTGGAACCATTGGCTCTTGTCAGCAGCATAAGGGTCAACTATTAAGTAAGTGGCTTTTCTGTTAGCCAACAATTCCAATGCCCGCGTTATATTACTAGTAGTATAAATTTCCTGGGCGTCTCTTCGCCTGTCATTATCGTCCACCAGAGAGAGCATGTGGCCGTACATTGAAGCATATATGTGCCTGCCTGTGAGCCCAAAGATGCCAAAGGCATAGAATGGGTGTGCTGTGATTACGTCTTTGTCATTGGTGTTCTGGCTGACCCAGGCAGCAGGCTCTGTGAACATCTTGGGAAGAGGCTGGTAGGACGCAGTAACATAATTCTTCCAGTTATCAGGCCCGACATTAAGGTATTGGTAGGCAGCAACATTTCCTATTACCAGGGCAACGACTAATATAATAATAAGGGCTGTTTTTTCAACTGTGTCAAAGCCTGTGCTCTTGTTGTCAGCTTTCTTATTCTTGAATTGCTTGCCTATGAAGTCCACGAGCTTGTTGAGCAAGGCTAAGAATCCTAGGACTATGATTATCCAGTAAACATAGTTAATAAAATATGGGAAGTAGAAAGGCTGGACTCCTTCCCATCCCAGCAAAGGCCTGGTTAGGTAGTCGTGGAATCTTCCTAGGTAAAATATTATTAGGAATGAAATGAGTATGGCTGATTTCTTGTTGAAGTTGGTGAAAATAAAGATCAAGCCTGCGATGAAAAATGGGATGAAGTACCAGTAATGCAATATAAAGCCGAAGAATATCTCATAGATTCTGGTGAAGAATGGAGAGCCTTCGTGCTGCTCTACAGAAGAGCTTATTGACTGGGTTTGCACTGCATGAAGATTAAAGCTGGTGACAATTGGGAGCCAGTAAGGAATGGATATGATAATTGCCAGAGCAACCACGATGGCTGCAACTTTCAAGTCATTCAGGAAATCCTTCTTATTAAATTCTGCCTTGCTATGCTCGTTTCCATTATCTTTATTATCTTTTTCTTTCTTGTATTTTTTGAACACCAGGTTTAGTATGACGTAAAGAATAGGCACTGCTGGAAGGACAATGAGCATGCTGTAGTTCATGAAAGCCAGAGCCATTACAACGCCGGCGATTACTGCGTGCAATATCTTCTTGCTCTCAAAAGCCTTGTAAAGCAATGCAATGCTCAGGAAAAGGGAAACTATAAGAAAGTTTTTTGGATTAGGATTTATCAGGCTTTCGTCCACCATCACAAAGAAAAACATGGCTAGCAAAAGTCCGAACTTTTTGCCGTAAAGCCACTTGCCTGCAAAATAAATTCCTATGAGGCTCAATATCCAGAACACCAGAGGAGTCCATAGTAGCAGGGTCGTGAGAGGTATTGCAAGGGATAGTACTGCCATTAACAAGTGCCACAGCCAGGAATAAGCCCTGGCAATTCCGCTGTCATAGTACTGGTCGATCCAAGGCGTCCAGTTAGTCCTGATGCTCCTGACAGCGCCGACATGGGCGTAAAGGTCGCCTCCGACAATTGGGCCCATGGGAACAATCCTTTTGGATGTTGGAATAATATAGACAACAGTCATGCTTATAATTAGGATTGCAAGAACAATGAATTCTAAGCTTTTATAATTGAACTTGATTTTCTCTTTTATGCTCACCACCCTCTCCTCAACATTGATTTCACTAATTTTATAAACTTTCCTATTTTTATTTCATCCAAGGCAGCAGCAATGAATGATAGGATGAATAAAATGAAAGACAGAAAAAAAGAAGGAAAAATATCAGCGGTAATTCTTGCCACGATTTTGTGCACAGTATTTACTGCATTGGGCCAGTTCTTCCTTAAGCTAGGCACCAGGAATTTATCATTCTCGTTCCACTGGCTCATAACCAACTGGGCTTTGATATTGGGCTGCATCTTCTACTTAGCTGGTGCGATAATAATGATTGTTGCATTGAAGCACGGCGAGCTGTCCTTTGTTTACCCTCTCATAAGTTTGGGCTTTGTATGGGTTGCTCTCTTATCATTTTTCGTTCTTGGAGAAAGCTTGTCTTTGCTCCAGCTCCTGGGAATGATGACCATAATAGGCGGCGTGTCCCTCGTCGGATGGAGCGCCAGGGGTGCTGGGAATGGTTAATCTTTTCGCAATCATCATAGTAATTTTAGGAACATTTGCAGGAGCAGCAGCTTCCCTGTTCTTGAAACGCGGAGCAAAGAAATTTAACCTGAATATTCTTGAACTGCTCCAGAACAAACCCTTGCTTATCGGTTTGGGATTATTTATTATCAGCGCTCTGCCATATGTTTATGCTCTCAGCCTGGAAAAATTATCAATAGTCTACCCTTTGACTTCGCTCACCTATATCTGGGTTGCTTTTTTCTCAGCAAAAATCCTAGGAGAGAAGATTAATAAGAGAAAATGGGCAGGCATAATCCTGATAATGCTCGGAATATTTCTCATAACTTATTTTGCAGTTTAAGATATGGAATACATAAGCTAAGAAACATACTGATCTCTTTATTCTTTATTTACTGATACTTGCTTATTGGAATATTAGCTTTTAGCTCAGCATCAATAATCTTGGTGTACACATCCTCTGGCTGAGCCCCGATAATCCTGATGCCATTAATATAGACTGTAGGAGTTCCTGTGACTCCTGCATTCTCTCCTGCCTTCATATCGTCAGTAATATCTGCCTTGTACCTTTGGATGTCATAGCACTCATTAAATCTTGCGCTATCCAGTCCAAGGATGACAGCATAGTTCTTGAGGCTTTGCGAGTCAAGGTTGTCCTGGTGCGCGAACAAGTAATCATGGTATTCCCAGAACTTGTCCTGTTCCTTGGCGCACAATGCAGCATTTGACGCATTGTAAGCATATGAGTGCGTGCCTATCAATGGATAATTCCTGAAAGCATACAATACTTTGCCGTCGTACTTGGCCACCACATCATTAATGGTTTGCTCTCCTTTCTTGCAGAAAGGGCATTCATAATCAGAGAAAGCTATTATCAGGACAGTAACATTAGCCTGGCCTTTGTAAGGAGCATTGCCAAGAGGCACCTTGAACCTTGCAGATGTGTCAACACTATTAGTGCTTATCAATCCAAAGCCGTGGGTGAGAAAAACAACTCCAATCAGTATGAGAAATGCGAAAACACTCAGAGCCACAATATTTTCTGTGCGTTCAGACTGCTTTGAATTCTTATCTTCTGAATTCTTATTATCTACTTTCTCTACTTTCTTTTCAGCAGAAACTTCAACTTCTTTTTCCTTGTTTTCACCAGATGCTTTCATGTTATGGAGAAAAGAATAATTAAGGGTTTAAAAATTTTTTCAGAATATCACTTAATAGTCCTTCTTAGTTATTCCACTGTAGACCAGTCCGACTATTAGGACGACCACAAATGTCACCATCATTGCTCCGAGCAGCAGGACAGCATTGTCTACCGGGCTCTCAGATGCTGTAACAAATCCAGTTGGAGAACCGCCTGTGAAGTTTAGGACAAAATGCGCAGCTATCACTGAGATGAAGACTATGAGCAGCCATATGAAGAATACATCCTTCTGGCTTCTGCTCTGCACCTGAGCCTGATGATGCCTGACAAATTCTGCTTCATCAATAATATGTTCGAGTGACAGCGCCATAAACTTTTCCATGGCAAAAGACGTTTATAAATGTTGCTCTTTGGAGCAGAGAAGTGAGGGATTCTTTTTTCAGAAACCTTTATAAATCAACCCAGGTTTTTCAGCGTAAAAGCCCGAGTGAATAGCGATTTTAGGGTTGAATACTTGCTTTGAGCAAGTTATTCTTTTGCTATTTCTCTCGGTGATTAAAAAGGTTTTTATCATGGCTGACCAAAAAAGATTTGAAGCACAGACCCAGAATGTTCCGACGGGCGGGGAAGACAAGGATTACAGGCATTTAGTCAGGATTATGAACACTGACCTGAAGGGCAACAAGCAAATTCTCTACTCTCTTCCCTACATTAAGGGAGTGGGCTTGATGTTTGCCAATGCTGTGTGCAGGAAAGCCAAGATTGACATTCACAAGAAAACAGGCTACTTGACAGACGCAGAAGTAAAATCTATTGAAGAGGTCATGACCAATCCTGCAAGGGCAGGCATTCCTCTCTGGATGTTTGACAGGAGAAAAGATTATGATACTGGAGTTGACCAGCACCTTATCTCAGGCGCTCTTGAGTTTGCTCATGATAATGATATTAAGAGGATGAAGAAGACCAAGTCTTACAAGGGATTAAGGCATCAGTGGGGCTTGCCTCTTCGTGGCCAGAGAACCAAATCCAATTTCAGGAAGAACAAGGGAAAAGGCTCTCTTGGAGTCATTAAGAAAAAAATCAAGTCAGGAAAAGTATAAACTAAACAGATCATCATGATTATAAAAGGTGTTTAATAAATGGGCGACCCAAGAAAAATAAGGAGAAAATACGAGAAACCGTCTCATCCATGGCAGAAGGAAAGGATTGAGGAAGAAAAAGCACTGAGTGAGGAGTACGGCCTTCATAACAAAAAGGAAATCTGGAGAATGGAGACTATTCTCAGGAAGTTCAAGGACCAGGTTAAATCCCTTGCCAGCAGGACTGATGAGCAGTCAAAGCTAGAGGAGAAACAGCTGGTTAGCAGATTGATATCTCTTGGCTTGATGAAGCATGGCGATCCTCTGGACGTAGTTCTTGGGCTCACTCAGAAAGATATTTTCGACAGGCGCCTGCAAACCATCCTTGTGAAGAAGGGCATGGCAAGGAGCATGAAACAGGCAAGGCAGTTCATAACTCATGGTCACATAATTGTAGACAAGAAAAAAATAACTTTCCCAAGCCACATTGTTAGCTTGAAAGAGCAGGCGTTGATAGAGTTCATCCCAACCTCTTCTCTTAGCAGGGAAGACCATCCTGAGAGAATGATCAAGGAAGTTTCCAAGGAAAAGCACGAGAAGAAGAAGGGCGAGAAAAAAGAAGAAGTTGCCCCGCTGGTTTTCTCAGAAGAGGAAATAAAGGCTTTGGAAGAAAAAGGAGCAATTGAGAAGAAGGCAAGAGCAGATGCTGAAGCAGCTGCAAAAGAGCATGAAAGCGCAAAAAAAGAAGCGCATCATGACAAGAAGAAAGAGCACAAGTAAGGTAAAAAAATGAGAGACAACATTCGCTGGGGAATAGCGCACATTTACTCATCATATAATAATACTATAATTCACATTACAGACATTACCAGCACAGAGACTTTGTCCTTTAGTTCAGGAGGACAAATGGTTAAGGCCCACAGGCTTGAGAGCAGCCCGACAGCAGCCATGATGGCTGCAAAAAAAGCTGCTGAGATAGCCATGGAGAAGGGAATAACAGGAGTGCATATCAAGATAAGAGCTCCTGGCGGGCAGAACGGCCCAATGACTCCTGGACCTGGAGCCCAGGCAGCAATCAGAGCCTTGTCAAGGATTGGCTTGAGAATAGGCTTTATTGAGGAGACCACGCCAGTGCCTCATGGCGGCTGCAGGAAGAAAGGAGGAAAAAGAGGAAGGAGAGTGTAGGGCACAAAATGAAAATCAACCTTTTAACTGAGAAGAAAAGCAAGAAATCCGAGGACAAAATAGTTTTCGAGCTTAGCGACGTTGACATCAGCTATGCCAACACCCTCAGAAGGCTTTTCATGAACGAAGTTCCTGTCATGGCAATAGAAGACGTGGAGTTCAGGAAGAACGACTCTGGGCTTTACGACGAGCTAATAGCTCACAGGCTCGGCCTGGTTCCTTTCAAGACAGACTTGAAATCATACAATTTACAATCAGGGTGCAAGTGCAAGGGAGAAGGCTGTGGCAGATGCCAGTTGAAGATGACGCTCAAAGCTAAGGGCCTAGGAACAGTGTATGCTGGCGATATAAAAACCAAGGACCCGAAGGTCAAGCCAGTCTATCCCAAGATGCCCATTGCAAAACTGCTCGAAGGCCAAGAGTTAGAGTTCGAAGCCACTGCAGTGCTAGGGCTTGGAAAAGTGCACTCTAAATGGAGCCCTTGCCTCGCCTATTACAAGGAAGCTGTTGAGATTAAGATTGAGAAGCAGCCTGACAACAAGAAAGAGATTGTCGAGCAATGCCCTCTAAAAATATTTGAGATTAAGAATGACAAGCTAATGATTATTGAGGACAAAGTTAATTATTGCACACTATGCGACGCCTGTGTTGAGCTGAGCAATAAGAAGATAAAAGTCACACCCCAGAAAAATTTTATGATAACAGTTGAGTCATGGGGCCAGCTTGAGCCGCAGGAGATAGTTGAAGAAGCAATTGATGCCTATGACAGGCAGCTTGACGAGTTTGTTGAGCTACTCGGGAAGGCGACCAAATAAAATCAAAAAACTAACACTTACCCTCAGCAAAACTTGCGGGAGTGCCGGAGCGGTCAAACGGGCTACCTTGAGGGGGTAGTGGCTTAGTGCCTACGCGTGTTCGATCCACGTCTCCCGCAGCCTTTTTAGAAAAGGCTGGCGAAAAAAATCAAGGAGGACATTAACTTCGTTAAATCCTCCGAATTACGATGATATAAAATGAGAACAGTGCAAAAGAACGAACAATTAATGGAATTATTGCAGCTCTTGAAGAAGACAGCAATAGAGAATGATGCTGCTATCTGGAAGAGAGTTGCGTCTGACCTAGAAGCACCTACGCGAAGGCGCAGAGTAGTTAATGTTTACAAGCTCGACAAATACACCAAGGATAATGAGACAGTTGTTGTGCCTGGAAAAGTCCTTGGCTGCGGAGAGCTTAACAAGAAAATAACAGTGGCTGCCTACACTTTTTCAGAGCAGGCTCTGCAGAAGATTAATGCCAAGGGAAAAGCCATGGGCATAAAAGAGCTGGTGGAGAAGAATCCCAAGGGCAGCAAAATAAGGATTATGGGCTAGATATGGGCTAGAGGTTATGACTGGAAGGGATTGATGAGAATGATAATTGATGCTAATAACATGATTGTTGGAAGGCTTGCAAGCTTTGTGGCCAAGAAAGCCTTGCTAGGAGAAAAAATTGACATTATCCACTGCGAAAAAGCAGTCATCTCCGGCAACAAGGAGGATGTGCTGCACAAGTACTGGTACAGAGGCAGAGACATGGGAGGGCCTGTGAAAGGACCATTCCTATCAAGAATGCCTGACAGGTTTGTGAGGCGCATAGTCAGAGGAATGATTCCGCTTGACAGGTCGAGGGGCAAGGCAGCTTTCAAGAGAGTGATGTGCTACATTGGCACGCCAGAAGAATTCAAGAACAAGCCAGTGCAGAAGATTAATGGCGCTGATGCCAACAAGCTCATGATGCCCAAGACTGTTAGTGTCAGTGAGATTTGCAAGTACATGGGCGGCAAATGGTATGAGAATGCATGAATCTGATGCATTAATAATTATGTTGAAGGATGATTAACATGGAACAAAAAGTGATTTACAAGCACGGAAAAAGAAAAAGTGCAATTGCAAGGGCAGTTCTCAAGCCAGGAAAAGGTATTGTCAAGATTAACAATATTGAGCTTGATAATTATCAGCCAGAACTATTCCAGCTCAAGATTAAGGAGCCATTAATATTGGCAGGAGACATATCCAATCAGGTTGATATTAGTGTTAAGGTTATCGGCGGCGGAATGAGCAGCCAGACAGTCGCTGCAAGGCTGGCCATTGGCAAAGCACTGGCAGAGTACAGCCCACGCCTCAAGAAGATATTCCTAGACTATGATAGGCAGCTCCTAGTGGCTGATGTCCGACGCAAGGAAAGTGCAAAACCAAACCGCCACGGACAGGCAAGAGCGAAAAGACAGAAGTCTTACAGGTAAGACTTCGGATTATGCCAATCAGAGATTGTCATACGACAAAAATCCTACAGATAAAAAATGTAAGGTGAAACAAAATGATCATTGCAAAAATTCAAGAATTTTTGGAATACCAAAATTTCATGGAGGTGAAATTTTGATCATACCCATCAGATGCTTTTCATGCAACAAGCCAGTAGCCCATTTGTGGGAGGAATTCTGCGAGAGAGTTGCAAAGGGCGAGGATAGGAAGGAAGTCTTGGACAAGCTCGGACTTGAAAGGTACTGCTGCAGAGCGCTCTTTTTAGGGCACGTTGATTTGCTGGACATGGCTGCAAAGTTCAAAAAATTCTAAAGAACTTTTTGGCTGTTCAACAAGTTGAACATTTTAAGAAATTTTGATTAAGTTTTTTATTCTAGCTTTTACTTCAATACTTTTAGCAATAATTATATAAATCCATTTGAAGTAATAGTCTGTGCTATGGATAATGAGAAAGCTGAAGCAAAGGAAAGAATAGACTTTAAGCCTATGGCTGCTAAGTGGCAGAAGAAATGGGCTGATGAAGGAATATTCAAGGCCAAGGAGGATTCTAAGAAAAAAAAATATTATGTTCTTGAAATGTATCCTTATCCCAGCGCCAGCGGCTTGCACATGGGCCATGCAAGGAACTATGTTATTGGTGATGTCTATACGCGCTTCAAGATGATGAATGGCTTTAATGTTCTCCACCCCATGGGCTTTGACAGCTTTGGGCTTCCGGCAGAGAACGCTGCAATAAAAGCCAAGTCTCACCCTAAGATTTTCACAGAGAATGCTATCCATAATTTTGTTAAGCAGCAAAAGGCTTTAGGCATTAGCTATGACTGGAACAGGATGCTCTACTCACATGACCCGAGCTTTTACAAGTGGGATCAGTGGATATTCCTCAAGATGTTTGAGAAAGGACTGGCTTTTAAGAAAGTGGCTAGTGTTAACTGGTGCCCTGAATGCAAGACAGTGCTGGCCAATGAGCAAGTTCACAACGGCAAGTGCTGGAGGCACACAGAAACATGCGTTGAGGTTAAGAGCCTTAACCAGTGGTTTTTCAAGATTACTGATTATGCAGAAGAATTATTGAAAGGCATTGACAAGCTGAATGGCTGGCCTGAAGATGTTAAGCAGATGCAGAGGAATTGGATTGGCAAGAGCCCAGGAACATTGATTGATTTCAAAATCAAAGGCTCTGATAAGAAGCTGACTGTCTTCACAACCAGACCTGACACGCTCTGGGGGATTACATTCCTTGTTTATGCTCCTGAGCATCCTGATGTAATGGAATTGGTGAAAGGCACGCAGCAAGAGCAAAAAGTCAAGGAGTTTGTCCAGAAAGTTGTTTTGGAGGACAGATTCCAGCGAACTGCAGAGGACAAGGAAAAAGAAGGATTGTTCATTGGGAGGTACGCAATCCATCCAGTTACTGGTGATGAGATTCCAATCTACATTGCAAACTTTGTATTGTACGAGTACGGAACAGGCGCAATCATTGCAGTGCCTGCCCATGACCAGAGAGACTTTGAGTTTGCAAAAAAATACAGCATCCCAATCAAGGTAGTTATTAATCCGCCAATGTATGACCTTAATCCTGAGAAGATGAGCCGCGCTTACATGGGTGACGGCAACATGGCTAACTCAGGAGAATTTAACGGCGACAATAACAGGGAGGCTATTCCTGAAATCAATAAGTTCCTTGAAAAAAAAGGATTTGGAAAGGAGACTGTGCAGTACAAGCTAAGGGACTGGCTTATTTCAAGGCAAAGATTCTGGGGCTGCCCAATACCAATAATATATTGCGATAAGTGCGGAACAATACCTGTGCCAGAGAAAGACTTGCCTGTCAAGCTGCCTGAAAATGTGAAGTTCGGGGAAACCATTGGCAATCCACTTGCAACTGTAAAGGAATTTGTTGAGACTAAATGCCCTAGGTGCGGCGGAAAGGCAAAGAGAGAGACAGACACCATGGACACTTTTGTTGACAGCTCATGGTACTTCCTAAGATACTGCGATGCTAAGAATAAAAAGGAAATATTTGATAAGAAAAAAGCAAAATACTGGATGCCCATAGACACTTATATCGGAGGCAAAGAGCACGCCACAATGCACCTGATTTATTTCAGGTTCTTCACCAAATTCTTAAGGGACATTGGCTTGCTCGACATTGATGAGCCTGCTATTCATCTCTTTAACCAGGGAATGCTGCACAAGGATGGAGTGGTGATGAGCAAGAGCAAAGGCAACGTCGTCACCCAGGAAGAGATTGATGACAAGTATGGCATTGACACTGCAAGATTCTTCCTCATGTTCCTGGCAGCTCCTGACAAGGACATGGAATGGGATGATAAGACCGTGGAAGGAACTTACAGGTTCCTGGTCAAGGTTTACAGGATGCTCTCAGAGAAAAAGATTGTTGACAAGAGCATTAAGAACCAGGAGAGCAGGACTCACAAGACCATACTCGAAGTTACTGAGAACATACAAGACTTCAAGTACAATATTGCCTTGATAAGCATTATGAAGTTTGCCAATTACTTGTTCATAAAAGAGGAGATTAGCAGGAAAGCAGCAGAGGCACTGCTGTTATTAATTTCCCCTTTCACGCCTCACCTTGCAGAGGAATTATGGGAAAAGCTGGGCAATAAAGGATTCATAAGCACTGCCAAGTGGCCTGTTGCTGACAAGAAAAAGATTGACGAGAAAGCAGAAGCAGCAGAGGAGCTTTATGAGCTGGTGAGAAGAGACATCATTGCTCTTCAAGAGCTCACAGGCTTGACCAAGCCTCAAAAAATAATGCTGGTGGTTCCTGATGACTGGAAATACAAGTTCATCACTGATTTGAAAAAAGAAATGGAGAAGACAAGGAATGTTGGTGACTTGATAAAATCATTGTGCGCAAAGGACAAGGCTAATGCGAAAAGCATTGCAAATCTTGTCCCAAGATTTGTGAAAAACCCTGACAAGATTCCACAAGTAGTGCTTTCGCAAGAAATTGAGAAGAAAGCTTTGAATAATTGCGCTGCTGAGCTTGAGAAGGATTTCAAGACCAAGTTTGAGATATTCTTGGAAAAGGATTCCAAAGAAGAAAAAGCCAAGAATGCAATGCCTGGAAAGCCAGCAATAATATTTGAGTAAATATTTTTTTAAAGCTTTAATGTTTTAATAAAAAAGAGGTTTTAATACTGTCATGATTCCTCAGAAAGTCCTTTATATCAATGCAGCAGATGGTTCTTTTAGAGTTGAGGATGTAAAAGATGAAGAGGTTATTGGTCCTCTTGATTTTGCTTTCAGGTATGCTAATGATGATAACAAGTTCTTCTTTGGCAGCGGAGTATTAGCTGGCTCTATCATTCCTGGCACCAGAAGATTGATTTTCTGCGGACGCTCGCCGCTCTGGAAGAATTTTTATGTCTCAACCATGGGAGGAGCAGCCATGGTATTTCATCACCTGGGCATTAATTATGTTGTTATTGAAGGCTCATGCCCTAATTATAGTATTCTGAGACTTAAGAGGAAGAATAACAACCTTACTGTGGCATTTGAAAAATTAAATCCTGAAAGTATTTGGAAGAATTATAATGGAAATGGAAAAATTGGTTTCTATGCATTGCAGGAGTATGTTTTTAACAAATACAAGACAGAATATGATGACTGCCTGGATGAGTTCGGCAAGTTAAGAATCCTTGCAACAGGACCTGCAAGCTTGAAGACGAACATGGGAGCTATTGGCTCAAGCTATGTTGAAGGAGGCAAGCTTAATGCAGTTGACTGCTGGGCAGGAAGAGGAGGGATTGGCTCAAAGCTAGTGCAAAAGCACAAAATTGTAGCTATTGTTTACGGCGGAGACTACACTGACAATGACTTGCGCAATTCTGATGAAATGAATTCTTATTTTGAAGAGCATTTCCACAAGAAGATGCTCATGGAAGACATTGAAGCCACTAAAAAATACAGGTATGACCCTGAAGTTGCTTCTGGCGGAACCCTAGGAGTTAATTTCACCAGGACTCAATCCTGGCTTTTCAGCTTTAATTATTCTTCGGTAAATTTTTCCGATGATGAAAGGATGAAGATTCACAATGATCTTGTCAAGAACCATTATCTCCAGCAATTCAATGACGAGACCATCAAGCCAAAGCTTTTCAAGAGCTGCGGAGAAACCTGCCCTGCTGTTTGCAAGAAAATGAGAGGAGAATACAAGAAAGACTATGAAACCTATGAAGCATTAGGCCCTAATTGCGGAATATTTGACATGAGAGCTGCTGAGAAGCTCAACCATTATGCAGACGCCATGGGATTTGACGCAATACAAGCAGGAGGAATGGTGTCCTGGCTCATGGAATGCATTGCAAAAGGATTGATTAAGAAAGAAGATTTTGGAATTACTTTGATACCTAAGTGGGATTGGAAAAAATTGGATGTGGTTAATGATTCTAACAACAATGCAGAGCTGGGAATACAAATAATAAATGCAATATTGGGCAATCCAGTATTTAGCAAGAGCATACGAGTCGCTGCAAAGGAACTTGACAAGAAATATGAAGTTAAGACTATTAACCTTGCTGTTTACAACGCCTATGATGAAGAAGGCTGCATGGTGCCAAACATGTACTGGGCTCCGGGCTTGTTCAGCCCAATGCCAATCATGGGCAAATATTTTGAGTACTATGAGAAAAAAATACCTGACCCTTACGAGCTCGGAAGGAAGAATGTTGAGAGAATGATAAAGGAATTCTACTCTGACAACGCAGGCTGCTGCAGGTTCCACAGAGGATGGATAGAAGAGCTGATGGAAGAATTAATAGACAAGCACTTCAAGATTAGAATAAACTTTTTTGAGCATCACAAGAAACTAGCCCAACTGATTAACTGGGATAACAAGAGTGTTTTCTGGGAGAGCGAGAGAGTAGTAGACATAATAATAGGATTCTTAAGAAAAACATTGCAGGAAGTGCCTGACTGCCCTGCTGCCAAGGAATGGCTCCCAAGATTTGAAAAAGACAAATGGAAGGCTGCCAGGGAATACTGGGAAGAGATAAGGCGCGGAATAAATGATGCGATGAAGGATTGATTTTCTAAACATTTATATACTTTGGAAAGCAACCATTTTTGATGGCCTTTATTGATATCATCGGATATGCCGCAGGTGCTTTGATACTAATTTCTTTAGTGCCTCAGATTATTAAGAGCTGGAGAACCAAATCAACAAAGGACATATCCTTATTGCGATACATAATTTATACTTTTGGTGTGGTTTTATGGTTGTCCTACGGCATTATTTTGCGCAATGGTCCCATGATTCTGACCAATTCTATAAACCTGTGCTTAGCATCTTCTATTTTGTTCTTAAAAATTAAGTATGGTTAGAATAATTTAAGTGCTCAAGTGCTCATTGGAAATGTATCAATTCTATAAAGTCCTTCAACCTGTGCTGCCTTGTTAAGAAATTCTCCACCTATGAGCTTGGTCGGAACACCGTATCTATTCGCGTACTGCTTGTCAAACAGGATTGTCAAGTCATGCTGCCTCCAGGGAGGAATGCTCACAGCATAATTATTGGCGTGCAATATCAAGCCAGTATTCTTTGGTCCAGAACTGCTCAATCTCAGGAGCTCATCAATTGCAATGGAAGGAACTTCTTTGCTGTCATGTACAACCAGGTTTTGCTCAGCATACTCCTTAATCTTTGAATAAGGAACTCGAACATTATTAACCATTAGCACCAAATTATCAAGGCTCATACTGATGCTCTTGTTTTCTGGCTGGATGATTTTACCGTCAGGACCAACAAAATAAGTTCTTGACTCTACTTCCTGTTTTCTAAAGCCAACATCCTTGATATCCACCAAGTCCTTCCAAGCCTGGCCTCCGCCCTTGCCATAAGGAACAAAAACTCCGTAAGGAGTCATCCTCACCTCTTTTGCTTTTTCCAAACCTGAGTCTGACCAGAAAGCCCTAGGAAGATTATCTTTGCTCGCAGAGAAAAAAGTCTTGTCAACTTCAGCAGGCACAAGAGCGTACCAGTCATTAGCAACAATCATCACCTGACCTTTTCCTTTATGCTGAATCTTAAGCCTGTCAAAAGCTTCTGGCAATGACAAGCCGTACTTGGTGGTGTGAATAAAGTTTTTAGGATTACAGTTGCATACCCTGCTGTAATCAATCCTGGGCATTGGTAAAGAATCAACCTGGCTTTTGTTCAATGGAACAGAATCAATGCTTACACTGTCCAGAGTCCTGTACCATTCATTAGGAATAGGAATTGCTTCTTGGCCAACACTCCTGTCAATCCTGTTCGGAAATATTCTTGGAATAGAAATTTTTCTTATGGCGTCAGAAACATTTGCAAGTGCAGCTGCAGTAATGATTGTTCCTCCAATCAGCCATTTCCAGAACTCTCGCCTATCCATCAATTTTTCAGAAGTATCCATAATTCTCACCCGAATCACAGAATAAGACTCTTACTTAAATATTTTTTCTACTCAACCAACCCAACCCTCTCAATCATGAACCAGACTGCTGACAAGCCCAGCAGAATAACCATTATTCCAAGGACAAAGTCGAACTTTGCGCCGAAGAGCCAGACCAGAATCAGTCTGATGCAGACATATACAATCAAAATGTCCCTTATTAATCCTCTGACGCCGGTTTTCATTATTACATTTAATTATTTCAAGATTATATAAATACTTTTATCTTTTCAAGTCCTTGAACTTCTCGCAGTGCTGCTCTCCATCAGAGCCCCAGTTTTCAAGCGGGGCGTCATGAATAATTATGGTCACTGCCTGGCTGGGTATGCCGCAGCTGGTAAAAACTTCTGTTATCTTCTTTATGATGTCCTTCTTCTGCTCCTTTTTCATAGGCCAAGTCTCGACTGTAATTACTGGCATAATTTTCACCTCGTTGCATTACTAAGAAATTTTTTATAAAAATGCGCGCCCAAGGGTGGATAAGCACTCTAAACACTAGTTGACCCCATCCATTCCTCCGCTCCGCAACCCTCAAAGCACCCTTGCCTAGGCTTAGAGCTGCTTCGTTCCCGACCTGACTCGGTTCGCAAAGATAAGAGCCAATGAGGACAGAGCATCGACGGTCTGAACAGGACTAATGCTTAAGGAGCAAACCGCCCCCTGGGCTTCGGCCCCCACCTATATCCGTTATGGGTGACAGGAGAGGATAAGCCTCCCAGCCTAGCATAGAAGAGGCAGAAGCA
>Ga0209777_10000050_pt1 | contig 190384 bp, 212 predicted proteins | sample FrelakmetHBP12HB_FD_187147 | JGI IMG/M metagenome (GOLD analysis project Ga0209777, IMG submission 187147) | Freshwater lake sediment microbial communities from the University of Notre Dame, USA, for methane emissions studies -HBP12 HB (SPAdes)... | ecosystem: Environmental > Aquatic >...
ATGCCATACAAGATGTTTATCTCTGTGAAGATGTAACTATTGCATAGTTACTCTTGTTTTTTCCTTTTTAAAAGAAAATGCCAACGGGCCTGCCGGGATTCGAACCCGGGTCAGAGGCTCCGGAGGCCTCTGTGATATCCAGCTACACTACAGACCCAAAGCTAAATAGGTCATATGCTCACATCTCATAAAAATTTGATTGAAAAAAGTAGTGATTTTATTATAACGTCTATTGCTTGGGTTTTTCAACTTTAGATGTTTGAACGGGCGGTGCAGGTTTCTCTGGTTGCTTCTTTGTACCACCTTTATACTCTGTATACCCACAACGTCCACAGCTAAGACGATCCTTATGATCCGCAAGAAAAACACCATCACCACATTTCGGGCAATGTCTCCGAAGACGGACGATTTTACCATTCTCAACTTTAAAAAGCTCTCTTTTACTCATATTTACTCCTTCTTTTCAGCAGGTTTTTCGGATTTAGCAGGTTCTTCCTTGGCATGTGGTTTCTCAGTATGTTTTGCAGGTGCATCAATTTTTTCCTTAGGCGTCTCTTTAACAGGTGATTCTTCTTTTTTTGGAGGTTTTTCAGCAGCTGGTTTTCCTTCTGGTTTCTCGGCTGCTTTTTTCTCTTCGCCTTTCTTTGCTTTTTTCTCGATTAATTTATTTCTTTCAAGAATGTGACTACGTTCCCAACCCTTTGCGTTTTCAACAGTATTGTATATCTTGGCATATCCTTTAATCTGTTGCACACCAAAACTTGTGTGTATGTTATCAACAACAACATCTTCTTTTTTTACATTGAGTTTTTCGGCGAGTTCACTTCTTACAATCTCACGATTAGGTGTTGATTCCCCCTTGTGACGAATGGTGAAACGAACTTCAGTTCTATTGATTAAGGGATTATTTTTCTTTGAATCGATCTCTATTTCCATAGCACTCACATCTCATCAAGTATTTCTTTTACTTTTTGTTTATTTTTATCTGATGCTTTAACTACTACGACCCCCTTATTCGGCAATCCATATATTATAGTTACGTCTGGAGGGGCCAAATATATAGCAGCTAAGGATGCCAAATCCTCCTCACCGACTACCTCAATACGCAGAGATCCTTTTTCTAAAACATTATATGCAGTCTTAATGGTATCCCATAGCTCATCGACAATATATCTGGGGGGGTTCCTTATTTTTACAGTCTTTTTACCAAATGACCGAATCAACTCGTTAAAATCAGAGGGAATTTTATTTCGCTTGATTTTAAAATCAACAACACAAAAAATAGGAGAAATGCCATGTTTTAAAAGCGTATAAGTAACCTGATCTCCAACAGAAACAACATGCTTCTCGTGTTTTAATATCTTCAAAAGTTTTTCTTCATCCACGAGTTGCCCGATCGGCTCTTTTAACTTATCTCGCAATTTATCTGGCAATACACGCATAATTGCCACTTTACATAACCTTTAATGCATACTTACCAGGCTTTGTTATATTCATCTTGGCAGCAACTTGGGAATTTGCAGGATCACGAATAATAACATAGCCGCGCCAACGTTTAGATGTAGGAATCGAACAATTTGGGCAAACGTCTTTATCGGTCAAAACATGACAACTTTTACAAGCATGAACGCTCTTCATTTTTTATCACGCCATCCTTTCTGTTTCTTTTTGTCCTTGTCTTCTTCTTTTTTGGTTTCTTTAACTTCTTCTTTGACTGGCTCTTTTAACCAATCGTGAGCACCCAAAGCAGGTTGTCTCATAGTCAAACCAATCTTACTCTCTCGAGCTGACAACTCATTTAGACTAACAGCGACAACACGTGCTCTGACCGCATCGCCTATCTTAAGTGTCTTTTTCTTTTCTTTGCCAACAATCATCTCTGCTGTCGAATCAACTTCAACATAATCATTCATAATCTGGCTCATATGTATCAATGCATCAAGTGGACCTATATGACAAAACGCTCCAAACTCTACAATTTCGCAAACAACGCCATCTAAAACCTCTTGCAACTCTGGTTTAAACATCAAAGCATCAAATATCACTTTTTGGTACATGGCTCCATCGCCATGAATAACAATGCCATCTCCAAGAGGTTTTATATTATCAGCTACAACGATTACACCGTATTGTTTTCGCATAGTTCCTTCGAACGTTTTTTGTACAGTTTCATCTATAACTTTATCAAGATCTTCACCGAATTTTTCTGGCGGTATTCTAATTGTATCTTCAACTTTTACCATGGTATACATATAAATCACAACTCTATTCTATACAGGATTAAATGGTCTTCTTGGAATATACTTATCCCTTATATGCTTTTTGAGTCACCTCAATTACAATTATTGGTATTTAATTCTTATTATAACTTCGAACCAAATATTTATGTATAATACTTCATTACGGGTTACTGCTTTGATATTAAATAAATCCTCTTAATATGAGGAGTGTTTCTTATGGAAAAACAGCAAACAATAATGGAAACAAAAAATAAGAAGAAATCTGTCATGAAAAGTATCGATGGAAATACTGCTGCGGCCCATATCGCATATGCATTTAGCGATGTTGCAGCAATATATCCTATTACTCCATCTTCTCCGATGGGGGAAGAAGTTGATGCATGGGCAGCTCATGGAAGGAAAAATCTCTTTGGACAAGTCCTTAAGGTATCAGAAATGCAATCCGAGGGTGGGGCAGCTGGTGCGGTTCATGGTGCTCTGAGTGCTGGTGCTTGTGCCACGACATTTACTGCATCCCAGGGTTTACTGCTTATGATTCCAAACATGTATAAGATAGCGGGAGAGTTGATGCCATGCGTGTTTCATGTGACTGGTCGTGCTATCGCAGGGCAAGCGCTTTCTATTTTTGGTGATCATCAAGATGTCATGGCGACACGGACAACAGGCTTTGCTTTGCTTTCATCAAATTCCGTCCAGGAGGCAATGGATCTTGCATTGGTCGCGCATCTTTCCACACTTCATGCAAGTGTTCCGTTTCTCCATTTCTTCGACGGGTTCCGTACCTCTCATGAGATACAAAAAATCGAGATGATCGACTATGAAGATATCGCAAAACTTGCCGATTGGGATGCGATTAAGAAACACCGGCAACGTGCGCTCAACCCAGAGCATCCACATCAGAGAGGTACCGCACAGAATCCTGATATCTACTTCCAGGTCACTGAAGCATCAAACAAATATTTCCAGGTCATCCCTAAGATTGTCGAAGAAGAAATGCAGCGAGTCAGCAAATTAACAGGACGATCCTACCATTTATTTGACTATGTTGGTGCATCAGATGCAGACCGAGTCCTTATCATGATGGGGTCTGGCTGTGAAGCTGCCGGAGAAGTCGTTGATTATTTAAATAAAAAAGGCGAGAAAGTCGGGTTAATCAAAGTTCGGCTCTACCGGCCGTTCTCTGCAGATCATTTCATAAACATCCTTCCAAAAACCGTAAAAAAGATTGCGGTTCTTGATAGAACCAAAGAAAGCACTGGATTTGGAGAACCATTATACTTGGATGTAACAACTGTCCTTCACGATAAAAAAATGAATATCGCTGTGGTTGGGGGCAGGTATGGTCTTGGCTCCAAAGATTTTACTCCTGCGATGGCCAAAGCAGTTTTTGATAACCTAAAACAAGCACAGCCAAAGAATCATTTTACGATCGGGATTGAAGACGATGTTACTAACACGTCGCTTCCTGTTGGTGAACAGATCGACACCGCTCCTGAGGGCCTCATTCGCTGTAAATTCTGGGGCATGGGTTCTGACGGAACCGTTGGCGCAAACAAAGACGCGATCAAAATCATTGGAGACAACACATCCATGTACGTCCAAGGCTACTTTGCCTACGACTCAAAAAAATCCGGTGGTGTCACCATGTCTCACCTCAGGTTTGGAAAATACCCGATCCACTCAACCTATCTTGTTGACAAGGCAGATTACATTGCATGTCATCAGTCATCTTACGTTGATAAATATGACCTCCTCGAGGGTATCCGCGAGGGTGGAACTTTTGTGCTTAATTCGCCATGGACTTTGGAAGAAATGGAGACGTGTCTGCCGAATTCACTGAAGAAAACCATTGCACAAAGACACCTTAAATTCTATAACATCGACGCAGTTAAAATAGCAGAAGAAATCGGCCTGGGCGGTCGGATCAATATGATTATGCAAACTGTTTTTTTCAAACTGTCTAATGTTTTACCGATTAATGATGCGATGAAATACCTTAAAGCTGCAATTGCGAAAACATATGGCAAGAAAGGGCAAGAAGTAATTGAAATGAACTGGAAAGCAGTCGACGCAGCATCAGCAGACATCCAAGAAATCCACTATCCGTCCTCTTGGTCAAATCTACCAGCCGATAAACCAGAAGTCCGGAAAGAACTAGAGTTTATCACGAAAGTCATGCGACCCATGCTTGCACAACAAGGAGACAAACTCCCAGTAAGTGCATTCCCACCAGCCGGTATTTTCCCTGCGGGGACTTCACAATATGAGAAACGAGGTGTCGCCATTAACGTCCCTGAATGGCTTATGAATAATTGTATTCAGTGTAATCAATGTGCGATGGTCTGCCCACATGCGACAATTAGACCAGTGCTCACGACACAAGAAGAAATGAACAAAGCACCGAAAGGGTTTGAAGCGAAAAAAGCTGTAGGAAAGGAAGCAGGGGATTTCTTCTTCCGGATCCAGGTCTATACAGAGGATTGTCTTGGTTGCGGGAATTGTGCTGATATCTGTCCAGCGAAGGAAAAGGCACTAGTAATGAAACCGATTGCAACACAAATAGAAAAACAACGACCCTTGCAGCAATACGCTGAAAAAATCCCAACCCGCTTAGGTGGATTTGACAAATATTCTGTAAAAGGATCTCAATTCCAAAAACCTTTACTTGAGTTCTCAGGTGCATGCGCCGGATGTGGGGAAACACCATATCTCAAAGTGGCGACGCAATTATTTGGTGACCGAATGATCATCGCAAACGCAACAGGGTGCTCCTCGATTTGGGGTGGTTCAGCCCCGTCAGTGCCGTTTACCGTTAATGAGAAAGGTTTCGGTCCAGCCTGGGCAAATTCACTCTTCGAAGACAACGCTGAGTATGGTTTTGGCATGATGCTTGCAACAACGCAACGTCGGGCGAAACTAGCTGATCTAATCAGACAGGCTAATGAGAAAAATTCTGGTGAATTGAAAGAAGCTTTTGCTAACTGGTTACAATATATGAACGATGCCGACAAATCCAAAGAATACGGTGACAAAATCAAGGCATTGCTGGAGAAGAACCACAAAGATGATATCCTAAATCAAATTTGGGAATCAAAAGACCTCTTGACCAAAAAGTCTATTTGGGCAGTTGGTGGAGATGGATGGGCTTATGATATTGGCTACGGTGGACTTGATCACGTTCTTGCCATGAATGAAGATATTAACATCTTGGTTTTTGACACGGAACTTTACTCAAATACTGGCGGTCAATCGTCAAAAGCGACACCCGTGGGATCTATTGCAAAATTTGCTGAATCTGGAAAGAAAACAAAGAAAAAAGATCTAGGTCTTATAGCAATGAGTTATGGATATGTCTATGTTGCCTCAGTTGCGATGGGCGCAAACAAGAATCAGTTTATGAAGGCATTAAAAGAAGCAGAGTCCTATCAAGGGCCTTCTATAATTATTGCATATGCACCATGTATAAACCACGGCATAAAAGCAGGAATGGGAAAGACCCAGGAAGAAGAGAAACGTGCTGTTGAGACAGGATACTGGCCACTGTACCGCTACGATCCTCGACTTGCAGCAGAAGGAAAAAATCCCTTCCAACTTGATTACCAAGAGCCAAATGGAACCATCCATGATTTCTTGATGGGGGAAGTTAGATACGCTGCATTGACCAAAACATTTCCTGAAGAAGCAAAGAAACTTCATAAACAACTTGAAGATAGTACCGCTACTCGCTATAAAACGTACAAGGCAATGGCTGAAAAACAATAGAAGATTAGTGGGATATACCAAAAGACTAATCTTCTCATTTTCTATTCCTTTAATTTGACGGTGCACTTCTTTGTTAAAAAGAGCAAATGAATTAGCAGAGATTATACGAAAATCAAAAGAAATTCATATTGTTACCCATATTGATGCAGACGGTATAGCTGCTGGTGCCATTGCATTTCAAACGCTAAAACGTCTGAATAAACATAATTCTATTGAGTTTGTTAAACAACTTGATGAACAAGTGCTAAAGCGTCTAAAAGATGAAAATCATGAACTGGTGTGGTTCACTGACCTTGGAAGTAGTATCGCTAATAATTCTTCAGAAATTAACAAGATAATAACCGATCATCACGAATGCAAAGATGGCTCAAATTTTTCCTATCATTTAAATCCGCATTTGTTTAACTTGGATGGATCAGATGAAATAAGCGGTGCTGGTACAACATATCTTGTCTCAAGAGCGATTAGTAAGAAGAACATGGATCTATCTTCCTTGGCAATTGTTGGAGCCTGCGGTGATATACAAGACAGAAAGCAATGCAAACTTACAGGTATGAACCGAGAGATTATAGAAGATGGAAAAAAATCAAAAGTGCTTAGAGCAAAAATGGATATACGATATTTTGGTAGAGAAACACGCCCAATTCATAAACTGCTGCAATATTCAAATGATCCTTTGATTCCAGGTTTAAGTGGACGCGAAGAAGCATGCATATCTTTTCTACAAGAACTAAATATAAAAACGAAAGATGGAGATAATTGGAGGAAATGGATAGATCTCGACAAGAATGAAAGAAGCACCATAATATCTAACATTGCACAGTTGCTTCTAACGAAAGGCTTTGGTCACAAATCCGTCAAGAGATTAATTGGAGAGATATACATCCTGGAGCAAGAAGAAGAGGGCACAGAGGTTCATGAAGCAAAGGAATTTGCCACACTACTCAATGCCACAGCGCGCTATGGCAAACCAGAAGTTGGTATAAACGTATGTCTAGGCGACAGAGACGAATGGCTTAAAAAAGCACGGAATCTTCTTCAAGGTCATAGACATAATCTTGTGGAAGGGTTACAGTTTGCAAAAGATGAAGGTGTTGTAAAAAGAGAACATTTACAGTTTTTCCATGCCGGAACAGGCATACGCGACACAATTGTTGGAATTGTCACAAACATGTTACTGAATTCAGAGGGAATAAGTAGTGATTTGCCGCTGATAGGCTTTGCAGATACTGAAAATGGAAACGTAAAAGTTTCTGCCAGGGGAACTCAAGAACTCTTAGAAAAAGGTCTAGATTTATCATCTGCATTAAGAAAAGCAGCTGAATCATTGAATGGTGTTGGAGGTGGACATAAGATTGCTGCTGGTGCTACAATTCCAAAAGGGAAAGAAGAAGAGTTTTTAGGACTCGTCGAGAGAGAGATACAACTTCAGCTTTCTTCTTAAGATGTCTTGTACACCTTTACAATGGTTACCTCAAAAAGCAATCGTTCTCCAGCAAGTTTGTTTAGGCCGTATCCAGCTTTCTGAATATCATTTTCGATTGCAGTATATGGTAAAATTGCCGATGGGATTGTATACATCCGACGCATCGAGTATGTTCTATTAAATGTAATTGTTCTATTGAATTTATCTTTATAATTTGTTCCTCCGACGTTATAACTTACATTGATATGAGTTGCAGTGACATTTACTATAGTTATATTTATCACTGTTCCCTGGGATTCTACCGGATAAATTGCTCCAGGCAATGGAGAGCTTTGGATAGTTATCGTTGACTCATTCCATTCTGCTGTTGTTGCATCAGGAAAAATTAATCCCAATACGTCATTGTATTGAATGGCTGAGATTTGTTCAGTGAGGTTTTGAGTTTTTGTTGGTGTTGTTTTTATCAGGACACTCGAATCGGTTATATTTATGATCATCGAAGAATTTTCCCACAAGTAATAAGGTGGCAAGTAATCATATAACCTCCCTAAGGCGTATGCTTGCTCAAGATCCTCCAATAAAATTGCCTCAGGCATGGTAAAGTTGCCGAGATTTTGGGCATTTAGCCATTTTAAGGTCATATTTCCGTCGGTCAGATTAAGAACTTCTACTTTTTGGTTTAATGAATAATTGGACAAACTTCCCACGAGAGATTTTGTACTGAAAGTATCACCTACTTCAAGTTTTTTCGCTCCATATGCTTTATCAGCAGAGATATTAATCACTGACGTCTGACCCTCTTTTAATCCAACAAGACCTTCCATCAGGCCTTCAATATAACTTGACTTATAAGTCTCATATCCGGTAGGAGGAGATTTGCTCTTATTCAGGCTTACAAATATTTTTAACGGTTGATATGGAATGTTTTTATTATATATTCCTGATTCGTTAGCAACATTTGCGTAAGAAGTGTCAAAAACCGTATTATTCGAAGCATATCTACCAATATAATTTACATCAGCGCAATCTCCAAGTGCTATTACTTTTTCTCCAGTTTTTTTACCAGAGAGATTATTAAGAATGTCTGTTCCGTATGTCACTGTTAAGAATACTGATATGGATCCTACAATTACAATCACCAGCAATATCGCAGCTAATTTTTCGTTTTGCATGTTCGGGTTGAATGAAGTCATTGTATATTAAATTAAGCCCTATGACTTACCCATGTTCTATCAATAACATATCGTATAAACTTAGCAGCCAGTAGTGCCGTTTCCCCTTTATCAAATGGAGGACAAACTTCCACAACATCAAAACCAATAAGCTGCGGAGAAAAATTATCTATACACTCAAGAACATCAAAAGGTATGATTCCAAAGGGTTCTGGAGTACTTGTCCCAGGAGCGTAAGCCGGATCTATGACATCTATATCCAAGGATAAATAAACTCGCTTGTTCTTGAGATGCTTTTTTGTTTCATCTATTGCTTTTTTAATTCCGTTGTTTCTTATAAAAAATGAATCAATATAAAAAAGTTTGTTCGTTTTGGCTTCTTCAAATTCTTCTTTTTCTGCCGATCTTATACCAACCACAGCTATATTTTTAATATCAACGTGGTCAGCAATACGTCGAACTGCACAAGCATGATTGTATGGCTCGTTTTCGTACTGCTGCCTAAAATCGATGTGCGCATCAAGTGACAAAACCGCTATATCTTTTGGAAAAGCCTGAATTATGCCTGGTGTTATCGAGTGTTCGCCACCGATTGCGATTGGAAACTTGTTTTTTTCTAACAATTTAGATGTGAATTCTCTAACTTTTCTAATCATTACTTCGGGCTTATCGTTTTTAACATCAATATCGCCGTAATCATGAAACTTAATGTCTTTAAGATCTACACCTGTTTTTAGATAGTATGTCTCAAAATTCCAACCCGCCTGCCGTATTTCCTTTGGGGCCTGACTTGCACCATGTCTAAAAGAAGAAGTTTTGTCATATGGAACACCAAATATGACAAACTCTGCATCATTAAAATTTGATTCAGCATCGGCGAAATAGTTTGGAAAATTCATAGAAACATTACCTTTTAAATTATGGCCAAAGCATTACTAATTGACTGCAAAGCAATGGCTATCCTATATTCGTGTAATCTTCTTTTTACCCATCGCTTCAAGATACTGTACTTCTTTTCCTGGCTCCAATTTATCCTTGAACTCTTCGGGAATTGGTATTTCAAAGGTTGCATAGGTCTCTAGATCCATAAGTTGAACCTGGTCGCCCATCAATGCTACCACCTGTGCAGTTCTTTTATCAATCATCGGAACATGAACCTTGTGTGTCACAGGATGAACAATGCTTCGTTTCCGCCCATCAAATATTCCGATCGCTTCAATTCGTGCCTTAGCCTCACCATGCTTTCCAGGTTTAGACATAGATATGCTTGCAATCTTGCATGGTTCCTCATCGATAATTATATATCGATTCTCTTTCAACGTTCTAACTTCAACCTGTTCTTTCATATGTTTTCCTCTTTAGGTACTTTATAAACTACGTCGTGTTCTCTAACTTTTTCTTTGACTTTTATACCTACGGCATCGCCAGTTTTCACAGATTGAACAGGGACTCTGTCAATCTGCATACTATCAATTTTTTGTTTTAAATCTGTATGCGCACCGACAATGTGAATAGTGTCCCCTACTTTAAGATTGCCATCTGTTATTTTTATAGCAGCCACATTAATATTTGCGAAGAAATGTTCAATTACACCTATCTTTTCTTCAACCATATTAAGTCACCTACCAATAATATTACAAGGCATACTTAAAAGATATCATTTTTACATTTCTTTTACTATCTCATAAATGGCTTTTTTGCCATGTTTTACACAGATAAAGGCTTCCCAAGCACCGTCCCATTCCATTGGGTTACCGCATACTGGACAGGCTAGGCTTTCAATGATATCTCTATGCTGTTTTGTGCGTTTTTTCAAAACTTCTGCCTTAATTTTTTTTGTAGGATCAAGAGAATCCATAACGTATACGTTACCATCAACCGCTATAAACGGCGTGCTGTCTAATTTCATTCTTTTTTTTCGATATGCTTTCATCTGCTGCTTGTACTTTTCCATCATCGTTTGTCTTCGGCCCATAGTATCAACCAGGTATTCTTTTGACCATGAATAAGGTTTTTGTCTTATAACCTCTTTCATCATACGGAAAATCATGAAGTTGGATGAACTACCAATCAACAAAGATATCATTGGCATTCTTAAAGAGCAAGAAATATCGGAGCTTTATCCACCGCAAGCCAAGGCGTTACCATATGCTTTAAATGGAGAAAATTTAGTATTGTCTATCCCAACAGCCAGCGGAAAAAGTCTTGTAGCGTATCTGGCGATTGTACATAGACTCCTTTGCGAAGGTGGAAAGGCACTCTATGTTGTCCCCTTAAAAGCTCTTGCTAGAGAAAAGTACGAAGATCTCAAGTCATTTGAAAAGCTTGGACTTAAAGTAGGAATATCCACAGGGGATCTTGATGAATCTGACCCAAAACTTGCCCGTTTTGATATAATTATTTGTACGTCTGAAAAAGCAGATTCCATTCTAAGACATGGCATAAAATGGATTGATAAAGTCAAGGTTCTCGTAATTGATGAGATACATCTGATTCATGATCCTGATCGAGGCCCAACACTTGAAGTGATAATATCCCGTTTCAAAGCACTTAATCCAAAAACACAGATAATAGCACTTTCTGCAACTATCAAAAATGCCTTAGATTTATCAGATTGGTTAAATGCAAAACTCATTCATTCAGATTGGAGGCCTGTTCCTTTAAGGGAAGGCGTTTTGTATAAAGATGAGATTAAATATGATAATGGAAAGGTTGTAAAGCTTGATGATTCCAAAGAAAAACCTCTCGATAGATTAGTTGAAGGTTCTATTGCAAATGGTGGACAAGTTCTGGTTTTTGTAAATACCAGAAGATCGACTTTGTCTGTAGCTTACAAGTTGGCATTAATAATAGAAAAAAAACTATCAGATGAAGAGAAGAAAAACCTTGAAAAATTCCTTGCTTCTATGAAGCGAGAACTAGTGGAGAATACGTCTGTTGACGAGAAATTGTCCTCATGCATACAGAAAGGAGTAGCATTTCATAATGCAGGTTTATCCAGTAGCCAACGAAGGGCTGTCGAACAAGGATTTAAGAGCCGTTTAATAAAATGTATTGTGGCTACGCCTACGCTTGCAGCAGGTATCAATGTTCCAGCACAAAGAGTTATAATAAGAGACCTTTGGCGTTTTGATCCAAATTTTGGTATGCATCCCATTCCCATTTTGGAATACAAACAGCAAGCAGGTAGGGCAGGCAGACCTAGGTATGATAAACAGGGCGAAGCGATAACAATAGCAAAGAGCGAGGAACAAAAAGAGCAGATTTTTAATAATTACATCTTGGGAGAAACAGAACCTATTTTTTCAAAGTTGGGTAATCAATCGGCCTTAAGAATGCATTTGCTGGCTGCAATTGCAACAAACTTTGTAGATAGTCTTGATGGCATTTACAAATTTATAGACAGCACTTTTTATGCTTATCAGTCTGATGTAGATGCTCTAAGAGGCGATATCGACGAAGTCGTTGATTTCTTACTGGGGAATGGATTCATCGAACGTATAAATAATGACAAATTTATGTCAACGTTGTTTGGAAATAAAACTTCTTCTTTGTACATAGATCCTCTATCGGCCATATTGCTAAAAAAGGCACTTGAAATCTCCTGTGATAGAGAAACATCACCTCTATCATTTATTCATGCTGTATGTTCTACTCCGGATGTTCGTTCATTGTATCTTGGAGGAGGAGATACTTGGGTGGAAGAAAAATTAGAAAAACATCGAGGTAGGTTTTTACTTGAGCCTCCGATTTCTTCAAGTGATGAATATGAGTGGTTTTTGAGTGATCTTAAAACTGCATCATTGATTGAAGATTGGACTAACGAAGTATCTGAGGATAAAATCGTTTCTAAGTATAACGTTGGACCAGGTGATATTTACAATGTTGTGGAGACCGCAGAATGGCTGCTTCATGCATCTAGAGAATTTGCTCGAATGTATAACTTTGAATGTGTCTCAGATATCGGTGATCTAATTCTACAAGTTCGCAATGGATGCAAAAAAGAGCTTCTAAATCTCATATCACTGAAGGGCATCGGACGAGTAAGGGCAAGAGCGCTGTATAATGAAGGTTTTAAAACCATCAATGATTTACGTGGTGTACCTCTTAAGAGACTGGCAGAAATTAAAACCATTGGCGATGGCGTAGCTAAAAGTATCAAAAGACAATTGGGAGAAAGTGTTGAAGGAGAAGATAAAGAGTTATCTGAGTTTGTTTTTAAACGTAGCAGGAGACGCGTATGATAAAGATAGTTGGTGCTCAAGGAAATATTAAAAATGTTGACGATTTTTTAAAAAAAGTTTTTAGTTTTGCTCAAGAGCACCAAGTTATCATTCAATTATTTGATGCAGATGTTATTTATGGCAAAAATCATCTCATTTCTGCAACGGAGCACGCGGTCAGAGCATTTGCAAGGAAAGCAAATACCACCAACTCCCTAGTCATGGAAATATTGTTGTATGCATCTGGTGAACGGCAGTTAAAATTAGCAATTTCAAAAATGGGAATAAAAACCGGCAAGGGAAATGTCGCGTTTGCACTCATTGATGATATCAAAGACGCAAAAGGCAAAATATCTGATCAATTGACTGATGAACTGATAAAGCTAGTATCTTTGAAGAGAGATGATAAAGTTCTTGACGGAAATGAAGACACTCTACGAAAATTTGGAATAAGTGAAAACGAGATAAATACGGTCACGAAAGCTAAATATGGGGATCTTATTCTGGAAAAAGTAGCAATGGTTGATATAATCAAATAAGCCCGCATGGGGTAGCTTGGATATCCTAGAAGCCTGCGGAGCTTCAGACCTGGGTTCGAATCCCAGTGCGGGCGTAATAATAAATGAATTTTCATTAACGGATACACCGATTATATTTGTTACAGAAAATTTTTTATAAGCATCGTTATTCTCACAAAAGAATAACGTAAAAGAAAACATCAGGTGTTAAAATGAGTAAGAATTACGGATTATACATCAATGGAAAATGGGTAAAATCAACAAGCGATAAAACTTTTGAAACAAAGAATCCAGCTACGGGAGAAACACTTGCGAGTTTTCCACTAGGAACAAAGGAAGATACAATAAAAGCAATTGATGCAGCGGAAAAAGCATTTCCGATGTGGAAGAGAACTCCAGCACCAAAAAGGGGAGAGATGATACTTAAGGCCGCTTCAATTATGAAAGAAAGAAAAAATGAACTTGGTGAAACAGTTAGTAAAGAGATGGGTAAGATTATTACCGAAGGTAAAGGTGATGTTCAGGAATCAATTGATTTCCTTGAATATATAGCCGGCGAAGGAAGAAGACTTCTTGGCGAGACTACTACTTCTGAACTTCAGAATAAGTTTTGTATGACCGTCCGTCAACCTATCGGTGTTGTTGGCTGTATTACGCCATGGAATTTTCCAACTGCGATTCCATGTTGGAAACTTGGTGCGGCACTTGTAAGCGGAAACACGGTTGTTTTTAAGCCGGCAACTTTGACACCATTGTGTGCTGCTAAACTTGTAGAAATATTTGAAGAAGCAGGATTGCCCAGCGGTGTCTTAAATTTTGTAACAGGATCTGGTAATATTGTCGGTAATGAAATTGTTGAAAATCCACGTGTAAAAGCTATATCATTTACCGGTGGTGTTGATGCAGGAATTGATGTTTACACAAGAGCTGCAAAGCTTTTGAAATCTGTTGAACTTGAGCTTGGTGGTAAAAACCCACAAATAATTATGGATGATGCAAATATCGATCTTGCAATAGAAGGAGTTATTTTTGGTGCTTTTGGAAGTCAAGGTCAAAGATGTACTGCTACAAGTAGATTAATTGTTCATGAAAAAGTCTATGACGAAGTAATGAAAAAACTTGTTGAAAGAACAAAGTCTTTGAAAATTGGAGATCCATTGAATCCAAAAAATAATATGGGCCCTGTTTCTTGCGAACAACAACTTAAAACTGTTTTGAAATATGTTGATATTGGTAAAAAGGAAGGAGCAAAGCTTATCTTTGGTGGTAGACAATTAACAGATGGAGAGTATAGCAAAGGTTTTTTTGTTGAGCCGACTATCTTTGAAGCAAAGCATGGGATGAGAATAACAAAAGAGGAAATATTTGGACCAGTACTCAGTGTTATAAAAGTGAAAAATTATGACGAGGCAATACAGATTGCAAATGATGTAGAATATGGTCTCTCATCATCCATTTATACAAAAGATGTAAACGTTGCATTCAAGGCAATAGATGACTTTGAAACAGGAATTACATACATAAATGCTCCAACGATAGGTGCAGAAGTACATATCCCATTCGGAGGAGTTAAAAACACAGGAAACGGCGGACGTGAAGCAGGAACAACAGCAATAGATGAATTCACAGAAATAAAAACAGTATGTATTGATTACAGTAATAGACTTCAGAAGGCCCAAATTGGGGAATGGCGTATTTTGACAGGGCAAATAATCTAAGATCTGTTTCGTTTAGATAAATAATTATCTAAACTATTTGTTTCTTCGTCGAAGCGGTTTAAAAGATCTTCACCCAGTTCTGTTAAACGAGAGCTACCGCCTTGTTTTCCACCTCTAGAAGTTACAATAACTGGGCCACCAACCGCATTCGATATTTCTTTGATTTCAGACCACGCATGGCTATAAGCCATCCCCATGAATTTTGCTACTTCTGAAAGTGAACATAATTCCTTAATTTTACGAAGCAATTCTGCTCGGCCCCGGCCAATAATACAGTTAGAATCTATTTCTAACCAAATTTTTGCATTCACTTTAATAATAAGATTAAATAGAATATGTATATCATAAATTTATGTTATTAAATTCTTTTTTAAGATAAAAACGGGTTTTAAATGAATAATTTTATAATAACCTTATCTATTACCGTTACCGGATGCGAAATCACTCTACAACGGAGGGAGCATTTTGCCCGAAGCAATCGCCTATGAATTAGCAAAAAAACAAAAAGAAATCTCAGTCGCGGAATTCTTCGAACGCAATAAGCATATTCTTGGTTTTGGGAACCCGACCAGAGCACTCATCACCAGTGTTAAAGAGGGTGTTGACAACGCGCTTGATGCTTGTGAAGAATCAGGCATCCTTCCCGATATCTATGTCGAAGTAAGAAACCCAACTGAAGAAGAATGCGTCGTGATTGTGGAAGACAATGGTCCTGGTATTATTAAACAGCAGATTCCTCATATCTTCGCACGATTGCTGTATGGATCACGATTTCATGCAGTCAGACAAAGCAGAGGACAACAAGGAATTGGTATTTCTGCAGTCGTATTATATGGTCAGTTAACCACCGGAAAACACGCAAAGGTTATTTCAAAGATCCAAGATGATCAACCTGCAGTGCTGACTGAGCTTGCAATTGATACTAATAAGAACCGTGGTGAAGTCCAGCATCAAGAAATCATGCATTGGGACAAACCATCAGGTACACGCATTGAGGTCAGCCTGAACGCAGATTATAAACGAGGGAAACGGTTTGTCTACGACTACCTTCAGAGTACGTCTATTGTGAATCCGCATGCCCGAATCGTCTTTAAAGAAGCGGATGGAACCGAACATGTCTTTGAAAGAACCGCAGATATCCTACCAAAGAAAAGTGAAGAGATTCGACCGCACCCGTATGGCGTCGAACTCGGAACGTTAATTAAGATGTCAAAGGAAACAAAAGCAAGGAAGCTCGCATCATTTTTAAAAACCGATTTTAGCAGCATGGGTGATCGGACCGCTGATGCGGTCTGCGATGAAGCAAAACTTGATCGAAACCTCAATCCAGCTGACATGTCTCGTGAACAGTTTCTCCTCTTACATCAAGCATTTAAAAAAGTAAAAATCATGGCGCCGCCAACGGAATGCCTCTCCCCGATTGGTGAGACCCTTATCCGTCGGAGTTTGAAGAGTGAAACCCAAGAGATATCACCAGAGTTCATTTTTACTGCCTCACGGCCTGCGTCAGTTTTTTCAGGGAATCCGTTTAAAGTAGAAGTCGGGATTGTATATGGAGGAAACCTTCCGAAGGATAAACCGGTGAAGATCCTACGGTTTGCCAACCGCATCCCCCTACTCTATCAACAGGGTGATTGTGCGATTACAACCGCGATTGCATCGATTGATTGGCGACGGTACGGACTGGATCAGCCTTCAGGCAATGGTATCCCAATTGGTCCCGCAATCTTCCTGACTCATATCGCATCCACACAAATCCCATACACGTCTGAGAGCAAGGAAGCGATTGCAGATGTCGAAGAAATTGAAAATGAAATTAAACTTGCGTTTCGAGAGGTCGCACGAAAAGTTCAGATGCATATCAACAAGAAAGTAAAGCGAGTGAAAACCCGGGAGAAATTTGATTTAATTACTAAGATTCTTCCAGAGATTGCAAAGAAATCTGCGCACATGCTCAACAAACCAATACCTTCTCTTGATAAAGTCATCACACGCATTATGGATATCGTTTGGATCGAAGACGTTGTGGAATACGAAAAAGTACGTGGGAAACAAGTTCAGGTAAAACTTGATGCCCCGCCAGGACAAAGCGAGGGAGGATGGATTGCAAAGAGTACGATTATGGTGGTGAACTACAAAAATAAACCGCAGAAGTTCAATTTATACGCGGTATTCCCAAAAGATGCAGTGGTAGGAACGGTCACTCCAAAACCAACAAAAGTGACTGATACCTACATAAAATGGAGTATCGACAATATTGCGCCGATTAACAAGGTTGATATCCGCTTTGAACTTGCTGGGTTAAATAAAGGGGATTTTGATGAAAATGATTTGTATGTACAAAACATCAACCCTTCGTATGTGATCGGGGCAGATAAATGGGAGGGAGAGTAAGAATGGCACGTGATTATTCTAACGTAATTGACAAAATCGATGCAATTGCTGCAAAAGTTTATGCAGATCTTGAAAAGGCAGAGATTCCTGCGTTGCAGTTGTCGACTCGCACGAAAGCAAACATCAAGTTTGATGATGATTTAAACGTGTGGAAATACGGTAAGAATAAAACGGAGAGATCTGCAAACTCTCTTGATGGCGCATATATGCTGTTGCGTACGATGTACCTGGTTGATTTTATTAAAGACATGATTAAGCAGAGTAAATCATCGACGCTAAGAGAAACTTATTATATTTCTGAGGGGTGGAATCTTGCGAAGTTTTCCAGTCAGAATGAATCTGACATGCTTGCCGAGGATCTTGAAGTAATCACGGGTTGCATGCGTGAGGATTTCAAGTTGCGACCAGAGGAAGATGGCGCTCGTGTTATTGGCAATCTGGTTGTGGAAGAAATGACCAGAAATAATACGAAGAAGAAGATTCACTGTCAGGATGATGTGGGTGACGCTGGCTATGGAATACCTTATAACGCAGAGAAAGAAAAGCTAACGTTCAAACAGGCGGATGCTGATTTTATTATTGCGATTGAAACTGGTGGTATGTTTGATCGGCTTGTCGAGAACGGATTTGATACCGATTCTCGCGCGATCCTGGTTCATTTGAAAGGACAACCGGCTCGATCAACTAGAAGATTTATTAAACGACTAAGTGAGGAAAAAAAGTTACCGGTTCTCGTTTTTACTGATTGCGATCCATGGAGTTTCCGCATATATGGAAGTGTTGCTTATGGTGCAATTAAAACCGCTCATATTTCTGAATATCTTGCAACACCTGCCGCTCAATATCTTGGCGTAACACCATCAGACATTGTGAACTACAAACTTCCAACAGATACATTGACCACAGAAGACATTGGCGCGTTGAAAAGCGAACTTACAGACCCCAGGTTTCAGGATCAATTCTGGAAACAAGAAATTAAATTACAGCTGAGCTTAGGTAAAAAATCAGAACAGCAGGCACTTGCAAAATACGGCCTAGACTATGTAACAGATACATACCTTCCGGAAAAACTAGCTGAAATGGGAGTTAGTAAAAAATAGAATTATTTTTCTTCTTTTTTAATCCAGAGTTCTTGAGGTGGAACCATGAGAGTTCTCAAACGTAGTACATTGTTCTCATCAATTTTGATGTAGGTTTTACTATATATGCCGCCTTCTGCGCCCTTAGGATGTGTATAAACATGCAACCGTTTGCCTTGAGCAAACTCCGGCTCCGGTTTTTCTGCATCCGGTCTCCTTTTTTTAACACCGTTGTAATGGAGATAAAAAATAATTTCCAATAAAACAAAAAAACCGATTAAAGCACACAAGACATATATCCAGCCTTCTAAAGATAGTAAAGCCCAGTTGTATACTTGCCCAAGCAGATAAATTCCCAATACGATGACAACGAGCCATATAACAGAAAATATAGAAATAGCAATAAATACTTTAGACAACTTAGAATATCTAGCCTTAAGTTTATCCTCAACCTTGGATATTTCTTCTATTTCTAACATACTATTCTAACATTATGTATTGCGTTTCTATGCTTTTAAAATTTTCTATTTAATGTTTTTTAAAAAAATCCATCAATTTTTCTAAAGATTTGCTTCTGTGCGAAAAACGGTTTTTTCCTTTTACATCCATTTGAGCAAAAGTTTTTGTCTGGCCATCTGGGATAAATATGGGGTCAAAACCAAAGCCATTATCCCCTAGTTCTTTTGTAAATATTCTGCCACGACATTCACCTACAAAAAACATAGGATCCGCATTTGGTTCTTTATAGGCAATAACAGATTTAAAAACAGCTTTCCGTTCATCAATATTTTCTAGCAATTTCAAAACGCCTTCGCACCCTATTGTGCGAAAAATATAGGAAGAATACACTCCAGGAAAGCCACTCAAAGAATCTATGAAAAGACCTGCATCTTCAAGAAAAAAAGGTTGATTAAGTCTTTTTTGAACATCATCTACGCCGAAACGTGCAACCTCTTCCAAAGTATCGACCTGGAGCTCCTGATAGCCGATATTGCGTTGAATTACCTCGATATTTATAGCAGATAACTTCTCTTTTGCTTCAATTAATTTTCCTTTGTTACTCGTAACAAAATATATGGTTTTCATCTGTATCTACCCCTTTTTACAATCTCTTCGATTTTATTAATAACAGATTTTGCGCTACCTTTGAATTCTTTTTTATAACCTTCTAAAACATAATCAAAACAATTGGCGTATTTAGAATGGGTTGACTCCAGTGCCTCCATAAGAACATGTAAGTCAACGCCTTTTGTCTCCATCTCACTGCTTTTTTCACCTAATCCAAAATCGATGAAATGAACACGATCATTCAGCAGTATCATGTTTGATGTGGTAATATCGCCATGAATGATATCATTATTATGAAATTTTGCAATGCTTTCTCCAATCTTTTTGCAGATACGCTTTCGCTCTTTTTCACTCAAATTATTTAATATATCTTTTATTCTTTTTCCCTTCAAATATTCCATGGTTATGACGCCATTTCCTAGATCGACGTCATAGATAATTGGCACGGATACACCATATAGGCGAGCCTCAGTCATCAATTTTGCTTCTTCTCTTGTTCTATATGAGATAAGGCGACTATCGATATTTTTTATCCGATATGATTTCCTTATCCTTCTTTTTTGAACTACCTGATGACCCATGTAGTGGGCTAAACATATCTCTGCCTCAGCTCCTCGGTAAATTATTGTTTTAGCCACGCCAGCTCACATCCACCATATCGGTTCTAAAACGTTGATCAATGGTGCTTTCTTCAATATCCATCCTTATGCCACTGTTATACATCAATACACCTAGCCAAGCTATCATGGCACCGTTATCAATGCACAAATCCCTAGATGGAACGAAAAAACGTGCACCCCGTTCACTTGCCATAGTGTTTACCATATCCTGCAATCTTTTGTTGGCGGCAACGCCTCCACCCAAAAGCACCTCATCTTTTTCAGAGTGTGCCATTGCCCTTTCTGTGACTTCAGTTAGAGCTGCAAAAGAAGTTTCCTGAATGGAATAACTTATGTCTTCCAATTTTTCCCCGTTTTTGTAGTATTGTTCTGCTGCTGTCAGTAAACCTGAAAATGCGATATCCATCCCTTTTATAGAGTAAGGCAATTCTAGGTAGTTTTTCCCATTCTTTGCGAGTTCTTCGATTTTGGGACCGCATGGAAAATCCAAACCTATAATTCTGCCGAATTTATCCAGACAATTTCCGATTCCTATGTCAAGGGTTTCACCGAAAACGCGGTATCTTCCTTCTGCAAATCCTATAACCTGTGTATTTGCACCAGATGTATAAAGTAACACAGGATCTTTACAATTATCAATTGTTCCTCGCCCAATCTCCAAATGAGCAACGCAATGATTAACGCCCATTATTGGTTTATTTAATGTAAGTGAGAGGGCTCTTGCAGCTGTTGCAGCAGTTCTAAGACAAGGACCCAGCCCAGGACCTTTTGAAAAAGATATTAGATCGATATCCTCAAAATCTATATTCGCTTTATTAACAGATTCTCTGATTAAATCAGCAACAAACTCTGCATGGTGATTTGCCGCCTCTCTGGGGTGTATGCCGCCCTGTTTTGGTCTATAAATCTTGATAACATTAGAAAGAACTTTGCATTTTTCCTTTGCTTCTTTTACAACGCCTACACTTATTGTATGGGCTGTTCCTTCTATGCCAAGACAAATCATAATTAGGGGTTGTAAAGGGTAATGATATAAAATAAATTTGGTTTGTCGACAAAAAGAGTGTTATTTTTCTACTACGTACTCATCGTATAAAAAAAGAATGCCTGTTTTAAAAAGAATAATTATGGTTAGTATTGCAACAATTGCTATCACAATTATCGCCCACAGCCACGGAAATTCAAACGATTTTTGTTCTTCATAGGGCAATGTAGTCTTGCTTATAGGATTATAAGTATAATCCCATACATGATCTCCATTAAAATCAATAAGATACAAGCCGCTTTTTGTTATTCCAAGTGTGGTGTTGACTCCACTTATTGTATTGTAGAAAAGATCGCTTTTGCCATCCTTTGTAGTATCAACCAAATAATGTTTAATGTCGTTTATTGTTATTTCTTTTACATCATTGGGATTTTGAGGATCAGAACCTAGTTGTATTTCTATAACATTGCTGAGTCCATCATTGTCATCATCAGGATCAACAATATCCGGAATGCCATCGTGGTCGGTATCTTTCGGATAGCTAGATGCGTTATTTGGATCTGTACCATAGCGCAATTCTGCTTCGTCACTCCAACCATCCCTATCTGAATCAAAGGTTATGTTAGTACCCAGCGGGGGAGACCACGAACTTTCTACCCCATAGATGTCTTTGTGTTTGATTTTAATTTCATAAATACCTGCTGATTTCCAAGAATGATGCTGTGAGATGGATGTCTCAGATTCACCTAACTTTATCCAATTGCTATCAGTTCCATCCCCCCAGTCGAACATCCAGAAGGAACCTACATCCATGGTTTTTATTACATATCCGTAATCAATTCCTGCATAACCAGAAGTATTACCTGTTGGTGGAGCGGGAATGTAAGAATTAGAACCGGCCATAACATTGGCGCTACTATTGAAAACTGATATGCCATTCAACAATAGTAAAAACATAGAAATAACTATTAAAAAATAAGATATCAAATTTAATCGATCTCTATTCTTTTTTAATTTACTCGTATTTTTTAACATCCTATGGCATCCCATCAAACAACATAACATTACCAGTATGCTATGTTAATTTGGCGTCTAGTGCATCCTATAAACTATAAGTAAAAAATGAATAAGTCTCTATATAAACTTTTTGCGCTTCGTTGTAACAATGTGAATTGGAATTAATTTTTGAAATTATCAAATTGTTGTTCTTCAGATGTCTGTTCTTTGGATTGTTCATCGAATTGATGTTCTTCGGGTTTTTCTTCTAATTGTTCTACTTTAGGTTCTGGTTCTTCAATGTATTCTTTTTCAATATGGATATATCCTGTAAAGTATAGGAGGGCGATAATAACTACGATAGCTAGTATTATTCCTATGATTGCTAACAGCCATGGAAATTCTGCCGGTGGTGTTGGTTTGCCTGCCCTTAGATAACAAATGCTAATCCGTATGAAAGGTAAGACTATGCTAATTTTATCTTTGTAGCACTATTGATTGAAAGTGACAGAAGGGAAAAATCAAATGATGTTTCTGAAACATCTACTTACCTACCCCTATTTCAGCTTCCAACTCATTTATTTCCCACTTTTTCACAAGTTTTCCTGCAGGCTTATCGACATAGGTAATTTTTTTAGATCTTGTTTCTTTCTTGATATAATCTTCCCATTGTTTTAAGGCCTTTTTTTGTTCTGAATCAACTTTAATCTCTGTAGAAATTTTATCCTCAACATTCAAATCCAATTCTTTTCTCATGGACTGAATTCTTCTCACTATTTCTCGTGCAAAGCCTTCTGCCTCAAGTTCAGGTGTAATAGTTGTATCAAGGAAAAGAATCATTCCTTCAATTCCATCTCGTGCAAAATGTTCTTTTTCTTTCTCAACTATTTCAAAGTCATCCTTTGTGAATTGTATTTTTTCGCCTTTCAAATCTAGGACTATTTTTTTATTTTTCACAAGTTCTTCATATAACTTGTTTTTGTCTAGATCATTTATTTTTTCAGTAAACATCTTGGCTTTTTCTTTAAGCTTTGGACCGATGCGTGAATAGTTAGGCTTCACCGCCTTCGTCATAAACTGAGTCGTATCTCTAGCAAATGAAATATTTTTTACATTGATTTCTTCATTTAACAAATCCAATAAATCCTTCAATGAATTTTCAATTTCTTTACTGCATACAATAGTTGCACTATGTAGTGGATATCTAACCTTGATTCCCGTCTTTGATCGTAAAGCCCTTCCAATTTCCACCAGTTTTCTTATCTTTTCCATGCCTTTTTCTAGTTCTTCGTCAATCTGTTTTTCATCTGGCTTAAGATAATCGCATAGATGAACGCTTTCGGGCATGTTATCTGTTCTTAAATTAAGATATATCTCTTCAGTGATAAAAGGAATGAACGGAGCTGAAATCTTTGACAATCCCAAGAAAATATCGTACATCGTTGAATAGCCTGAGAGTTTGTCTTCAGTATTTTCTTCAGCCCACAGACGTTTCCTTGATCTCCGCAGATACCAATTGCTAAAATCTTCTATGATGAAATTTTCTATAGCTCTTGCGGCCTTGTGAATTTCAAAGGTTTCGACGTATTTTCTAGTTTCAGAGACAGTCTTGTTAAACCTACTCATTATCCATTTGTCTAAAAGCTGCCTTCTGTTTTTAGGAACAGTTTGCTTTTTTGGATCGAACTTGTCTAAGGAGGCATACGTTGTAAAAAAGTTATATGAATTCCAAAGGGTTAGAATGAATTTACCGAGAGTGTCTTTAACTGCTTCCTCATAAAATCGCGTAGACATCCATGGAGCATTTGTAGATATTAGATACCAACGAAGGGCATCGGCACCCTCATGGTCAAGAATGATATTTGGGTCAACATAGTTTTGTTTGCTTTTACTCATCTTTTGGTTGTCTTTATCCAATACCAAGCCAAGCGTTAATACATTTTTATACGTGGGTTTATCAAACAAAAATGTAGAGATCGCAAGAAGAGAATAAAACCATCCTCGCGTCTGGTCAAGAGCTTCACTGATGAAATCAACCGGATAATTTGCTTTGAATTTTTCTTTGTTCTCAAATGGATAATGCCATTGAGCAAAAAAAGCAGAGCCCGAGTCATACCAGCAATCGATAACCTCTTTTTCACGTTTCATCTTGGATTTACATTTTGGACAGCCCAAGGAAAGTTCATCGACAAATGGTTTGTGTAAATCGTAGTCATCTGGAAAAGATTCGCTCAAACTCTTCAATTCATCGACACTGCCCACACATACGGTGTTTCCACACTTCTTATTGCTACAAGTCCAGATCGGCAGCGGTGTTCCCCAATATCGATCCCGTGAAAGAGCCCAGTCTTTTACATCACGTATAAAATCACCGAATCGACCTTGCTGCAAATGCTTTGGGTACCAATTGATCTGATCGTTGTTTTTGACTAGTGATTTCTGTACCTTTGACATCGCTATAAACCAGGATTCCATCGCGTAGTATAGTAATGGAGAATCGCAACGCCAGCAGAATGGATACTCATGAGTATGAGCCCTTGTTCCTTCAAGCAACCCTTTTTCTTGTAGATATTCGGTAATGCTTGGATCCGCATCTTTGACGAATTGACCTTTCCACAGAGTAACTTCATCTGGGAAAGTTCCGTCCAGTTTTACAAGTTGAACAACAGGCAGATCGTATTTTTTGCCAACAGCATAGTCATCTTCGCCAAAAGCTGGAGCGATATGAACGATACCTGTTCCATCCTCCATTGTTACAAAATCTGCAATAACAACATACCATGCTTTTTTGTCTGGTTTTGCGTATTTAAACAATGGTTCGTATTCTACATTTTCAAGTTTTTTTCCAGGAAAACTATCCAAGAGCTTGTATTCCTGGCCTTTAAGCAAAGCACCAGCTCGTGCCTCTGCAAGAATTAAGGTTTGTCCGTTGTATCTTATTTTTATGTATGTTTCATCTGGATTAACAGCAAGTGCCACATTTGAAATAAGAGTCCAGGGGGTTGTGGTCCATGCTAAAAAATATGCATCCTCGTTTTTAAGTTTAAATTTTACAAAAATCGAAGGTTCCTCTATAGTCTTGTAACCTTGTGCAATTTCATGGGCGGATAATGCAGTTCCACAACGCGGGCAATAGGGCACCACCTTGTGGCCTTTGTACAACAGTTTTTTTTCCCAAGCCTGTTTTAAAGACCACCAGACTGATTCAATATACTCGTTTTTAAATGTTATATAGGGATTATCCATGTCAAGCCAGAATGCGATACGACGGGTCATATCAACCCATGCACGTTCGTATTTTAGCGTACTTTTTTTACATGCCTCATTAAATTTTGCAATACCGTATTTTTCAATACCTTGTTTATCTTCTAGTCCAAGTTGTTTTTCTACCTCTATTTCCACAGGCAAACCGTGCGTATCCCAGCCTGCCTTTCGTTCTATGTAATGTCCATTCATGGTTTGATACCTTAAAACCAAATCTTTCATTACTCTTGTAAGAACGTGGCCCGGGTGAGGCATGCCATTTGCAGTTGGTGGACCTTCTAAAAATATGTATGGCTTGCAATTTTTCCTCTGTTCAATGGATTTTTTAAATATGTCGTTCTCTAACCAAAACTTCTGAATTTTTTCTTCGACTTCTTTGGGACTATATTTCTGAGGAGGTGATTCGATCATTGTTTTTTACCCATTGAAACGTCATCTTAATTGCAAAGTCCGTTAAAATCGTTTCCATCAATTTCTAGTCAGTAGTTTCTGACATCATCTGACTTCATAAATTCTCTGAGTAATGACGTAGCGTAACTTCCTTTTTGCAATTCAAATTTTAATGTCAATGCAAAGTTATTTTTATTTAATTCGTCATCATTTAGTTTAAATTCGAGATTTTTAACAGGAGCCAGTATCGGACGTCTTGCACCAGAAGAAGAAAGATTTGGAAGTTCGGGAATAACAAAATCTTTGGGATTGAGTTTTTCCTTATCGATGATTTTGTGTTCTATTTCACCCATCTCACCTTTTGCAAACTCTGAATCGTAACCAAATAGAAGACCGCCTACGAATGCTTTTCCTTTTGAAACCTGTGCATTCACTTTTTCGATATTGTTTTTCGTAGCAACTATCCCATTTTCATCAATAACACCATTTCTGAGGGGTAGGACGACATCACCAACAATTGCTTTGTTTAGAGGCAAATCTCTTCGAATACGTTCACTTAAAATTCTATTAAAAAGATAAGATTGGTAAGCATAAACAAACATGGTCAACAGATTATTGGGCAGTTGTTTCAAGGCACCAACAAAATCTTTTGGGTTGACGACTAACTTATTTAGAATGGCTTTTTCAAAGTTTAACTCATTTGGATAAGAAGCTAGTGCCCCAGAAAAATCGTACGTTTCCTGTAGTCTCTTCCTCAACTTATGATTGTCTTCGTCTTCTCCAGCCAGGGGATTTGCAATATAGCTCATCACTGCTTTTTCAAAATCATCAAGAACGATGTATTTTCCAACAATGTGAGTAATTGGCCTAACAGTACCAAAACGTTGGACACCGTAAAAGTTGGGAAAACCACCGTTTTTCGTTATAACGGAAGCAATTTCTTGGATCTTTTCTAATTTTATATCCTGATCAATCTTTCTTACGACTATCTCAAATCTATTTCCAATAAGATTTCCTAACTTAATAGGGCGATCAGAGCGATATATATTTTCTACGGCTACATCTTTGATTTTTACTTTAGACAAATCCTCTACAAATACGTTATAAAATGACATCAATCTTGTGGTTTGTGCTCTTTTATCTTTAGTGCCGGCAAAACTAACCCTATCACGAGATATGCGCAGTCTGTCAGATAATTCTCTAACCAGTATGTTTGTCTCCCAGTTCCTGGCTGTCACATCTGCAATAGCAAAACGTCCGTCTTCTTTCCCAGGTGGATAACTAGAGACCTCTTTTACAATAAAATCTTCAGGAACAAAACGTAGCTTACCGCCTATTCCGTATTTAGATGTCAAAAAAGCTTCCATGCCTATATTTTTTTCAGCGCTTGATGATTCCATTTTACTTTTTGCTTTTACTTTTTTCTTCAAAAGTCTTGCTAAAAGTTTTTACTTCGTCTTCTAACTGTTTTACAGTCTTTTTGAGTATGTCTTCTGGCTCCCCTTTTTTAACCCGTATATACAAACGTCTTTTATTGGATTCTGGATGATCTGCCATGTAGGCTGCGTAATCCACATCCTCATTTTGTAACAATAACTGTGTGATTGGGTTTAATATGGTCTCATTTTCCCCAGTAATTTCCAATTCAAGTTCCTTGCCTGTTTTTTTGATTGTTTTTAATTCCATAGATAATCACTTCTTTTTGGTATCAAATAATTTAATCTTAAAATTTATTCAAATCGTATTCGCCATAATCAGCTGCGATTTTTCTTCGCTCCTTGTTGCCGCAGTTTTTGCATTCTAGATAATTTTCTTTTTTGATGAGTGGTTGTCTACATTTTTCACATAAAGCTTTGATTACACCCAGCTCCCTATCTTTTGTAATAAGTTGTAGACTCGGATGTACTTGTGTAACTTTTGCTCGTATAATGTCTCCAAACGCATATACATCTGAGACGTCTTTTACATATGATGGCGATACCTCAGATATGCGCAATGTTCCATTTGTATCACTGGATATTGCCCTATTTTTACCTATAACGTGAAGTACATCAACTATTATCATAGATGATTTTATAATGCGCACCTCTCCAAGAACCGTATCTCCAATCTTTAATATCACAGGAATACTTGTGAGTGGTTCTACGGTTGCTTTCTTATGCTGTTCATCTACAACATACGTTCCCACTCTAGCAGCTCTTATGATGCCGTCTTCCTCAAAAGTACCATCGCCCGATAACAACTCCTCAGAAGTTGATAGTTGATCTCCAGGCAATACTATTTTATTTTTTGTCATTATTTATCCCCAATTATAAGTTAAACTGATGGAATTAGGCAATGTAGTACCTATTTTAAATGTTATGGTATTAAAAATCGGCTGCAAAAAGAGTTATAAATACCATATCATTTCGGTTCTCCTACCAAAAGTAGGCACATGGTGTAAAAAATGACACGAAAACCTGGAAGCATGTATCGCTATGTAAAAAGCATGGCCAACACAAGAAGAGAATATATGGGTGGTGTACCAACTTCACGTATTACACAATTCACCATTGGAAATAAAAAGGCAGATTTCCCAATTCACTTATCACTCATTGCAAATGAGCGGTGCCAAATAAGACATAATTCTTTGGAGTCGGCTCGTATAGCCGCGAATAGAAATATGGAAAAAAACGTCGGTCTTGCAAATTATCTACTAACTGTAAAAGTATATCCACATAATGTAATAAGAGAAAACAAACAGGCAACAGGCGCAGGCGCAGACCGTGTATCGATGGGTATGAGAATGGCATTTGGAAAAGCTGTTGGAACCGCTGCAAGAGTTCAACAAGACCAAGTTATCATGATCATCGATACTTCAGAACAATATCTTCCTCATGCAAAAGATGCTCTTCGGAAAGCATGCGCAAAAGTTCCTACACCGTGTAGAGTAAACATAGAAAAAAATAACTAATTTTGCCGGACTAATCTTAAAAACTATTTTCTAGAAGTATTTTATCAAGTAAGGGAATATAATAAAAAGCAAAATAGATAAAGAGACAACAAGAGAAATATTCTTTACTGCCTTTTCAAGTTTTTCATCTGAGATGCCTTTTTTAACTCGTTTTATAAGAGAGCCAACAGCATCATTGAAGAGATATCCTCCATCAAGTGGAATCATAGGTAGAACATTAAACAGGGCAACTGCAAGGTTTAGCCAGAAAATCCAGTATAAAGCATTTACAATAATCCAGAACATATTATCTGGAATGACGCTAAGGGGTCCTGTTATTACATAGGAATCTGTAAACGGCGAAACAATTGGGTTATAGCCTTGGAGATAACCTACAAATGGAATGACATAGAAAGTGAGAAAACCTCCTGGGAATTCTGCAAAAGGATTCTTTAAAATTGATAGGAAATTTTTATATCCAAACGACGAAAACCATGTCCCGAGATAGCCTTTACCCAAATATGATTGATTTTTAGTATAATTAAACATGTCTGCAAGTACAACACTTTTGGTATAGCTCATTTTCCCTTGCACATAAGTTATGTTTACTGTTTGGCCGGATCTGGTTTTAAAAAGAGCCACAGAATATTCTTCGAAACTTGTTACACGGGTATCGTTAAAGTATGTTATGATTATCCCCTTGGAAAGGCCTATAGTTTCAGCAGGAGTGCCTTTCTCCACCAACGTGACACCAGCACCGTCTGCAGCTGGTTGTACAGCAGACATGAAAACGAAAGATAGCAACAGTATACTAACAAAAACAACTACAAAATTCGACGTTGGCCCTGCAGCATAAATTCTCATGCGATGCTTTGGTTCTGTTTTTTTCAATTGTTCTTCATCGGGCTCACAAAATGCTCCTAGTGGTATAATGAGATAGAGAATACCAAGTGACTTTACTTTTAATTTACTTACAAACGTGAGAATGCCGTGAGAAAATTCATGTGCAACAATTGCGACGATCAATGCAAGTATTATATATCCGATATATTCGAGAGGAAGCACAGGATTTATTCCCGGAAGTATTAGTGCAACCTCGATGCCTGGCAGTTTTTCTATCTGGGCCGGAGTGAATCCTAAAACAGTCCAAGCTTGCCAGATGAGCACCGCCATCATTACAAACATCATAATAAAACACAGAACAATACCCGAACTTCCGAATGCTTTCCAGAATCTTTTCTTACTGGCGATTTTTTCAAGAAAGCTTACACCTTTTTTTGTGCGTAGGAGTAATGCAGGCCCCCAAAGAGAGACGTCATATTTCTTAAGAATCCCCTTTTTATACAGGATTGCAACTAGAATAACATAGATGAATATTATGGCAAAAAAAATTAGTAAACCTTCTATCAGTGACATAGTGCTGTTGGTGGAATATATAGCTGTTTATTAAAGTAACTGGCGAGGCGATTAGATGTAACTTATGTTCTTTTTATTTATCATGTTTATGAGATTTTTACACCATTTTAATTTCTTCAATTTTAAAGTTTTATTTTTGTTTTCTGAGAAGGAATATGGTCCTATTTCATTGTTAAAATCAAAACCTATGAGGCATATTTTTTTAGCGTGAAAGTTATCAGCTAAATATACTGCTCTATCACCATCAGTAAAGCCTCCAAAATTATGGATGCCGTCATAGGGCGCTGGGTTAATCTGCGTCGTACCGACTAGTTCTCCTTTAAATTTCGGAACGTATTTTTTGATTTTATCAATGTTGTCGCCATGGGCATGTATTACAACTATGCTTCCATGTAGGTTTGCTTTCACTTGATCTGGAACTTTACCGTCCAAGTCAGTTACAATAATATCTGGAATAATTTCGTATCTTAGTAATGCAGTTGTTGCGCCATCTGCAGCAATTTTTAAAGCATTAGCAAACATTTTTTTGTGTGTAATAATTGAATTTTCCAAAGAAGGCCCCGCACCAAAAATTATTATTTCTTTACCGGCAATCAAATCGTTTAGTTTATCGATAGGCACTGGAGATTTTTGTTTAAGTAATGTGTTTAAAACATCAGCTGCCCTCTCATCATTTTCCACAGAAAAGTGAAAGTCCTTGACTATTTTCCTATAGATTGATTCCCAGTCCTTGTAATCCATGTATCTAACTTTTCTCAACGAGTTTTGTTACTTGTTCTTCAATTTCCAATTCTCTACTTTCAGCCGTATAAATTTCTTTGATGTAGTGATATGTAATCGCGCCCACAATTGCTATCATTATTCCGGTGCTTATATATCCAATAAAAGTGGCTTTTAGAAATGGATCTATGGTAAAGTTCGAAGGCCCATTAATAAGAGATTCGTGCAGTGCATAAAAAACCGCATAAGATACGAAACCGAAAGCAAAAAGAGAGAACGGATAAATCCAGTAAGTCCACAGGTTTTTTTTATCCCTTAGATAAACGTCAATCGCTTGTCCAAATGTCAATATGAGCCCAGCTATGATGATACCCCAGATCATGTTAGTAACAAAAGACAAAACCGGGATAAGTACGGGTTGTACACTCTCTGATTTAAAATCAATATTATTGTATGCTAAAAACCCGCTTGCGACAAGTATTACTACGGCAATAATTGAAGTATAGATCGATAGTTTGCCAGTCTTAAGACCCGTTTTAAAATTCTCCCAGCCAAATGCAATCCTTTTTTCCCAGTGGAAACCTCTTATAAGAAGATATAATCCTATAGTAAGCAATATGGCACCTAGACCACTTGCGGCCATATCCAATAAAACAAAGAAGGCCTCGACAATGAAAACCAGTGCTACTGGAAGGATAAAATGTCTTTGAAATTTTGAATCATCGAGAAGTTTTAGAATCTTGTAATAGGTATCCTGTAACTCTTTACTTTGTTTCACAGTCACCCTAATTATAGAGTTTATTTTTAATCTGGACTGAATCACAGGCAATATGTATTCATCCTCAACACCATCTGTTACCAAAATAACGTCCTGGGCGTTTGTTTCTTTGATAACTTTTTCCAGTTGTTCGGTCAATATCTGATCTGATTTTACACCCACGTTCATATGCCCACAAATCGTAGCTATTTCTACCTCTTTACCATCTTTTGAAAGCTGATTATAGGTTGAAATAGCAGAAAAAATAGCATTGAGATCTGAGTCTTCAGGATCGGCTTGTCCTAGTCGGTTTGCCGCATCAAGATTGGCTTCAATCCCAACTATAGGACTTTTAACTTTTGCCTTCCTCCCAAAGTCGTCATCACGATCCACGTTTAAAACCAAAGTTTTCATACAATTTCAATAATTACAGCAATTATATTTCATATAAGAATGTTACTATTAAAGAACGAGAAATTGGCAACGATTTTTATAGGGAGTTCACATTGCTCTGGCTAGATGAATCAAAGCAAAAACAAATTCAGTAATTCGCCGAACTGGAAATTTATCTCAATGATGACAATCTGTGTGATTGTCTGGGCTTTTGCATTTCCATTTATTAAAATAGGTTTGAATGATCTTTCATTTACCAATTTAACAATAATGCGTTTCTTTGTCGTCTGCATAGTTTTAATTGCGATTCTTTTGTTGCAACCAAAAAGATTTTCTAAACTTCACAAAAAAGACATCATACCAATATTTATGTTGGGATTTCTTGGAGTTATTGTATACCACCTTGGATTGAACTATGGCGAACAATATGTCTCTCCTGGCGCAGCAAGTTTAATTATTGCCACAATACCCGTATTAGTTGTTATTTCGGCCTTTATTTTTCTCAGAGAAAAAATGACTTCGAAAAAGTTATTAGGAGTTATTATTGCGCTATCTGGCGTTGTTTTAATTTCTATCTGGGGTACACCCAACACATCTATTGAGATAAACTACATACATGGTGCATTGGCAGTTGTGCTTGCTGCAATAATGGGTGCATTTTATACAATTGTAGGTAAAAAATTACTCAAACGTTACACTGCACTTTCACTGACAGTATATGCAATGTTATTGGGTAGTATAGCATTGATCCCTTTTCTTTTTCTCAATCCATCTATATCAAACCAAGTGACAGCAATGTCTGCCCACAGCTGGTTTGCAATATTGTTTCTTGGAGTTTGTTCAACTGTAATTGGATATATTCTCTGGTACGTAGGTCTTGAAATAAAAAGTGCATCCGAGGTTAGTGTTTACCTATATGCAGTTCCCGTATTATCAACAATAATTAGTTACTTTTTGTTTGGTGATAAAATAACTATGTTTTTTGCTTTAGGTGGTGTACTAGTAATAATTGGTTTGGTACTAGTTAATATGAACAGTCGACAAAAGGTTGATTAGTAAAAATATGTTTATTGAAAAATATGACAAAGATTCTTTACATGGAAACCATTGAGGGCAATTATATCAAAGAGTTCGATGCTAAGGTTACCAAAAACAACAAAGATTACATATGTCTTGACGAAACAGTTTTTTATCCTCTTGGCGGTGGACAACCCTCAGATGTTGGTTTTTTAAAATGGGAAGATAAAACGTCTGAAGTGAAAGAAGTCATAAAAAAAGGAGATGCAATAGAGCACATACTCATTGGAGAGAAACCGCCTGAAGGTACAGAGATCCATGGAATTATAGATTGGAACAAACGCTATGCGCACATGAAGATGCATACAGCACAGCATATACTCTCAGGCATTGTTTTTGATGATTATAAAGCTCGAACTGTAGGAAATCAGATACATGCAGACTACTCGAGAATTGATTTTGAGCCAATATGTTTTTCAGAAAAAGATTTGAAAGACATCGAAAACAAGTTCAACAACATAGTAAAACAAAATCTACCAGTCAAGCTATATGAAGAAGAACGAGAAAGTTTGGAGAAGAGAGTTGATCAACAAAGATGTAATCTTGATCTGTTGCCTAAGTTTATTAAAAAGTTAAGAATCATAGAGATAGAAGGTTTTGACGTATGTCCTTGTGCTGGTACACATGTGAGAAATACTAGTGAGTTACCCAAGATGAAGATAACAAAAAAAGAAAACAAAGGTAAAGATAGAGAACGACTTGTTTATACGCTTCTGCAAACTAGAACTTGATTTCTACATTTTCTATTTTTTCATCTACGCCCTTAAGAGAGTTTAGCATTCCGATAATCGTATTTTTTATAATACCTGATGGAAATTCGGTCAAAGGTATTTGTTTTCCATTCACTTTAATGCTTATTTCTTTCATATTTTTAGCCACCTTATTTAATTCATTTTTTATAAGGTTAATAATTGCTTCGAAATCACCATTGTATGTCAGCAATGTGTTTTCACGTTCTGGTATATTTCCTATTCGTATTTTTGGGATATTTTTATCATGCGCACCCTCAACGATTATTAGGTCATATTCCCCTAGTTCTTTGATATGTTGAATTATCTCAGCCATACCTTTGTTTTCTTTGAGCATGTAGTCTGTTTCAATGGGTGATGATAAAACTGTGAGTTTAGAACCTGCCCGGCTATACTTCCAAGTGTCCTTTCCTTTTGTGTCAATACTGATTTTTTTATCGGTGATTTTTACTGCTGATATTTTATATCCTTCATCACCTAATTTTTTGACTATTTTTATGATGAGGGAGGTTTTACCAGAATTTGATTCTCCATAGAATCCGAAAAGTATTGGAAATTTCATAATGACCTCACCACACGTATGCAGTAAAAGTGTATATGTTTTACTTCACTAGAATCACAAGACAAATTTTTCATTTAAAAAATGAGAAAGCGATATATCAATGGAGTCAAGATGATGATTCGGTGATTAAAAAGTGGGAGAGGCGATATGTAGTAAATGTGGAGCTAAAAATCCAACTGGAGCAAAATTTTGTTCAGATTGTGGAGGACCAGTACAAATTAAAGAAATGCAACAATCAATGGAACAAATAGATGGAATTTTTGAAAAACTGTTTTCAAAAACTTTAATCGTTGGAGGGATCTTACTTGGAATATTGCTTATCTGGATTGGAAGTATAATCTTTACCTTTGCTTCAGGTGATGCTTTAAAGGCGGCTTCAGTACTTAACTCTTTAGGACTTGCAGCCATAAGTATGTTCCTGTTAGGTGGAGGATTAGCCAACAAAAATATAGACAAATATGTGAGACTTGGGATGATCCTTGGCGGTGCGCTCATACTATTAAGCCTTGTTTCTTCAGGTATGTCTAGTTTTTCATCATTACAAAACTTGCTCAAGGGATACTCGTTCTGGTAAAAAGTTTCATAAAAATAAAACATTTTCTTTTTTTCTTTTAGTACAATATATCTAATTTTATCTCATTAGATTGCTTCTGAATATTTATATGATTGATATTTATTCACGGGTGCAAAGGAATCTTGGATGAAAGAAAAATTAAGGATTTTGTCTGCGGTCGGCGTTTATCATGCGCTGACCGATGGATCGATATGCGTAATGTCCATACTTTTTCCCATCTTTAAATCGATGTTCAATTTAACATATACTCAGGTAGGCATTATCACTGGCGGAGGGCTTTTAATTACACTTATTGCACAACTCTTAATTGGCAGAACGGCAGATGGAAAAAATTTCAATACGTTGCTTTTGACTGGAGTGTTCTTGACAAGTATTTCGCTGCTTTTGTTAACGCGAAGTCAAGGATTCATAACGTTGATTCTGTTCATTTTTATTCTAAGATTTTCGACGAGTTTCTTTCATCCGGTTGGGATAGGTTGGATATCAAGAACCTATAAAAAGGATCGATTAGATTGGGCGATGGGCATACAGAGTGGATCTGCAGATTTGGGATCTTTTCTAGCAATAGCAACGACATTATATATCGCTGAGAGCACACATTGGACCTTCCCACTCTACATCTGGGCAATCGTTGGAATTATCGGCCTATTAATCGCTATCTTGCTAACACAAAACATAGATAGAAAATACATCATTGTCAAAAAAGAAACAAAGAAACAGGACTTAAAAGAAACGGCACGAGAAGCATTTAGCCTGATGAAAAAGATAAAATTGTTACTTCCGGCATTTATGATAAGCGGTGCGGCATGGGGTGTTGTAGTTACCTATCTTCCTCTTTTATTAAACGAACGAACGACCTTATCTTTGCCAATTATAGGTCTCCTTGTTGCAGTCTGGATTGGCATAGGGAGCATCTCATCGTTATCATATGGCGGAATAAGTTCTCACATAAGCAGAAAAAAAATAATCTTATTCTCGTATCTCACGATAGGAATCATGGGGTTACTTCTCGCTTATTTTACTAATATTATCATAATCATTGTTATCTTGGTTCTTATGGGAATCTCTATCTTTCTTACCTATCCTGCATTATTTTCTTTTGTTTCTGAAGTTACGGATGAATCTGTCGAGAGTTGGACTTTTGGTATTACCTTTACGTTTCAAACTGGAGGAGGAACCATAATTCTATTTTTGGGTGGCGTATTGTCCGATCTATTTGGAATATGGATGCCATTTGCCATCATGGGAATGTTAAGTCTGATGATGACAGGTTTACTGCTTGCGTATCGTAAGAAACCGATTGTAGCAAGCATGCAATAGAAAGTCAAAAAGCATGGTTTTCCATTACTAGGACAATCACTATGATTAACAAACCATACCTAGCACTTTTCATCTCAATCGTATCGGTTTCTTTTGCATCCATATTTATAGTATCAATTCAAAACAATGTACCGTCACTGTCTATAGCATTGTATCGACTTTTGTTTACAACTTTACTTCTATTGCCTTTTGTCATTTTACATAAAAAAACTAGAGATGAGCTTGGAAATTTACCGCGTTCAACTTTACTTATAATGGTTGGCATCGGATTGGTTCTCGCCGCACATTTCGCCCTTTGGATAACATCATTGGGATTAACATCGGTTGCAAGTTCCGTGATATTAGTTACGGCACATCCCGTTCTGGTGGGTCCGATTTCGCATTTTTTCTTAAAAGAACGTTTGTCATATATTAATTCAATTGGAATTACAATATCGCTTTTTGGGGTGGTAATTCTTGTCTTTGGAAACTATGGATTGTCTGCAATGACATTGGAAGGAAACATCTTAGCAATGCTTGGAGGAATTGCTGCAGGAGTATACATTCTTGGTGGGCGAAAAATCCGTAAAACAGTCTCAGTTGGTTCCTATGCATTTGTAGTTTATGGTGTTGGTACTATTGCTCTTTTATTCATCTGTCTTTTCTTCAAATCACCTGTTTACGGTTTTAGTATTGAATCGTATGGAATAATATTATTGATGGCAGTAGTGGCAGGAATATTTGGTCATACCCTGTACAATTGGACTCTAGAGCATGTACGCGCATCATTAGCATCTGTTGCTCTTCTGGGGGAACCGATTGGTTCCACATTGCTTGCATTTGCAATTCCAGGAATAAGTCAGATCCCATCTCAATACACAGTATTGGGTGGAGGAATCATCCTTGCTGGTATTTATTTAACTGCAAGAAACTCTAGTAAAAATGATATTTAGTAATCTTTAAAAATATGTTTTATGTTTACGGGCATCATGCCTACCGAAAATAAATCAAATAAGATTATAACGATAATGCTTGCAGTGATAATTACATTGGCAGCAATTGCTGTTATTTACATCAGTTTACCACAAAATAAAGAAAAAACGTCTGGCGAAAATAACGGACCGCAAGGTGAAGGCAACCAAACAACAGAACCCGTGATTTTAACGGTTACTTATGGCGATAAACAGACCAATTACACACTTCATGAACTCGAAAATTTAACACCATATACTGGTATGGGTGGATATAGGAAAAATTCAGGTTTAATTGAAGGACAAGGCAATTACACTGGCGTACCTATCACAACACTAGTGGAGTTAACTGCAGGTAATATCGAAAACTATAGCATCATTGCCACATCTAACGATGGAAAAAAAGTAGAAAACAAAACATATAACTATAGTTTCATCATGGGAAATGTAAATACTTACAATCTAAGCAATCCATCTGATGCAACTCCAATTGGTAATGGCGGTCTTAACGTGGTGCTCGCCTACAAATATGAGGGGAACTATCTCGATGAGGGAAAACTTAAAATTACTTTCCTCGATGAAAACGAATCAATTACGTCTGCTGGTCTCTGGTGGAAATACGTAGTTTCCATTGAGATAGTAAAGCAATAAAGAGTGGTTTAATTTTAACCACAAACTTTTTCCTATTTCTTATCATTATGTAGAATATAGTATGAGGGATATAGAGGAGCTAGTTCAAAACGTTGAGAAATACAAAAACGTGACAATACAACAGAGATTTAAAAGTAATAAAAACACTGTAGCCTATGTAACTGATGATAGCAAACCTCGTATTTTTAAATGGTATGTACCGGGTCTCAAAAGAAACATGGAGACAGAATGTGCAGTATTGAAAAAAGGTTCATCAAAACTTAGCATGCCCGCTGTACACGAAATGGATCCAGACAATAACTTACTGATCATGACCTATGTTACGGGGAGGAACCTGTGTGATGTTGTCAACGATGAAAAAACTGATGCAAAAGAAAAACAAAAACTCATGTTTTTATTGGGTGATTGGTTTGCTCAATTTCATAATTATTTCAGAACAGAAGATCAGTTCCGCATACGTGGCGATTCGATTCTAAGGAATTTCTTAATCTCTGATCATATATGGGGCTTAGATTTTGAAGAATCACGAATAGGTAGACCAATTGAAGATATAGCAGGAATGTGCTCTTCAATTCTTAGTACCGATCCCATGTTTACAGATGAAAAGTTTCGGCTCTGTACTACTTTCATTGACGCATATAAAAGTTCAGTGAAATGGAATTTAGATAATTTAAGCGACGAAATCGCCTATGCACTTCTTGAAAAAATACAGTGGAGACCCCAGGACGAAGAAACACTTAGAAAATATGCTAAGAGAATAAGAAAACAAGGACTACATTAGAATTATAGGAAATATTTAGTCATAATTTTTAAATAGGTTTGAGGGTATCCGAGAAACGATACTTATGGGGAAGGAAAAACTCATACCGATTTTTGCGATGGTCGTGCTCCTGATTGGTATTTTTTCATCAGTCTATGTCTATGCAACGCAAGTTAATACAGATACTATTAAAATCGCTAATGAAGCATATACAATTGAACAGATATTTTCGATTACTAAATCGCGTACAGTCTCAACACCAGATAAAGTAAATTTTTCTGGTGCTGCACTAGATGATTTAATTATTAAAACGGGTATTGATTGTTTATCGTGCCACAAATACAAGATTGTAGGATCCGATAATTACGAAAAGACTGTAACCTGGGAAAATATGCAACATGGTATTTTAACGAAAGACGGAACCGTAGCTTTTTCAGATCTAGCAAAGGCGTTTAGAGTAAAAAACGTAGTAAAAATCGAGGTGGTTGATTAATGAATAAGATGAAACTCCTTGCAGGAACAATTCTATTTGGATCTTTATGGGGTTTTTCTGAAACCATAATTGGGACATACTTGCACAATACTAGTTTACCTGCCGGTGCCATCATGACCGGCGTATTTGCCATTGGACTAATGGCTGCAAGCAGGATACTTTACAAACAGAGAGGCATGCAACTTGGCATGGGTATTATTGCTGGAACGTTAAGATTATTCAATCCATGCGAGACATGTTTTATATGTTCTGCAATCGCTATAATGGCTGAAGGTGCAATATTTGAGCTTATTTGGTATAAGATGCCACTTGATTTGATGGAACTGAAAAAAACTACAATGTCGGTTAGTATGGGAATTGTTACATCTTACGTCTGCTTTGTTGGTGGGTACATAGTAACGCAGATTATGACACCTCTTTTTTCAAGTGCTGGTTTTTATATTGAGAATCTCTTGGTTTTTATTCCTGACATTTTGGCACGTGGGTTGATAGCTGCCATGATAGGCGGCGTTATTTTACCTGCTGCTTTATTGTTGAAGAAAGTTGATATTGCTAGTGTTAAAGATAGGTTATACTATCCAGTAACTGCTACTGTATCTATAGCATGTTGGGTTATTGTAATCTTGAATGCCATATTCATCTTAAAAGTGTTATAAAAAGTGACTTTAATGGATGAACCTAAAACAGTTAAAATTTTGAAATTCCATCCTGAAAAATGCGATGGCGGCAAAGGCTGTGAAAAAGCATGTTCACAGGTTCATTTTAAAACAGATGAAGGCGGCGATAAATCAGCAATTAGAATTTTTAAAGAAGGCAAATCTTACAAAATGCATGTTTGTGACCAACGCGGGCTATGCTTAGATATGTGTCCAGTTGGAGCTCTTACCAGGCGGAAAAATGGCGTCGTTTGGCTGGATAAAGATATTTGTATTGGTTGCCAAGCATGTGTAGGTTTTTGTCCTATTAATGCAATGAGAAAATCAGATGCTAGAATTACACCTTTCAAATGCATCTCATGTGGTGCTTGCGTTCGTGCATGTCCTAATGGTGCCCTTGAGCTAGTAGAAGTAAACATTGGTGATATCAAAGAAGTAGTTTATCATAAACAGGGGGTTTAAATTGTGATTCAAGGACAGATCCCCATTGAGGAATACAAAACCGGCAACACAGTGCATAAATGGGATTTAAAAAAGATTAGGTTTGCACATAGAGTTCTTGCTGAATACAATTACAAAAAAGGCGAAGTGAAACAAGGATATGCAAACAGAACGCTCTATGTTAATCTAAGTAACAATACGATTAAAGAAAAGCAAGTCACCAATGAAATGAAAAAGAAATTTACAGGTGGCCGTGGTTTTGGTTTAAAGCTCTTATGGGATTCTATTAAACCGACAACGCGATGGGATAGCGAAGAAAATGACCTTGTTATCACAACAGGTCCACTATGCGGAATAACCCAATATCCGGGCTTTGGGAAATCTCTATGTTTAACTATTTCTCCATCAACAAATATAATCTGTGATAGTAATGTAGGAGGTTTCTTTGGCCCTTATCTAAAGTTTGCAGGTTTTGATGCCCTTGAAATTCAGGGAAAAGCAAAGCATGATGTTGTAGTGGTTGTTGATGGTGAAAAAGGAAAAGTAACCATTGAAACCGCACCTTTGGAAGAAACAAATTCACATCTACTAAATGATCAACTTACCCATATGTATGCATCTGAAGATAGTGATAAATCAAGACAAAAGATATCTGTGGTATCCGCAGGTAAAGCTGCTGAAAATAGTTGGTGGGGTTGTCTCAATTTTTCGTTTTATGATATCAGACGCAAAGTTCCTCGTATGAAGCAGGCTGGACGAGGCGGCCTTGGAACCGTGTTAAGAGATAAGAAAGTCAAGGCACTCGTTGCAAAAGTTGAGAAATTCGATGGTCTTTCAAACAATCCTGCTGATCCTGTGACCCTTGCAAAAATAGGAACAAAACTTCACCAAGAGATTCGGGATCTGGACCGCTATCAATGCAACATGCGTGCCGTAGGAACTGGCCATCTTGTTGAAATAATGGATGCTTACGATTTACTTCCCTGTGAAAATTATCGCTTCGGAAGTTTTCCAAAGGCACCAAAGATTTACTCACCGCATTTCTACGAGCTATTTACAAAGGTTATTCCAGATGGATGCTGGCATGGATGCACCCTTGCTTGTGCAAAAACAGTTGATGGATTTACTGTTATGACCGGACCTTACAAAGGCCAGAGAGTCACAGTCGATGGCCCAGAATACGAGACTATGGGCTGCGGATCAAACATGAGTCTATGGGATCCAATGTGGATTTTAGAATTCAATTTTTATTGTGATACCTATGGTATTGATACAATATCGGCTGGTACATCTATTGCATTCTATATGGAGATGTACGAATATGGAATTTTAAGTAAAGAGCGATGCGATGGCCTGGAACTTTGTTTTGGAAACGGCGAAGCAGTCCTAGAGTTCCTGCATCGAATGGCACAAGGCGATAAAGGCGAATTCATTCAGGTTGCATCTAAAGGAATACGACGCGTAAAAGACTGGCTTATCAAAAAAGGTTGGGGAGACAGGCAACTCATTGAGGATGTAGGTATGGAAAGCAAGGGACTAGAATACTCTGAATATGTCACGAAGGAATCACTGGCAATGCAGGGAGGATATGGACTGACGCTTAAAGGTCCGCAACATGACGAAGCTTGGCTTATTTTTATGGACATGGTAAATAACGCCATACCAACATTTGAGAAAAAGGCGGAAGCTCTTCATTACTTTCCCATGTGGAGAACATGGTTTGGGTTAAACGGCCTTTGTAAGTTACCTTGGAACGATATAGAACCTGCAAATAATGCAGAGACGGATGAACCACCAAAGGTGCCAGAGCATGTTCAAAACTACGTAGATATATTCAACGCAGTAACGGGAAGAAAAATAGACAAAAAAGAAATTATCCTGCAAAGCGAACGATGCTACAACTGGCAGCGTGCTATGAATGTATGGCTGGGACGAGGGCAAAGAAAAGATGACTGGATACCCTACAGATCCATGGGACCTGTTACAGAAATGGAATACATGTCAAGAAAAGATAGATATGATAAACAAATCGTGGAAAAACTTGGATTGAAAAAAGAAGAAGTAGAAAAGATGAGTGTACAAGAGAAAATGAAGATACTTTACGATTACAGACAAGACCAATATCAAAAACTAGCTGATGCTGTATACTACAGACGCGGATGGACACCCAACGGCGTTCCAACGCCTCAAAAAATGAAGCAACTTGGGATGGATGATCCAACGATGCTCAAAATGCTTCAAGAAAAGATAGATGAGGACAGAAAGGCAGGCCTGAATGTGTGGGGAGGAAAATACAGCAAAGGTGAAAAACCGCCAAGTATTGATCAAAAATATTGGGAGAAATGGTAAAGGCGTATGAATAAAATAAAATCTGAAAAAATAAAGAAAAAACTTAGAAATTCAAGCGTTGGCATAGCTGGAGCGGGAGGCCTTGGTTCAAATGCAGCAATAGCATTGGCTCGTGCTGGAATAGGAAAATTAGTAATAGTAGATTTTGACAAAGTCGAAGAGAGCAATCTAGACAGACAGTACTATTTCTTAGATCAAGTTGGGAAAGCAAAAGTAGATGCATTAAAAGACAACATAAAACGAATTAATCCTGCCGTTAACGTCGTAGCCCTTAACCTTAAACTAGATAAGGGCTCAATGGAGAAGCCTTTCAAGGATGTTGATGTAGTAATAGAAGCTTTAGACAACGCCGAAACAAAAACAGAGTTTATAGAAGAAATAATGTTAAAGCTGCCAAACAAACCAATTGTAGCTGCATCAGGTGTTGCAGGCTATGGACACTGCGATAGGATTTCTACCAAGCGTTGCGGCAATTTGTATCTGTGCTGTGATGAACACGCACCCTCTAGCGATGACGACGTACTCTTAGCACCACGCGTGGCTCTTATGGCAAACTGGGAAGCAAATTTAGCAATTGAAATTATCTTGGGTGAAGACATTGGGCATTGAAGTAAACAGCAAAAAGGTTGAGTGGGTGGAAAACGAAACTGTTGGCCAGTTGCTTAAGAGAATGGGATATGTTTTTCCCCTTGTTGTAGTAAAAATCAATGAAAAAGTAATTCCAAAAAATGATTTTTCAAAAGCAATTGTGCCCAATAACTCCAAGATAGCAGTAATTCATATGATTAGTGGGGGATAATTTAACTGATTTTCATCACGGTTTGAAGCTCTTCTTCCATATCGTCTTCATCGCATAGTTCGATATTTATCTTTTCGACAATCTTATTTGAGACTAAAATGAAGTAGTTTATCAAAACCCCAATAGTTGCTCCGATTATTAAACTGCACAATACAGTGTAAATTGAATCCGAAAATACATATGATAGATATCCTGCCAGTATTATGCTGAAACCCATCACAATCAGCATTAATAAAATTATTTTTCTGTTTAGTATCAATTCTACTTCTTTTATAGATACCCCCGACTCCTCCAGTTTCATATTGCCCCTCAAAACATGAAACGTCTAGCATGTTTTATATTTTTCTTTAAAAATTTATGAATGTTTATTTTTTCATAATTTTATTAATCAGAGTATAAACTGCTATTACAAGGAGTGGTACAAAGATAAAAAATAGATATTCCTCGATTGGTATCCCAAAAAGATTTCCCACAATCTTATCATTTGAGAAGTTCCATATTCCTAACCTAACAGATATTTGATCCCATACAACTCCTATAAAAAATAGTATAACAAGGGCGATTACAAGATTTTTGAGGATTATTCTGTCCCTAAGGATGTAGAGTAAAATTATCGAAGGTATAACAGCAAAAATAAGCATTAATGCAATGTAAATATACATGAAAAAAGAAAACAAAGAATGTCTAATAAAAGCTTTGTTTTCACAGGTATTTAGTTTTTAACTGATAACAGAACTCATTATTGTGAGAACTGAGAAGCCAAATGCGAAAATAAAATAGGTAATATACATCAGGCCCCAGGCCGAGGTATTTTCTAAGACTTTTCTTTCTCTTTTGCCCTTGATCATTAAATAAAATACGAAGTAACTTGGTATCGCTAGAAACGTTAACAACCAAAGATTTGAATTCAATATGCCATCGTTAATCAACAGAGGTATAGTGATAAACGGGAAAAACATGAATGGAAATGAGATAAAGGCTGCTTTTTTTACTCCGAATGTGTTAATCATCGTACGTGTACCTGTTTTTCTATCGGCATCGCTGTCCGTAATGTCTTTGGTGATTGATCCGCCTATCAAAAATAGCATAGCAATAAATCCTATGGCCAATGGTAATGCTTGTAACGGATTACCAAATACACTCCATGATGCAAGTATCCCCAATAATCCTCGTGGTATGGCTACCCAGAGTTGATTCAAGAATAAGATATCTTTCAATCTTGGAGGGACGGAGTAGGTGACTGTAAATATCGCTATGAGAAAAACAAAGACGCTGAATAGTATATTTACATATATTGATAGACAAATCGCTATGATGTACATGAAAATAGATACTACTTTGGCTTCACTTATTGAAACTACCCCGTTAGGTATGGGGCGGTAGGGTCTTGATATTTTATCTGATTTGATATCTGTAACCTGATTCAGCACATTGGATGCACCATTTAGTATGGCCATTGCAAAACTGGCAGGAATTATTGTTCTCCACAATACAGCAAAAATATCGTCTGCCATCTTATTATAAAAGAAACTTGCGAAAATTATGCAGATTGATACGATTATTGGCGCAAGTAGTGTGAAAGGACGAATCAAATCGATAAAACCTTTGACTCGCTTTTTAAGTCTGATGACATTCATTTTATCTCTCCCATTATACTAACAATTTTGTATCTTATACAATATAAAGCTTGTTTGACAGTTGTTACCAAAAATTAAAATGAAGTACTGGGTCGTTTCCTTGAGTAGATGAGAGAGCATAAGTTTTAAAGAAATAAGATATTAATAGTGAAAGATATTGAGGAAAGCAAATGTCACAGTTTAGAGGATTTATATCAATTGATGTAGGCGCATGTCCAAAGCTTATAGAGTTTGAAAAGGAAGTCAAAAAAACAGGGGCAGACCTAAAACTCGTGGAACCTGAAAACGTTCACATAACGCTCAAATTTCTTGGAGACACGGAAGAAACGCTAGTAGATGAAATAGAAAAAATAATGAATAACGCGGTAAAAGAAACCAAATCTTTCAATATTCAATTAAAAGGAGCTGGCGTTTTTCCAAATCAGAACTACATCAAAGTTGTCTGGGTAGGAATTGAGCATGGTGATCCTATAGCGGCAATAGCACAAGAAATCGATGAAAAACTCTCAAAGTTTGGATTCAAAAAAGAAGAAAGAGCGTTTTCTCCACATCTAACAATTGCTCGTGTCAAAACATCGATAAACAAAGATAAACTTTTGCAGATAATTGAAAAATACAGGGATATTGAATTTGCTGACATGAAGGTGGACTCAATTAAACTTAAAAAAAGTGATCTAACTCCAAAGGGACCTATTTACACGACTCTTAAAGAAGCAAAAATATAATTTTGGTGGTGAACCTAATAGATACATGGCTAATTGTTCTGGGATTAACTCAGATTGTAATGCTAGCAATCAGCTTAGTATTCTTCATCCCAAAAAAGGTTTATAAAACAAAAATTTCACAGCTTTATCAGATTTTTAAAAGACAGCTACCATACATACTCATTATCTTGGGGGTTGTGTTTTTTCAACTTTTAGAGGTCAATGTAATAGATGCTTTGACAACAAAATGGGTTGGCATTGATTTTGCACCTGCCATCCGTAGTATTGAAGGCAACGTCGTATATTGGTTTTCACAACATTGGATGCCTGCTCTTGTTTACTTCTTCGTATTTATGTACATAGCTGTTTACCCTTTTACCCTATGGTTTTCACCTGTGTATTTCCTTATAGCGGATGAAAAAAAATCGATGAAAACACTTGCATATGGATTGCTACTGATTTATGTCATTGCCCTCCCGTTTTATCTTTTTGTACCTGTAACAAATGTGTACAAATTCTATGGGCTGGGATCAGCATTGAATGCTGTCATTCCATCAGTTGAACAATTTTTCTATTCAGTAACTACCCAAAATAACTGTTTACCATCCTTGCATGTAGCCATGACCATTCTGGTGGCATGGTCTGTACACCTAACTGGAAATAAAAAATTCACATTTTTTGCCTATTTCTGCATGGTATCTGTTATCTTGTCGGTTATCTATTTAGCCATTCATTGGATTACCGATGTCATATGTGGCGCTCTGCTAGCAATAGTAGTAATATTCATATTGAATCGTTTCATCATGGAGAAGTAGATGGCCGATAATATAGAAAAAAAAGTCATAGGACTTATTACTCCTGCTCCAGAAGATAGAAAGAAACTTGAAGAGACTATAAAAGATTTGAAAAAACAAGTTAACAAAGAAATTATAATGAAAAAATTACCAGCATCCATTGAAATTGTAGGTTCAACAGCAAAAGATACCTATCTTAAAAATAACCTAGATATTGATTTGTTTCTAATGTTTCCAACGACATTTTCTAAGGAAGATATCGGACATAACGCTCTAGTAATAGGGAGAAAACTACTGAACAATACTGAAGAGTGTTATGCTGAACACCCCTATATACGAGGATATTTCAAAGGCTACGAAGCAGAGATAGTCCCCTGCTACAAGATAGAAAAAGCGACACAAAAACTATCTGCAGTTGATAGAACGCCGCTTCATACAAAATATGTCAGAGAGCACTTAAAAGAATCACAAAGGCAAGAAGTACGTTTGTTTAAACAGTTTCTTAGAGGCATTGGTTGCTATGGGGCCGAAGCTGAGATAGAGGGATTTTCGGGATATCTATGTGAAATTTTAATCATAAAATATGGGTCCTTCAAGAAGCTTTTACAACACGCACAACATTGGGAGCATGGTGAAAAACTAGCCTTATCTGATATTGATTTTCCTTCTTTCGATACCTCTTTGACATTCATCGATCCGGTTGATAAAGATAGAAATGTTGCATCTGCCCTTTCCAAAGAGAAATTCGATTTCTTCTTAAAAGCATGTGAAGAATACTTGAAAAAACCGCGTATAACGTTCTTTTTCCCAAATGAAACAAAGCCATGGCCTCTAGAAAAGATAAGGTCGGAAATAAAAAAACAAACAAAGCTCTATGTTGGAGTTAAAATTGTAAAACCAGATATAATCGCTGAAAATCTTTATCCGCAAATAAGGAAGGCTGCCCGTTCCATATGGGACGCATGCGAAAGATACGATTTTACAATACATGACATAACTTTTCATGTTGATGAACTGGAAAAACTCATTTTTATTGTCATTAACACAAAAGATGAACCTTTATCAAAAACCTTCATTCATAGAGGGCCGCCCGTCAAACTGAAAGAAAATGCTGAAGATTTTGGTTGTAGATGGAAAGATGATCCAAGAGTCACAAAAAAACCATATGAAAAGAACGGCATATTGTACGTAGAAATAAAACGAGAATATACACAGATAAAAGATTTTTTGAAAGATGAGGTCAAGGATCTAAGTCTTGGCAAGCATCTTGGTAAAAGTAAAGATAAAAAATATGAAATTGTTGGAATTGAATCTCTTTTAAAACCTAATCTCAGAGTTTTTTGGACAAATTATCTAGATAAGAAGATGCCTTGGGAAAGATAGAGTAAAAACGTATATATCTTGGTATTTGATATTTTGATTGGATGAAAACACTAGGGGTTTACACCAAGGATTTTTCTTTGTATCATGATCTTTTAAAAGTTCTAAAGAAAAGAAAGATACCATATGTGTCGTTATCATCGATTGAGCATGTCCACAGCCGCATTGGAGTAATAATTACATCCCATAGTGAACTGCATGACATAAAGTCCCAAAATGTAATAGCTGCTGATGTCTACGATACCATTGATCATGCCGTTGATCTTGCTCAACAAATGCTCATCGGAAAAGAGTTGTACTCAAGGATTTATATTGGCATAGACCCTGGCGATCATTCTGGTATAGCGGTCGTTGGCGACGATATTTTATTGCAAAAAATGATTGTTGAAACGCCAGAAAAAGTTGCAAGCGTTGTAAAACGATTTCTAAGAGAATTTCCTGCAACTGAAACTTTTATACGCATTGGGCATGGATCGATTATCACTAGAAACAGGATAATAAATTCTTTGATTCCTCTCGGGGTTCCTATAGAGATTGTTGATGAGACTAAAACAACATCTTCGCAACAGGTAATTAGACCTGAAAGGGACAGTGAAGCTGCCGCAGCCATAGCAACATTGTCTGGTGGAAAGGTACAGAGCAGACTTCCTTTGGAGCCGACGCGAGGAGATGTAAGAAATGTACAAGAAAGAAGTAGGCAGCTTGCAGATGGCAGGTTAACAATTTCAGAGAAAACCGCGTTACGGGTTCTAAAGGGCGAACTAAGCCTTAAAGAGGCCATAGAGCTAGAGGAATTGCACAAAAAACCCAAACGTTTATGAGCTTCTTTTCTATGCTTATTGGGTAAGAGTAATGACAATTACGCGAGCTTTGATTAGCGTCTCAGACAAGACAGGTGTAGCTGATTTTGCAAAAGGATTATCTAAACTAGGCTTAGAGATTTTATCAACTGGCGGCACTTCTTCTATTTTAAGTAAAGCAGGCGTTAAAATCAAGGAAGTATCAGACGTTACTGGTTTTCCTGAAATGCTTGATGGACGGGTGAAAACCCTCCACCCAGTTATTCATGCTGGTATTCTTGCAAGAAGAGATAAAAAAGAGCACATGAACGCTCTTAAAAAACAAAACATAAACAGCATAGATATGGTGGTTTGCAATCTCTATCCTTTTGAAGAAACCATACAAAAAACAAAGGTTAGTATTAAGGAGGTTATAGAAAATATTGATATCGGTGGACCTACGCTGATAAGGGCGGCTGCAAAGAACTACGAAGATGTCCTAGTTGTAACAAATCCAAAACAATACGATGAAATCCTTAGTGCTCTCAAATCAAAAAAAGAAATAGATCTAGAGTTTAGAAAAAAGTTAGCACTTGAGGCTTACTCTCATACCGCTCAGTATGATGCAATAATTTCGCAGTATCTTAGAAAAATATGGAGTGATGAGATTTTACCAGAAAACTACACGTTTACCATGAGAAAAATCCAAGAGATGAGATATGGTGAGAACCCTCACCAGAAAGGTGCATTTTACAAAGCACTTCCCCAAATTGAAGAGCCTTGTGTTGCAAATGCCAAACAACTCCATGGAAAAGAACTTTCTTTCAATAACATCTTAGATTCTAACTGCGCGATAGAATGCATTAAAGAGTTTTTCCAACCGACGTGCGTTATTGTAAAACATGCAACGCCCTGCGGGATAGCAAGTTCCCCAGATCTATTGCAAGCCTGGAAAGATGCCTATGCTACCGATACCTATTCGCCCTATGGAGGTATTGTGGCATTCAATAGAGAAGTTGAAAAAGATGTGGCAAAGGAACTATCCAATTATTTCCTTGAAGTAATTATTGCACCAACGTTCAGTAAGGAAGCTTTAGCTATTTTTGAAGAAAAGAAAAACTTAAGAATTCTTGAAGTAAAAGGTTTAGATAAAAAGGTTGAGAGGAAAGGAATTGATGTTCGCAGTGTTGTAGGTGGATATCTTGCACAGGAGCGAGACGTTTGGCTTGCTGACAAAAAGACTTGGAAGATTGTTACAAAAAATAAGCCGTCCGATAAAGACCTTGAATCCATGGAATTTGCGGTAAAGTGTGTTAAACACATTAAATCCAATTCCGTTGTATTTGTGAAGGGTACACACACGGTAGGTATCGGCGGTGGGCAAACATCTCGTGTGGATGCAACGTGGATTGCAACGCAGAAGGGTAAAGATAATATTAAAGGGTCGATAATGGCCAGCGATGCTTTCTTCCCATTTAGGGATGCTGTGGATGTGGCCGCAAAGGCGGGCGTGAAAGCTGTTATTCAACCGGGTGGTTCCATTCGTGACGATGAGGTTATAAAAGCTGCAGATGAGCTTGGCATAGCAATGGTTTTTTCAGGACAGAGATATTTTAGACATTAATACAGATTAATGGTTAATTTTTATCATTGATTCCATTTCTAAAAAACTAATATTTCAATCCCACTATAGTCTGATTTCAACGTCCAGGGGTTCAAATCCCTTCCCATGCATACATTTTTGAACATCGACCTTTTTCGCTGTGATTGCTTTATCCCAATAAATTCTTATCAAGAGACAATATACCATGTGACAATATCAGTTTAATAAATAGTATGCGGGAGGAGAATCTAGTATGCCAACTAAAAAAAACAAAACTCCAAGTAATAATAAATATTCAATTAAAGTAAGTAAAAATGGTCCATACCTTGTGTCCGGTGGCATCCCTTTAGTTGAAAAAATCATTAAATACGATAGTAAATGGGATACTTGCCAATGGCAGGATGGCAAAACCTACCCGCAACAAGACCAATATGCATTATGCCGTTGTGGACAATCGCACAACAAACCCTTTTGTGAAGGAACGCATCTGAAAGTCAAATTTGACGGGACGGAGACAGCAAGTCATACATTATATCATGATGAAGAAGTCGTGATTGATGGACCTGGCCTGAAACTTGGCGATGCAAAAATATTGTGTGCATCTGCCCGTTTTTGTCATCGGGCTGGCGGGATTTGGAATATTATTAACACCTCAAATAATCCTGGAGACAAAAAAATCGCGATTGAAGAAGCAGCAGATTGTCCCTCTGGTCGCCTGGTCGTCTATGATAAGGAAACCGGGAAACAAATAGAGCCTATCCTCAAACCTTCCATAGTTTTGATAGACGACCCGTATATTAAAACGCTTGGTCCACTCTGGGTCCGTGGTGGCATCCCGATTAAATCATCAGATGATAAGCCCTATGAAATCCGCAATCGTGTGACACTGTGCCGATGCGGAAAATCACGGAACAAACCGTTCTGTGACAGTAGCCATTGGCCTGAATAAGATAAGGGAATACACCCATTATGAAAAATACTTGTATCCTCCTCAATACTGAGCAAGAACTCAAAAACACCCTAAGAACGAAGGATAATATTTTTATTATGTTTTATGCTCCTTGGTGTCCTTTTTCCCAGAAGTTTTTACCTATTTTTGAGAAATGTGCCCAAGAAACTACGAAACAATGCTACCGAATGATGATTGATGAACTCCCAAGACTTTGTGAGAAATACCATGTAGAAGTGTACCCAACAGTAATTTTCTTCAATAAAGGGAAACCCGTAAAACGACTGGATGGCGACTATCACATAGGCCTCAGTGAACAGCAATTTCATGAACTAATCCGCGTGTGTGAACACCCTTAATAAAAAAGTTGGAAGGATTAAATAGGTGCTTGAATATGTCAATATGGAGGCATTTATTATGGGCATAAAAGAGAATTTGGAGTTGATGAAAACATTAGATGACGCATGGAATGCTGGGCCTGGGAGCCCACTTTGGGAAACGTTCAAGAAGCGCCATAGAGAAGACGTCGCCGTCTACTGGCCAAATCAGCCAGAGCCGACAAGAGGGCGACATAACCATGATGTAGAGGCGACAGAATTCTTTAAAAAATTCGACAATAGTTTAGTCAACAACCCTTACAAGATTGCTTTCGGTTTTGGAGACCACACGTGCACCGTCGCTGATTGGACGGTGACTACAAAAGTTCCGATGAAAGGGGCAGACGGAAAGATGGTTCCACCTGGAAAGACGGCGAAACTTGAATTCTGCACCGTTGCCACTTGGAAGAACGGCGAAATCGTCGAAGAAAGACTGTTTTACGATGTTGTCGGGATGATGAAGCAACTTGGACTGATGAAATAGGTCAGCCCACCTGTTAGTGAAGGAGTGATTTAAACTTGAGGTCTAAATCACTTCTCATTGCTCATTTTTGGTCAACAGGAGTAACGGTTATTTTTTACCGGTAATCATGTGTTCAAATCCCTTCCCCTGCACTAATTTTTACACTGATTTCGTTTCTAGTATAAAATAATTCACCCTAAATATTCTTTAAATAGAACCATATATCTCGTAACAATGCAATTTAGTGTGAATAAAAGAGATGGCCCAGCACGAATCGGCGAACTCGTCATAGAAGATAAAAGAGTTGCTACACCAAATATATTATTTGTAAATACATCTAGATTTAAAGCACCAAGTTTTGCAGATTTTGTTATAACAAACAAAGATTTAAAAACAAAAAAACCAACGCTAAAAATCTTAGGAAGTATGTTTTCATCTTCTCAAATTAAAGATGAGAATAATCTTGATATTTCCAACTATTTATTTTATCCAAAAGATTTACCTAAAAATGTACACGCCTCTGCAATAAAACTCTACAAAAAAAAGAAAGCAGATTGCTACATTGTACCTGCAAACAAAGAAATCATAGACGATGCATTGAAAGACAACCCTGCCTCTCTTTTTGTTGTTGCAAATGCATCCCAACTTTTTCGGCAGCATTCAAAATTTGTAGATTTCATCGTCGAACTAAGAGAGAAAGTAGGCTATCAAAAACTGATTTATCTCCCATGTATGGGAGATCCATCTAGTTTTGCTTTGCTTACATATTTGGGAATAGATCTCTTTGATTCAACTGCTGCCATTCAGGCCGCAAGAAACAATTTTTTACTATTCTCAACAGGGTGGCATAACATCAATGAGATGGAAGAAATACCCTGCAGCTGTCCATCTTGCAACAAATTTCAAGGAAAACCATCTGAAATGAAATTTCAACAAATACTAGATCACAACTACTATGCCATACAAAGCGAGATAAAGCGAGTTAGAAACGCAATTGCCTCAGGTTGTTTACGTGAGCTTGTTGAAACAAGAGTGAGAGTAAATCCCGGACTAACAGCAATGCTAAGAAATCTTGACTTTGATCACTATGATTTTTTAGAAAAAAGAACACCACTGGTACGTAGCAGTCAACTTATTGCCACGACAAAAGAATCATTGTATAGGCCTGAGATAAGACGATTCCAAGAACGCATTATAGATAGATATCGTAAACCAAAATCTACCAAAGTACTTCTACTTCTCCCTTGTTCTGCAAAAAAACCCTATTCATTTTCAAAGTCCCATAAACTATTTAGAGAACAATTATACAGTTTGAAAAACCCGTATATTGTTCATGAGGTAATAATAACATCACCATTGGGCGTTGTCCCTAGAGAATTGGAGTTAACTTATCCCGCATCTGCATACGACATCCCAGTGACAGGCGTTTGGGACGAAGACGAAAAAAAGATGATCAGAGGATTACTAAAACAGTACCTGAAATTTAACACTTATGAAAAAGTAATCATACATCTGCCTACAGCTGTCAGAAAGTTCATAGCAGATCTTGTAAAAAATCCGATAAATACGTGTGTTGATGACAATCCAACTTCCGAAGAATCGTTGAAAAAGCTGGCGAGTGTTTTAGAAAAAACAACAGACCATTACGATAGAATAAATACAAAGACGAGAGCAAAAGAAGATTTTGAATCGCTTGCATCATATCAATTTAGCAAAGAAACAGCAAAAAAGCTACTTGCGGATTGCGACATAAAAGGAAGATATCCTGAACTAAAGATAATGTATAACAATAAGCAACTAGGCATGATTATACAGCAGAGAGGGCTAATCTCATTAACATTGGACGGTGCTAACAAAATATTAGAATCCAGATATAATTGGGTTAACATATACGACGACTTCGAATTAGTAGGATCCGTCTTTGCACCAGGAATAAAAGATGCAGACGAGTCTATTAGAGTAGGTGATGAAGCACTCATACTAAAAAACAAAAAACTATGCGCAGTGGGCGTAGCAATGATGAATGGATCTGAAATGAACGAATCAACTCGTGGCGAAGCCGTAAAAATAAGACACAGATTTTAGACTTTATTCAAGGCTTTTTCTATGCCGCAATATGGACATGAATATACATGCACATCTTGATATAGATCAGCGCCTTCCGCCCAAATTGTAACTCCTTCCCCGCAGTTTGCACATTTAAAATTCACATTAACCGATTTCTTCTCAGGTATCTCCTCTTCCACACATGTTGCTAATGGAGAAACAGTTGCTACTTTTCCGCAATCTGGGCACGTCATTTTAAAATATTTTTTGTTGTTATGCTTTGATTTTTTAATGGCAAAAATTCCGCTACAATTTGGACATTTGAAATGATACAGTCCGCCTTCAAGAGTTTTTTCAAATTCTTGAATTGTTTCATCCACAGATGGTTTTTTTGATTTTAAAATAACTAGTATATTCAGGATAAACAAAAGTCCAAATAATGCTAGAATTGGCAGAACCCAATCTTTGTTAAATATCACGCCAAAAATCGAAAAAAACAACAGCCAAAATCCAAGCAACATCATTAGGTTAAATATCCCTGGACCTTCACTCCATTTCATCTAAATTTCCTCCTTTTACCATAAATTGACATCAGAACTATTGCAATGAATAGAACAATTGCTGCAGCAAGAAAACCACCGTTTTCCTTAACCCTGTAGCCGGCATTTTCTAGAAAGATATCTTTAGCAGGATTAGTACCCATCTTGTATTCTTGCAAGTTTGTATAACCATCTCCATCCAAGTCCTGGTTTGCATCTGAAGGATCCTCAGGATTTAAACCGTATTTTTGCTCCCACCAATCAGGCATGCCATCATTATCAGTATCGTTTACATTTTGAGTAATCCAAAATGTTTTGTAATTTGTCAGAGCCTTGTTACCCGCCTTATCTTTTACTACAATGCGGAAACTATATTTTCCCAGTTCAGCGTATGTTTTGCTATACGCATATTTGCCGTCAGATGAAAATGCCATACTTTTCTCGTCTTTGCTTCCATCCGGATATGTAATATTAACTTTGATGCTTTCTATGCCGATGTTGTCCGTCGCTATGCATTCTATAGTTACATATTCATTTTGCAACTGGGCATGTGGTCTTGCATCAAAATAAGATATGAATGGCGGCGTGGAATCTATATATATAGTAAAATTACCAGACGTCTTGGCCTTATTTGCATGAATTGATATGTCAACAGCAGTAATATTGAAACTATAAACCCCAACAGTAAGCGTATCTTTAAAAACTAAACTAAACGTATTTCCACTGATTCTTGTCATACTTCCATTGTAGACAGTAATACCTGTTGGATTAGTTATCTTGATGATAACCGAGCTCAGTCCTGAATCATCAGTGATATCCGCAGAGATGGTAATAAATCCGCCTTGCTCCTGCGATTTAGGCAAAACCGTGAGTTTTGATATTACAGGAGGATTTCGCTCTATAGACTTGACCCTTAATGTTTTATTGCACGGCAGTTGGTTGTTTAACATATTTGTGTCTCTTTTTGTGTTAGTTGTGATAATCTTGACTCCCACTATCCAATCACCGGGCTGGGCCGAATTCCAGATCAAACTAATTTGTTTGCTTGTGTTCATGGCAACACTGACTAAAGTGCTGTATCTTTTGTAAGCCTCATCATAATTCATGTTTCCCGTCTGATTTGGCTCAATGTAAAGTCTTACCTCATAGTCGGTGGCATTTGCGCATCCCTTGTTGGCAATAACGGCATCTATTTTTACGGTGTCCATTTCTACAACAGGATCTGAAGGAAGCATAATACCTAAAACTGCCAGATCAGGCCATCCGTACACAGTTATATTTTTTGTAATTTGATTGTTTGATTCATTTGATTCATCAATTTTATTCTTAGGATCTACAGTTACAATAACCTTATATTTTCCGATTTTACTTGCATACCAGTTTGGAGAGAAACTAAATCTATTTTCTTTGTCTTTTATCACAGTTACACTAGTTATGTTAGAGCCATAGACCGATAGATTGCTGCTAGTATCGTATATATAAATAGATATATTCACGTTACTAACAGTAGCATTATAGCTCCTAACAATGGCCGTTATTGTCACAGTATCATTTTTGTAAACTTTTGGAGACGTGGGGGACCAATTTGTAGTAATATTGATATCTATAATTTTGAGGTCTGGTTTTCCGACAAAAAAACTATGCTCATCCTTTACAGAATTATACCCAGCTTTATCCCTGCCAGTAATTCTAATCTTCCATTGACCCCGTCTATCGAAAGAAAAGCCACCATACCTCCAATTTATGTTATCTCCAGCATTGGCTAGATATCTTGTGAAGTTGTGGCTTTCATCTAAAGTCCAAAAGATATAAGCTGTAACATTTTCAGCTCTGGCAGTGGCAAGTGCTGTGATGTTTATGGACGTATTAACAAGACAATAGCTACCATCAATCGGCTGGACAATCTCTGTCCACCATCCTCCAACAAAGCCGGAATAATTCAGATTGGCACTGCCAGATTTGATAATATTTGTCTCATTTAGGGCTTTTCTAATCCCAGGATTAGTTAATACATCAAAATAAATGCAATAGTATTTTTCAGCTGAGGAGCCCGATACATTCCATAAGAGAGTCCCTGTCGCATTATTTACAGGATCAAAACTAAGACTCTCGTTAAATCTATAAAGATTTACCTGACCAACAATATTTCCATTTGGGACATACTCGATGATTCTTATCGTATTATTTTCAAATTTTTGAGAAAATACACCCAAACCTTTCAAAAAATTTGTGAAGTTTAGTGCCACAGATACATTACCTTTGCCTTTTACAACTACAAAGTGTCTGTAGTGCCAGCTACTATTCCACCATTTCAACTGAGCAACATCTACAAATTTTGTTATTTGACGATAATCGTGGATTTTGCCTACATGAGTTATGGTTACATTTATATTTTGATTTCCGAAATAACGCGGAGCCCACTGGAATGAAAAGTTATATGTTTTGCCTTTATCCAAGCCATTTTCTTTTGTTTTGGTTTGAATAACCCCTTCTTTGTCTGTGCTTAATTTTGCAGTGATAGTGTTATGCGTATCTTGGCCAATGTTTGTTATGTTTGTATATAGATTAATCGTTTCATTTACACGCAATGTTGCAGGAATGTAGAAATTTATAATTTTTAGGTCAGTTTCTCTTTCATAAACATTAATGAATTTATCCCAGATGTTATTGTCTTCATTACTTTCCGGAATAGTTCCTTGATAATCAACAAATGCTCTTAGAAGTCGCTGGGTTTGTACGCCCAGTGTTGCAATCCAAGTAAAATTCACAAAACGGGTTGCACCTACAGACAAACCTTTCGATGTACTATTGGTTGCCACAAGTACGCCGTCAACATATAATCCAACTCCAATAACTGTACCAACAGAGATGTTTTTTGTGCCGATATTTTTTATTTTTACTATGATTTTTACATTGTCGCCCTCGTGCATATTTTCAGGGCAGTTTAGAGAATCTATTATAAAATCTGGTTGGGAATCGGCACGTACAATAGTTGAGATATTTAAAATACTGGAAAACAGTATGAAGGTTATAAATAAAATGAAAATCTTCCCATTACAGATTCTGATAAACTTTGACATATGATATTTCATCTCCCTCTTAGAACAGCCTCCACAGCTCCCTAGGTCGTAATTTATATTTGTCATGTTGTATTTCTAATTTTCTATTTATTTATAAAATAAATAAGTTGCATAAGTTTATTTATTCTGAAAATGCAAACACAAATTATAAAACAAATTCAAGCTTACCAGAGAACTGAGTTGAGAATATGAAACCAGAAATAAACAAATCAAGTTTTGTTGCAAAAACCGCCGTAATAATCGGTGATGTTACCATCGGTAAAAACTGCGGTGTTTTTCCATATGCAGTTATCCGCGGTGATGAAAATTCTATCAAAATAGACGACGGATCAAATGTTCAGGATTGCTGTGTAATACATTGTGATAAAGAGCACAGTGTGAAGATAGGTAAAAATGTTTCACTTGGACATGCAGCAGTAATACACGGAGCAACCATTGGAGATGATTGCTTAATCGGTATAAATGCAACGATACTAAATGGAGCAAAAATTGAAAGAGGTTCAATTGTTGGTGCCAATGCACTTGTTACCACAGACATGAAGATTCCTGAAAATAGTTTGGTATTGGGCGTTCCTGGAAAAGTAATTAAACAAGACAAAAAGTTTGCTGAGATGGCTCACTCTAATGCAGAAACTTACCAAAAAATTTCAAAAGAACATTTAGAAGGAAAGCATCCAGTTTATAACGCTAAAGATTGATGAAAAATCATTTCTTATTTTTCAGTTTAGTACGTGTATAGGCAAGCAATCCACCCGCATCGCGTATGGCAAGTATTTCTTTGGGAAGTTTTGGAAACAAATAAGATTTTCCACCAACGATAATTTTGCCGTTTTCAACGTCAAGAGACACGCTATCGCCCTCACGATAAGCCTTTACTGCATCAGGACACTCGATGAGAAGCAAACCTTGATTGATCGATGAACGGTAAAAAATACGGGCAAAACTTTCTGCAACGATAGCCGCTATTCCAACTGCTTTTAGTCCTACTGTTGGCTGTTCTCGCGAGCTACCGCATCCAAAGTTTTTCCCAGCAAAGATAATGTCACCTTCTTTTACATTTTTAGCAAATGACGAGTCAAGATCCTCTAGAAGATGTGGTTTTATTTCTTCGGGCGTACTACATGTGTATGTATATTTTCCTGGAAAGAGCATATCGGTGTTTACATTATCACCATATTTCCAAATCTTCATTTATCGCACCTCCTTTCGAGGGTCAGTAATTTTACCATAAATAGCAGAAACAGCAACAGTTGCAGGACTTGCAAGGTATATCTCTGCTTCTTTGCAACCCATGCGTCCTTTGAAATTTCTGTTCGACGTACTTAAACATCTTTCACCTGGCGCAAGTACTCCTTGATGGGCACCAAGACAAGGACCGCATCCAGGAGGTAGTATTACTCCACCAGCCTCAACAAGGGTGTCAATTATTCCTTCTTTTAACGCATCCAAATATATCTGCCTTGAAGCAGGAAGTATTAGCAATCGTACATTGGGGTGCACTTTCTTTCCTTTCAAAATTTTGGCGGCAATCTTAAGGTCAGAAAGCCTGCCGTTCGTACAAGTGCCGATGAGGCATTGTTGGATTTCTATACCTTCGACTTCGCTAACGCTCTTCACGTTATCTACGCTGTGAGGCAATGCTATCAATGGAGGAATATCGGAAAGATTGTATGTTAATTCTTTTGCATACGATGCATCTTTATCAGGATCAATAGCAGTATATTTGGATATTCCAATGGATTTTAGATACTGCGTCGTAATATTGTCAACCGGGAAAAACGCATTCTTTGCTCCCATTTCAACACCCATATTTGCAATTGTGAACCTTTCTTCAACTGAAAATTGTTGAATATCACCATGAAATTCCACGGAACAATAGTCCGCACCAGATGCAGAAATATCGCCAATGATTCTAAGGATTATATCTTTTGCAAAAACTCCTGGTTGCAATGATCCTTTCAAGGTGATTTTGATGCTCTGAGGAACCTTTAGCCATGTTTCGCCAGTAAGTAGTAATGCTGCCGCCTCAGTTCGGTCAATACCCGAAGAAAACGCACCAATTGCTCCATAGGAACAGGTATGCGAATCACTTCCCAGGATGAGTTGCCCAGGTAAAGCTATACCTTTTTCGACCATAATCTGATGACAGATTCCAGTACCGACATCGAAAAAATATTTTAGTTTATATTTTTTGACAAACTCTCTGATAGTTTTATGGTTTGTAGCTGTTTTTTCATCGGATGCTGGGATAACATGATCGAGAACAATCACAGGCAGTTCTGCATTGACAATACCATACTCGGCGAGATCTGTTTGTATTTTTTTGATGATTGGCGCTGCATTGTCATGCATGAGCAGATAATCGGGTTTCACAGTCACAATTTGACCGGGCACTACTTTTTTTTCTTTAGCATATTTTGCAAGTATCTTTTCCGCGAATGTCATACCCATATAAACGTGCCTCCAACCTAGAATAATCCATTGAATCGTTCTTGGGTTTGAAAATAAGAATCAAATTTGCCTTCTTTAAAGTTGTTTAGAAAAACAAGAAAAATATAAGTTATAGTACATACATATTGTGCTTGTAGGAAGGAGAGATGAAAAAAAGAAATTTTACTAGGGAAGAGAAAGGAGTAGCAGGTGTAATCGAGGCGCTTCTCATAGTTGCCCTTGTGGCCGTAGTGATTTCTACGATACAATTAGTATATATTCCTCAAGTAATGACCCAGAGGGAAGCTGATCATATGGATGAAGTGGCGAATCAATTTTCCTCTATGAAAGCCATGATAGACCTGCAATCCGTGACAAAGAAAGATGTACCCATATCATCTCCAATAACGTTGGGAAGCAGAGAACTCCCTTATTTCGTGACGGCAAGAGCACTTGGCGAACTTAGAATAGTTAATGATGCAAATTATAAAATTAATGTGGACTACGGAGCCTTAGTTTTTCCTCTAACGGCAGTTAAATATACAGCATATAACTCTTATTATCTAGGCGGAACTATGGCATACTATATATTTCAAGGTGGAGCAATAATACGTAAACAATTTGATGGAGAAACGGTAATAGTTGAACCTGCCATTACTGTAGAAAATTTATCCAATATTGTTAACATACATTACAATATCCCTATTATTATTGGAATTGAGGGGAAAAATACTTCACCCGCTGACTACAAAACTTGTTTCATTAGAACCAATTACTCGCATGAGGGCAATGATGAGTCCCTCTCAAGTGTTTCTAGCATTGTTATTACTACCGAGTATCCTGCTGCTTGGAATGAATCACTGTATAGTTTTCTTGGAAATAACGTAAATATCAACAAAGGTTCAAACTACGTAGAGATAACTAAAAAGGTCAAACAGATTAATCTATATTATAAAGAGATATACATTTATGCCCAGATAAGTCCTGGATGGATTGGATAGAAAAAATCATCATAGTTGTAATTGTATCGCAATTCAAAATATCAGATGGAATTCTTTAAGGAAAGTTTTTTTATTAAATACGATATATAGTTAAGAAGAAAAATAGAGGATGAGATGCCAAATTATAATATTGTGTTTTGAGATATCTCTATAAAAAATATAGAAACCAAACATAATATCATCCTGAGAGCGATTTAGACATGAATAAACCCATTGAAACTGTGGATAGCAAGAAAAAGACAGAAGTGCTTAAAACAGGTATTAGTGGACTAGATGATTTGTTTGCAGACGGGGGAATTCCCAAAGGCAACTCAGTACTAGTGGCTGGCGGGGCAGGAACTGGCAAGAGTACACTGTGTAGGCAGATATGTTATAATCTTATCTCAAAAGGCAAAAAATGTATGTATGTCAGTTTTGAAGAAAGCGTCGAGCGTATTGAAAAAAGTATGATAAATTTTAATTGGGATATAAAAAAATTTATCGATGATGGGACCTTTTTGATTCAAAAGATCAATCCGCTCGATATTTTGAGGATGAAATTTGGCTCAGTTGGTGGCTCAGGGTCTGCAACTGAGATTTCGTATAAGATAAAACCCCTGATTATTCCTAAAGATTTTCATCCCGAGGTTATTGCCGTTGACTCCTTAACATCTATTATTGCTGTATCAATAAGCAAAGAAAAAAATTATCGCGTGTATCTTCAGCAATTGTTCAATTTTTTTGAGGAAACTGGCTCGACATCGTTTTTGGTTACTGAAACAGAGCAGATGCCGAAGAAATATAGCGAGAGCGGAATAGAGGAGTTTTTAGCTGATGGTATAATTGTACTTTATAACATTCAGAAAAAGGATGTTCGTGAAAATGCCATAGAAATTCTGAAGATGAGATACGGCAAACACGAGAAGAAGAGCGTATGTATGGAAATTACAGATCATGGCATAAAAGTTTATCCTGAGAAGCGCGTTTTATTAAATCCGTAGAATTGCTTTATTTTTATAAGAATTTGAAGGGCTCTGCTTGTTTGCTTAGTCTTTTTGCCCCGTATACTATGAGATTAATCTCAATTTCTTTTACTTGATATCTATTCAGTCCTGTTCTTTTCAGTATCAGGCAGTCGTTTTCATCGTAAATCCTAAGTGTTCCTTCTTCTACGCTGGATATGGCTTTGAGTATTTTGCCGTTTTCAATCCAGATCCAGATGTGTGTGTCTTTTCCAGTCATGTTTCCCACCCGACTTAACCATCGAGATATTTTTATTTTATAATTAATATTTTAATTTGCTCCATATATAAATATTTCTATACAATTATAGCCCGTTTCTCCTGGAGCATATCTGTACGTCTGAATTTTTAGTTAAAAATTGAGAATTTAGCATTTTTAATCAGAATGCGAAAAAACTGGACAAAAAAATAGATAATATACATATATCTCTAGTTAGATATCGCATTTGGTTAGCCAAATATGCTAGATGAAGTAGATTTGAAGGTGGCGAGATTGGAGCGAGTAAAAACAGGTATCGATGGCCTGGATAACATAATCGAAGGTGGCTTACCAAAAAGTTCGATTACGCTAGTTTCTGGCCCGCCTGGAAGTGGCAAAAGCATTTTTTGTTTCCAATTTTTATACGCCGGAATAAAAAATGGAGAAAAATGTCTTTTTTTGACATTGGATAAAAAAGTTGAGGGTATCATAGTTCAAACAAGGGAACTTGGATTTGATTTTCAGCCAGCTATCGAAAAAAAGCTTATGAAATTTCTATTTTTAAATATAAACAAAAAGCTTGTTTACGAGAGCATGATCAATGAGATTCTATCTGGGAATTACGATAGGATTGTACTTGACTCAATTACGCCATTGTCTGAAATGCCGATATATATAGAAAATACGGAAATTCAGAGTGATAGTGGCATCGCAACTCCCGATGATTTTCCTCCAGACACCAATCTGCCAATCAGAAGGCTGCATTTACGGTATATCATGAGTGCACTTGAAACAACTGAAGCGACTTCCGTAGTTACATCAGAGTTACCTGCGGGTTCTTCCCTTCTTTCCAGAGATGGCATTTCAGAGTTTCTGGCTGATGGCGTTATTGTTCTAAGTCTAGATCCCACCATGGATAGAAGGAAAATGGCTGTAATGAAGATGAGAAACACCAAACACACGCTTAAACCACATGACATAATACTAGAAAAGGGCGGCATAAGATTCGTTTAAATTTCTTGAAAAAGATGTTGAAATATAGACCACCCAAAGAGCTACGAGCACTTTTTATTGTTCACTACGCTCCACTCCTACTCATTATATTGATCGGTCCTCTAACAGCAATATATGGGGTGTGGAAGATTCCGACAAACTGGCTTGTGACAATTATCACAGGTTTACTTGTTTTTTTCCTAGGCAGCTTTGTTTATTTTAAATGGGAAATATTCTGGCACAAAACGTTTAAAGGACAACTTGTAACTGATGGCATATTTAGACATATCAGGCATCCTCACTATACTTCACTACTCATAGTTGGTTTTGGTCTTGCTTTGTTCTTCTATTCACTGTTTGCCATGGCAATTGCAATTATTGCAATACCTATAATGACGTGGAGTATAATTGACGAAGAAAAACATCTAATAAAACGATATGGCGTTGCATACAAAGAATATATGAAAAAAGTACCCTGGAGAATAATACCAAAAATATTCTAGATTACAAAATCTCAAAATAAATCGTTTTAAGTTAAAATTTGGAGAGGTAGAAAGGGGGTTGAGGTCCGAGAGGCTCCCTTATGAATAGAAAAGAGATCCGTCTACTCCAATTCCTCTCCAATTTTTCATTATATGTTTATATATAAAGCTTTTTTTACTTTTTTTCGACAATTGTCTACATTATGTCCGTTTTTAAAAATAAAGAGAAGTAGGTTAAAATATAAAGAGAAAAAGGAGAGAGAGCTTGGTTTTCGCTTCGTTTTATAAACCAAGTATATGTCTCAGTAATGGGAGCGCATTTGGAAATCGCTCTAGCAGTTTCAAGAATAATGTATTGGTCGATATTGGGAGTCTTGGCGCACTGAACTGGAATGTTCCCCAGTCACTCTCAGCACCGTGTACATCTTTGGCCTTCGCTTTTATGGGATATGCTCCCTTTACGGACCATATGTGATTTGCACTTGCTGTAGCACCGGATGCATACGGTCCCAACCATCCGCTGTTTGTTCCATCTCCCCAATCTACATAATAGTAGACTTGGTCTTGTTCAGGATCTGTCGCTACGAAATCGAACTTGTAAGTTGCTCCTGGTTTTCCTTTTGCTGGACCCGATATTTCTGGTACGCTTGGTGGTTCATCTGGGTTGTTCAATGTGGTGAAATGCCATATTGGTCCTTCGGCAGAATTACCTTGATCATCCCATGCAACAATTTTCCAATAGTATTGAGTATTATAGTTCATTGTCCCTGGGTCATATGTTGTCCCTGATTGGTTGCTAACGACTTTTTGTGGGGGATTTGTTGTTCCAAAATACACATCATAGGTAATCGAGGTCCCTGGTCCACCTGCCCAACTCAAATCGGTATTCACATCGACATTCGTTGCGCCATCAGCAGGATTTGGGTTTCTTGGAGTGTATACTCCCCCGATGGTTGCTGCGACTGTTTCATCAATGTAATTATTCTGATTGTTAAAAACCCCTAAAATCACTTGGATATTATCTTGGGTTATATCACCAAAATCGTCGCCGTGGTTATCATGATGATCACTGCCAATCCAGGTGACGCTGTTTGTGTATGTATCACCAGGTGCTATTGATATCGCTTGATTCATTGGAAATGCATAATCTAAAAATCCATGGTGATAATCAGAGCCAGTTGCCGTATCATATCGAGATACAATTTCAGCGATTGGAACTCGGATATGTCCATTATATTGTGTTGATTCATGATTTGTAATTTCTATTTCTATCAAAATCGTAGCACTTCCCAACCAAGTTAATGAAAGGCTTGCATCGATATCATTTACTGTTCGTTGACCGCAGACATTCAGAGCACCAGGAAGTTGAGCAGGATAGTTTCCTTCAAGCCTTTGATAATCTCCATCAAAAATGGATGCAGGGATATACGTCGGGTTATAAATGTTCATCCAACTATATGCAAGATTATTAAGAACAGCATGCGAATGGTCTGAGTAAATCATTTCAACATACTCAAAATCATAAGATCCTGAAGTATAGGCGTTATAAATATTGGTATTCCAAGATGCACACGGTCCGCACCATTGTGCAGTACCTACCTCAACAAGGACCGTATGGGTATACACCTCTTTTCCCTTGTCGTTGGTATTTGGTTGTTTTGTGTCACTATTTAGTGCAACAGCCCCTAGTCCACTTAGGACTAAAATTCCTACCATTACTATAGACAAACTTCTCCTCAATTTTATGCCCCCGTCATAAATTATTTATTGTTAACTATTGTTAATTTAAATTAGTTTCGGTATGTTTATAAGTTCTGCCTTTCCAAAAAATATGTTTTACTAGTCACTCATTTAAGATTAACGTGACCCTTTGAATTAATTCATCAACATCAAAAGGTTTTTGAATAAAATCTACAACGTTATCTTGTTTGCACATACCCTTTTTTCTAGCTTCTGAGATTCTGACCACACTCATAAAAGCAATCTTGTTATTTTTTATTTGTTCAACAATATCTTTAACCGGCGTACCAGGCATCATAATATCAAGTAATATTAGATCAGGATTCTCCCTATGTAATATTTTTAAGCAATCGTCTCCATCAACTGCTGTGACGACTCTATAGCCTCTTTTTTCAAGTATCATTTTTACAGTATCACGCACATCGGACTCGTCATCCACAACCAATATTGTTTTCATTTTTTCGTCCAACTTTCATAACATCTATCTCTTTATAAAATCAATCCTTTGTTATTTTTTGAAATTAAAAATTGTCGGTGAATGAGGCAATAAGATTTATATACTGTATCTTTAATGCCTTATTCCTTGTCTATACCAGACATCCATCGGGCAATTCGCTTAGAATCCCGGTATCAAACAGCCCCTAACTTGTGTTTTTGGTTGTTTGTGAAATGTCACGGTTTAGATATAACATGAGTAAAATCTATCGATAGATAACAATGCAGAGGGTATGTTATGCCAGATATACACCACCCAAAAAGAGGTTCCCACGGATATTCACCGCGTAAGAGAGCGCGAGCTGAGACTCCACATATTAAAAGTTGGCCCGAAGGAATGGATAAACCAAAGATTCAGGGGTTCCTAGGTTATAAAGCGGGTATGACCCATGCTTTTGTCGTTGACTATAGACCAACATCAACTACAACTGGAAGAGAGATCAGAATGCCTGTTTCAATAGTCGAAACGCCACCGATAAAAATTGCAGCTGTTAGAGTTTATAAAAATACATGTCATGGATTACAGACAATAGGTGAAATCTGGGCTGAGAAACTTGATCCAGAACTTTCAAAAAGATTGCCGTTAGCTAAAAAAGAGAAAAAGAAAAACTGGGATTTTTTTAAAGATGCCGATGAAATACGTGCTTTAGTATATACACAACCAAAGCTGGTCACAGGTATACCAAAGAAAACTCCCGAAATACGAGAGCTGAGAATAAGCGGAGGTAGCATCGAAGAACAGATAAACTATGCAAAAGAAATACTCGGTAAGGAGATAAAAATAAAAGATGCAGTCAAAGAAGGAGACATGCTTGATATTATTGCTGTGACTAAAGGCAAAGGTTTTGAGGGCGTTATAAAAAGATGGGGTGTAAAACTACTCGTTCATAAAAACTCAAAGCATCGTAGAATGATAGGTACTGCTGGTTCTTGGCATCCAAATTGGATACAGGCAACGGTTCCTCAAGCAGGACAAAGAGGATACCATCAGCGAACGGAATATAACAAACGTGTATTGAAAATCGGTGAGAATGGAACAGAGATAACTCCGTCTGGTGGATTTCTACATTATGGTGTTATAAGGAATTCATATATTGTTATTCATGGTTCAATACCTGGACCTACAAAACGACTAGTAAGTATGAGAGACGCAATACGATACCAACGTGGTGTAAAAATTGAAAAACCAGAGATAACCTACATATCAACTACAAGCAAACAAGGAGTATAAGACAATGACTAAAATAAATGTTTATGGTATTGATGGCACGGTAAAAGAAAAGATCGACTTACCGGCTGTTTTCAATACACCTTACCGTCCAGATATTATCAGAAAATCTTTTAACGTTCTTCATTCCAATCAGAGACAACCCTATGGTTCAGATCCTCTGGCAGGAGCAAAGCATTCTGTTGAATCGGTAGGTAAAGGGCGGGGCATGTCACGTGTTCCGCGACTTGCTCAAGGTAACGCAGCAGCACTTGCACCTTGTGTAGTTGGAGGAAGACGTGCACATCCTCCAAAAGTACAACGAGACTGGAGCAGAAAAATGAATAAAAAGGAAAGAATCCTTGCCATAAACTCCGCTCTAGCCGCAACAGCAGAAAAAGAAATTGTTACAAAGCGTGGGCATAAATTTGATGAAAAAATGACATTACCTGTGATAGTGGAAGACGATTTTGAAAAAATCAAAAAGACAAAAGATGCCATAGAAGTTTTAGAAAAAATTGGCCTATATACTGATGTTATCCGTGCTACAAATGGAAAACATGTACGTGCTGGACGAGGAAAAACAAGAGGAAGGCGTTACAAAACTCCCAAGTCCATACTGGTTGTTTCTACAAAAGAAGATGCCGAAAAAGGCTTTGGTAACCTAGTCGGCGTCGATGTTATTAGACCTAAAAATATAAACATAGAGTATCTCGCACCCGGGGGAGATGCTGGAAGACTAACAATATTTACTAAATCTGCACTGAAGGAAATGGGAGGGAACAAATAATGCCAATGGATCCATATGATGTAATATATCATCCTTACGTTACAGAAAAAACTATGAATGTAATAGAAAAAAACAATGCTCTGGAGTTTGTAGTCAAGAGAAGAGCCAATAAACAACAGATTAAAAAAGCCGTGGAAAAGATGTTCGATGTAAAAGTAAAAGCGGTAAATACAAGAATAACAAAAATTGGCAAACAAGCAACTGTCACATTTATGCCTGAGTTCAAAGCCGAAGATATTGGTATGAGAATTGGAATATTCTAGAGGCAAGATATTATGGGTAAGAAATTAATACAACAGAGACGTGGAAGAGTACACGGAAGATATGAAGTTCCTTCACACAGATTTAGAGGTGAGGTTAAATATATTCAAGATAGAAGAGCACATGAAGGAGTTGTTGAAGATATAATTCATGATCCTGGACGTTCAGCCCCGCTAGCAAGCGTCAAATTAGAGAATAATAAAAAAATATTGGCTGTGGCCCACGAGGGAGCTGAAGTGGGAGATAAAATAAAATTTACAGATAGCAAAGATGAAGTTGAAGTTGGCAATGTCTTACCGGTAGGTAAAATACCTGAAGGCACTCCAATTTGCAATATCGAACTATCCTCAGGAGATGGAGGTAAACTCGTACGTGCTGGTGGGAGTAGCGCATATATAGTATCGCACGAAAAAGAAAAAACGACCATACAGCTTCCATCCGGTCAGTTCAAAACATTAGATTCAATGTGCAGAGCCACCATAGGCATAATAGCAGGTGGCGGAAGAAAAGATAAACCGTTCTTAAAGGCAGGAAAAAAATCTATAGCATATAGAGCACGAGGCAAAGGTTATCCTGTCGTTAGAGGAGTTGCGATGAACCCTGTTGATCACCCCCATGGCGGAGGAAGTCATCAACATGTTGGAAAACCGAGTTGCGTACCTCGTGGTGCGCCTCCTGGTAGAAAGGTTGGAAATATTGCAGCAAAACGAACTGGGAGAAGATAGGTAACATGACAGACAAAGAAAAACACAAGATGTCTGCAAAAAGTAGGAGAAAAAGTGCGCGTAAAAAGATAGAGGTACAGAAGAAAGAGTTCAAATGTCACAATTTAACTCTAGAAGAACTCAAAGCACTCTCCATAGACGAACTGATGCCACTGCTTACGTCAAGAATGCGCAGAACACTAAAGAGAGGATTAACTAAAAGACAGGACAAATTCCTTAGCGAAATCAAAAAGGCAAAACATGGAGATGTTATTAGAACTCATTGCAGAAATATGATAATATTACCAGATTTTGTTGGTCATAAAATAGATATTCATAACGGTAAAGAATTTCAGCGGGTGGATGTACAACCCGATATGATAGGACATTACCTAGGTGAATTTTCGCTGACCCGTAAGAAAGTAAAACATACAGGACCTGGAGTAGGTGCTACCAGATCGTCGAAATATATGCCTTTGAAGTGATGAAACATGCAAAAATATTCAACACAAGTAGATTCAGATAAAACCGCGAAAGCATATGGATATGAACTGCATTGTTCAGTAAAAGACTCCATGAATCTAGCCTATGCTATAAAAGGCATGAAAATAGAAAAAGCGAAAAAGTATCTAGAGGAAGTAATAGCCATGAAACGTCCCCTTCCATCTATATTTCATAAATTAAAAGTGGCGCATAAAAAGGGCATAGGGCCTGGAAGATACCCTGAAAAAGCAGCCAGATACATGTTGAAAACTCTAGAAAACGCGGAAAACAACGCAGAGTACAAAGGGTTTGATTCAGAAAACATGAAAATTTCACACATATCAGCATATGGTGGCAGGGTACTCAAAGGAATGATGCCAAGGGCTCAGGGAAGAGCTACGGATAAAAATAAAATAACAGCCAATATAGAAATAATCCTTGAAGAGGTAGAGTAATGGCCGGAGAACGTAAATTCATAAGAGAAAATACAAATAGATTACTAATCAAGGAATTCTTGATCAAAAAGATAGAGGGCGCTGGATTTGGTGGTATGAATATCCAGAGAACGCCCATGGGAACGAGGATAAACATACTCGTAGAGCGACCTGGCATGGTCATAGGTAAAAGTGGTAACAAGATAAAAGAGATAACTGAAGACATAAAAAACAAATTCCATGTTGATAACCCTCAGATTGAGATCCAGGAAGCAGGAAGTGGCGCTTCTTTGAATGCAAAGATAATGGCAGAAAAACTAGCTGAAGCTCTTGAGAGAGGATGGCATTTCCGAAGAGCAGGACATTCGACAGTTAAAAGAATAATGGACGCGGGAGCAAAGGGATGCCAAGTAGTAATTGCTGGAAAACTCACAGGCGAACGGCACAGAACAGAAAAATTTACAGAAGGACACATTAAATTCTGCGGCGAAACTGCAAAACAAGTCATGGATATTGGTTATGCATCAGCAAAACTGAAAGTAGGCATATTTGGTATTAAAGTTAGAATCATGAGACCAGATTCCAAACTACCTGACGAGATAAAGATAAAACCTCGCGAAGAAGAAAAACCAAAAGAAAAAGTAGTAGAAAAGGTAGAAGAGAAGAAAGAGCCTGAAGTCGAAAAGAAAAAAACCGATATCAAAAAACTTACAGAAATAAAAGGAGTAGGCCCATCAATTGTTAAAAAGTTCGAAAAAGCTGGAATCACTTCACTAGAAGAGTTATACGAGTTGGACGTAGATGACCTAGCAGCAATCGAAGGTATCGGAGAAAAAACAGCTGCAAACATCATTAAGGGTTTAAGAAAAATACTTGAAGAGGTTGCCTAAATATGGTTCTCAAGGCCAAAGAAATTAGAGAATTTACTCTTGAGGAAAGACGCGAAAAACTAGAAGAGTTGAAAAGAGAACTTATGCATGAGAGAGGAGTAGCTGCAATGGGTGGATCGCCTGCATCTCCTGGTAAAATCAGGCAGATAAGGATGTCTATTGCAAAGCTATTAACCATCATGCGGGAGGAAGGAGAAACATAAATGAGCGACATATGCCAAGTATGTGGTCTGCCAAAAGAGATCTGCGTCTGTGAAGACATTGCTCGAGAACAGCAGAAAATCAGTATCGCAGTGGACAAACGACGGTATGGAAAGATGATGACCGTCGTGGATGGCGTAAACCCAAATGAAGTGGACATCGGCGCGCTGGTAAGCAAACTTAAATCCATCTGCGCCTGCGGCGGTACGATAAAAGAAGGTAAGATAGAACTTCAGGGTGACCACAGAACAAGAGTAAAAGAAACATTAGAGAAAATGGGATTTGTGGTTGAAATACTATAAAAAAGATTGAACGAGATTTCAACCAATTATAATGCCCCAACTTCTCAATGAGAGGATAACATGGACGAAGAGACATTGATCCGAGAAGAGCTCATAGGCCGACATGTTACTATCAGAGAATGTACAGATCCTCAATGGAATGATAAAATGGGCATAATAATAGATGAAACGAAAAACACCTTCCTCATAGAGATTGAAAATAAATGTAAAAGAATAGTAAAAAATACTGCAAAATTTGAATTTGAAGATAACGAAAAAAAAACAATATTGAACGGTTCAAGATTGACATATAGACCTGAAGACCGTATAAAAAAAGCAAGGTGAAAAACTGTGGCAAAAAAGAAAGAGAAAGAAGCGCGGAATATAGGGATAAACGTCAAACCACCTAGCGAGAGCTGTAACGATAAAAATTGCCCATTTCATGGTAGTTTATCCGTGAGAGGACAGATAATAACAGGAGTAGTATACTCCACTAAAATGCGAAATTCCATACTAGTAAAAAAAGACTATTTGCGTTTTATTCCCAAGTACGAAAGATATGAAAAAAGAACGTCCAAGTATTCTGCACATTGCTCCCCATGCATAAAAGTAGAAGTGGGAGATGAAGTACGCATAGCAGAATGCAGGCCGATTAGTAAAACAATATCGTTTGTAACCATAGAAAAATTATGATGGAGAATGACATATGAAAGGCATTGCTGGTAGAACAATGAGAGGGTTACCCGTCGGAGCTCGTCTTGAGTGTATAGACAACACGGGTGCAAAGATAGTTCAGATAATCATGACCCCAAAACTAAAAGGAACTCATCGTCGGTTACCAACCGCAGGAATAGGCGACTTGGTGATAATCAGTGTTAAAAAAGGTGCTGTGGACATGAGACGACAGCTGATGAAAGCAGTTATTGTACGCCAGAGACGGCCTTTTAGAAGATCAGATGGCACCATGGTTCAATTTGAGGATAACGCTGCAGTTATCGTTACAGATACGGGAGAAACGAAAGGAACTATGATAAAAGGCCCCGTCGCGCTAGAAGCCGCAGAGCGTTGGCCAAAAATAGCTGCAGCTGCATCAATAATAGTATGAGTGGATTAAAAATGAAATCAATAAGACCCGGTAAACAGAGAAAAGAGTTGTTCAACGCCCCTCTTCATAAAAAGAGGAAGTGGATAGCTTCACATCTAGAAGAGAATCTGCTATTGAAATACGACCGAAGAAGCATACCTGTAGTTAAAGGCGACACGGTAAAAGTCATGAGAGGCAGCTTTAAGGGGCACGAGGACAAAATCGCACATGTCAATATAAAGAAAAGATATGTAGAAATTGAGGGTCTAACAACAACCAAGGCAGATGGAAAAAAGATTGCAAGACCTCTGCACGCCAGTAATTTATTGATTACAAAATTAAATTTAACAGATAAATGGAGAAGGAAAAAACTAGAAAAAGGGCTTTCTGAAGAGGCAAAAAAAGAAATTGAAAAAGAAGCAGAACAACAACTAAAACAAAAGGAAGAGGAACAAAAAAGAAAGGTAGAAGAAGAAAAAGAGATGGCAAAAGAAGAGGCCACGGCAGACGAAACAGTAGAACCGGTAGTAGAAAAAACAGAGGAGGCTGCAGAGTCAAAGCCTGAAGAAAAACCTGCGACGGAAACAAAAAAACCAAAAGTCAAAGCTGAAAAGAAAGTATTTGAAGAGAAAAAAACTCCTGCAAAAAAGACTCCTACAAAAACTAAGAAAGAAAAAGAGGAGGAAAAATAATGAGTAAACACTTGAAGAGACTTGCAGCACCGAGAACTTTGAAACTGCATAGAAAAGAGGAAAAGTGGACAATAAGATCGTCACCAGGCCCACATACCCTTGAAAAATCGATACCGCTTGGACTTATTGTTAGAGATTACTTGGGTTTATGTGACACCTATAAAGAAACAAGAAGAATCATTTCCAACGGAGAACTTTTAGTAGATGGTATTGTAAGAAAAAATTACAAATTCCCCTGCGGATTTATGGATATAGTATCAATTCCAAAATTGAAAAAAGATTATAGAATTCTATTTGACCGAAGAGGCATGTTAACTCTTGTAGATGTTCCATCTGAAAATGCCGAATGGAAACTATGCCGGGTTCAGAATAAAAAAATAGTTAGGGGAAACAGAATACAACTTAATCTTCACGATGGAAGAAACATAATTGTGAAAAAAGATGAGTACAATACTGGAGATGTATTGAAATTTTCTTTTTCAGATAAAAAAATCACCGAGGTTTACCCATTTGCCAAAGGAACAATTGCAATGATTATCGGCGGAAGTCATTATGGCCAAACAGCAAATATAGTGGATGTTGAAGTTGTTGCCTCATCAAAGCCAAATCTAGCAAAAATGAAAGGCGATACGGAATTTTCAACTATTACAGATTATGTATTTCCCATTGGAAAAACTAAGCCAGCAATAACACTGCCTGAGGTGAAGATGCAATGAGCGCAGAAAAAAAGGCTACTAAAAAGACTACCAAAAAAACTGTAAAAAAAGAGCCGAAGATAAAAAAAGAACAAATAAAAGAACAGCCCAAAGAAAAACAAAAATTTGTTTTTAAACCAAAGATTGAAAAAATTACAGTTAACATCGGAGTAGGCGAAGCAGGTGAACGTCTTGGCAAAGCCGAGACCGTATTAAAAAACATCACCAATCACAAGCCAGTACAAACAATTTCCAGAACCACAAACAAAGACTGGAGCATCAGAGAAGGCATGCCGCTTGGATGTAAAGTCACGTTACGTGGAGAAGAAGCAAGAAATTTTTTAATAAATGCATTAAAAACGCGTGGAAATAAGATGTCAGATTACTCTTTTGATGGCGAAGGAAACGTATCATTTGGGGTACCAGATCACACATTATTTAAGGATCAAAAATACGATCCAAGCATCGGGATTTTTGGAATGGACATATGTATAACAATTGAAAAAGCAGGATATAGAATAAAACGCAGACGTATCGATCGCAGAAAAATACCGCATAAACACAGAGTAAAAAAGGAAGAAACCATAAAATATTTCGCTGAAGCATTTAATGTGGAGGTCGTGTAAACATGAAGATAAAAGAGAGAAAAAAATTCTACGGTAGAACGATAGGGTGCGAGAGATGTGGAAGAAAAAGAGGCCTAATCAGGCGATACGGACTTCATCTGTGCAGACAATGTTTTCGAGATAAAGCCGAAGAAATGGGTTTTAAAAAATATTCATAGGAGGCTAAAATTACATGTTAAATGATCCACTGGCAGATGCATTATCCCTTATGAAAAATGCTGAAATAAAAGGAAAAGGCACATGTACCGTTCAGCCTTCATCCAAACTAATTGGAGGAGTTCTTAACCTTCTAAAAGAAAAGGGATACATCGGTGAATTTGAGCGTATTGATGATGGAAAAGCAGGAATATTCCAAGTGAAACTACTGGGAAATATCAACAACTGTGGTGTTATAAAACCAAGATACCCTGTAAAAAGAGAAAATCTGGAAAAATGGGAATCAAGGTATCTTCCAGCCAGAGATTTTGGCATATTGATACTGACGACGACTCAAGGCATAGTTACGCACGCGGAGGCTAAAAAAATTGGCATCGGTGGAAAACTACTGGCCTATGTATACTAAGTTTGAAAAGTGATGAGCCATGAAAAAGAAAAAAGAATTAAGAGAAAAAATCACGATTCCTGATAACGTAGAAATTACTCTAGAAAACAACAACGTAACGGTAAAGGGGGAGAAAGGAACTGTATCAAGAGCTTTTTCTCACCCGGAAATACATATAAAGATTGACGGCAAGATTATTGATGTAAGTTGCAAATCTCTCCGGCGAAAAGACAAAGCATTGGTTAATACCTTTGTTGCACACATTAAGAACATGATAAAAGGCGTTACCGTAGGATTTGAATATAAAATGAAGACGGTATTTTCTCATTTTCCAATTAAAACATCTGTCGAGGGAAATGTGGTTCTCATTCAAAATTTTCTTGGTGAACGTTCACCACGCCGAGCAGAAATTCTTAGTGGTGTAACTGTAGAGCCAAAAGGCGATGATATAACCGTTAGCGGTATTGACAAAGAGAAGGTAGGACAAACTGTTGCAAATATTGAAAGGGCGGCAAAGGTTAAAAATCGAGACGTTCGTGTGTTTCAGGATGGAGTCTACAAGATCACAAAATGGAGGAAGTAAAGATGACTAAAGAAGACGTTGTAAAACAATTTACATCATTGAAGGGCATTGGCAAGGCAAAAGCCGAGCTACTCTACAACAATGGTTTAGATTCATTAGATAAGCTTAAAAAGGCGTCTATTGAAGAATTGACGAAGATTAAAGGCATTAATGAAAAGTTTGCAAAGGATATCAAAGATCAATTAAAAGCAGAAGCAGAACCCAAAGAAACAACAAAACCAGAGAAAAAGATCAAAGCCAAAACCCAAGCAAAGCCAAAAAAGGAAAAAACAACAAAAGAAGAATCGAAAACGGAAGAAAAAACAAAGGCTGAAAAAAAGGAGAAAGAAGAAGAGGTTGAAATCGTCGAAGAGGAAGAAAAAGAGTACAAAGCAAAGAAAAAACCGGAGCTTAGCAAAGAACAGAAAGAAAATCTCTTGCTCAGAAGAAATATAAATAATAGAAGACCTGCATTTTTAAGGCAAGAATGGTTCCGTTATAAAAAGATTCCAAGGAACTGGCACAAGCCAGATGGTGTCCAATCAAAGATGCGGCGTAATTTTAACAAAAGACCCACAGTTGTAAGTATTGGTTTCAGAGGACCGAAAGCAGTACGTGGATTGCATCCTTCTGGTTTTGAAGAGATTATTGTACACAACGTAAAAGACCTTGAGCAGCTTAACCCAAAGACGCAGGCTGCACGAATAGGCGGTTCAGTGGGAACAAAGAAACGTATCGAAATTGGAAAAAAGGCCGAAGAACTCGATTTAAGAATACTTAATATGTGAGGGTAAAACATGACTGATTTAAAGAATCAACGGAGAATGGCATCATCGTTACTTAAGTGCGGTGTAAACAGAGTCTGGATGGATCATGACAGGGCAGACGAGATAGCCAAAGCCGTTACCAAGAACGATATAAGGATTCTCATTGGCGGAAAAGCTATAACAAGCAGACAGGTCAAAGGTATTTCCAGTGGTCGTAAAAAGTATAACATAAAACAGAAAGAAAAAGGACGACGACGTGGGCACGGATCACGTAAAGGGAAAAAATATGCGAGATTGCCCAGAAAAGAGCGGTGGATACGTACGATAAGACCAATTAGGTCGTATCTAAGACAACTTAAAGAAGAGAAAAAAATCGACAAGACCACATACAGAAAATATTACCGGTGGGCAAAAGGCGGTGAATTTAGAAGTAAACATCATCTTGAATCGCATTTAATATCTGACGGTTTTATGAGTAAGGCAGAGAAAAAGAAGGAGGCCAAGAAATGAAGCAAGGACCCAGATATCGAGTTAAATCAAGAAGGCGACGCGAAGGAAGAACTGACTATAGGAGAAGACTTGCACTTCTTAAATCAAGAAAACCCAGAATAGTTGTAAGAAAGACTTTGAAAAATACTATAGTTCAATTCGTTAAATACAATGAGCGTGGCGATGAAATTCTCGTAACAGCCATATCAAATGAGCTTGTTAAAAAATACAATTGGAAATATTCTACTTCTGCAACTCCCGCAGCATATCTAACAGGTTTACTTGCTGGAAAGAAGGCAGTTGATAAGGGTATAAAAGAGGGTGTTTTGGACATGGGACGCTATGTGCCATCAACGGGTTCTAAGATTTTTGCTGCACTCAAAGGAGTGCTGGATGCTGGGGTCCAATGCCCTTCCAACAATGAAAAAATGCCCAAAGAAGATAGGATCCTTGGCAAACATATCAACAAAGATATAATGCCAGTTGTAAATGATATTAAAAGCAAAATTATTGGAGGTAAATAATGGCATCAGGCGGACGAGGTAGAGGCAGATCATCAAGACCTAGACCGGCAGAAAAGGGAAGAACAGTATCCGTTGACTGGGCGCCAAAAACCAGGCTAGGCAGAATGGTCAAAAATGGAGAAATCTCAAGCATGAGTGATGCATTGAAATCAGGTTTGCCAGTCCGAGAACCTGAGATCATAGATTTACTATTACCAGATGTAGATGATGAAGTAATAGATGTCAACATGGTTCAACGTATGACCGACTCAGGTAGAAGAGTAAAATTCCTTATAACCGTAGCCGTTGGAAATACGGACGGCTTCGTAGGACTAGGACAGGCTAAAGGAAAAGAAGTGGGATCAAGCATAAGAAAAGCTATTGAAAATGCAAAATTAAACACCATAGAAATAAAGAGAGGATGCGGCTCTTGGGAATGTGGCTGCGGAAAAGCTCATACCGTTCCATTCGCAGTAACCGGAAAGAGCGGAAGCGTCGAAATAACACTAAAACCAGCACCCCAAGGAATAGGATTGGCAACTGGTAATGTAGCTAAGAAAATTCTCAAGCTTGCGGGAGTAAAAGACTGCTGGACATTTACAAAAGGAAAAACAAAAACTACGGTCAACTACGCAAAGGCCGTATTTAACGCTCTTAGAGAAAATACGCAGACACGGGTTACAGAAAGTGCAACTAAACACATAAATATTGTATCAGGATGCATTAGTCTTCCCCCGCCAGCTGAAAAACCACCGATAATCGGAGAAGAGGCGACATAAGATGGTATATGCAGTAGTTAGAGTTAGAGGAACAATTAACACAAATCCAGATATAAAACGCACTTTAAGACTACTTAGTCTTACGAGAATCAATCATTGTGTACTTTTAGAAGAAAATCCCAGTGCAAAAGGTATGCTTCAAACTACCAAAGATTACGTGACATGGGGCGAAATAGATAAAGATGCCCTATCAAAGCTCATAAAAACTAGAGGAAAGCTGGAAGGAGGCAAAGAATTAACTGATGATTACATCAAATCTTCCACATCCTACGAAAGCATAGAGAATCTATCAAAAGCAATCATTGACAACAAATTCAAATACAAAGAAATCCCAAGCATTAAACCGATTTTTAGACTTAGTCCGCCTAAAAAAGGATACGAAGGCATCAAGAGATCTTTTGTAAACGACGGAGCTTTAGGATATCGCGGCAAAGAGATAAACAAACTAATCGAAAAAATGCTGTAAAACTGTTGAATTTACCAAAAGATTTTTATATATCACATATTTTATTAAACCCGAGAGGAGGTTTAGCATGGAAGAAACCTTATACAATATCGAAATACACAAAGATGATGAGGGGTTCCTTGGGAGATTATATTCAGATATTGATGGTGTAAAAGAGTTTAAAAATGATCATTTAGATGATTTACTAAGAGACATAACCATTGATATGCAACTAGCACTTGAAGGGTTTTCCAGCCGTATTGAACAGATCTGAATTTGCCCAAAACATCATATATTGTGCTTGTCAAGGCACAGGATAGAGGCTAAGGAAGGGCAACCTTTTTAAATGTTACTCATATTTGGTGGTTTTACTTATCTATTACGGAAGGATTAAATTGATATACACTAGATACGAAAAAGCACGGATTATAGGAGCAAGGGCACTGCAGATATCCATGGGTGCGCCCTCATTAATTAAAGTACCTGTGGAATTTATAGAGCCTATTGATATAGCCATGCTAGAGTTTAAAGAAGATGCAATTCCCATTACAGTCAAGAGGGCAGTTAAAGACACGGACAACAATTAGAAGAGGAAGCAGCTATGACTGAAGAAGAAAAGCAAGAGACGGAAACCAGAAAAGACGATAAAGACATGATGGTCTCTGAAGAAACTTACATGACATCAGGTGCCCATATCGGAACAAGGCAAAAGACAGCAGATATCCGAAATTTTATATATAAAGTTAGAAACGATGGGTTGTATATTATTGATGTTAAGAAGACCGATGAGCGAATAAAGACTGCCGCAAAGCTTCTTTCCAAATATGATCCTTCCAAGGTTTTGGTTGTATCTGTACGTCAGTATGGACAAAAGCCCATACGGAAGATGGCAGAACTTACCGGCATGGTTGTTTTAGATGGACGTTTTAGACCGGGCACCTTGACAAATCCAAACGCCCAAGGTTTTTTTGAGCCAGATTTAATCTTTTTAACCGATCCTCTTGTTGACGCGCAGGCCTTACACGAGGCAAAAAACATCAGCATTCCTGTCATAGGGCTTTGTGACACAAATAATGAAACCAAGTACATAGACCTAGTGATACCAACCAATAACAAAGGAAGACGCGCGCTAGCTCTCGTATATTGGCTTCTGACAAGAGCCACACTCAAAGAGCAAGGCAAGATAAAATCCTACGATGAGTTTAAGTCTACAGTAGAAGATTTCGAAGCCGAGATCTAAAAATAGCTTTTTTAAGCAAGTGCACATTACAGGCTGAGAAGGAGACATTAGTTGCAGGTTAAAGTAAATGATAATATTGTACTAATTGGAACTGCACACATTTCTAAAGACAGCGTTGATGAAGTTAGAGATGCTATCGAAAAATATAAGCCGGATATAGTGGCAGTTGAACTCTGTCAACGACGTTATGATACGATTACCAAGAAAGATAAATGGGAAAACACCCCGGTCACTGCTCTTATAAAATCCAATAACGCGTATTTCATGCTTGCACAAACGTTTCTCGCGTCCATTCAACGACGGCTTGGAGAGGAGTATGGTGTTGAGCCAGGCTCTGAAATGATCGCTGCGATGCAAGAGGCTGAGAAACATAACATCAAAGTCGCCTTGGTTGACCGAGATATTACCGTGACTCTTAAGCGAGCCTGGCGGAAGATGGGGGTTCGTGAGAAATTCAGGGTGATTTGGGAATTTCTTAAAGCGATAATCGGGTATGATGAAGAAGAGCTCGAAGACCTTGACCTTAAAGAATTGATGAAGCAGGATGTTATATCGCAGATGATGGAGGAGTTCAGTAAAATTGCACCCAGTGCTGCTACGGTGCTAATCCATGAGCGAGACCAATATATTGCACAGAAGATCTTTGATGAAAGTAAGAAGGGCAAGGTTGTCGCGGTTGTTGGTGCAGGACATATTAACGGCATCAAACAGTATCTTGCAAAACAAGAGCTGAATGTAAATCTCCAGGAATTAGACCAAATTCCAAAAAAACGTATGAATCTTGTTAAGGTTGTTGAGGTTGCTATACCAGTGATTTTTTTCTCGGTTATTGGTTGGATCATCTATTCTACTGGAATTGACCCATGGAATAAAATCAAAGATATCTTCCTTGTGTGGTTCCTTGTTCACGGTATTCTGTCTGGAGTTGGCGTCGCAATCGCACGCGGACATCCTTTATCAATTCTTACTGCGTTTGTGGCTGCCCCGTTTACGTCTTTAGAACCGTTTTTTGCACCAGGATGGTTTGCCGGTCTTGTCGAAGCAAAATTACGAAAACCTGTTGTAAAAGATTTCCAGGATTTAAGCAAGATTGAAAGCATGCGTGATTTTTTTAGAAATAAGGTCGTCCGTCTGTTGATGGTTGTCGCCTTGGCAAATCTAGGGAGTATCATTGGTACCATCATCGCTCTGCCCTGGATTCTCAATCTTGGGCTTGGTGGCTAACGTTTTTATCCCAGGCAAGTCATAACTCGTACAGTATATTGAGGATGCTATGGCTGAGAAACGAAAGATCTACACATCGTTCCATGATATACCGCCTAGAGAGTACATGTACTTTCCAAAAGGAACTCTCGAACCAGGCAAACCAGGAAAATTCAGCAGGATAGAAATTGCTCATCTTCTCATGGCAATGGGTGTTTTGACATTGGTATTTTCTTTTGTTTTAACAAAAAATAATATTTTTACCGGGTTTAACAATATAGGTGCTCTCCTGTCTTTTATTCCTAAATCGTTTCTTGGTATTGTAATAGCTTTTTTTGTTCACGAGATTTCACATAAATTTATGGCACAAAAATATGGGCTTTGGTCTGAGTTCAGAATGTACCCAATCGGTTTACTATTGGCGTTGGTTTTCGGGATTTTCATTGGAATCCCATTTGCAGCTCCAGGAGCAGTAATGTTTAGAGGGGATGCAAGAAACTTTGAAACAGGCCGAATAGCAGTCGCAGGGCCTTTGTCAAACATAGTAATTTCTTTTGTAGCGCTTCTGCTTTATCTTTTCGTCTTTCTTGAAACATCTACAATTAAAGAGATTGTTGGATTTGTTTGTTTAATAAATGCTGTGCTGACGACATTCAATTTGATTCCATTAGGTCCTCTCGACGGTGCAAAAGTAGTAAAGTGGAATGCAACCGTTTGGATAATATTGTTTAGTATATCTGTAGCCATGATGATATATATCCTACGTTTCTCCCTGATTGCAACTTTTTAATAAAAATTAAAAATCAACCAAATTTAGTTTTTGTTTTTTCTAGAAAAATAGGGTTGGCATTTGATTTTATTTTTATGATTCTTTTGCGATCAGTAGTTTTACCATTAGAACTAAAACTACAATATAGCTTATCAATATGACTCCAGCACCGATTGGGTATTGATTAGCCAATATGAGAATAATTGAAAGAGTCATAAGAGCAAATACTGAAATTACAATTAGTCGAAGTTTCATAAGAGTGTTCATTTTAAGATTGATAGTTTCCGATGCTTTAACGTCTGCTTTCTTTTGCATGTTTTTCACCAATAATAGTAATATATATTATATAGTATATAAATTCTCGTAATCGATCATGTAACAAACATTCGGAGACATCTTGTGCTGGTTGAAGATGTATTAAAACACAAAAATTTGGTCTTTGAATTTTTAAATTCTGTGCCAACTGAAACTTATTTCTTTTTCTTTAGTTTAATGATTAGGACGACGGCAAGCAAAGCACCAATGAAGAGTATTGATTCAAATCCGGGGGTGGAAAAACCTCTGCTTTCCACAATAACTGTTACATATAACGGCTCACCAAGATTTGTAAGATCCTCCGCACGTGCGGGCGTCAACTTGACCATAATAGTCTTTTTATCATAATGGTAGCCGAATCCCTTAGGTGGTATAGCAGTAAGATAAGCTGTAAGTTTTCCTTCACTTTCACCCAGCGTTATTTCGTCAGTAACAGCAACAGTCCAGCCTTTTGGAATTTCCTCAATCTTGAAGAATACGGTAGTTCTTGCATTACCCATATTACTTATCTCGATAGGGAAAACAGCAGAATCCATCGGACCGATGCGTTTGGTAGTACCTTCCGGCAGATTTACATCTATTCTTGGTAGATATCCAGCTATAAAATCTAGAGTGAACTCTTTTTCAAATCCGCCTATAAGCCCCATGGCAGGTACGGACGCATGAATTTTAACATAACCCTCACCATATGCAGGTGCGTCATCTCTTAGTTGTAAATTTAGAAAAACGGATGACTGAGCTAATCCGGTTGTAAGATGTGTAGGAACAACGCTTGATCCAAGATTGGCGGTACACCAAGGGGAGTAATCAGTAATTTTTAGTTTAATTAAAGCGTTTACGTCTCCCTTACAATAGCTTACTAATGCCCCATACGCAAAATCTCCACCCCAATCGACTTTGTATTTTACAGTTAAATTTAATTTTCTAATTTCATCGCGAGGTACCACAGGTTTTACAGTATCTTTCTCCCCCCAAACGACATCAACGTTGCTATTTAAAGTTGGAATCGCATTTACAGGAACAGAAACAGTAAATAAACTAACAAGTAGTATGAATATTATGATGGCTGATTTAATTAACTTTGCCATTTTTTTTCACCATTTTAATTATTCAATAATTAAATTTTCCAAATTTTCGCCTTTGTTTTCCCTGTGCTTTTTGTATTTTAATGATGGCTTGTTCTCTTCTTTGTTTTTCCATTTCTGCTGATTTGTCAATAACTGATTCTATTTGTTCTTCTTTCAGGGGAGATTCAATTTTTAATTCTTTATTTTTAATTTCTTCAGCTTTAGATATATCTGAAATTTGTTGTTTTTTCTTCTCCAGTTTCTTTGTTTTCACTTTTTCATTGTGATCATATCTTTTAAAAATTCCAGTGAACCTATTCAAAGATTTTTTCCGAGCTTCCTTTAACATAGTTCTACGATAAGAGTTATAAGATAAAATGGAAGATTTGTATTCGTCTTTCATTTCATTTAAAACCGTATTGTATTTTTTCCGATCTTTCTTTTTAAGTTTTTCCAGATATTGTTTTTTCCCAGAAACTTCCCATGGTTTTTCTGGTTTTTTGCGAGATTTTATCAATATTTTTCTGCGCCTATGAAGGAAAAATGCTACAAAAACAATCGCAATTATGCCGAAAAGTAGAATTCCTGCCACGCCCAACTCAGATATATATAGCCCCTTTGTCTCTAAATAGACAGTTCTCTGAGCAATCGTTATGTTCGGCTGATCAATTGAATATGCCTCTACTTTGATAGTATGAATGGTTCCCGTATCAAGAACATTTGGAGAAACAGCAACACCAATAAAAGTATCTTTTTTCTCACCTGGTTTGAGGCTTATACTTACTGGATCAGATATTGTACTTCTACCATAATCACCTACAATTCTAAAACCATATGTATCATTATAATTACCCAAATTCTGCACACTAATTGGAATGGATGCTATTTGGCCAGGATTGAATTGTATGAGAGGCAAAGCCTCGAATCTCACATTATGATATGGTTTTACCTTAACAAGTATTTCAATAATTTGCTCCATCGTATTATCTACAGTACCACTATATTTTCCAAATTTTAATAGAAAAGCAGCTGAAATAAACCATAAAAGTTTTGAACTTTTCCATTCGTTCGTTGGCCACCATAGATTACCCATCGCCTGGATGTCCTTAAGTCTAATTTTTAGAATACCACTTTGAACTGTATTTTTTGGATCTTTTGGAGCAGTTAAGGATATAGTAACTTGTGATTTTAAGGGTATATCTTCTCCAGATTTGGCCTGAATCGAAGGCGGGTTGAAACTAACAAGCCATGAACCATCTGAATTTCCCCCAGGATATTCGAGAACTTCAAAATTTAAAAAACGAGCATCCATGTAAAACGGAAGGCCTTGAGTTTCAAATTCACCAGTTTTTAAATTCATTAAGCCAACATCTACTGTTATATTTTCACCATAGCCTATCTCTACAACATCAGGTTTTGCTTTCGCCGCCATCGCAAAAAACTGATTTATAACAAAGATGTTTGTAAGGAGGCTACCAAGAAGGTATCTCAACGATGGAATTGAACCTCCAGAAGAATTAGTACTTCCAGATGCAATTTCTGCATTTTTGATATCCTTTAAACCTGTGGCTCCTGCTGAAATAATCTGATTCGGAATACTTAAAATAAGGAAGAAGATGACAATTATAGTAAGTATAGGTTTTTTATATTTTATAGTAGTATCCCCCTAGAGTTAGAGTTTTCGAAGAGCCGGCAAATATAAATTTGATAATAAGATAGAAATTATCCATCTTATTTCTTTTTCTTTAGTTTAATGATTAGGACGACGGCAAGCAAAGCACCAATGAAGAGTATTGATTCAAATCCGGGGGTGGAAAAACCTCTGCTTTCCACAATAACTGTTACGGTTTTTGATTCACCAATATTCCTGAGATCCTCTGCACGTGCTGGCGTCATCGTGACTGTAATGCTTTGGTCATCATTATGATAGCCAAATCCCTTTGGAGGCTTAATAGTAAGATATGCTGTACCCTTTGAACCTTTGCTCGCATCAAGTGTTATCTCGTCTGTAACGACAGCTATCCAGCCGTCTGGAACGTTATTTACCTTAAATGATACCGTAGTTCTTGCATTACCCATGTTCTCTACTTCGATGGGAAATGTGCAAGTGTCCATAGGACCGATCGACTTAGAATTTCCTTCGGGTAATTGTGGACTTATCATCGGAAGATATGCAGGAGTAAATTCGAGAGTAAAAGTCTGGCTATATCCATCTATGGCACCAATTTTAGGTACCGATGCTGTAATCTTTACATATCCAGCCCCAAAAGCAGGTGCATTCTCATCAACACGTATAGTCAACACCATCTCCAAGTTATCATTTTCTACGCTTGAAACCACCGTATTTATTGTATTAGATTTAAGAGTAACTGTACACCAGTCGGGTTTTTCTGAAAGTTCTAATTTTATATTTACCTGTCTACCTTGATATAACATGAAGAGAGCTTGCGACAAAAACGCTCCTTTTGTAACTCCATATCTCACCTTTAAAGTTAGTTGTTGGGGTTCACCGAGAGGTACAATTGGTTTTAGAGTAGTCTCGTTTCCGCCACCCCAGCTAATATCCACATAGCTACTCAAATTCAATATAATTCCTGCAGAACTAGTTGGAATAATCGCAGCAAATATACTAACGAGTAAAACACCCATAACGATGCTTGCTTTTATTGTTCTGAAATTTTTAGTCATTTTTTATCACCATTTATTATATTTTCACTATATTATTTACTTATCCCCCTATTTAAACATTGTTGTACATTTCTTTCTTGATATATTCTAGATTTTTGATATATAATATGTATATTTCAATAATATATATAACCTTCATTATATAAAAGTGTTTTCCTTCTTCATCTTTGGCTGCTAATGCCTGCGCTCTTGTTCTAATTGAGGATATCGCCTCGCTTCTGATTATTCCTATCAAATTCTCCATTCCATCTAAGGAACTTTCGATGTTGTTTCTTCCAAACATATTTATCACATAAATATAACAAAAAGTTATATAAATACGTTATGTGATTATAATCACAAAATAATCGGGTGTTTGTGATGGTAACAATAAGCCATGTTGTACAAAAATTGGTGAATGATAGAATATTCATACAGGAACCAATGAGTAAAGGAATACTTTCTTATGGATCGCTAGCAGAACAACTGAAACCAGAGATAGAAGAAGAGCTTGGTAAAAAAGTTAAAACACACGCAATAGTCATGGCGTTGAGGCGATACGCGGAAACTCTCAAACAAGAACATAAGGAGATATCCTTTGATTATTCGTCAGAAATCATATTAAAAACAGACATATGTGATATTGCATTACTTAGATCCTCTTCATTATTAAAGAAACTCAAATCCCTATATGACGTTGTAGATTTTGAAAAAGGAGATATTCTCAATATTATACATGGAAGACATGAAGTTTGTGTAGTAACCAATGAGAGATATAGGGGAAAATTACTTTCTTTAATGAAGGATGAAAAAATCCTTAACGAAGAAAAAGATCTCGTGTCTCTAACTCTTACATTTTCAAAGGATTTTCTTCATACTCCTGGAGTTATTTTTAATGTTATCAGAAATATTGCCTGGGAGAATATCAATATTTTTGAAATAGTATCAACCAATACTGAATTGACATTTGTTTTGAATAAGAAAGACGCTATTAAAGGGTATAAAGTTTTAGAAAAATTGGTTGAAAAAATCGATTCTAAAGAAAACAAAAAATAAAAATTTAATAGTTATTTAAAGTGAATTGAGTTATAATTGCTGTTTAGTGATAATACAGTTAATTCTCTACTGCACAATGTCAATATCTGAGCTTTCTTTTTTAGCTTCGGTTTTTTCTGTTTTTTCCTCTTTCTTCTTCTTAGGAGCTACAACCTTCTCCGGAAAGTAGGAAAGAATAACTATATCACCAACAGCGTTAACCCACCTGTATGGCACAGCTACATCAATGGTACCCTCAACCAGCGAAGGATTAGTATTAGTTACCAACAGGCTACTAACACGCTTCTCATCCATATCAAGGAAAACATTTCTAACATGCCCAACGTATATTCCCTCGCGAGTATAAACAGGTAGCTTCAAAAAAGATGTAACCTCTTCCGCCTTAGTGTTATTGTTAGTTTGTTTTTCAATCATGAAATCAAAATACATTATCTAATATTAAAATGTGATGGTAAATCGAAATCTTTTTTGAGTTATTGCTATATTATGCGTATTAAATGGATAACAAAAACTTGCTTAAAAAAAGACAGGAAAACATCTTCAAAGAACTTGATAAATTTAGAGAGAGAGACTTTACTTTTGCCAGTGGTCGTATACTTGGTTCAATGTGCACACAGCCCCATCCCATTGCAAAAAGAGCCTATATGAAATTTCTTGAAACCAATCTTGGTGATCCGGAATTATTCCCTGGAACAAAAGAAATCGAATCAAACCTTATATCATTTATTTCAAACTTATTGAATGCACCAAAAAGCGCTGGCGGACAAATTGTAAGTGGTGGAACTGAGGGAAATATAACAGCGATGTGGATAGCAAAACAGCTGACTGGAAAAAAAGAAATCATCATTCCGGAAAGTGCTCATTTTTCCTTCCAAAAAATTGCATCACTGATGGACATGAAACTTATCGCAATTCCGCTAACCAAGGATTATCGTATGGATGTTACTAAAGTAGAAAAAAAGATCAGTAAAAACACAGCCGCCATTGTTGGAGTAGCTGGCTCAACTGAGCTTGGAACAATAGATCCAATTCCAGAATTAAGTGAGATATGCATTGACAAAGACATATTTTTACACGTTGATGCAGCTTTTGGGGGTTTTGTAATACCTTTCTTAAAGAAGTTAAATTACGATGTTACAGATTTTGATTTTAGATTAAAAGGCGTAAGTACGATTTCGATAGATTCACATAAAATGGGTTATTCAACTGTACCACTTGGCACACTAATTGTCAGAGATAAAAAATGGATTAGTAAGGTAAGTGTAGACTCACATTGTATCAATAGCAAAAAGCAGGCAGGCGTTCTTGGAACAAGATCTGGCGGTCCGGTTGCTGCTGCTTATGCAGTTACAAAATATCTAGGGATAGATGGACATAAGAATCTGATTCAAAGATGTATGGATACAACGCAGTATACGGAAAAAAGAATAAATGAAATAGGACTGTCTTTGGCTGTTAAACCTACCATGAACGTCTTGGGCGTGAAGTTAAAACATCTTTCTAAAATTGTAAATAAATTAGCAGAATGTAGTTGGAAGGTAAACAAATTAGAAAGGATATCTTGCATTCGCATTGTTTTGATGCCGCATGTGACAAAAAAGATAATAGATGAGTTTATTCCATGTCTGGAAAGGGCATGTAAGGAAGTTGGAGAGTTATGAGCACGAAAATATTAGAGAAATCATTAAAAGAATCGCCCATTGTAAAGAAGGGCGATTATGATTATGTTATTCATCCGATAACCGATGGCGTGCCTAAAATAACACCAGAACTTTTGGAAGAGGTTACTGACGAAATGCAAAAACTTATAGAACGTTGTGGTAAAATAGATAGAATTGTAACGATGGAAGCAATGGGCATACCTATCGCTGCAGCACTCTCATTGAAGATGAATATTCCTTTTACAATTATTAGAAAAAAAGAATACGGACTACCTGGCGAGGTCAGTGTTGAACAGGTAACTGGTTATTCTGAATCAAAACTCTATATAAATGGCCTCAAAAAAGGGGATAGAATCGTCATTGTAGACGATGTATTAAGCACTGGTGGAACGCTCAAAGCGGTGCTTACGGTTCTTAAAACAATTGGCGTGACTATTAAAGGTGTTTTTATAGCTATTAATAAGGGAAATGCGGTTGAAAAAATCAAAGAGGAATTCGGCGTTACAATTAGCAATCTTATAGATATAGATGTTATTGATGGCGAGATCATTATAAAAACCCCTTAGGAAAAGTATTTCATAATGTAACTGCATCTAGCGCTGATAAGCATGGCTGAGAAAATAGGACAACATATGCATTGTCACATATGTGGAAAAGCTATACCATTTAGTGATAGTGAAACACTTTGTTCAGATGAATGCAAACAAAAATATCAGGGCATGCTGAAAAAAAGAAAGTGGCTTATCTACATCATGTATGCAGCAGTTATTTTCATGGTAGTGATGCTAGTATACACGTCGTTTAAACCACCTGCTTAATATAATAATACATACGGTGCAATACATTATTTGTAAAAGAAATTGATTTATTTTTAATGAATATCTCATGATTCTGCAAGTTCTTCCTGAAGATCTATCACCATCTCGGTAAGAACGTCTTCAAAAACTTGATGGCGATATTCTTTAATAGAACCATTAGCTAGATGAGCCCTTGCAACAAAGTCTCGCCCATCTTTTATTATTTCGATATGACAAACTGTCTCCATATATTCCCCTAGTTAGTTGTAACTCGAATTAGTCAAGTGTATTTATATTTTTTGTGGGTAAGTTTAATTTGCCTATTCAGCAATACTATGGCGGGGGCGAGTAAATTGAGTACGATACGAAGAGCTTCTGTAGCTGGTCAATTCTATGATGAGGATAAGAATGGCCTTGAACAGAGCATAAAAAAATGTTTTTTAGATGAAAGGGGGCCAGGAGTATTACCGAAGGTCAATCAGGTAAAAAATGGCTTTAAAGGGGTTGTTGTGCCCCATGCAGGATATGTTTATTCTGGAGCCATAGCTGCTCATTCCTATTACTATCTTTCAAACAGCGGCTTTGCTGACACTTTTATCATTCTTGGTCCGAATCACACAGGGTATGGATCTGGGGTATCCATGATGACTGAAGGTGTATGGGAGACGCCAATAGGCACGGTTCCAATAAATGAATCTCTTGCTAAAGAGCTTTTGAAAGGCATAATTGATAAGGATGAAAATGCACACAGATTTGAACACAGTATAGAGGTGCAATTACCGTTTTTGCAATTTTGTGCTGGAAGCAAAAAATTTGATTTTGTACCAATTTGTATGGCCATGCAAGATTTTCAAACGTCTAAGGAAGTTGGAAAGATTCTAGCAGATGCGGTTAAAAATTCAAAGAAGGCTATTGCCATCATTGCAAGTAGTGATTTTTCTCACGCTGGTTTTAATTATATGAGTATGCCACCAGCAGGTGTAAGAGTTGACAAATATGCGGAAAGGCAAGATAAACTTGCCATAGGTAAGATTCTCAAAATGGACCCTGAAGGGTTAATTGAGACGGTTGAAAAAAACAGCATTACCATGTGTGGCTATGGCCCTGTTGCAACAATGCTTACAGCATCTAAAATACTTGGTGCAAAACAAGTGGAATTACTTAAATATGGGACCTCCTATGAGGTGCAACCAAGCAGTTCCTGTGTAGGATATGGCGCATTGGCTGTGTATTAAGGTGAAAATTTTATGAAAGAAAAACCAGTCAGAGACATTCAATTAAAAAAGAGTATGAATTCAAACGAACTAATAAAAGAGCTTTATGATTCTGGTGGGTTTTCTGCAAAAAAAGTGGCTGTTGGCGTTGATATAATTGAAAAAATGGTCAAAGAGAAAGATTGCATTAAATTTTTATCATTCCCGGCATGCATATGCTCTACAGGTACAAGAGGAGTTATAAAGGAACTGCTGAAAAGAAAGCTGTTTGATGTTGTTATTACAACGACAGGTACATTAGATCATGATCTGGCACGAGTTTGGAAGGACTATTACCATGGTTCTTTTATGGCAGATGACGGAGAACTACGCAAAAAAGGAATTAATAGACTAGGAAACATTTTCATCCCAAACGAATGCTATGGAAAGATACTTGAAGAAAAAATGCAGCCCATTTTAAGTGAACTCTATAAAATAAAACCAAAATGGTCAACAAAAGAGCTTGTTTGGGAGTTTGGAAAACGCCTTGAAAAAGAAAAAAATGGCAAAGATTCTATAATCTATTGGGCATGGAAAAACAAAATACCGGTTTTTGTACCTGGAATTACTGATGGTGCTTTTGGTTCTCATTTATGGATGTATTATCAGGAACATAGAGATTTTACAATTGATCTATTAAAAGACGAGCAGGAAATTTCAGATATTATATTTGATGCCAAAAAGAGTGGTGCTCTTATCATAGGTGGAGGCATTTCAAAGCATCACGTAATTTGGTGGAATCAGTACAAAGACGGATTGGACCACGCTGTATATATTACAACTGCTGTTGAATACGATGGAAGTCTTTCTGGTGCTCAAACAAGAGAAGCCATATCCTGGGGAAAACTCAAAGAAAAAGCAGACAATGTGACAATAGAGGGAGATGCTACGGTTCTTTTGCCATTGATGGCTGGCGCATTATTTGAAAGATTGTAACTAGAAACTGGCTATAAACCAAAATTTTTGTAAATTTAGCCAAGATAAAGCGTTAGGAATTCATCCCAGTGAGTATTGTTTGTGAAATCTAAATTAGAAGTAGTATAAGTTGCATCATAATAGCCTACTGAAGGAAAGTAGATTGTAAGTCCATGAGCTTGCAAATGTCCGATTCCTTTGAGATTTGCTATGACCGCATCATCTATGCTTTTCATTACTTTTTTTGCACCAAGTCGAATTTCTTTGTCAAAGAAAAAAAAGTGATAGCATTTCTTTGAGAAATCATAAACATCGAAGAATGTTTTTTTAATTTTTGGCATAATGAATTTTGGGGGAAAGGATTCTGTTAAATCATGTATTATTTTAATTCGAAAACGACTATCATTAACTTCAGATATTAAACCTTTGGAGAGTTGATCAATAGACAAAGCGACAGTTTCCATTTTGCTAGTATCAATAGCACTCATCGTGACCATCATTAGTCCTTGCCTATACATCTTGTTGAAAATATTTTCAAAAAGGTTCTTTTTTATCATATTTACAATTTCTTTTCCAAGATCAATATTGGATATGTCTGTTTTCTCGTCCATTAATCCACATACGTCTCCAATTATATTTCCCCAATATAAATATCCACTAGTTTCTTCACTTCCTATGTATATCTTGGTGCAATTTCTAAGTTCATATGCCGATTCCACTGCACCCATTAGACATGGAGCACTAAAACAAACAACATCAACACCACCTGTTACAGTTAATGCATGTTGCATCTCATCCATGGTGAGCCAATCGTTGTTTGAAGCATTATCACAACAAGCACCTGCCCATCCACCGCCGTGATCGTAGAAGAAAACCATATATCTTTGCGCGGAATAGTTATTTTTACAATAGGCGACGAAGTCTCTAAGAGTTGTATAATTACCCATATTGATTTCACCCATCTCCTTAAGTGGAATTTTACTATGATTCTCAGCTATATACCACAATGTTGCAGGACCATTTTCCGTATCTTGAAGAACAAGGACATTGATGTTGCCACTTGAAAATGCTTCTGACACAAACCAATCGAGTGGATCAAATGCTCTATAAAAATCTGCATCATCATAAAACATTAATGTCCATTGTTTCCCTGTAGAATTTACTCCAGATTTTTTAACAACTGAATCTCCTTTGACAATCATTGTTGTTGCAATGTTAACCAACAACATCATACTTATTATCGATAATACAAAAAACTTTTTTTCTATCATTTATATTCACCATGGAAAATATTGAGAGGTATATATTGTAGATTTTAATATATAAATATATCTTAAAAAAACTTAAAATATTGAAGTAATATCTATTGCCAAAAAAGTGATCTCATCAACAGCTTCACAGACTTAGGCAGATCTGGTAGTTTTTTTCCTTCATATAAATCAATTGCTGACCTAGCATAAACTTCTACAGTTTCATTGAAAAACCATCTACCATAATCTGCATCAGCTCTAGCCGGGCTTCCCACATAACCATCTTTTAACCCTAGTTGTTTGAATGTCTTTCCAAGAGCACTTGGTGACTTAAGATCTCTATATACGCTTTGTAGTTGTTTATAAGATTCATCAACAAGATATGGATATTGATATTTCATGAGAGATGTTTCTCTAAAGTCTGCATGTACCTCTTTGCTCGTATCAAAACCAAGTTTTGGCTCGCGTTTCTCTACTTCGTTACTATAAAAATACGGACCCCATGGCTCACATATATTCATATCATACTTAGCCTTTAATTTATTCATCGCAGAGTAAATGCCCTTAAGATGGCCTATGGCCATATGATAGCTGCATATTATCATATGTTTGAATCCATGCGCCGCAAGGGATGACCCAAAACTGTAAACAACATCTCTAACCACTTTACTGCTAACTGACATAGTGCCTGGAAAATCAATTGCAAATTTACAATACCCCAGCGGAATTGCTGGCAGAAGAACATAGGTTAACTCATGGTTTTTTTTATTTAAAATCTTAATTGCCTCAATTGCTGCATCCCGTGCAGTTAAAAAATCTGTACCAACGGGCAGATGAGGGCCATGTTCTTCCATTGGATTAATCGGTAAAAAGAAAATCGTTTTGTTTCTATCAAGTCCATCTATTTGTTTCCAATTAAGCTCTTCGAATTTGATGATCTTTGCATCTTTTTCATCACTTGTTTTCTTCTTCACGTTGTTACCTCGCATTCGTCCTCATGTATTATTACAGTATGCTCTGCTTGAGTTACAATTCCTTTATTTGCATCGATAAGCTGAGGATATTGCTTTATGCATCCTGTCAGTAAAAGTTTCCTAAGTGAAATTGCAACATCGGTATTTGGAAGGACGTTTATACACCACCGTTCTGCAAAGGGCAACGCATTGAAGTTTTTATTTATTTTCATAGCTAAAAATCTGGTCTTTGGATCTCTGATTAGTCTAGATTTAACAGATCCAGTGTATCTGTAGATATTACTACTATCTCCAGATATCACATGTCCTGCACCATTGGTTGCAAATGGTTCAACTGCCAAAACATCCTCTGGCTTAATTTTATCGCGATTTAATTTTTCTGAAACGTTAGGAACAGATAAACCTGAGTGCAGATTATATCTTTTCAAACTATGTCCTGTGAGATTATCTATGGATTTGTAGCCATGGGATACAATAGTTTCTTCTATTTTCTGACCGACATTTGAAAGACTGACATTGGCCTTCATAAAACCAACTGCATTCTCAAGTGCTTTTCGTGATGCCTTTATCATATCAGCATAATTATTTGTCTCAACTTCTACAGTTAAAGCGGTATCAGCAATGTATCCATCGACATGTGCTCCAACGTCTAATTTAACAACATCGCCTTTTTTAAAAACCAAAGTTTTGTCATCATGTCGTGGACTGAAATGAGCGGCAATCTCATTTATAGAAATATTAACAGGAAACGCAAGACCACCACCCCTCTCAATAATTTTTGATTCAATTTTAGTTACCACATCTAGATAGCTTGTTCCTTTTTTGACTAGTTTTGCTCCGTAATCTCTAGCATCGGCTGCAATCTTTCCTGCACGTCGATAACTTTCGTAGATCGTGTCATCCATGCCTGATCGCATCCAATATGTCTTTCTTGGTTATTATGCCTTCACGTATTATCTTTGGCGTCTTGTTAGTAATATCAACAATGGTGGATGGCAAAGCATTCAATTTACCACAATCCAGATAAACAGCCACATCACCGTCTTTAAACTGTTTCTTAATGCCTTCCATATCTCGAGGTGTTTTCATGTCGTGAACATTTGCACTTGTTGCAGTAAGCGGGCCAAATTTGGATAATAGCTCTAAAGCAACCTCGTTACCAGGTATTCTTACAGCAACCTTATCAAGACCTCCAGTAACAGTGCTGGAAATAGTAATTTTTTTATTCAAAACCAGCGTCAAAGAACCAGGCAAAAACTGTTCTGCCAAACGCCTAGCAATATCATTCACGAAAGCAATACTTTCGATACTATCAAAACTTGCTACAGCAACGGACAAAGGAATGTCAAATGGCCTATGTTTGGTCTCAAAAATCCGTCTCACAGCGTCTCTATTAAAAACATCAGCGCCCAGAGCATATAACGTATCAGTGGGATATACTACCAACTTCCCACATTTCAACGCTGTGATAGCCCGAGACAAATCGACTTTACTCATAGCTATTTATCTTCATCTTCTGTCTTTAAAAAATCACCAAGAGTGAGACCTTCAGAGCGAGAACCACTTGAAGCAGCACCAACAGTTCTAACCTCTTCAAATAGAGAAATTCCAAGCTCCTTTTCCAATTTCTTAACAACTTCATCAGAAGGGCGCAAATCACCATTCTCAATTTTAGAAATTGTAACTGTCCGCTCACCTATCTTAAAACCCAATTCCTCTCGACTCAATCCTTTTTTCGCCCTCGCACTTTTTATCAGCTCATTCCAACCGGTAACAAGCTCTTTGTTCATGCCTTCATAAACATCTTTAACCTTGGGTTTTCTAATTCTATCCAAAGGCGGTTTATGTAAGATAGTCGAAGGCCTGACAGTTTCTTTTATACCCTCACCATACTTCATACAGCCAGGACATAACATCATACGAACACCATCAACAGCAGCAGGTTTACAATCAAAACAGTCTTTACCACAAAGTTCGCATTGCATGCCTATCATCCCTACAAATAAAACTTATATCAAACCGGCTTTCTGTAAAGCCATTAAGTCTTCAGTGCTTAGTTTTTCTCCACGCTTAAATCTCTCAAATATTTCGGTTGCTTCTTTTTGAGCAATTGTAGCATCTGCATCTTTCTTCTTTTTCCGTTTCGTCTCATGAACAGATGATATCTGTCTTTCCATATCGTGGATTTTATCGACATGTTCTATAAACTCTCGGTGAACATTATCTGCTTCAATCTTAGCCAGCACTATTGTCTCCTGAATCTCGTTAACCTTTTTTACCAGGTTGTCCAACTGTTTAATCAAAGTTATCATGCTCTCGTGTTCTTCTTGAGCCCGCTCGGCCAATTTCTCCACTTGATCGTGCTGCTTTTCTGCTTTCTGCTTTACAATCTTCTCCTCTTCAACAGCCTTCTTAAGCCGTGGATCCTTGTTCAAAATCTCTTCTTGTTCTTTAATTTTTGAATGCAGTCCGGATATAGTCTCAATCAATTTTTTCTCCTTTGGGGGAGACATGGGTTGTGTCATATGTTCGTCTTCTAAATTTCTTAGTTGTCTCTTGAGTTCGTTTAAATTTGCACCAGTAGCAGAATATCGAGTTTTTTCGAGTTCATCAATTTGTTTTTTGATCTCGCTATAGCTCTTGTTTAGTTTGTTTCTCTGCTCTTTAGCATGTTTAACTCTTTCGTTTAATTCGTCTCTCTTCGCCTTGTGTTCAGATATTTTATTTCTTATATCACGTATTGTAGAATTCAACAAATCTCGTTCGTCAGCTAATTTTTTTGATTTCGAATGTAATTGGTTTCTCTTTTCCTTTAACTCATTAGCTTTTTTTTGGAATTCATCCTTTTTCTGTGCCAACTCGTCCGTTGATTCGCCCATTTATAGCCTCATTAATTATATATATTAACCCTCTAGGGTAAATATAATGTGTTTATTAAGTTTAAGTATTTCGAAAGATGATTTAAAAATCAATCAGGAGTGCTTCTCCTTTGATTTCGTATGGTGCACAAGTATCCCGTCAGCAATAACCGCAAGTAGCCCTGTGATAAAAATCATATCGAAAACATCCGCACCACCTATTACCGCAGGTGTCATTTTTTTTATAGGATAGCTTAGTAGCTCCGGAAGATGCAAAAAATCAGCACCTATCAAAACCCCGATAGCTCCAGAAATGTAAGCCAAGGGGGCCGCCTGTCGGAAATTTTTCCATGATAAGAATATTGAAGCGAAACTTGCAAAAATAGCAGGAAGAAGCCAATACGGAAAAACCGATACAATTCCTTTTTCAGGAATGGGCGTGGTAGCAAAAAAAGCAATTATCGCAACAATTATTACCCCGAGAAAAACTATAGATAACTTTATTTTATTTTTTATTATGAGATATATGCTAAGAACAATTGGAATTACGGCACCACCTAAATTTATTCCTACCGCCCAGTATCCGTGTGAGAAAAGATGCATATTAGAAAAACTAAAACCAACGTAAGCATCTAATAATCCTTCTCCGAGTATATACGACACGAAAACAATAATGATTGCTTCTATTGACGAGAAACCCATATCTTCAAATGCTTTTGTAATGATCAAATACACAATGTACAGGGCCAGGACGGGCAGAATAATATAGAATAGATATAAGCCGATCTGAGTCAAATCAAACATACTAGACACGATTAAATCACAAGATAAGGATACCTTTTATAAACCTTCTTTATATTTCGGTAGAAGAATGTGATACAATATGGATTCGTTTCTCCAAAAGGAATGTGATCTACAATTCTTCCGCGATAATGGATTTGTACGCAAAAAATGCCAATCATGCGGAGACTATTTTTGGACTTTGGACAGTAATGCAAAACTTTGCGGCGATAGATCTTGCGTAGATTTTGGATTTATTGGTAATCCGCTTGGCAAGAAACGGTTTTCCATATCTGAGGTGCGCAAGAGTTTTTTAGATTTTTTTGAAAAAAAAGGCCATTCAAGGCTTCATTATCCTGAAACAGGAGAACGTTGCCCGGTTGTTGCAAGGTGGCGTTCAGATATTTATCTTACAATAGCATCCATTGCTGACTTCCAACCACATGTAACATCTGGCGAAGTACCGCCACCGGCAAATCCGTTGGTTATTTCACAGCCGTGTATACGGCTTAATGACCTTGAGGAAATAGGCATTAGCGGCCGACATCTAAGCATGTTTGAGATGATGGGACACCATGCCTTTAACAAAAACATAGATGAAATCTACTGGAAAGATCAAACCGTTGCATATTGTGATGAATTTTTTGCAAATCGCATAGGAATTCCTAGAGAGGGCATTAATTACAAAGAGCAGCTATGGGACGGTGGTGGAAATGCGGGTCCATGTCTTGAAGTACTTGCCAGTGGACTGGAAATTGCAACTCTTGTTTTTATGAATATGAAAGAGGATGAAAGCGGAAAGTTCACTATCAAAGGGAAAAAATATACACAAAATCCATTAAACATAGTTGATACAGGATATGGTTTGGAACGAATAGCATGGTTTACCCATGGCACTCCTACTATATACGAAACCGTTTTTCCTGAAGTTATAGACTGGTTGAAAGACAATGTAAAGAACTCTTCCGACATGGTCAGTATTTATTCGCTAGCTGACCATTCAAAATGTCTTGCTTTCATGCTTGGTGATTGCATTGTACCATCGAATGTCAAGGCAGGTTATCTTGCTCGGCTTATCATCAGACGATCTTTGCGATTCATCGAGAGATTAAGACTAAATGCACCTTTAAGAGAAATTGTGGACATGCAATTGGATTTACTTGAGAAAGATTTTCCGTCGCTGAAAAAACGGAAAGGCCAGATCGATGAAATCCTTGATATCGAAACCAAAAAATTCTCAGATACTCTTTCCAAAGGAGAAAATCTTATAAAACGCATACTTAAAGAGGAGGGCGACATCAACAATAGTGCACTTATACGTTTGTATGATACCCATGGCATGCCTCCTGACATTGTAAAGAAAATCGCTGAAAACGAGAGAGTAAACATTGTCGTTCCTGAGAACTTTGACTCTATGATTGCAGAATTGCATTCGCATGAGGAAAAAGAGGAGGACCGCGAAGAAATTAGACCAAATCTACCAACTACCGAACAGTTGTACTACAAGGACCACTATACAAAAGAGTTTGATGCAAAGGTCATATGGAAAAATAAAATCAATGATGGAACTGAGATTATAATTGATAAAACCGCATTTTATCCTGAGGGCGGTGGACAACCTAGCGACATTGGATACTTTTCTAGAGATGGAAAAAAAATCCATGTGAAACATGTTAAAAAAGAAGGAGAGGCCATCATACATATCGTAGATGGAAGTCTAGATGTTGGAGATAGGATTCATGGAGAATTAGATTGGGACCATCGCTATACTTTGATGAAACACCACACAGGAACGCATCTAGTGAACGGTGCTCTCAGGAAGTTACTTGGTGAACACATTTGGCAGGCAGGTTCACAGCTTGGACTTAACGAAGCACGTTTTGATTTCGCACATTACAAAGCAATATCTGCAAAGGAAAAAAAAGAAGTCGAAGAGCTTGCAAATCAATTCATAAAAAAGGCAGTTGTCGTTGAAAAAAAGGTGATGGATCGCAATAGTGCCGAGAAAACATTTGGTTTTAGACTTTACCAAGGTGGTGTTCCACCAGGCAACATCATTAGAGTTCTTAACATTCCTGGCATAGATGTCGAAGCATGCGGCGGTACGCATCTAAGCAGTACAAAAGAAGTGGAAAAAATCAGAATAATCAAAACAGAAAGGATACAAGATGGTGTAAATAGAATTACTTTTGCGGCTGGGAAAAAAGCCGATGTCCATGCAAAAGAAGAAGAGCAACTGTACGTAAGAATAACTAACACCCTTAGTTCCGCATATAAGATTAAAGAAAGTGAAGATGTTTCCAAACAATTACAAGAATCGGCCAAGATTTTTTCAGTATCCATTCAACAGCTGGAGAAGACGATACAACGCTTTTTGGAAGATGTAGAGCCAAAGAAAGAAAAAACAACTGTCTCAGATCTCAGGGAAGCATGTGGTCATCTTTTCGATGAATGGAAAAAAACAAGGAAATTGATCAAACAAAAATCATCTGAATTAAGTGCAAATGCAGAATCATACAGAGAAATACAAATAACAATAACGGGCAAACCTGCAAAAATTAGATTTGAAGATATTCCTCAATCATTTGACCCTATTGCCTACGCAGGTAAAATTGTTGAACAAAGTGGGTACGTAGCATATGTCAGCTGCGGAAATAAAGTAACGCTAGCCGCATCAAAAGATTTAAACATAGATCTAGGACCGATAGCAAGAGAGGTGGGAGAAGTACTGAGTGGAAGCGGTGGCGGAAAAACACATATGGCACAGTGTGGTGGAGTTAAAAGAGGAAATATCAGAGAAGCACAGAAAAAAGCAGAGGAATTAATAAAAGGAAAAAATTAAGCTATTTTTGATGATAATTTTAGAGTGGCTTTATCAAATGAACAACTACCACTACAACTATTGTGCCTATGCTCATCGCTATAACAAGCCAGGGTGGTATTTTAAGTGATGTTTTTTCCTCTGCATCAAAGTACCTAATAAGTCCTGCTGCAGAGTGGAATCCTTCTCCTTTCTTTTCCTTTGGCATATTTGTCCTTATTTACCATTAAGTATGTTGTACTATTTTAGTTTTACCATGAAATTTAATTGCATGATATAAAGTTGATTTTTACAGATATTTTTTGTAGGAGCAAACATCTAAATATTGAATATATATACCTATTTTTAAGGGTGTAGATAAATGAAAGAGATAGATTCTCTCGTAAAAAAGGCGTTTAAATATAAAGAGAGTGGACTCACCACCTATGAGATTGCTGAAGAACTCAACGTTTCTATAGAGACAGCAACATGGCTTTTGAATAAAGGAAAGGAGAAAAAACCAGAAGGAGACTTAAAGGTTGGTTGGCGCTCCATTGGTGTTTATCCTTCAAGAATAGGGTTCATCTCAGATGCTTTATGCGACATGTTGTTGGAGGAATGCGAGAAGAAAGATCTTGACGTTGACACCATCGTTGGCATTGCAATAAACGGTGTACCATATGCAACCTTTGTAGCAGATAAATTGGGCTTAGAGTTGTCAGTTTTCCGACAACATCATGAGAAATCGGGTGCCTTTTCTTCAAATTATGCAGTTGTAAATGGAAAGAATGTTGTTCTTGTAGATGATGTGGTAGGAACTGGCGATACCTTTAGAAGTGCTATAAAAGCTATAAAGGCTGAAAAAGGTAAACCTGTGTTGTGTTTGGCTGTTCTAAATAAAAGATCCCAAAACGATATCCAAGGTGTACCACTTCGTACACTCATAAGAGCAAGAGTAATCTAACCCAACAATCATTGGTGAAATTAGTCATGCACTGGGCGGATGTTTTAGCTGATGAATTACTCAAAGAAGAAAAGAAACAGTATGTTCTAGCTACAGGCATAACTCCCTCGGGTCCCATTCACATAGGAAACATGCGTGAGGTTTTGACTACTGAAGCAGTATACCGTTCGCTACTTGATAAAGGAGTAAAAGCTGATTTTATCTATGTTGCTGATGACTTTGACCACCTGCGAAAGGTCTATCCATTTTTACCAAAATCCTACGAAAAATATGTTGGTGTTCCCATATACGAGATCCCATGTCCCTGTGGGAAACACAAAAGCTATGCCGATCACTATCTAAGTTTCTTTTTAAATTCCCTGAAAGAACTTGGAATAAGCCCAAAAGTTTATCGTGCAAGTGAGATGTACGCAAAGGGTATGTATTCTGAGTCCATACAGATAGCCTTGGAAAACATGGACAAAATAAAAGAGATACTTGAAACCATATCGAAGAGAAAACTTCCAAAAGAATGGATCCCTTTCAACATAAGATGTAACAAATGCGGGAGACTAACTTCCACTAAAGCAATTTTGTATGAATTTCCTAACATAGAATACAAATGTGACTGTGGAAATGAAGACACCGTAGACGTAAGAGAAGGAGGCGTTGGTAAACTTCCATGGCGTATTGATTGGCCTGCACGTTGGAAGATGCTAGGAGTCACTTTTGAGCCGTTTGGAAAGGATCTTGGTACCGCTGGTGGAGCACGCGATACCGGAGAAAAAATCTCACAAGAGATATACGGGTATCCTCCACCAAAATATGCAATGTATGAGTTTATTCTTTTGAAGGGAGAGGGAGCGATGCATAGCTCCACGGGAACAGCACTAAGTGCAGAAGAAATGTTGAAAATGACGCCGCCAGAAGTTTTACGTTTTTTAATACTTAAAAATCAACCAAATAAACACATTGTATTTGACTCTGGCCTTGGATTAATTGATTTAGTAGATGAGTACGATAAGGAAGAAAGAGTATATTTTGGACTAGAAGAAGAATCAAAAGGAATGAAAGATCTCAAGAAGACTTACGAGCTTTCTCAACCATATCATATTCCAAAAACAGTTCCCCATCAAATCCCTTATAGGCACCTGGTCACAATCATTCAGATAGGACAGAAATGGGACGATGTAAAAAATATTTTACTAAGGACCAAACAAATACCAAAAGATTTGAAAAAGGAAGACGAAGAAAAACTGAAACAGAGAACAGAACATGTGCGATATTGGCTTGATAATTTTGCACCAGAGCAAGTTAAATTCGAGGTGCAAAAGAGCATACCGAACATAACGCTTACAAAGGAACAGAAAGCATTTCTCTCATCCATGCATGAAAAAATTCCAAATATCAAATGGGAGTCCGAAGACATACACAATCTAATATATTCGATATCCGAAGAAAAAAAAATTCAAATAAAAATTGCTTTTCAAACAATATATCAGGTGATTCTTGGGAAAGATAAAGGACCGCGTGCAGGTTATTTCCTGTCAAATTTGGATAAAGATTTTGTTTTGAAACGATTCAAAGAAGCAGTTAAATAGATTGTCCACTTTTAACAATCAGATTTATGAACGTTTATCTAGAGGTCTACGGTTGTACTGCAAATAAGAGCGATGCTAGTTTAATATTGGGTCTTTTAAAAGAAAGACGTCATAAAATAGTTGAAAAAATTGATGACGCTGACGTTTTAATTATTCTTACGTGTACAGTTATTGGAACTACAGAACAGCGGATGTTATCACGACTAAGAGCATTTAAAAAAACTGGTAAGAAAGTCATAGTTGCAGGATGCATGACTTCCGTACAATCTGAGTTGGTTAAATCTATAACACCAGACGCGAAACTTTTACCACCGCAATACTCTCACCATATAATTGATCTTTTAGACGGTAAACGAGTATCTTTTATCGCAAAGAAAACACGCTTTTCAAAATATTTTGATGAATTGGTCGCTCCAATTGGTATCGCTGAAGGATGCATGTTCTCTTGTTCATACTGTATTACTTCCCTTGCAAGAGGGAAATTAAAAAGTTATCCAATAACTGAAATCGTGGATGATGTATGTTCTGCATTGGAACAAGGCTGCAAGGAAATACAACTTACTGCTCAAGACACAGGTTCATATGGTTTAGATTCGGGTCATAATTTAGGTGAGCTTCTATCAAGCATTTGTAAAATTAAAGGCGAATTTCGAATTCGTGTTGGAATGATGAATCCCTACACTGCAATGAAAAATATTGATTCTATTATTCGGGCATATGATAATCCTAAAATCTATAAATTTGCACACCTGCCTGTGCAATCAGGAGATAATGATATACTGCAAAAAATGAATAGAAAATATACCGTCGATGATTTTTTAGAAATAATAAAGAGATTTAGAAAGAAATATCCAGATATCACAATTTCAACTGACATAATCGTTGGTTTTCCAACAGAAACAGATGAGCAATTTCACCATACAATTGATTTAATTAAAGATGTAAATCCAGATATTGTAAATATTACACGATATTCTGCTAGACCAGGCACAAAGGCAAAAGCTTTGAAAGGACGTATAAAAACTGATGTTGCAAAAGAGCGGTCGAAAATATTAACAGAACTATGCAGAAATGTTTCAAAAGAAAATAATCAGATACTTATCGGAAGAAAGTATAACGTGCTTATTATAGAAAAGGGCAAGAGAAATACTTTCGTAGGTATAACAGAAAACTACAAACATGTTGTGATAAAAGAAAATGTAAATATCGGAGAAAAGAAAAGAGTAGAGATAACAGATGCAACGGTCACACATCTTGTAGGAAATCTTATATAGAAAGTATTTATTTAAAGCCGTACAAGTTGGTGAGGAAGACATGATTCGAGTAGGAATAAACGGTTTTGGGAGAATAGGGAGAAATACACTGCGAGCAGCGCTAGAGCATTCTCAATACGCAAAAAAATTTGAAATTGTAGCTATAAATGATCTTGGGAATACCGCCATACTTGCCCATCTTCTCAAATATGATTCTATTTACGGAAAATTTAGCGGAGAAATAAACGTTAGAGATGATGGAATGGAGGTTAACGGAAGATTCATTAACTTTTTTTCACAGGTAAATCCATCAAATATACCATGGGGTAAACATGACATCGATGTGGTTGTGGAATCCACTGGCGTATTTCGTTCTAGAGATGGCGTTACAAAGCATTTAGATGCAGGTGCAAAAAAAGTTATCATATCCGCACCAGCCAAAGATCCCGACATAACGATTGTGTTAGGTGTAAATGAAAATATGTATGATGCAAATAAACACAGAATTATATCAAATGCATCGTGTACAACCAACAGCCTTGCGCCACCTGTTAAAATTTTACACGAGTCATTTGGCATAGAACGAGGTTTTATGACCACAGTTCACTCTTACACTGGTGACCAACGTATTCTAGATTTTCCTCATAAAGATTTGCGCAGAGCAAGAGCTGCTGCAGTTTCAATCATTCCGACCACAACAGGAGCTGCAAAAGCAGTGGCACTTGTTATTCCTGAACTCAAAGGCAAACTCGACGGCATGGCAATACGTGTTCCGACACCAGATGGGTCGGTGACGGATCTTACCTGCCAATTGAAAAAAGATGTAACCCGAGACGAAATCAACGCCGAATTAAAAGGAGCCTCTGAAACAAGGCTTATGGGAATAATGCAGTATACCGAGGACCCCATTGTATCTGTTGATGTAATAGGTAATCCCAGCTCAGCCATAATAGATGGGTTAAGCACACGAGTTATCGGAGAGCGTGGGAATTTTGTTAAAGTACTATCATGGTATGATAATGAGTGGGGATATTCTTGCAGACTTATTGATCTCATAAACTATATGTTTAGTGAACGTTCGGTAACAATGAAGACTATGGAACACGTGTGATGTCTGCTAATTTTTTCTTTAAAAACATATCAAAAAGCTATAAATTTAAATAAATACGAACGATGTGGGTCTAAGGAGGTTTTTCATGAAAGAGTACAACACACTTGATGATTTTGATGTAGAAAATAAAAAAGTTTTACTGCGAGTAGATTTTAATATGCCGCTTGATAAAAAGACATTAGATATAATCGATGACACAAGAATTAGGCTCGCACTTCCAACAATAGAGGAACTCATCAGAAAAAAGGCAAAAATTGTGATTCTGGCCCACCAAGGAAAACAGGGAAGTTGGGATTTTACCTCAATGGAAAAGCATGCGAAAACATTACAAAAACTACTCGATAAAAACGTGACATTCGTCGATGATATTTTTGGAGTAAAAGCAAGAGATGCAATAAAACATCTAAAAACCGGAGAGATTGTATTTTTAGACAATGTTAGAAAATTTACTGGTGAAACAGAGAAAAAAACGCCAGAGGAACACGCAAAATCAGAACTTGTAAGAACCCTCGCACCACTTGTGGACCTCTACGTCAACGACGCATTTGCAGCCGCACATCGAGCCCAATGCTCGCTTACAGGATTCACAGCAGTACTCCCTTCGTGCGCTGGACGGCTCATGGAAAAAGAGCTTACTACACTTGAGAAAGCAGTACACAACCCTGAAAAACCGTCCGTATTCCTATTTGGTGGAGCGAAATTTGCCGATGTCGTGGTCACAATCGACCGCGTCCTTTCCAAAAAAATCGCAGACAAAGTCATCCTCACCGGCCTTACCGCAAATGCATTCCTCAAAGCACAAGGTGTAATTCTCGGTGAAAAAAACGAAGCCGCGTTCGCCGAAGAAGGAACTCCAGAAGTATTCCAAGGAATACAGAAAGTTTTTTCCAAATTTAAAAATGACATATATCTCCCTGTTGATTTTGCCATAGAGGAGACCGGAAAACGAAAAGAAATCTCCCTAAAGGATTTACCAGCCGATAGAAATCTTTTTGATATCGGTAAAAAAACTATCAAAAATTACGAAAAAGTGTTAAAGAATGCAAAAACTGTGTTTTTATCAGGCCCTTGCGGTGTGTTCGAAAACCCATTATTTAGAAGAGGGACCGAGGAGATATTCACTTTCATTGCTCAATCAAAGGCGTTTTCTATTGCAGGTGGAGGGCACACAGTAGCAGCAATAGAGCAACTCAAACTCAAAGATGAAATTTCGCATGTCAGCACCGGCGGTGGTGCACTTGAAAAGTTTATGATGGGAGAAAAACTCGCTGTAGTGGAAGCATTAAAAAATGCAAAAAGCAGAACGCTCGTAGCGTGCAAGTAAAAGAGAAACAGTCAAATATCATCTGTTCTTTCCTTATTTTTACGGGCTGATAGATCAGCGGAAGATCGCCGCCTTCGCAAGGCGGAGGCCGCGGGTTCAAATCCCGCTCAGTCCACTGAGAATTATTTTATTGGAGTTCTATCCTTTTTTCAACAGTTTAAATAACTGATCTCCTGCATTTTAGTGTTTTTGTATCTGATATATATAACTATACCGAAAGTCTTTTAAAGGTTTTAATCGAATAGGGTCGAAACTTAAAACTTCAGTTTATAAGGAGAAAGTGAACATAGAATGAAGGCCGGATCAGATGTACAATTTGCAAAAGCGGATCATAACACGAAGAAAATCTTTATTACTACAACTTGGACGTGCATAAGAAGAAAACTTGACGCGCAAAGATATGCGAACTATTTTGTAAAAAACAATCATGAAATTGTTAATGATCCGAGAAAAGCAGATGTTATACTTTTGGTCACATGCGCTGATACCAACAGTAGAACAGAACAGGCTTTAAAGGAAGCAAAAAAACTTATGAATTATAACGCTGAATTGATCGTTGCAGGATGCCTTCCATTAATAGATAAAGAGAAATTGGAAGAAATATTTAACGGAAAAACTGTTGCTACGAAAGAAATGGAAAAAATTGATAAATTGTTTCCAGAACATAATATCAAATTGCATGAAATACCCGATGCTACGATTCCTTGGCAAGCTGTCGATGAAAGTAAAACATTTTCAGCTTTTAAAGAACAGATGAAAAAATTAAAATTGGTCAATAAAATAAATAAAATTTTTACTGATACTATTCGAAAGAGTTCAGTCGGATCTAACGCTTTGTTGTCGTATTATGCTACTTCTGTAGAAAAACCCTATTTTATTGTACCATCCAGAGGTTGTTTAGGAAAATGTGCATATTGTGCAATTAACAAAGCAATAGGAACAATGCATAGTAAACCATTAGATGAACTCGTCTCAGATTTTAAAAGAGGTTTAAACCATGGATACAAAAATTTTGTCATAGATGCAGATGATCTTGGTTGTTATGGCATAGATGTTGGTAGTAATATTCCTCAACTGTTGAATAAAATAATTAGTACTCCTGGAGATTATCGTTTGGATCTGCATTTCATTCATCCTCAGTGGGTTATCAAATATATTGACGAGCTTGAAGAAATTTTAAAAAGTGGTAAGATATATAGAATCGGGTCCTCGATTCAGGCCGGCAATCCTAGAATTCTAAAGCTAATGCATCGATATTCAGATATCGAAAAAATAAAAGAAACATTTTTACGATTAAAGAAAGCATATCCTCCGTTGTTATTGGAAACGGAAATTATTGTCGGGTTCCCAAGTGAAACATTTGAAGAATTCCTTGATTCCCTTCGCATTATTGAAGAAGTGCGTTTTGGATGGGGTGTTATCTATCCTTTCTCATGCAAAACCAGAACCGAGGCGGAAAACATAAATCCAAAAAATTCGCAAGAGGAAATTTTAAAACGAATCAAATATGCAAAAAAGTATCTGAGAAAACGTAAGTACGATGTCCAATATGCGAAATATTTTAGAAAATTATCTCAAAATATTCTTGTCTATAGCGATGTAGGTTCAATGCCAAATCCAATGAGGACAAAATAAACTCGTTGCAAGATAGCACGCTGATAACTATCTAAAGATCAAAGAGAGATGTTTAGAATCTAAAAAAATCTTTTAAGCTAAAAACACCAGCAATGGTTCACTTGAAAAGTTTATGATGGGAGAAAAACTCGCTGTAGTGGAAGCATTAAAAAATGCAAAAAGCAGAACGCTCGTAGCGTGCAAGTAAAAGAGAAACAGTCAAATATCATCTGTTCTTTCCTTATTTTTACGGGCTGATAGATCAGCGGAAGATCGCCGCCTTCGCAAGGCGGAGGCCACGGGTTCAAATCCCACTCAGTCCATCAAAACAGATAAAAGTATGTATTATTTAAGGTGATTTAATATGAATCCATTTATAAATCCGGTGACTGGCATCCAGTTGCTAAAACATTTTATTTTTGATGCCGAAAGATTATATCGAATGAACCCAAAACAAGTAGAAAAATATAGAGAAAAGGCTTTTAGAAAAATTGTAAAATATGCATAATTTCTAAAAACAGAAGTTAGTAATAGTATATACAATTTATCAAACACTCTAAACAACGAGCTAGTGTGGATGAATCCTGTGACAAAACAACAAGATACAATCAATGACTCACTTCAAAAAATAGCAGAGGGTTCAAGTATTACATTTACAGGACTTATTCTTAGTTTGTTGCCTCTTTTAATTATAAGATTAATAATTGTTAGAAAGTGGACAGAAAACGATTATGGAGTATTTTCTTTAGCTTTTTCCATCTTAACCATTTGTTGGACAATAAGCACATTAGGACTGCAACAGGGTTTAATTAGAAATATTGCTTATGCTCGTGGAAGAGATGATTATGAGAAAATACCAGTTTATATTTCTGCCTCAATCTGGTTTAGTTTTATAACAAGTGCCATTATTGGTTTGTTGTTATTCCTTTTTTCTGAAAATATTTCAAAAAATATTTTCCATGACTCTGCTCTTGTGACGCCATTGCAAATACTAGCTTTTATTATTCCTTTTACAACCTTAATTAATGTTATAGTTGTAATATATAGAGGGTTTGATCAGGTTAAACCAACTGTTTATTTCCAGCAAATTCTAATTAATACACTTTTCCCAGCGTTTCTGATAATTATGATTATTTTTGATCAATCATTCATTAATGTTTTTTATGCCTTGGCCATTTCAACAGTTATAACCTTTGTATTACTTGTTTATTATAGCATAAAAAAAATTCAAACTTTAGAAATATTTTCAATAAAATCATTAAAAAGTCCCTTTTCAAAAGAATTAATTTTATTTTCTTTTCCACTATTCATTACTTCAATTTTTGTCATAATAATTGGTTGGGCAGATACAATTTTGCTTGGTATTTTAAGAAATACCACTGATGTTGGTTTATACAATGCAGCTCTTCCGCTTGCACAAATTGTTTCATTTCCATTAATTGCTCTTTTACTTATTTATCTGCCTATTTTTTCAGGATTATTTGCAAAAAATAAATCTGAAGAAATTAAAAGAAGTTATTCAATCCTAACAAAATGGCTTTGTTATATAACTTTGCCATTTTTCTTTCTTTTATTCCTATACCCCGAACCTATAATAACACTTTTATTTGGACCAAGTTACACATCCGCATCATTTGCTCTAAGAATATTATCAATAGGATATATCGTTAACAATTTAACTGGACCTTGTGGAATGACGTTAATTGTAATGGGTAAATCTCGTTTTGAAATGTTTTCATGGATATTTGCAGCAATAATAAGTGTTGGATTGAATGTTACATTAATTCCTATATATGGAATTGACGGTGCAGCATTTGCAACAGGAGTTTCAATAATTATAGCAAATATTGTAAAAAGTTTGAAACTATATTTAATTAGTGGAGTTCAGCCCTTGAGTAAAAATTTACTCAAACCAACTTTATTTTTTGTGATAATAATAATTCCGATATATCTTATCTTAAAATTTTACCTTACAATTGATTGGTGGATGATTCCTTTCATATTTATTCTATTTTATGTGATTTACCTCTTAACAATTTTAACTACAAAAAGTTTAGATGAAGAAGATCTAAATATGATACAATTATTTGAAAAGAAAGCCAAGATTAAACTAAACATCATCAAATGGGTTTTATCAAAAGTTTAATTTGATTCAATTATGTCTATAAAGAAACATTAAATATAAGTAGTATATCTTGTTTTACAGGAGAACATGAAGAGTTTACTGGTCTTTCCAGCTATAGAACATGGAGTCATAACTAGTAAAGACAAAGGCACCTGGAGAAAAATTATAACAGGTTACCCAATAATTACACTTCCGCATATAGCTGCAATTACTCCAAGAGAATATGATGTTAAAATTATAAATGAAAATTATGAGAATATTAATTTTGATGAGAATGCAGATCTAGTAGGTATAACTTGTTACACAATGACTGCACCACGTGTTTATGAAATTGCTGATGAATTTAGAAAATGCGGAAAAACAGTAATTTTAGGTGGCTATAACCCAACTGCAATGCCAGATGAAGCAAAAGAACACGCCGATAGTATCATTATGGGAATGACAGAAGCTAGCTGGCCAAGAGCATTAAAAGATTTTGAAAACGGTAAATTAAAACCAATATATGAAAGAGACCATAATTTTGACAACTAAAAGATTAGCAGGAATTATTCCGGCTGGAACTAATTTTTCTTTTAGACGATATTATAAGAGAGATTTTGGCTTTTAAGTATTAATAAAAATTATGATTTGATTATATGGTCAAAAAAAATATAACAGAAAACAAAGAAAAAAATCCCTGGACACCTCAAGACGAAGGGGATCATTATCCAGTTATGAAAGAGTGGTGGTGCATAGAAACACTCTTTAAAACTTTAGAGGATAACAGAAAATGGAATATTAAAGCAGCAATTGCTTATGAATTAGAAACGCCTTCGTGTTGGTTTACTTATTACCTCTTTGATATAACTTCTAACAAGTGTTTGGCGCATACTGCAATAAATGATGATATCAATAAATTATCTCATAAAAAAAATACGGTTGATTTGAAATATGAAAAATCCTCATTAGTTGGTCTTTATCCGAATTATCATATTCATCTCGAAGATGATAAACAGGAATTTATGGCAGACATGAAATACAAAGCAAAAATCTTACCACATTGGACCGCACAGGATTCAACAAATGGGCATCTCCCATTTGGATTTGATTATTTTAGATATGGGTGGCTAATAAATTGTGATCTATCTGGATTTATAAAAATTAATGATGAGTTACATAAAATAAGAGGAAAGGGTTATTTAGAAAAAGCTTGGGGTAACTGGTCATATACAAACCCCTTCCAAAAATTATCAGGTGTTAAAAAAACAATTTCAACCTATAGTCATCTTTTCAATTGGTGGTTTTTAAACCGTAAAATAAAAATTCCAAATCGTATTGCTTTTACGACAGAAAATAATCCCTTTGGATACGATTGGTTTTGGGGCGTCTTTGATAATGACTGGAGTGTTGCCTATGGTAATTCATTATTCTGGTTAAGCGAAGGACCAGCATTTGGAGTATTAACTTTATTTACAGAAGATAATAATTACATAGATTTTAATGATATTAATTTCCATTATAATAAAATAAAATATATTGAAGAATATGATTTATACTATCCTAGTGATCTGAATCTAAGCGCAAGGTCAGGCGACAAAAAAATTAAATTACGTGTTTGGTCAGTTTGTGATGGTTATGAGTATATTGAAAAATTTAAGGGAAATAGTTTCTATAGAGCATTTATAACGTCTGAACTACCAGGACAAATGAAAGGTATTTATTCAGATAATGAAAAAACATTAGAACTCGAAGGTGGCTGTAAGATAGTACAACAAAGACAACCATCAAAGCTTGGTCATAATTCATTAGAAATTGGATTCATAAAACCACCTAAGGGTGCTGGAATCTCTATTGAAGTAGATTCTCATTATCTAGGCAAAAAGGTGGCCACACAATTACGATTAATACCAAAACCAATACTACGATTTAGGTGTAGTAGAACGAAAAAGTCAAACCAACCGAAACAAATAAAACCGTAATTATACAAAATGGTTTAGTCGTAGAGATTTCTTTTATCGATGAGTCGTTTTGCTTTTAATGAATTCCGGTCGAGTGTATTGGGTTCCACGAGTTGAACGAGAGGTGGTGCGACCGTATTTGAATTATGTACACCATTGTTGATCTCCGGGAGTTTCATTAGTTCAGCAAAGATTTTTTTCTGAAGAGTATCAGTAATCGTAGTGGTTTCAGCGATGATGGTGATATGGTCTTTCCCTTCTTTTCGTTCAAAGATAGCCTGATATTCAATGACCTCAGGTTGACCGAAGAGGATATCATCGAACATCCTGGTGAAGAAATTATCTCCTGCACCGATCGGCAGCATATCATCAGTCCTGCCTTTTATCTCTATTTTTTTGAGTGGTAACCCACATGGACACCGATCGGGGATGATACGACCAAGGTCATTCGATCGATATCGTATGAATGGCATTCCCTCTCGGTTAAAAGTGGTGAATACGAGTTCTCCGATTTCACCATCCTCAAGATGTTCCCCTGTTTTTGGATCAATTACTTCGGTTAGGAAATTAGTTTCAGTAAGATGCATTCCATTTTTTTCTTCACATTCTCCAGCCAGATTAAGTCCAAGTTCTGTGGTTCCATAACCCATGTAGACATCGGTATTCCAGATTTTTTCAATGTTTTTTCTCATAGCTTTTGGAGTAGGTTCTGCGCCGAGGAGAATACGAGTAATCCCGAGTGTATCAAGGTCATGAATTTTTTTTAATTCGTTTGTGAGATAATTGATGCGTGAGGAGACGTCCATAAATATAGTTGGTTTATATTCAAGAAGAATCTTCAGTTCATCTTCGATTTTTAATCTACCAGTTACAAGAGTGAGTGCACCGATTTCGGTAAATGTGCGTTCAAGACAATAGCGGTTTCCCCATATCTCAGTGCCGTACCCTTCCTCAAAGGTGAGCCTGACTCTGTCGTTTGGAGTTACATGATACATAAGGCGCATACCTGTTTTTGAGGAAAAGATAATCGAATCAAGATCATGCGGGGTGAAATAGGCTTGCTTTGGCTTACTTGTTGTCCCCGAAGTAGTAAACACTTTGACGAATTTCCGTTCAGGGACACAAAAAAATGAACGGGTGTCTGCTTGAAGGTCACTAGGATTAGTCATAGGGAGTTTCGTCATATCGACAAATGAGGTGATATCACGGGGTTTGACATGATGCTTTTGAAAGAGTTGATGATAGAATGGTGAGGTATTGTACGCATAGAGAAGGGTTTGTTTGAGTCTAAACCATTCATAGCGTTCAAGTATGGATCTGATGAGTCGATGAACAGGTGGTGCGAGGGTATTCTGTGATGATGTATCTTTATCGCGCAACACAGATTTTACATGGGGGGCAAATCGTTCAATAATAGCTATCCCTCATTTTCACTTTTTATTCTCTCCAGAGTATGTATCTGCTATTAAATAGATATTTATAATGCCCTTGTTTTTCTGAGCAACAGATACGATAAATTCCTTTTTTATGTTTTTTTCTTAAGTAGGATCGACATAAGGAGACCGTGTTGAGGATGTGATACAGTTTTTCTGATAGAAAAGAGTGCAGAAAGGATTGTATCCTGTGATGTAATATCGCCTTTTCCAGAGGAAAACGTTCGAAAAAGCACACGTGCGCCAGGTTGCATGGTGTTCGCGATGCGCGTCAGTACCTCATATCGTGGTTCAATTCCTTGAGAGACGATGATAACGTTACAGGATCCCATCGGGTAATCAAGTGCATTCGCATGATGAATCTGAATTTGATTCTCCAGGTGTAATGCTCGTACACAATATCGTGCGTCTTGAACAGAGGGGAGATTCTTATCAATCCCAATCGTATGAGTACCTGCTTTTTTAGCAATAAGCAGAGATGTTGAAGGAAGTGACCCACAACCAATATGAAGAACCATATCATGATTGGTGATTTCGGCAAGATGGATTTCGTTTTCGACAATATCCTCATAATAAATGATATATGCTGAAAGAATTGAAGGAAATTTCACAATGATTTTTTCTATAAAGATAAAGAGATAATCGCTGAGTTTTTTTAGTGAACCCGCCTTTATTTTGCTACTTACGTTTTTTAACAAGAAAGAAAAAATGTTGAAAAAAATGTTACTATTTTTTTGAGATGCCATTTTGTTCTTCGTTCTCCAATTTTTTTCCCATTCATTCTGCGAAAGACAAAATTACGTAATATATCCTTCGGTTTTCAACCACTGTTCAACATGTTTTAATCCTTCAATGAAATCGATCTTCGGTTTATATCCTAGGAGATCTTTGGCTTTCTCGATAGATACGGTTTGATGAGTTGTAAATATATCAACCGCCATGGTAGTCACCCATGGTTCGATTCTAAAAAGCTTGTATCTCGTCATCATTAATTTGCTGATAAAAAACGCAGTTCTTTTTGACATATTTTTATGGATGGGTGGCTTATGTGCCATTTTTGCCAAGGCATTTAGATAATCACCCCACGTAGCGGTGTTATCTCCATCAGTGACATCGATGGTTTTTCCAACTGCACGAGGTTCATCTGACGCAGCAAGCAATGCATCAATGAGATTTTCGATATATGTATGAAGGAAAATTCCTTTACCACCATCGATGAGTGCAATACGGTTTTTTCGAATTGCTTTAAGTGGGCGTAACACCCAGGTTGTCGCACCAGGTCCATACACGTTCCCTGGTCGAATGATGACCACAGGAAATAACTCCTGTTCATATTTCCCCAGAAGGTATCGTTCCGCTAGTGCCTTTGTCTCACGATAATATGCACTGTCATTTTCTGATTCATACCTGATATGAGAAAGAAAAACAAAACGTTTTACTGAATATGTTTCACAAGCGGTGACAATATTTTTTGTCCCATCAACGTTTATCTGATAGAACTCGTCTTTTGGGCCGTAGTCTTTCACAACGGCGGCACAGTGAAAAACGATATCGATCTGTTTCATGACTGTTTTGAGAAATTCAGGGTCGGTGATATCACCAGAAATATATTCCACTCGTTTGTCAAAATATGTAGGTTTAGTATGATGAATAATACCGCAGACATCATGCCCCTCAGAGACGAGCCTTCGTACTAGGGAACTCCCGATGAATCCTGCAGCTCCCGTGACTAGACATTTCATGTGCTTTTCACCTGGAACTCATATCGTTTTCTTAGAAGATATTGAGAGCCACTGGTGATAACGAGTGCAACGAGGCACACTTGGATTGCTGTGGAAATATTCGCTATTCCAAATATGAGCGCGGAAGCAAGTATTATACGTTCGACTACAAAAAACTCATGAAATCTCAGTGCTTTTTCTCTTGAGTAATTTGTTATTGACCTGAACAGATAGAAATAGAGAGAGATTAAAATTAAAATATCAATTGTCATGATCAGATAAAATTCGGTTTTTAAAAATTTAAAATGATAAGGCAAGAAAAGTGTTAGTGATAACCAGGTGATAGTCAACATTAGCGAGATATATATAGATTTTTTAATTCCATATTTCACTGGTATCGTCATATATCCCCCATTTTTGTCTCCCTCTATGTCCCTTATTGCTCCGACAAGATTGCTGTTTGTATCATGAACTAGGAATACAAGCGAAAGTAACCAGATGTATATGGGTATCGACTGCACAGGTACATACTTTAAAGGTTGACCAATGGAAAATACCCCAAAAAAATATGCAGCGACTGTAACAAAGCCTCTGTTCAAATTTCCCAGTATGCCGCGTGACTTAGAGAATTTTGCATAAGTCAACACTATTAAAGCTACTATGAATACAAGTATAACATTATTTAGACTTAGTAAAAAAGACAGGATAAATCCTGTTATTGCAAATATAGCGCCGATTGCAAGAGCCTCTTTGGGTTTAATTCTACCTGAGGGAATTGGCCTATGGGGTTTTTGTATTGCATCTAGTTTCCTATCCAAATAATCGGCTAAGTATAGTCCTGCAGTCCAGCCTAGCAAAGGTATAAAAAATGCCAGTGCTGCAATTTTTAGTGGTGGGAAATTATTGAAAGCGATACATGATCCGGCTAAACTGACAAGTCCGCACCATATTACTGTATAAAGTCTCCATGTTTCAAGATGTGCGAAGAGTTTTGTTTTCAACAAGGATGATAACGTCACTTATACGGCCTCGCAATGATAATGAATGATAATCATTACATTTAAACCTTTAACATTAAGCGATTCATCATATCCTAAATTTGATTCAACGATACATAAAAAAACACAGGGAGATGTTGATGAAAACAGCGAAGTTATTTAAAAAGCATATGCTTTCCAAGCAGCAGGATAGAAAATGACTCGCGCCTCATTTGATAAAACTGCAATATTATACAATTTTGTTGAGAAACATATCTGGGAGGACTACTCAAGTGCGTGTGACATCATAAATGAGTATTTAACTCTTGAACCGGAAGAAAAAATAATAGACGTTGGCGGTGGAACCGGATTAATTGCCAAGGTGCTTCGGAGCAAGAAACAGAACGATGATATCATGGTTATCGATCTCTCTCCGAGTATGCTTCAAAAAGTAAAAGATCCAACATTGTCTTTAGTCCAAGGGGACGTGACAGCATTTCCATTGAAAGATGAGACTTTTACCATTGCGATTCTCGTAAATACGTTACACCACATTTATGAAACCAAACAACAGGTTGTATTGCGGGAGGTTTTTCGAATTTTGAAAAAACAAGGGAGAATATTCATTATTGAAATATGGTATCCAAATACGTTCCTATCAAATCTATTTATAAAAATCGAAAAAATATTGGTTGGAAAAACCCATCATCTTACTCCCGATAAAATGCAACTTGCGATACAGGATGCAGGTTTCCATGAGATAAAGGTTTTTTTCCCAAAGAAATATCCCTCTCGATATGTCACCATCGCAATAAAATAACCAATTGGGAATGAAAACATTTTAAAATAACTAACAAATGCATTGATTTAAAAACGTATTATTGATAACAATTATTAACGTTATCTAGAAAACAGGTGGATGAGAAGATGAAGAAGATAATGGTCGTAGATAATGAACCAGATATTGTTGATCTTACTAGAACGGTTCTTGAGATAGGCGGTTATAGTGTTGTACCAGCATATAGTGGTGAAGAGTGTCTTAGAAAACTCGATAAAGAACATGTAGACTTAGTTCTATTGGATATTATGATGCCTGGTATGAGTGGCTGGGATGTATTTAATAGAATTAAAAAGAAATCACCTAAGGTCAAGGTAGCTTTTATGAGCGTACTAGAAATTTCAGATAAAAGAAAACAGGTACTTTTGGATGAGGGTTTAGCTGACTACATTATGAAACCTTTTGATAAAGATACTTTACTGGGTAGGGTTGACAATATTCTAAAAGATTAGGAGAAATATGACCAAAAAGATAATGGTCGTGGATGACGAACCCGATATCCTATTTACTGTTGGGCAAATGTTAGAATTAAGCGGCTATGAAGTAATTAGAGCAATTGATGGTAAAGATTGTTTGAATAAATTATGCAAGATGACCCCCGATCTGGTTTTACTAGATATAATGATGCCTGAAATGAGTGGATGGGATGTGGCAGCTAAAATCAAAGAAAATCCCAGCTGGTGTAATATACCAATAGTTTTTCTAACTGCCAAAGGCGACACAATGAGTAGGGGCATGGGCAGCATGGCTGCAGCGGATTATATTACAAAGCCCTTTGACATAAAGGACCTTAAAAACAGAGTGGACAAAATATTGAATAAATAATAAAAATCGATTTGCAATGCATAATTTCTTATTTTTTGGTAATGACTGTACAACAAGCTCTTTATAACAAAAACTGCAAATTTTAAATTAGAAACGATAAAACTGAGGGAGACTAAAATGATATGTAAGAAATGTAAGAAAAGGTTTGGCATCAAAGATATTGATTACTGGAGTATTGAACTCAGTTTATGTTCTGTATGCAACATCAATTAAAATAAATTATAATTAATTTTTATAAGAGCCGCCGAGGGGATTTGAACCCTTGACCTGCTGATTACGAATCAGCCGCTCCACCAGCTAAGCTACGGCGGCAACTAGGGTTTGAATAGGGTTTGATATTAAAAAATTGCCTATTGTTTTTCCGCAACATCTTTTTACCTATATATGTTACAAGAATCGTATGATTTGTGGTGTAGACGAAGCCGGTCGCGGCCCTGTATTTGGTCCTCTTGTGATTGCTGGTGTGACAATTCAAGATGATTCTGAATTAAAAGAAATTGGAGTTCGCGACTCAAAGAAATTAACTCCAAATAGGCGGGAAATACTTGCAAAAAAAATTCGAGAAATTGCAGAAAAATATGAGATTATAATCATTTCCGCTTCAGATATCGATGACATGCGAAAGGTAATGACATTAAACGAACTAGAAGTTTCTGCGTTTAGTAAAATCATTGAAAAGCTACGTCCAGATGTATGTTTTGTTGATTCCGCAGATGTTAATCAAGAACGCTTTGGCAGTGATATCCTAGCTAAATTATCTTTTAAGCCTAAGATCATCTCCAGACATAAAGCAGACGATACGTATCCCATAGTTGGAGCAGCGTCCATTATTGCAAAAACTACTAGAGATGAAAATGTACGAAAAATTGCACAAGAATTGGAAAAAAAATTAAACCTCCCGCTTGGGAGTGGATACCCTGCAGATCCTATCACTAAAAATTTTCTAAAGACCTGGATTAAAACATACGGAGAGTTGCCACCACACACAAGACGCTCGTGGGAAACAGCCCAAAGGCTTACGAAAGAAAACAAAACTAGAAAATTGGATGATTATTAATATTGGCAGAAATGCCAGCTCGTCGGCTGGCATGTCCTCCATATTTAAGGTCAATCTAATTCTATAAATGTTTGTTTTGGTTTATATAACTAATAAGGGGGTCGTTGAAACCATTCGGCTGTTTGATATATATTTTAGTATATCTAAAATTGTATACAAAAGTATATTAATTTTAGTTTAAGTAGAGAGTTTACTTTAATGAACTAAAGGGGCCCGGACCAAAAAAGTAAGGGAATTGGTGAATGAAACAGATCTTTTGAATCTGTAGCACTCGATCCAGGGCCCAAACTATTTTAGGGATGGGATGAAGTCACAGGAACCCAAATTATTATATTTAAAGCTATCGTGGTAAAATGTCAAATTTGACAAAATTACATCAAAGTAAATACATCAGACCTTTCTGGTTTGTCTTAATTGTTTCTAGCATCAAGATATATACCACATTTTTTAACGCTGTCGATCAACTGATTTATGTCGATTGGTTTTGTTAAATAATCATATACGTAAGAGCCGAGTTCACCCAGTTTTTGATGGTCTTTTGTTCCTTTACCAGTAATAATATTTATTGCCACATTCTTAATTAAACCCCTATTGACAATCTTTTTTATGGTGTCCCATCCGTCCATGTTTGGCATCATTATATCAATAAGTATTACGCCTTTGAAGCCTTTTTCTAGCTCTTGAATGCATTCTTCTCCACTTTCTACAGTTGTTACTTCATAGTTTTGTTTTTCGAAAAGGGCCCTTATGGAAGCAAGTATGTCTGTTTCGTCATCTACAATCATAATTTTATTATTCATCTCTCTTCACCATGCATTGATACAATATGACATGACAATATTTATCAATATTGGTATATAAACCTATCTCGTAAAAATGTCAATACGAAAAATTGTAAAAAAAAGAAAAAAGGTTGTTTTTTACTGGTTAGCCTCTTGGAATTCTTTCAAGAATTTGCAAAGCGCTTCTGTGCCTTCTAAAGACATAGCATTGTAAACAGATGCCCTCATACCACCAACGTCTCGGTGACCCTTTAGACCAATGAGCCCTTTCTTCTTTGCTTCTTCAACACATTTTGCTTCAAGTTCAGGCGTTGCCAAATTGAAGGTTATATTCATCAAGGATCGAGAATCTGGCTTTGCTACTCCCTTATAAAATCCGTTTGATTTGTCGATGATATCATAGACCAGTTTTGCCTTCTTTCGGTTCTGTTTCTCCATTGCCGGGATTCCTCCTAAAGATTTGAGGTGTTCGAGAACCAGTTCACAAATGTAAATTGCAAAGGAAGGACATGTGTTGTATAAAGAATCTTTTTCTGCGTGGGTCTTCCACTTTAGCATAGTTGGAACATTCTCTGGAACTCTGTTCAAGAGATCATCTCGGACGATGACAACGGTGACTCCTGCTGGGCCTAAGTTTTTCTGAGCTCCTGCATAGATAACACCAAATTTCTTGACGTCTACTACCTTGTCCATAAAATTGGAAGACATGTCACATGCCAGTGGAACTTCGTTTGGTACCTTTGGCCATTCATGCCATTCGATTCCTCCTATTGTTTCGTTCCCAGTAATATGAGCAAAAGCTGTGTTGTTACTAAACTGTACATTTTTTGGTATGTATGAAAATTTTTGATCTTCTGAAGAGGCGGCAATCTTTACATCGCCATAAAGTTTGGCTTCTTTTATTGCTTTTTTTGCCCATGCGCCAGTGAATACGTACTCCATTGGTTTTCCGACTTGCTGGAGATTAAGCGGTACCATGAAAAATTGGCTTGAAGCACCACCTTGCAACCATAGAACTTTGTAGTTGCTTGGAATACCCATGAGTTCTTTCAGAAGTTCTGAAGCTTTCTTGTGGACCTCATCATACTCTTTGGATCGATGAGAGATTTCCAGAATAGACATTCCGGTTCCACGAAAATCTAACAGTTCATCCTGCACCTTTTTCAGTACGGGAAGAGGCAATGTTGCTGGTCCAGCATAAAAATTGTACACACGTTTTGTCATAATTATTCACTCCCTATATTTTTAAACCAGTGTATAAACAAAAGGGATTTAAATAATTCGGTAAAAAGGACTCGATAACAGTTGTACAACAAGCCCTTTATAAGCGATGCGACAAAAGGAGTACTGTGAGGAAAACATGAAGATACTACTGATGAAGGCGTTAAAAAACAAATTCAACATGGAAAAAGAAGATGCGATCGTTCTAACCAAAACGGTAGAAGGTATTTTTAAGGGTAAAAAAGAAGTCGAAGATATGAGTATCGACAAATACGCCCGTGCATTGTTTTACGAATTGCAAAGGGAAAGATTGCTTATTCTTAGAAGGGAAGAATATAAAGAACAGGCCAAGTACATGCGAAAATACTATTGGTCTTATAACAATGAGATAATTAAGGAAGCGGCTTACGAAAAGCACAAAGAAGGAAAATACAAGATATACGAGAAAATTCCAAAAGATGCTTGGGCCTCACATTCCTATTGTAACTAATTATCCATATCTGGTGGATTCATCAACTGCTCATACCGGTAGCAATCTTTAACGGCATTTTCTATTTCTTTTATTTCGTTTATTTCATACCTAATGTCATCCAAAAGTTTACGGATGGATAAGAAGGCCATGAGAAAGCTTAGGAATCCAATTATCAAGATAATTTGACCTACGGTTTCTTTAAGAATTGAATTTATACCACTTGTAACGAAACGAAAGATAAGCCACGATACCGATAACACTAAAAATGCAAAAGAAACGATGAATACAACGCCAAATGTTCGCCTAGCTGTCATTTTATCTTATATTTTTGGTTGTTTTGTCAGTACTTAAAGATTTCTTAAGATTTTGCTCAAGTCTTTGTAGTTTGATAGCTGATTTTTTAATGATCTCATTTGAAATATCTATCAAAAGCTCGAGATGCTCTTCATTGCAGAATAAAATACCGTTTCTCCCGATAGGTGCATCAAGACGCTCTGTGCTACAAACCTCGACAACAGGTTTCTTACCAACAGATTTTAAGTTAGAATTTTTAAATCCACTAGCATTTGCAATTTTTACCAATCTGTCTGCTGCAGCGTTTGTTTTTGCTGCGATGTGAATTATTGGGGACTGGACAAGCAACCAGATCATCCCTTTACTGGATTTTTTTGCTGCTGATAAAAGCTCGGGCTGTTTTATTGTTCTGTGCCATATTCCCAAGAATTCAGCCTGCCGTTTATCTCCGATAACTGGTATTTCCAACAGAACAATTCGTCCAGCGCAACTGCTGGAAGTGAAATATTGTTGAGAATCATTTATTATCTTGAGTACAGGTAGTATTCCCTTGTCGGCCTTGTTCTCACTCAGGGCTTTTTCCAATGAAAGGAGAGCATTTTCCTTGTTTTCTAAAAAGCCTTTTTTTTGTGTCATGACCTTTTCTTCTTTTTAATTTGGATGTTGCGTTTCGAAAGTTCTTCAAAAAATTGTTTACATGGTACGATTTCTTCACAACAAAAAACACCACGTTTTTTAATTATATTGCGTTCAATCATCTGAGCGATAATTGAGGCTGGATAACCAGTTGTACGCATCATTGCCGTGATGTTGTTTTTGTCGTCATAGTAGTCAATCATAGTATACTCCAAATGAATCTTCTTTCCATCTTTCTTACCGTTACCTAAAGCCTTGAGGAGAACAACATCTTTTCCACTAGTTGGCAGATATTTCATGAGAAGCTCTACAAAAAAATCCCGTGGAGCAACCTTTTGATCACCTATGCTCACTTTCTTTTCTTCTGCAAATCCTAAATCAAGCATAGTTTTGAATTTTTCACAGTGACCAGGATATCTAATCGTTTTGTAATCAAGATATTTTATGGTATTTTTGTATGTGTACGGAAGCGTAGAGCAGCCGCCCGAGGTAAGGAAGGCTTCCATCTTTCCAAAGGGTTTAGGAAAGTCTAACATTTCAAGTTCAGTCATAGATTTTTTGTTTATGATTTTACCATGATCGAGAATCATTGCATCTTCAACATATTCATTTATGAGCCCATAGGGCGAGAATACAATTTGATAATTTAGCGGAGGTACGGGATTTTCTGGTAACCCGCCTACCCTAAGTTTTACATATTCGACAGAATCCATTTGATCAACAATATCACGCGTAATAACAGATACCAAGCCAGGTGCAAGTCCGCAGTCGGGAATAATGGTGACATCGTTTGATTTAGTCTCTTTATAGAGAGAGCGCTCTTTTTCTACAACGTCGTTATTGCCCCCAAGATCAAGAAAATGTGTTTTTGTGTCTACTGCGGTTTTTGCCAGGGTATAATTGAATTTGTATGGAACTGCCGAGATTGCCACATCGTACTCTTTGAACTGTTTCTTTACATCAGATGTTTTTTCAACATCTAGCTTAAGGAAATCTATGTCTTTTAGAAATTTCTCGGCAGAGCTTATTGTTTTTTTATCTTTATCTGCAATTGCGATACTATCAAAATTTGAATGTTTGCATAGGTCGTACGCAATCGCACGTCCCATCATTCCAGCGCCAAGAACGATAGCTTTCATGTCATTAATCCTCTAAATAGTGTTTTTTATGAATATCCGATAGCATTAAAAATAGTTGCCTTGGAGCATCCCATAATCATTATATCTGATTACTTCATTGGGGGAGACAACCAAGGGAGGAAATTATGACTGAAAAACTCTGGGACGCAAAAATAGAAGGCATGCCATTAAACAAACTTAAAGAGTTGCAACTAAAACGTTTGAAAGAACTTGTCCATAGGGTGTATGAAAAAAACAAGTATTACAAGGATAAACTATCTGATGCCAAAATTAAACCAAGCGACATTAAAACACTAAAAGACATTGAAAAAATTCCTTTTTTAACAAAACAAGATTTACGGACATATTACCCCTTTGGCCTTGTTTGTACACAGTTGGATGAAATCATAGAAGTTCATGCCTCATCAGGCACCACAGGAAAGCCTGTTGTTGGCCCTTATACAAGAAATGATGTTGATCTATGGGCAGAAGTTATGGCCAGATCTTTGTGGGCCAATGGCCTGCGTAAAAACGACATCATGCAGAATGCATATGGATATGGACTCTTTACCGGTGCCCATGGTTTTGAAAAAGGTGCACAAAAAATAGGCGCTATGGTAATTACAATTGGATCGGGCAACACTGAACGTCAAATTGATCTCATGAGAGATTTTGGCACAACTGCCTTAGCATGCACTCCATCGTATTCATTACATATCGCAGAGATTGCTCAAGAAAATGGACTAAGCCCATCAAAAGATTTCAAACTACGCCTGGGACACTTTGGAGCTGAGTCCTGGAGCGAGGAGATGAGGAGAAATATAGAAAAGCGGTGGGGAATAGAGGCGCACGAGCATTATGGTCTAACAGAACTCATCGGTCCTGGCGTTGTTTCCGAATGCAAATATAAAAAATTACACATAAACGCTGATCATTTTCTACCAGAAGTAATCGATCCTATTTCCGGCGAAACCAAAGGGCCAGGTGAAGAGGGAGAACTTGTTTTTACAACGCTTACAAAAGAAGCTTTTCCCGCAATTAGGTTTAGAACAAGGGATCTTGCCTCAGTAAGTGAAGAAGTTTGTGAATGCGGACGTACGTTGCCAATACAATCAAGAATTAAAGGAAGAAGCGATGATATGATGAAGGTTAAAGGCGTCATTGTTTTCCCGTCGCAGATTGAGGCTGCACTTATGCAAGTCTCAGGAATTAGCGACAACTATCAGATTGTAAAAACCAAACAAGGGGATATTACTTCTTTATCTGTAGAAGTAGAGCCATCTGAGGAACGATACAACGAAGGAAATCTTGAGGATTTAGAAAAGCAGGCTGAGGCTGCAATCTATCGTATTTTGAATTTGAATGTACCTGTGAAAGCTTTGCAGCCTAAAGCTATACCTAGAAGTACAGGAAAAGCAAAGAGAGTTATTGAACGATAACTCTTCTTTTTATTTTCTTTTCACCACAGCCCATAGAAGTATGCAGATTATTAGTCCTACAGTTATTGCGATGAAGTTGGAGATGGCAGTTGTAAATATTAGCGGAAATAAAACTGGAAGAACTGCTGCTCCGATATTACTAATAGAAATGTAGAGACTTGCGGCAATTCCAACGTTTGCATCTGTTACACCTTCTTCTGTTTCTTGGCTGTAGAGTGCTAGTGGCCACGATGCTTGGAAGCAAACTCCGAAGAGAAATGCAATTGGGACAATAAGCAACCAGCTTGCATCATAGTAGTTATTCAAGTAAAACACAATAAGCCAGAATATTACTGCACCGATAATAACTGATAAAGTCACCTTTTTCAGTCCGATTTTTTTTGCGATGAACGGGGCTGCAAATGCACCAATTGCGCATCCGTAAAGCAAGAGACCAGCGACGTATCCTCCTTTTTCCCCTGGATAAAGTTGATGCATAAATGCAGAAATTACTAGTGTTATACCGACGATAAAAAATCCGATGAATGGATAAACGTAGGCATTCTTTGAACTAAACACTTTTTTCATGCCTTCTGCAAATTTCATCTTTTCAACTTTTATTCGCTCTTCTGGTGGTGTTTCAGGGTGATCTTTTGCAACTATAATCCATATGAAAAAGGCAATAATTGCTATGATTCCAAAAATTAGAAAACCTGTTGATTTGTCGTACGCATCAACAAGAATTGGCATCGCAAGTGAACCAGTTCCAAAGCCGATGAACAATCCCGATGCAACAATTCCGACTGGAAGGGATGCTTGTTTGTGTGGAAACCATCTAAGCATCTGCGGTGCCATCGCAACAAGGATCCAAGCAAGACCAATACCAGCAATGACGCTGCTCAGCAACAATGCGTAAAAACTGTCTAGAAGCCAAGGTCGTATGCCAAAACCTATGGCCATAAACAAGGCTCCGATAGACGTTGATATTTTTGGTCCTCTTTTATCTATCAAGGTGCCGGCTGGCCAAGCAAAGAATATGACAAACATTCCTATCAAGGAGATTAAGAGATGCGATTCCCAATTTGGGATGCCAAAATTGCCTTCAAATGTTTTAAGCATCGGAGATAGCGCAAACCAGTTTGCCCCGTATGCAAATATTATTATCCAAAACGCTGCTACCATTGTCCATCTATATTTATACAATTTATATTCCATAAGAAACTCCTCCACCTGGTTGAATCAAATAATCCTATTAATAGTTAACTAAATTTTCTCAATATAGAAAATTAAAGTTTTTTCAGTATAAGTTCGGCAGCTTTTTTTCCTGACAGTAGCATACCACCAAATATTGGTCCCATTCTTGGTGCACCATACACTGCATTGGCACCCATGCCTGCAACAAAGAGACCGGGATAAACTTCTTTTGTGTTTTCAACAACAGTTCGCTCGCCAATCTCTGCGCACATGGATTTTTCCTCTTCCATTTTTCCGCTTGGCGTATTGAGCTTGCCAACCTTTCGTATTACAATTCTGCAAACCTCTGCAGCGTGCCCCGTTGCATCTATGCAGTATTTTGCACGTATTGATAACGGATCAACGTGCAGACCAGCAATTCCCACAGCACTCCAATTAATCACAAATCCATTGACCTTTTTTTTATCAATCAGCACATCTTCCACAGAAATTGTGTTAAAAATCCGAACACCAGAATCAATTGCAGACGAACAAAGCTTTGTAATTGCTTCGATGGAGTCCGCGCTGTAATATCCGTTCTTCTCATCTTTTATTTTTATGCCTGCCTCTTCCAAAATATGTTTGGACGCTTTCTGTGCAACAATTACTGGAAACGTCATTCCTCCGCCCCACATGCCACCACCTATGGAAAGCTTTCTCTCAAAAATTACAACTTTTTTTCCAGCATCGGCCAAATATTTCGCAGCGGTCAAACCCGCAGGTCCAGCTCCAGCAATGGCAACATCGCATTCAAAATAGTCTCTAAATTCTTTGGAAAAGCGATCAAATATGATTCTTGTTACAAAAATGTCGTCAATCCCCATAAACAGGCCTCGTAGCGACTATGAATTAACCTAGACTTATTAAATATACCGTTAATCATTTATACAATATTGTTCTGTTACATTCTTTGTGTTTACTATTAGAAAGTTCCAACCAACCGACATGTTTTCCGTTATAAAACTTGCATCGGAAACATTAACTGAGCACTACAATCCAAGTCTATTCAATTATTTTTACGAAACATTTCCTCAGGGTTTTTTAGTGGCAGATAGACTCCACAAAATAATAGGATTTGTTGTGGGACTGGAAGTAGTTCCCGGAACTTTAAAAATACCGATGCTAGCTGTAAAAAAAGAACACAGAAAACAAGGCATAGGATCCGCTTTATTAAATAATTTTTTGGAAGAGGCAGCCTTGCGAAATATTAAACAAGCAGAGTTGGAAGTAAAAAAGGATAATAAACAAGCCATAAAATTTTATCAAAAACATGGATTTGAAATTGTTGAGACCATATCAAAATTTTATCAAAATGGAGAAGACGCTTATATCATGAGACGCATGATTTAATTTTTGATAAGTTCTTTTTCTTTATTGGTCATGAATCGGCTTGACATCTGGTTAAGCCTGTTAGAAATCTTCTCAAGTCCAGGGCATTTATTGTGTGACATTAGATCTGCGATTCCCCTACTTAACGTAAAGACCGCAAGTTTATGTTCTCTCTTGGATTTATAGACTTGGTACGGCGTAACGTTGAGCTTTTCATAGTTAATAAATTCGCGTCCGCCATTATTTTCAACAATGTCTTCCAAATGCGTTTTCAGCTGTAATAAAAACGTATGTAATTGGATGAGTTCATCTTTCTGCATTATAATTTCCGCCTCGACCTAAAAGAATTTGTTTTGAAATAATATAATGGCTTTTTATCCTTTTCTGTGCGTCTTTTAAATAGGGCTACTAAAACGTATATCGAAATTAAAATAAAAAAAGAAAAAAAGAAAAGATTTGTGAATTACTGTACGTCTTTTTTAGTTAGGACTCTAACTGATGTTGGGATTTTCACAACGTTTCCCATTTTTATGCCGATGATTTCTTTTATGTTTTTGCTGTTTGCAATATCCAAGAGTCGCTGTGTGATGATGCCGTCAAAAACAACTGCAGATATGTTTTCGCTTTTCTTCAATGCATCAGTCAATTCTCGTACGGGTATCTTTTTTATTTCTTTGTCGTTTTGATCGAATAGTACCGCTTTCAAAGAACCTGAAATGTCGTTGAGTATCGATCCGTAGTTTTTTTGTTTATCTGTCATGACATTTGGTTTTTCTTCGTCCTCCTCGGGTTCCTCGGGTTCTTCTGGCCTAGATTTTTGTTCGGCTTTTTCTTTAGCGGCAAATTCCCTCATCATTATTTCTTTTTTATCTCTGCCATCTCGGTTTTTTTCAAGTTTTATGTCGTACATCTCTGCGTATTGCTCAGCTGGAATCTTGTTTTTCAAAGCCTTCATGATGAGTTTTTGAGGGATCTCTTCCACTTCTCTAGTCTGAGGGGCACGTGCTACGAAATCAATATCTGCAGTCTGCAAGAGTTCTTTGAGAATAAGCTCGCCGCCGCGATCACCATCGACAAAAGCAGTTGTAATTCTCTCTTTTGTTAAGTCTAGGACGGTTCTAGGGATGTTTGTTCCACCGACTGCAATAACATTTTTAATTCCGTACTTTAGAAGGTTAAGCACATCTCTTCTTCCTTCAACGATAACTATGGAGTCACTTTTATCGATGTTTGGACCTGCCGGGCAGTGGTCTGGGCCGAAATGAACGATTTCTTCTACTTGTACTGCCTGTCTAACATTATCGGCTATGCTTTCCCCTTCCACTTTGCCTTCCTCAATTACTTTGTTGAGAAGTTCCTTTGCACGCTCTATCACCTGCTTTCTTCGGACGACTCGAACGTCCTCGACTTGCTCTGCGACGATTGTTGCCTTACAAGGTCCAACACGGTCAATACTTTCAAAGGCTGCTGCCAAAATAACAGTCTCGACTTTATCAAGGGAGGTTGGAAGTGTTATGACTCCTTCACTCTTACCGTTTTTTGATTCTAGCTCTACCTCTATTCGTCCTACTCTGGCAGACCTTTGTAATTCTCTTAAATCTAATTCTTCGCCTAGAAGACCCTCAGTTTGACCAAATATGGCACCTACGACGTCGGATTTTTCTATGATACCATCTGCTTTAATACGTGCTTTAATCATATATTTCGTTGTTGCTGGATCAATTACCATAATTTTCACCTCATTAGTTATTTTCTGAAAAATAGCACCTTTATCCGCTTTCTAGCAAATAATAGGTGTTAAGCCTTACATTGCTTTTGATTTATTTTTTGATATTGGGTTAAGCGGTTAAATGAATTAATCCTAAATTGATCAACACATCAAATTTGTGCTATTTTTCAACTTTTTATTTTCTTTTAATACGTAAATATATTAGCCTTACGCCATATTTAAATGTTGTGTTGCATTCACACCATGAGGTTATGAAAGAGAAGATTTACATCGGTGTAGCCTGGCCCTATGCAAACGGATCGCTCCATCTTGGACATATTGCCGGGTGCTATTTACCGGCAGATATTTTTGCACGATACAGTAGAATGAAAGGTAAAGATGTTTTAATGGTTTCTGGCAGTGACGAGCACGGCACACCTATTACAATTACTGCAGAAAAAGAAAAAACAACACCGCAGGCAATAGTAGACAGATATAACAAAGAACACACAGAAAACATGAAACAACTTGGGATTTCTTTTGATCTTTTTACACGAACAACCACAAAGAATCACGAAGAAGTTGTTAGAGATATTTTCTTGACATTATACAAAAAGAAATACATTTACAAAAAAAGCGTTGAAGCATTTTATTGCCCCAAATGCACACGTTTTTTACCAGATAGATATATCGAGGGTAAATGTCCACATTGTGGCGATGAAAAAGCCAGAGGAGATCAATGTGATGAATGCGGAAAATTACTAGACCCTCAGGAACTATTGAACGTAAGATGTAAAATATGCGGCAGTACGCCTGAACTGAGATCTAGTGAACATCTATTTTTTGCACTGAGCAAGTTTGAATCCAAACTTTTAAATTGGCTGAAGGACAAGAAATATTGGAAAGCTAGCGTTTTAAAATTTACCCAGAACTGGGTGGAGAACGGGCTGAACGACAGAGCGATAACGCGAGATATGACCTGGGGCATAAAAGTTCCAGTCGATGGTTTTGAAGATAAAAGAATCTACGTTTGGTTTGATGCTGTTATTGGGTATCTATCGGCAAGCAAGGAATGGTCGGAAAGGATTGGAGAACCAAATAAATGGAAGGAATGGTGGAACGACAAAAAAGTGAAGCACTACTATTTTTTGGCGAAAGACAACATTCCGTTTCACACGTTGATATGGCCTTCAATTCTGATGGGTTATGATGAGTCTTTGAATTTACCTTACGACATTCCTGCCAATGAATACCTGCGTTTGAAAGGAGAGCAGTTTTCCAAGAGCCGAGGTTGGGCAATCTGGGTTCCGGACATTTTGAAAAAGTTTGATGTGGATGCCGTGCGCTATTACCTGTCAATCAACATGCCTGAGAATAAAGATACCAACTGGCTGTGGGATGATTTTGTAGCAAAGAACAATGATGAACTTGTTGGGACCTACGGAAACTTTGTACATAGGGTTGTAACTTTTTCCCACAATAACTTTGGAAAGATTCCTGAAAAAGGAAAGTTAAATGATTCTGACCGGCAGGCAATTAAAAAGATAGAAGAAGCTTATAAAGAAGTTGATGAATCGATTGGAAGTTGCAGTTTCAAAAAAGGTCTTAGAGCAGCCATGAATCTGGCGCAATTTGGTAATGTTTATTTTGATCAAAACAAACCTTGGGAACTCATAAAAACAGATAAGGAACGATGTGGCACAGTGTTATATGTTTGTCTTAAGATAGTTCAGGCGCTGACCGTTTTCATGGCGCCGTACTTGCCATATTCGTCTGATGAGGCATGGAAGATCCTTGGTCACAAAGAGTCGATACATGCTGGCAATTGGGATCAAGCATTGAAAGAGATCAAGGTTGGAACTACACTTGAAAAACCAAAACCGTTATTCAAAAAACTTATACTAGAGGATTTCATGCTTGAAACCGACCCGTTTTCCAAGTTAGATTTACGAGTTGCCAAAGTCATTGACGTGAAGGATCATCCGCAAGCTGACACATTGTATTTGATGCATGTTGATCTAGGTGCCTTTGGAAAAAGAGTGATAGTTTCAGGTATGAAACCTTACTATACAAAAGACGAGCTTAGGGGAAAATCTATCATTGTCGTAGTAAATCTAAAACCTGCAAAGATACGCGGCGTGGAATCCAAAGGAATGCTTCTGGCTGCTGAGGACAAAGACAAATTTGTTTCACTTCTAAATCCAGGAAATGCCAATCCTGGGACAAAGATATTTGTTGAGGGTGTTGCCCATGAACCATCAAGTGTTTTGGAGTTTGATGACTTCAAAAAAGTTGAAATGGTAATTGGCAAAGGACAGGAAGCAATTTATAACGGAAAATGTTTACAGAGCGAAAAAGGAAAAGTTGTATCTTATAAACCTGTCAAAGAAGGGGCAAAGATATTATAGGGAAGGAAAAAAATGAAAGTTATCACAGATACTAAGTTACCGCTAAAGGCTTTTAAAAAAGGTAAAGTTAGAGATGTGTACGAGTGTGGCGATAATCTTCTGCTTGTTGTGACTGATCGTATCTCTGCTTTTGATCACGTGTTGCCTGATCCAATACCTTTCAAAGGTATTTGCCTTACGCAGATTTCTCGTTTCTGGTTTGAATTTTTTGAGGAGACGATTCCCAGTCATCTTATCTCTGCCGATATATCTGATTTTCCATGCGAACTTAGAAAATACGATGATGTGTTGTATGGCAGGAGTATGCTGGTTAGGAAGGCTGATGTTTTTCCTGTGGAGTGTATAGTTCGTGGTTATATCTCTGGTTCTGCTTGGGAGTCCTATAAGAAGGATGGTACTGTATGCGGTATTAAGTTGCCCAGTGGTCTTAAGGAGTCAGATAAGTTTGATAGCCCACTTTTTACTCCCTCTACAAAGGCTAAAAGTGGTCATGATATCAACATCTCTTTTGAGGAGATGAAAAAACTTATTGGCGAGGACGCTGCTGAGGAGATAAAGAGGCTGTCCATTAGCATCTATGAAATGGCTTCTAACTATGCTCGTGAGAACGAGATTATAATAGCTGATACCAAGTTTGAGTTCGGCAGGATTGATGACCGAATTGCTATTGTTGACGAATTGTTGACTCCAGATTCTTCTCGTTTTTGGCCAGCCGATAAGTATAAGCCTGGAAAAGGTCAACCGAGTTTTGACAAACAGTATGTGCGAGATTATTTGATCAGCACTGGTTGGGACAAAAATTCTACGCCACCATATCTACCTAAAAACGTTATAATGGAAACTCAGAAGAAGTACATTGAGGCCTATGAGAAGATTACTGGTGAGAAGTTTACGTTAAAGTAAGAAAATGACATTTGGTTAGAGGGTTGTGTGGAGGTTGAGGGTGCAGATTCTAGTATGAATTTTAACTTACAAGGCGCAGACGTAAAGTTTTAGCATCTTAATCAAGACTTACAAAAATAGCCATAAAAAGATATACAAGTATGGCCCTGCAAGTATATGCTATGGCGAGAACGCATTTTGCAGTATAGAACCTAAAATGATATACCGCAGAACTTTGTTATCCCCCTCGATGGACGTTCTGATTAAAGCCCGTGATTTATCCAAAACGATTGAGGGCAAACTATTATTTGAAAATGTATCCTTTGATGTCTGTGATGAAAACTGCATTGGGCTTCTAGGTCCAAATGGTTGCGGGAAAACGACCTTGTTTAAGATTCTTTTAGGATGGGAGCGAGCAAGCTCTGGTGAAGTCTGGCGAAAAGACAACCTGCAGATTAGATATTTGGATCAAGTGCCCATAAGCTCGCTTGATGAAACCGTATATGATTTTTTTATACGTACAACGCAGTCAGATACAATTCAGCAAAAAATCAGAGAATATGAAATGCAATTAGAGGATCCAGAGATTTACAGTTCGACACGCTATGCGGATATTCTTGAGAGCATGAGGAAACTTAAGGTCTCTGCGAGTCGGACTGCTGGTTCTTTGCGCTGGGAAGCTGCACTAAAAATTCTGAAAGAAATCGGATTACCAGAAATTCCCCCCACTACAAAACCTGGTGCTCTTTCTGGTGGTGAGTGGCAGAAAATCGCTCTTGCAAGTGTCCTTGCACAACCCAAAGAGTGTGATCTTTTGCTTCTCGATGAACCCACAAATCATCTTGATATTGAAACGATTGAATGGCTAGAGCGGCAGATCGTTGATTTTCCGAAAGCAATAATCATTGTTTCTCATGATCGTTATCTTTTGGATGATCTTGTTGACAGGGTATTTGAGATGGAGGGCCATCGTCTTGAAATATATGATGCAACGTATGAAGAGTACGAGGAACAAAAACTCCTACGACAGCATATTAAAATTCAGGCGTACGAGAAAGCCAAGGCCGAGATACAGCGACAAAAAAAGATAATTGAAACATTGTCAAGACGGAACAAATATGATCTGCAGATAGCAAGCAAAATGAAACGATTGGCAAAAGTGCAGCATGTCGAAAATCCTGTTTTGAAATCCTATCTGCTTAAATTCCATTTCAAAACTCTTTTCAAATCTGGTAAGAACGTTGCAGAGGGGCAAGCTCTTGAGAAGCGATTTGACAGTAAGATTATTCTTAATCATGCGAGTTTTGAGATTTTTGCTGGGCAAAAGATAGGGCTCATCGGACCCAATGGATGCGGTAAAACTACGTTTTTAAAGATTCTGACTGGTGACGAAAAACCCGATGAGGGGACATTGCATATGAGTTCTGGTGTTCGCTGGGGGTATTTTGATCAGGGGCATCTTTCCCTAATCCCGGAAAACAACCTCATCGATGAACTCCGCAGAGACCATAGCGAGCTATCAGAGAATGACGCTAAGGCGTTACTGGGACAGTTGAATTTTAAAGGCAATATAGTCTATAATCAGGTACAACAGCTTTCAGGCGGGGAGCGTGCGCGTTTGGCCATTCTTCGACTGATTTTGCAGCCGTACAATTTTTTGCTTCTTGATGAACCGACGAATCACATGGATATGGGATCGAAAAAATCAATAGAAAGCGCTCTCAATTCCTATAATGGTACCGTGATCGTGGTTTCCCATGATCGGCGATTTCTTGATGTGGTCACGGATACGATTTTTTTCATGGAAGGTGGTTCCATAAAGATGTATACGGGGAATTATACGAGTTTTCGGTTACAACGACAAAAAGAGTTGGTTGATCTTTCGAATGCACATCTTACATATCTGTCTGGAACTGGCCTTAAAAAATATGTGGTGCATAAGGCTTTTACGATTTGGACGACGCGGACGAAGCATGATGTGGGTGATGAGGTTTTTATCGGGGATCATAATGAAAAAATCTACGAATGGGCGATCAAGAGCCGGTTCTTACGACCGGCGGATTACACTGAGAAGAAAAAGTGATCTCAATGCAATCAAATCATATAGTTATAAAAAAGGTCTCTGTTGAATTTTATAGCCTGAATCTATCCTTCCTGCACAGGTGAACGCCAATCGTAGCCAGGCGTCCTAATTCCAATTTTTGGAATCAGGGCGGTTCTACGTTTATGCTGGCTTTTTACTCGCATCATATGTGTACGTTCCACATCAGATTTTTTCACACCTGCCATCTTTGCTATATCGTCAAAATCAATTTTTTGTTCCAACCCGGATAGTATCATATCTAGATACTTGTATCTCATCCTCAACTCTTGCTCATCAGTTTGTCCTTTCCAAAGTCCAGCGGTTGGTGGTTTTGAGATTATCTCTGGAGGTATTTTTAGATACTTTGCCAGCTCCCAAACCTGGGTTTTATAAATATCTCCTATCGGCTGGATATCAGCACCACCATCCCCATACTTTGTGAAATAACCAACGAGCATCTCTGATTTATTGGAAGTTCCGCAAACCAGACTTTTAGTCATATTAGCGTATTCAAAAAGAAGAATCATCCTGGCTCTTGCCTTGACATTTGCAAGTGCATACTTATCTGGTTTCACAATGCAATGTTTACTAATCTCCTTTACAACGGGCGCTATTTCCTTTTCTTCACAAAACAGATCCAATTTTTTAACTAAAAGCTTCAAATGTTTATAATCTACTTCTGGCGTTGTATCTTCTGGTAAAAAAACACACTTGGTATTTTTTTTACCTAAAACTTGCTTGCACAATAGAGCAACTACGGCCGAATCTACACCACCAGATAAACCTATCACAACGCCTTTGCATCCAGAGTTTTTAACGTATGTTTTAATGAAATCTTTGACTACAGCAGATACTTCCTCAGGATTTATAGATAGATTAATACTCAACGATTTCACCTTTACCTGCACAATATGGCTTTAATTCTTTATTGACTTTGCTCTCTGTAGATTGATCCTCCATGTGAGTCCATCGCTACAACAAGAGGGCCAAACTCTTTTACCTCAAATATCCAAATGGCCTCGGGCATACCAAGCTCATCTAACCAGTAAACAGCAGGAACATCTTCTATATGATAGGCTGCTAAAGCACCTGCTCCGCCAGTATATGATGTATATACACCTATATTCTTCTGCAATGCCTTTTTTGTTTTTTTACCCATGCCACCTTTACCAATTATAATATTTATACCATATTTTTTAATGAATTTGTCTTCAAAAATCTCCATTCTACCACTTGTCGTAGGGCCTGCCGACACAACTTTCCAGCTCTTACCCTTTTTTTCCATGAGCGGGCCACAATGATAAAGAGCCATTTCAGACGGATTAAACGGCAATTTACCTGCTTTAAACATCTTGGCATGGGCTTCATCCCTGGCTGTAAAAATTTTACCAGAAATGTATACTATATCACCAACACGCAACTTTTTAATCTTGTCACTACTAACAGGGATATCGAAGCGATATTCCATGCCTATTTCACCTCAAATGTTCCATCGGCGTGTATTATCATATCCGCTTTTCTTGCTGCCCAGCACTGAACAACAAGTCCGACTGGAAGACTTGCAGGATGTCTATGTGCCTTTTCGATATGAACGTCTAAAACCGTGGTTTTCCCGCCAAGCCCCATGGGACCTATGCCACTTTTATTGATTCGCCTGATGAGTTCTTCTTCCATTTTTGCAATAGTTTTATCCTTGTGGCGTACGCCGACTGGCCGGAGAAGAGCAATTTTTCCAAGTTTCATTGCAAGATCCGCTCCTCCTCCAATACCCACGCCAACAACTGTTGGTGGGCAAGGGTTTCCACCAGCTTTTATCATCTCACTTACTACAAAATCTTTAACGCCCTCTATACCATCACTCGGCTCAAACATCTTGAGTTTACTCATGTTTTCACTGCCGCCCCCTTTGGGAAAAGCGGTTATTAAAGCATCACTACCCTCAACGAAATCCCATGTTATCGATAGAACATCATCCCATGAATCATTCTTCTCATGGTTTATACCTGTAAATGGATCCACATTGTTGGGGCGCAGTGGAACAACAACTGTAGCTTTTTTCACGCCATCTGTAATCAAATCCTTTAAAGTATTAATATGAGGAAAATCTAGGCCAACTTTTACAAAAAAAGTTTGAACGCCCGTATCTTGACATATGGGACGCCCGGTTTTCCTTGCCACGTCTATATTTTTAAGCATTACCTCTAACTGTATCTTTGCAATACCTTTTTCGAGTTCATGGGCATGTTTTAGAGCGACGATTACATCTTTTGGTAATTCCGTCTCTGCTTTTCTTATAAGTTGAACTATGCCTTGCATTATATCTTTCTGAGCCATTTTATCACTCTGTTATGCGAAAATCGATGTTTACTCCCTTTTAAACCTGCAGACAAAACAACTAGGCATTATATAACTATTATTAAAATAGATGTATGGATATCGTATTATTGCTAAAATAATGTTTATAAAAGAGAACAATATATCTTATTTAGAGGAGATAAACTATGAAATTGAAGCAAATATTGATTGGAGGCATATTAGCAGGAATAGTTATCGAAGTAATTTCTATGGCTTTTTCACGGCTAGCTCAGTCGATATGGAATTATGATGTATTGAAACTAGCGGGGATGCGACCTACCACTGATCCGGTTGCAATATTGTTTTTTGTTTACCCGTGGGTTCTTGGTTTTGCTTTGGTTTGTGTGTATTCTTATTTTGAAAAAGCATTAGAAGGAAATTATATTGTCAAAGGATGGAAATTTGGACTACTGATGTGGGTCGTAGTAAGTATTTCATCTGCGTTTCTTGTGTTTGCTAGTATGGATTATTCTATTGGATTTACAGCAAATTCAGTAATTGGCCCTCTCATCTATATGTTAGTGACTGGAGTTGTAATTGCAAAAATCTTTGATTGGATGAAGTAAGCAACCAAGTCTTCCTCTTTTTTTATCTATTATAATTGCCATGAAATTTCATCATGCAAAACTATTTAAGTAAGACGTGCTTGGTGTCTACTAAAGAAATAGAGACTTAGAGTTTCATTTTTCAACTCTTTGAATCTTTGAAATTTTGCGTTTTTGTTTCTTCTTAAACATCTGATAAAGAATTATGGGATGTAAACAATATGAATAGAAATAATTCAAGTCGACAGCGCGAAAGCCAGCAATCAGTTGAAAAAAGATTGACTAGATGCAAATTAATTTCCCGTCCGATGTGGGAACATGAAGTTTGTCCGAAATTTATGCATAGAATAGATGCAAACACGCAACGAAATTGTAAGAATTGCGGACATTCATTTTGAGTAGAGCAAACGATTAACATGAAAATTATTTTAAAAATTTATGAGACTAAATGAATTAATAGGTGAAAAAAATGAAATTTGAGGAAATCAAAATAAACAGAAAACTAATAGATAAAACACGCGAACAAGGATTCGAAGAACTGACGCTTATTCAGGAAAAATGTTTACCTGAAATCATCAATGGAAAAGATGTAGTTGGTCAAGCAGAAACCGGTTCAGGAAAAACGCTTGCGTTTTGTCTTCCAATACTGAACAAAATAGTTCTTGGTAGAGGGATTCAGGCGCTAGTTATTACGCCTACAAGAGAACTCTGTGCACAAGTAACAGACGTCTTCTTTGATTATGGAAAACCACTTGGCATAAGGATATCAAGCGTGTATGGTGGCGTGGGCATAGAACAACAGATAAAAAACTTACGCACTTCCGAAATAGTTGTTGGAACTCCGGGTAGAATACTAGATCACATAAGAAGAAGAACAATAGATTTCAGAAATGTAGAATTTCTGGTGATTGACGAAACTGATAAAATGTTTGAGATGGGTTTTATCGACGATGTAGAGGAAATCGTGCGTCATGTGCCAAAGAAAAGACAGACGCTCATGTTCAGCGCGACAATATCAAATGACATCAGTGGACTTGTAAATAAACATCTCAATAACCCCTTAATTGTAAAAACTCAATCTTGCGTAGACAAAAGCAAATTAAGACAGGTATATTATGACATATACCAACAGAACGAAAAATTCTCCATTCTTGTGCATTTACTTAAGAACAATACTTCAGGTTTAGCAATAGTGTTTTGTGGTACAAGACGGGAATCTGATGCCGTTGCAAAAAATCTCAGGCATCAGGGTATAAATGCTTCTGCAATACATGGTGGAATGAGTCAACACAAGCGATCTCAATCACTAGATGCTCTGAAAAACCAGCGAACAGATGTTCTTGTTGCAACTGATGTAGCTGCCAGAGGTCTTGATGTAAAGAACGTTACGCATATTTACAACTACGATGTGCCAAAGACTCCTACGGATTACATTCATCGCATTGGTAGAACTGCACGTGCTGGAGCAAATGGAGCTGCAATAACGCTACTCACGCAACGCGATCATGACAATTTCAGACGAGTGCAGAGCAACGATGAGTTAGTGATAGAAAAAGCAGACATTCCTGATTTCAGAAGAATTCCTTTTGTAAGAGGATCTGAACAAAGAGGAAGACCATTTCGAGGACAACAAAATCATCGTCAGCAACATCGATCTTTTGATCATGGGCCAAGGCCACGTTTCTATTAATATATTTAAAAAGAATCGTGATTTTCAAAATTGTCATAGTGATGCAAAATGAAATCATTATGACAAATAATTTTTAAAAATGTCATTTTGACACGATGGATTTATATAGTAACAGTGACACATAGTATCATGGTTTTGAAGGAGATACGGATGAAAAAGAGGTGTATTGACAGACTGGTGGGAAGATACTGTAAGATTGTAACCAAGGAACCTGGCGATGAAAGATCTCACGTTATTTTTGGTTTTGTCAAGAACATTGACCATGAATCAGGTTTGGTAGTCATTGAATCATATCAAGGCTTAGGTTGTCTCAATATAGAAATAATAGAAGCGATAAAACCGACAAACAAAAAGATTTAGTTCACTCTTCTTTCTTTTTATTTTTGATCTAAGAGTAAATAAAAGAATTAAAAAAGGAAAAGATTTGTGGACGGTTTTATCTTCCTTTTAGGATTTCATCCACTGCTTCTGGGTTGGCAAGCGTTGAAGTATCTCCAATCTCTTGACCAAGTGCTCGTGCTCGAATGACGCGCCTCATAATTTTTCCACTTCGAGTCTTTGGTACATCAGAAACAAACCATATCTCGTCAGGCTTTGCTATTTTACCCAGTTCCTTTGATACATGATTCATCAGCTCAATTCTCAGTGCATCGCTTGGCTCAATGCCCCTCTTAAGAACAACATAGGATGTTATTGATTCTCCTTTGAGTTCATGTGGTTTGCCTATTACTGCAGCCTCGGCAACCATCGGATGACTGACAAGGGCGGATTCTACTTCAGAGTTACCGATTCTGTGACCCGAGATTTTCAGAACGTCATCTGATCTTCCCTGAATCCAGAAGTACCCGTCATCATCCCGTCTGGTAACATCACCTGCAAGATATATGCCTGGGAATTTGCTCCAGTAAGTATTTTTGTATCGATCTGGACTTTTGTAGATGCCTCTGAGCATTCCAGGCCATGGATGTGTTAAAACGAGGTTTCCTCCAGCGTTTTTAATAGATTTACCATCCTCGCTGTAGACTTCCGCTGACATGCCGGGCAGTGCTCTTGTTGCAGAGCCTGGTTTCAGGGGAGTAATCGGCAGTGGTGAAATAACGAAATGTCCGGTTTCGGTTTGCCACCACGTGTCCATGATTTGGCATTTCTCATTACCAATATTCTTGTAATACCATATCCAAGCTTCAGGATTTATCGGTTCACCAACAGATCCTAGAAGTCTTAAACTGTTCAGATTGTGTTTCTTTGGCCATTCCTCGCCAAATCTCATGAATAACCTAACACTGGTTGGTGAAGTATACAAAATACTTACTTTGTATTTCTCAATAATGTCCCACCAACGGTCAGCTTGCGGCCAATCGGGAGCACCTTCATAAATTATCGATGTTGCCCCAAGTATCAGTGGTGCATAAACAATATATGAGTGTCCTGTAACCCAGCCTATATCTGCAGCACACCAATATACATCGTCATCTTTCACATCAAATACCCATTTTAAGGTAAGAGCGGTTCCTACCGCATATCCGCCATGGGCGTGTATGATACCCTTTGGTTTCCCTGTGGTACCTGATGTATACAAAAAGTACAATGGATCGTTTGCATCAAGGCGCTCTGTTTCGCATTCCTTTGGTACGTCTTTTACTGCCTCGTGCCACCATACGTCTCTTCCCTGTTTCCATTCAACTGGATCACCAGTTCTCTTGAAAACAACGACATGTTGAACAGTGAACGCTTCCAGTAAAGCCTCGTCAGTCTGTTTTTTCAAGTTAACTTTCTTACCACGTCTGTAGAAACTGTCACACGTAATAACCGCTTTTGCTTCACAGTCATTCATTCTCTCTCTAAAGGCAGTTGCACTAAAACCAGAGAATACGACAGAATGAACGGCGCCTATCTTTGCACAGGCAAGCATCGCAATTGGAAGCTCTGGAATCATAGGTAGATAGATACCAACTCTATCTCCTTTCTTAACGCCCAAGTTTTTCAGAGCGTTTGCAAGTTTGTTAACTTCAATATACAAATCGCCGTAGGTTAATTTTCTAACATCACCCGGCTCGCCTTCAAAAATATAGGCAATCTTGTTTTTCTTAGCACCTTTGGCGTGTTTATCAACTGCATCATGCACAATATTGTATTTTGCACCGACGAACCATTTCACCCAGGGCTCATCCCATTCAACAACTTTTTTGTAAGGAGTATAGAATTCGACAAGATCCTTTGCGGCTTCTCCCCAAAACCATTCCCAGTTCTCAGCTTTCTTATAAAGTTCGTCCAGCGTTTTTATGCCGTGTTTATCCATCCATTGTTTAACATTTGTTTGTTTCACAAATTTTTCAGATGGTTTGAATACACGCTTTTCATCCAGTAGAACAGATATATCTTCCTTAGCCATATTTCAACATCTCCCTTAATTGTTTTTATATCCCAGAAAACCTGATTTTAACCATATTATTAGTAGGTCTTCAGAGCAACTTTCCCCATATATTGGAGTTTTCTGGTATGGAATTGCAGTATAAGAAATTTTGCATAATTTTACGTTATACTTTTAGTATCTTTTTTGATATTGGTGCAAAATCAAAATCTTTTATTACCACCATTCGCTCAAACATATATGTTCCGATAAAAGGCGGATATGCTATGAGATCATTTTCTTTTAAAAATCGAATTTTGTTCATCTCGTCTTCTTTGTAATCCTGATAATTCGGATAGGCCGATAGTATCACTGTTTCAAATTTTCTGCTTGCAAGAAAGATTGAAAATGGCGAATCAAGATAGGCAATATCTTCTTTACTTGGGGCTTTATGCGGATTGAATTTTATATGATAAAATGCAAGTATCTCGACACCCAATTGGTTCAAATTTGGAAGAACAATTTGTTTGAGTAAGCCTCCCTCAAAAAATTGTTTTTTCATTCTGGAAACAGTATGACGAGAGAGGCCGACTATCCCTCCAATTTTTTGTGTGGTCGCATCGGGATGCTCGACTAATGCAGCAAATACCTTTCGCTCTTTTGGTGATAATGACACTTGACTTTTATCATTAAACCATCTAGATTTAGTTTTAGCTTCTGCGTCATCTATGGAAAATATTTTTTTTAGAAGGCGCGTGTAATCAAAAAATCTGGTGATATTACTCATTTCAAATGGGAAGATAACCTCATAAGGATACTCTTTTTCGAGCAGGCCAAGTTTGCCGAATGTCTCTGTTCGTATCTCATTGATTCTTCCTATGGTGGCATAGTTCTGAGATAGACTAATGGAAAAACCTTTTTCCTGTTCACCGACAGAAAAAAAGATCTCATCAAAGACTTCGATGCTTTTTTTTGTTGTTCGTATCCGCTCTTCTAGCAGAATGACCGGATTAAATTGTGCATAAATGACGGCCAATAGTTCGCAGCCTAAACGATTGGCCATGGGAACGGTAAGACTACGAAAGAAACCTTGATCAGAAAGCCGCCGTTTTATCGATGTAAGCGTAGATAATTTTACATCTAACTTTGATGCTAGTTCACTATCCCTCATCTCAGGATACCGAACCAGGCCGTAGAGAGCTTTTTCCTCATTTTTTGTCAATATTGTGCGTTTCACAATCTCAGAATGGAGTAGCTAAATATATAATTTTCTCATTTCTACAAAATAAAAGATTTATTTTATTATAATGCTCAAAATTTTCTAATAAATGAGCAAAATAGCATTTTTTAACTATATTTATTGTTGATATGTAATTGCAGATGCAAAAAGTTTATTAAATTATTAACTATTCAGGACGAATACAAGTAATGCGGAGGATTACTTATGGGAATGACAATAACCGAAAAAATACTTGCTAAAAATATCATAGAAGGTAAACCTGAGAAAGGGAAAGAAGTAGGAATAAGAATTGACCAAACGCTCACTCAAGATGCTACTGGAACAATGGCCTATCTTCAGTTTGAGGCAATGAGTGTTCCTAAGGTTAAAACAGAGCTATCGGTAAGCTACGTTGATCACAATACTGTTCAGATTGGTTTTGAAAACGCTGATGATCACAAATATCTACAATCAGTAGCGGCAAAATATGGAATAGTTTACTCGCGAGCCGGAAATGGAATTTGTCATCAAGTTAATTTGGAACGATTCGGAAAACCTGGAAAGACCCTGCTTGGCTCAGATTCTCACACACCAACTGGTGGCGGAATAGGAATGATGGCCATTGGTGCCGGTGGTCTTGATGTTGCTGTAGCAATGGCAGGTGGGCCATTTTATTTGACATATCCAAAAGTGATTAAGATCGAACTGAAAGGAAAATTACGACCATGGGTCTCTGCAAAAGATGTGATTCTCAAAGTTTTAGAAATATTTACAACAAAAGGGAATGTCGGCTGTGTGTTTGAGTATGGTGGGGAGGGAGTAAAAACACTTTCGGTTCCTGACAGGGCAACAATAACTAATATGGGAGCTGAATGTGGAGTAACTACCTCAATTTTCCCAAGTGACGAAATAACAAAACAATTCCTAAAAGCGCAGAACAGAGAAAAAGATTGGATTGAACTCAAAGCAGATGATGATGCGAAATACGACCGTATTGTTGAAATTAATTTGAGTGAACTAGAGCCGCTCGCAGCAACACCACACAGCCCAGGAAATATAAAGAAAGTTCGTGAAATTGAATGGCTAGACGTTGATCAAGTTTGCCTAGGAAGCTGCACGAACTCATCATATACTGATCTCATGAAAGTTGCCCACATTTTAAAGGGCAGAAAGGTTCATTCAAACGTCAGTTTTGTTGTTGCACCTGGGTCAAAACAGGTTATAGAAAACATAGAGCGAGATGGTGGGCTCTTTGAACTTATCTCTGCAGGAGCAAGAATTGCTGAATCTGCATGCGGCTTTTGCATAGGAAACAGTCAATCACCAAAGACTGGGGCGACATCATTGCGAACCAGCAATAGAAATTTCGAAGGTAGATCCGGAACAAAAGATGCACAAGTGTATCTTGTTAGTCCTGAGACGGCAGCTGCGGCAGTGATCACTGGAAAAATTACTGATCCAAGAGATCTAGAGAAAATGGGATTTAAGTATCCCTCTGTTGAAATGCCAAAGAAATATTACATTGATGATAGCATGTTCATCCAACCACCAAAAGATGGGAAAAACATTAAAATCTATCGAGGGCCAAACATCGGCGAACCACCAAAAAGCACATCTATGCCTGAGAAAATCAATGGAGTTGTCACAATCAAAGTCGGTGACAAGATCACAACAGATCACATTATACCTGCTGGGGCTCGGATGAAATATCGATCCAATGTTCCAAAATACTCAGAATTTGTCTTTGAAATCATTGACCCGAAATTCCACGAACGTGCAAAGCAGATTCAAGACACTGGAAAATTTAACATTATAGTTGGCGGTGTAAGCTATGGTCAAGGTTCATCGCGTGAACATGCGGCACTATGCCCAATGTATCTTGGTGTCAAGGCAGTCATTGCAAAATCAATGGAACGAATACATAAAGCAAATCTCGTGAACTTTGGCATTATCCCCTTGAAATTCAAGAATGAAAAGGACTATGATATCATAGATCAAAATGATGAACTAGAGATACCTGACATTCCTAATCTTCTTAAAAAAGGTAAACCGTTAATTGTAAAAGACAAAACAAAAAGTAAGACTTTTGAAGTTGAATATGATCTTTCTGAGCGGGAGAAACAGATCCTGCTTGCTGGGGGAACACTCAACTATATAAAATAAGATTTTTAGGAGAGGAAATGAATGAAAAAACAACATGAAAAAATCAAGGTCAAAAATACGATTGTTGAATTAGATGGAGACGAAATGACTCGTATCATGTGGAAGATAGTAAAGGAAAAACTACTTTTTCCACATCTTGACATGAAAATAGAATACTATGATCTCGGTTTAAAAAAGAGAGATGAGACTGATGATAAAATCACAGTGGATGCTGCAAATGCAATTAAAAAATACGGCGTTGGAGTTAAATGCGCAACTATCACACCAAACAAAGACAGAATCAAAGAGTATAATTTGAAAAGGGAATGGCCAAGTCCAAATGGAACCATTAGAGCAATACTTGATGGTACTGTCTTCAGAAGTCCAATCCTTGCTAATAACATTCCGCCATCGGTTCGAAACTGGAAAAAACCCATACACATTGGAAGACATGCATATGGTGACGTATACAAAAATCAGGAGATTCGCGTTCCAGGACCTGGAAAAGGAGAACTCAAGTTCACGCCTGCCGACGGTGGACAACCCATTAGTCTGACAATACATGAGTTCAAAGGACCAGGAATACTTCAAGGTATCCACAACACTGACAAATCCATCAACAGTTTTGCAAAAGCATGTTTTACGTATGCTCTGGATCAGAAAGTACCTCTGTGGTTCGCAGCAAAAGATACAATTTCAAAAACATACGATGCAAGATTCAGACAGATATTCCAGGAAGAATTTGAGAAAAACTGGAAGGAAAAATATGAGGAAGCAGGCATTGAGTATTTCTTTACACTGATAGACGACGCAGTCGCTCGGGTAATGAAATCGGAGGGGGGATTTTTATGGGCATGCAAGAACTACGATGGTGATGTACTGTCCGATATGCTTGGCTCCGCGTATGGAAGTCTTGCGATGATGACGTCCGTATTGGTATCACCTGACGGTTTCTTTGAATACGAGGCTGCGCATGGTACGGTGCAGAAGCATTACTACAAATACCTGAAAGGTGAGAAGACCTCATCCAACCCAATGGCGCTCATATTTGCATGGACTGGTGCGTTGAAGAAACGAGGAGAGCTTGACAAAACTCCAGAGGTCGTAGATTTTGCACATAAACTAGAACAGGCATCCATTGAAACAGTTGAAGCAGGTATAATGACAGGTGATTTGATGATGGTAGCTGCGCCAAGTCAGAAAAACAAACAAGTTTATACCGAAGAATTTATTGATGCAATTGCAGATAGACTCAAGAAAAAGTTGTAAAATGGGGAGGTAAAATATGGCGCAAAAGGCAATTAGAGAAGCAGATGGTAAACAGATGATTGCTCGTCTGCTTAAGGAATATACTAATGGAAAATACTCGATTGAAAATAAATTCATTACAATTGGGCCTGAAACTGATTTGAAAAAATTACCAAATACTTTCAAATGGTTAACAAAGGAAAAACTCGTAGTAAAACCAGATCAACTAATAAAGCGGAGAGGAAAAAGCAAGCTTCTTCTTTTGAATGCGAACTGGAAAGATGTTGAGAAATGGATCAACGAACGTATGAAAAAACCAGTCACAGTTGGAACTGTGACTGGAATTCTTGATCATTTCATCGTAGAACCATTTGTTCCACATAAAGAAAACGATGAGTATTATCTAGCAATAATTTCCAAGAGAGAAGGTGACGAAATTCTTTTTTACCACCAAGGGGGAATTAACGTTGGAGATATTGACACAAAGGCCGTACGTCTGAAGGTTCCAATAGGAGAATACCCGACAACAACAGACCTTGAAAAGAGATTACTTGGAAAAGTTCCTGCAGGAAGAAAAAAATTAATTGCTGGATTCATCGAAGGCATGTTCAAATTCTACGCGGATCTCAATTATTCATATTTGGAAATCAACCCTTTCGTAGTTACTGGCAATAAAATCGTTCCTCTTGATCTTGCGGCAAAACTGGATGACACTGCGGAATTTGAGAGCGGCCAGAAGTGGGGCGGCATTGATTTTCCGTCGCCATTCGGAAGAATGCTTAGTAAAGAAGAGGCTTACATTAAGGAGCTTGATTCAAAGACCGGTGCATCACTGAAACTAACAATACTAAATCCTGAGGGGCGTGTATGGACAATGGTCGCAGGTGGTGGCGCTTCAGTCATCTTCGCAGATACAATTACTGATTTGGGTTTTATGAGTGAGATGGCAAACTATGGAGAATATTCGGGTGATCCGAATGAGGAGTTTACCTATCTCTACGCAAAAACGGTTCTTGACCTGATGACAAGAAAGAAGAACCCAAAAGGAAAATTCCTTTTAATCGGCGGTGGAATTGCAAACTTCACCGATGTAGCAAATACATTCAAAGGAATCGTAAGAGCTCTTAAAGAATACAAAGACAGACTTAGAGAAAACAAGGTCAAGATTTATGTGCGAAGAGGAGGACCAAACTACAAAGAAGGATTGAATAGGATGAGGGAACTAGGAAAAGAACTAGGTGTTCCGATTGAAGTATATGGTCCTGAGACGCACATGACTAAAATTGTCTCAATGGCACTGAAAGGAGGTAAATAAATGACAAAAAAAGATTATATTCTCTTTGATAAAGATACGCAATCATTCATCTACAACCTACAAGTGAACGCAGTTCAAAGGATGTTGGACTTCGACTATGCTTCCGGAAGAAAGACTCCATCCGTTGCCGCAATAGTCAATCCAACAGGCTCAGATAGTTTCCAGAAATTCTTTTTTGGGCCAAAAGAAATCTTGATTCCAATCTATAAATCTCTCAAAAATGCGGCGAATAAACACAAGAACGTTGACGTGATGATAAATTTTGCATCCTTCAGATCCGCCGCAGCATCAACTGAAGAAGCGTTTGCAATACCACAGATACGAACTGTTGTAATTATTGCAGAAGGTGTACCAGAGCGAAGGATGAAACTACTCATTGCAAAAGCAAAAAAGCTCAACAAAATTATCATTGGTCCAGCAACAGTTGGCGGCATTGTCGCAGGTGCATTCAAGATTGGAAACACTGGTGGAACGATCGAAAACATCATGGAATCAAAATTACACCGACCAGGTTCTGTAGGTTTTGTCTCAAAATCTGGTGGACTGAGCAACGAGGCATACAACATCATCTCGCGCAACACAGATGGTCTGTACGAAGGTATCGCCATCGGTGGTGATAGATATCCTGGATCTACACTCATAGAGCATCTATTGCGATTTGAAAAGAACCCTGAGATTAAGATGATGGTTTGTCTTGGTGAAGTCGGAGGGACAGACGAGTACGAAGTTGTTGATGCGCTCAAAAAGAAGCAAATAAAAAAACCTCTAGTTGTGTGGGTCACAGGCACTTGCACGAAAGCATTCAAAACTGAAGTTCAATTTGGTCACGCAGGCGCAAAAGCCGGCTCTGATTTAGAAACCGCAGATGCAAAGAATGCTGCACTCAAAGCAGCTGGTGCCATTGTTCCAAATTCATTTGATGATTACGGTGAAAAAATCGGTGAGGTCTACCGCAGTCTTGTAAAAAAGAAGATAATCAAACCAAAGCCTGAACCACCTGTAGTCAAAATGCCAATGGACTACAATGCAGCAGTAAAAGCAGGCCTTATCAGAAAACCAACCAATTTCATCTGTACAATATCGGACGATAGAGGTGAAGAACTCCTCTTCGGAAACATGCCAATCAGCGAGGTTTTTGAAAAGGATATCGGGGTTGGCGGTGTACTGAGTGTCCTCTGGTTTAAAAAACTCCTACCAAGGTATGCAACAAAGTTCATTGAGATGGCAATAATGGTCACCGCAGATCATGGTCCTGCAGTTTCTGGTGCGCACAATACGATTGTTGCATCAAGGGCTGGAAAGGACCTAATTTCGTCACTTGTTTCTGGAATGCTAACCATAGGTCCGAGATTTGGTGGTGCCATCGATGGTGCTGCTCAAATGTTTTCTGAAGCATTGGATACAGGAAAGACTCCAAAACAATTCGTTAATGATATGAAAGCAAAAGGTGTAAACATCCAGGGTATAGGCCATTTGGTGAAATCAATCCACAACCCGGATATGAGAGTAACAATCATAAAGAATTATGCAAAGAAAAATTTCAAGAAAACACCAATTCTTGACTACGCACTTGAAGTTGAAAAGATCACAACATCAAAGAGAGACAATCTAATTCTCAACGTCGACGGATGCATTGGTGTCTGCTTTGCAGATATGCTGAGAAACGAGATGCCAAAAGAAGAGGCAGATGAATACATCAAAATGGGTGCATTAAACGGATTATTCGTTCTCGGTCGAAGCATCGGACTCATTGGACACTACCTTGATCAGAAACGGTTGAAACAGGGATTATACAGGCATCCATGGGACGACATTGCATACATGTTGCCTGAAAAATAAGGCGACAAAACTATATTAACATAATATATACAAAAAGACACCAATTTGTATGAACGAATTTAGAGAAGCAATACGGAATCACAAAGATGGTGCCATTCTTCATCTTTTTGTAACGTCAGGAGCAAATCGTACTGTTTTTCCTGCGGATTATAATATCTGGCGTAAGCGCTTGGATATAAAAGTCCGCTCAGAGGCAAAAGACAACAAGGCAAACAAAGACGTTATTAAAACAGTTGCAGATTATTTCAATAAATCTGTTGGGAATGTGTATATCATCTCTGGAGAAAAGAACCGCGAGAAGACATTGCTTGTTAAAGATGTCTCAGTTGATAATGCCATTAAAAGATTAAAGGAGTCTTTAGATGGATTATAAAAAATCTCTCGAAGAACTTGAAAAATTATTGTTAGAGTTGCAAGAGAATAACACGGTCATTCCCATTATTGTTGAAGGCGATAAAGATGTTGCAGCTCTTCGTAAGTTAGATATCAAAGGGACTATACTTAGCACAAATACGGGAAGATCGATGGCCGATTTTTGTGATAGAATCGCTGAACAATATAGAGACATAATTATTCTAACTGACTGGGATCGACAGGGGGGGCGTCTTTGCCATACAATCAGAAAGAATCTTGAAGGACGGGTAAATTGTAATATAAAATATAGAGAGCTGTTTGCCAGATACTCCGTGATTCGTACGGTTGAAGGTTTACCGTCTTGGATCTCGACAATAAAGAAGAAGATAAACTTAGTTTGATTGGAGATTTTAGTACAGTAATTAAAAAAATAATAGTTTCAGAGGCCATGCATATGATTATATACTAAATCAGTATTACGTGAAAATCGAGGCTCCTCGAGAAGGAAGAGCCGCAAATAAATAAAGGAAGTATATAATAATGGAAAGAAAAGGTAAATCCGATAGACCAAGTCGGGGCTTTGATAGTTCACCTCGCGAAATGCATAAAGTAACTTGTGCAGATTGCGGAAAGGAAACAGAAGTTCCGTTTAAGCCGGATGGTACCAGACCCGTCTATTGCCGGGACTGTTATCAGAAACATCGGCCAAAAAGATTTTAATTAGAGGAATGTATAGAAAAAAACCTTAGGTTTTTTTTCTTCTTTTCCTTTTTTTCTTATCTCAGTATTAGATTTAAGCAGAAAAACATAGATTTGTTAGAAAATAGTTTTTAAACAGATATTTGTTGTTAGAGATGATAATATGACAAAATCAAGACATATAAATCAGAGAATAGGCGTGTTTGTAGACGTGCAAAACATGTACTACTCTGCAAAGCAATTATACAGTAGTAAAGTTAACTTCAGAACAATTTTAAAAGATGTCATAGCTGATAGAGAACTCGTCAGAGCCATAGCCTATGTTATAAAGGCTGATGTCAAAGATGAGAACACGTTCTATGACGCTTTGGAAGATATGGGTTTTGAGGTGAGAGCAAAAGATCTTCAAGTTTTTTATAGTGGGGCCAAAAAGGGAGATTGGGACGTAGGAATAGCCATGGACGTAATGAGACTAGCACCAAAACTAGATACAGTTGTGTTAGTTAGTGGAGATGGAGATTTTTCCGATTTGTTGGAACATGCAAAAAGCCTAGGCTGCAGAACAGAAGTAGTGGCCTTTGGTAAAACCACATCTCATAAGTTGAGAGATGTTACAGACCTCTTCATAGATCTAGACAAAGATAAAAAATATCTATTAAAAAAGAAGAATTAGTAGAGATATGATTTATAAACAACTATTTGTTAAGGAGTCTTAAATCAGGAGAGGAAAAATCATGGCTGAAGAAAAAAGAACCGACGAAAACGTAATATACGTTGGAAGCAAACCTCCGATGAGCTATGTACTTGCAGTCGTAACGCAGTTCAATGGCGGATCGGACGAAGTTATAATAAAAGCTAGAGGTAGAGCGATAAGTAGAGCAGTAGACACAGCAGAAATTGTAAGAAACAGATTCGTCACAGATGCTCAAGTGCAAGATATAAAAATTAGTACTGAAAGCATGTCAAATGAAGAAGGCAGGACTTCCAATGTATCTTCGATCGAAATATATCTAAACAAAAAGAAGGAGGAAAAAAAGAAGAGCAAGTAGACTAGAGTATTACACCTATGTCTAGTTTTTGTGCAAGCTCTTTGTAGCGGTTTCTAATTGTGACTTCTGTTACACCAGCAACATCTGCTACTTCTCGCTGAGTTCTTCTTTCACCACACAGCACAGACGCAATGTAAATTGTAGCTGCTGCCATGCCTGTGGGTCCTCTACCACTAGTCAGTTCTTTGTCTGCTGCTTGTTTTAATAATTCTAAAGCTTTTCCTTGCACGTCGCTACTGAGTTTTAGCTCACTGCAGAAACGTGCAATGTAATCCTGAGGTGATGTTGGCATAAGTTTTAATTCCAGTTCTCTAGCAATGAATCGATAAATTCTACCGATTTCTTTTCTTGAAACTCTAGAAGCTTCAGATATTTCATCTAAAGTTCTTGGTACATTACATTGACGGCAGGCTGCATACTGCGCAGCAGCAGATACTCCTTCAATACTTCTGCCCCTAATAAGATTCTTAGTTACAGCCCTTCGATAAATAAGTGCGGCTGTTTCTCTAACATTTCTGGGGATGCCCATTGAAGAAGCGGTTCGGTCAAGTTCAGTAAGGGCGATAGCAAGATTTCGTTCGGTTGAATCTGCAACACGTATGCGTCGTTCCCACTTTCTTAGACGGTATAGTTGAGCACGATTTCGGGTAGGAATTGATTTTCCATAGGAATCTCTATTTTCCCATCCTATCATTGTGCTTAGTCCCTTATCGTGAATTGTATAAGTCATGGGGGAGCCGGTTCGAGCCTTTTTCTCGTGTTGATCGCTGTCAAAGGCTCGCCATTCTGGACCGTGATCAATCATATCTTCATCAAGAACAAGCCCGCAGTTACCACAAATAAGTTCACCCCGACTGTAATCCTTAGATATGCGGGTGCTACCGCATCCGGGGCATTGGGTAACCTCCTCCTCTACTTTCTGCTTTCCCTTCTTAGGCAAACAAATCAGATCCTCAGTATAATTTAATCCTTCAGATTGGCTTTAAGAATGGAAAAGGAAACGCATAGGCTATATAAATATTCGTACCTGAAAATTTTTAGGATTTTCTCAAGAAATGGTTTTATAAACAAATATATAATATCGGCTTCTCGAGAGGCTAGATTTAATGGCTAAATCCGTTGGACGAAACGACCTATTGATATTCGAAGGTATATCAAAAAAATACAAAGATCTGCTCGCCCTAGACAATGTATCTTTCAAAATAGAAGAAGGAGAAATCTTTGGATACATCGGTCCCAATGGTGCAGGTAAAACCACTACAATAAAGATAATGGTTGGTCTTCTCAGACAATCTCAAGGCAATCTTTACATCAGTGGATACTCAATGCCTGATGAAAAGGACAAAGTCCATAAGTTATTGGGTTACCTTCCCCAAGAGGTGGCATTTCAAGATTGGCGTACGGTTGATAATGCCCTCACAACATTCGGAAAGTTATCCGGTTTAGAAAAAGATGCAATTGACCATCGTATCGAAAGGTCGCTAGATATCTTTAATTTATCAGATGTTCGCTACAAAAAGATCATTGAATTATCAGGTGGCATGGTTCAGAAGGTTGGTCTTGCTCAAGCCCTTCTTCACAATCCAAAGCTTCTAGTTTTAGATGAACCATTGGCCGGATTTGACCCTGAAACTCGTTATCAGGTTAAACAAATTTTTAAGAAATTGAGCAAAAATGGGACCACCATTTTCTTTTCGTCCCATATACTTAGCGATGTTGAAGACATTGCAACAAAGATTGGAATAATAAATTACGGGCACATAATGAAGATAGGCACACTTGATGAGTTAAAGTCGCATTTCCCTCTTAAACATGAAATAGAAATCGTGCTTTCCAGGAATGCAGGACGACTAAATGAACTAAGTTCATTGAAGGGAGTAAAAAGCATAAAACAAACTGCTACAAACAAGCTTCTTGTGCAGCTTGATAGCAACACAGATTTGGATGATATTGCGCACGAATTACTCCAACAGTTTATAAAACTTGACTACCGCATCCGCAGTTTTAATCCTGTTTCAATAAGTTTGGATGAAGTTTACCTTCAGTATCTCAGAGGGGGCGCGTAAAATGAGTTTTCCTTTGCTTTTCAAAGACGAATTGAATGGTTTTTACAAGTCAAAAGTAATGATATTTCTATGGGTAGGTCTACCTTTAATGACTATACTACTTCACCTCTGGTCCCCTGATACTCGCGGTTCAATTTCTTTAACTTCGCTATCCGCAATTGTGGTATCTAGCCTAGGTGGTACTCTTGCCGCTGTTATGCTGAGTGTATCAATAATTCATGAAAAAACAAGACGTGTTTACGATCTATTTCTTATAAGACCCATAAAGAGATGGGAACTTGTGATTTCCAAATTTTTAGCTGTTTATGTTTGCTTAATTATCGCAAGTATTCTTGCAATAACTCTTGGTATGGCCATTGATTTATTCAACACAGGTCTAAATGAAACGATTTTAAACAATGCACTGCAGTCTTTTGCAATTAGCATATCAATGATGGCGGTTTCAAGTGCGGCAGGCACATTAATTGGTGTTGCTGCCCCATCAGTTCTTGTCGGAGTAATATTGGTTATTTATGGTGCAAACCAAATCTCATCCATTCCGCTATTACCAAATATTATGAAAATATCCAACCCTACTCCATTCACAATTATACTAGGCGCAATAATTTCCTGTGTTTTGCTAGCTACAGCTGTTTTAGTTTTCAATAAAAAGCAGTTTTAGCTGTGCTAGTCATCTACCTATTTTTGTTGTATAGGCCTTTTATCACTTCAATGCAATTTTTATTTGAGTTGCTCTTGCTCGCGGTATAAGCTTTGGCTCTATTTTGTTTTCTCTTGCTAGCCACCCAAGTGCGCAGAAGGCATCTCTTTTATCTATCTGTGCCAATGGTGCAATAGAAGTTATATCGACTTCTTTTTGTGATGAAAGTACAGTCCATATTTTGCCTGCATTTGCCCCAATCTTATCTGTCAAATTGGTTTCACCGAGTTTATACACCATGCCATCTTTGCAAATTTTGTTTTCTCTTGCCAGCCATCCGATTGCACTGTAAAACTCATCATCGCTGAGTCTTGTGGTTTGCATTAATTTAGCTTCTGTAAGTGGTCCCTGTGAATTAAGGGTCTCCCATATCTTTCCTGCATTTATACCAAATTCTTCTAAGATATTCTTCATAACTCCAACTCCTCGGAAGAGGAGTATATGTTAGAAGGTTAAATATATTACGATTATTGCACAAAAATGCTTTTTTCTACTAATTTTCTTTTTGTTATAAATGGGCCCCCGTAGGGTTCCGGAGGCCCAAATTGTGCCTCTATGTCGTCAAATCGGATCATGGTTCACCGATTCTCTTTAAAATAGAGGCAATGCTTGCAAATACTGTAAGTATTAAATAAATTAATGGTTATTCAGTTAGTATATTATTATGAGGAAGATAGCAATTTTGACACGGGACTGTGCAGGGATAAATGCAACCATAAGAGCAGTGGTAAGAACTACCCATAGCTACAAAATGGAAGTGACTGGTGTTTTGAAAGGTTATGATGGTTTGATAGATGGTGAACTAATTCCTTTGAATCGACGTTCGGTTTCAGGAATAATCAATCTAGGGGGGACAATACTAAAAACCACTCGCTCAGAGAGATTTCTTACTGAAGAAGGACAAAAACAAGCAGTTAAAAACATACATGATAACGGCATCGAAGGTTTGATTGTCGTAGGTGGAAACGGATCTTTGACGGGTGCGCATATTCTTGCAACAAAATATAAAATTCCTACAATAGGTATTCCAGCAACCATTGACAATGATATTAACGGTGTAGATTTGACAATTGGCGCTGATACCGCTGTCAACGTTGCTTTAGATGCTGTGGATAAAATAAGGGATACGGCAAAGAGCCTTGAAAGAATATTTATCGTGGAAGTTATGGGTCGCTACTGTGGCTATATCGCATTGCAAGTTGCATTGGCTGGTGGATGTGAAGAGGTTTTAATTCCTGAAAGGGAGTTGGACTTAGCAAGAATGTGTAGAGAGATTAAAGAGGGAAATGCCCAAGGTAAATTAAGTTGGATTATCATTGTTGCAGAAGGAAGGGCAAACGCTCAAGATATTGCCAATGCGATTACTAAAAAAACTGGTTTTGAAACACGCGTAGCTGTTTTGGGTCACATTCAAAGAGGGGGTAGCCCCACAGCAATGGATAGAATCTTGGCCGCTCGTCTTGGTAACTATGCCGTGGATGTTTTAAGGGCAGGTCAAACAGATAAATGTGTAGGTTTGAAGGATAAAAGTTTGGTTATCGTGCCCTTGGAAGTTGCAATTCAAAAAAAGGAAATCGAGACAGATAGTTACTACAAACTAATAAAACTTCTAACGTAAGTAAATCTGTTTTTTAATAGTTAAAAATTATGTGGAGCTTTTTTTAGGTGTTATAATGGCTTTACCTAAAGGCAGTACGGTTTTGCCAGCCATATTGTTCAACAGAACTCCTGCAGCTCCATAAAACGAGAACGCAGAAACAAGGATTAGAAAGACGCCAACGAGTTCGGCTGCTGTATGACATAGAAGATTCAGCACCAGAGCAATTATTGCCAGATCAATGAATAACAATATTGCAAATAGTGTCTTGTTAGTCATTAAAGAAGCAACAGTAAGTATTATACTGAATATTAAGAAACCAATGAGACCGTAGGCGTAGTGTGTAATGTCAAATTTGACACCTGTAAAAATAGTGATAAACAGTGTAAGTGAGATTGAATACCAAAGCAATGAATAAGTAGTGAATGCAGTGGCACCAAAGATGTTGTTGCGCTTGTAGTCCATTATACCTGCTATCAATTGTGCTGTTGCACCAAGGAAAAGTGTCCATGGAATCATAAGTGATTTAGCTGTGCTCGATGCTAGTTTAAGATCAGTCGAGGCAAGAACAAGGGCTGCAATTGCCAGTCCTATGAGACCCAATGGCGCAGGTTCTGCTACTAAAATTGAAAGCGATTTTACGGTCGTTTCGGATTTGATTGTATCTTTTTCAGTCATGTTAATCACATATTTTGCCAACCAGTATATTATGAATGGATTTATACGTATTGCAAAAAACAAAAAAAGAAATAGATATTTAAAGATTAGAGTTTGATAAAGCGATAAGGAAAATTATGTCCAAAAGCGATCCAAAAAGACGTTGCCATTTCTGTAGGGCGTTCTATCCAGAATGCGATCTTTTCCCTCATAAAGTTCATGATCTTATTTGCAAAAAGTGCCACGATAAGCTTAAAAAATAGATATATGAAATTATAGATATTGAGGCGAAAATGAATAAGATATGGGTTCTCGCAGCAATCATACTGCTTTTCGTTTTGGCGGTAAGTGTCTGGTTCTATATCGGTAAAGTTGGTAATTGGGCTAACACTCTTGGCGATACATCAAAAAATATTGCCAATGCTGATTTTGGAAATATGAAAATTACTAGTCCGGTATTTGAAAATGAGGAAGCAATACCTGCCGAATTCACGTGCAATGGAGCTAATGTGTCTCCACCATTGAAATTTTCCAATTTACCAAGTAGTGCGGAAAGCCTTGTTCTTATAGTGGACGATCCTGATGCCAATAATTGGGTTCACTGGTTGGTATGGAATATACCACCAAATATTACAGGCTTTTCTAAAGGAGAAAATATTGCATTTCCTCATGGTAAAAACAGTTTTGGAAATCAAAAATATGAAGGTCCTTGCCCACCATCAGGAACTCATAGATATTTCTTCAGACTATATGCACTTGACACAATGCTTGATCTAGAGTCAGGAACAACTAGAGTGCAGTTGGAAGCGGCAATGTCTGGTCACATCATAGAACAAGCACAACTAATTGGTACATACAGTAGATAGTTCTACATCTCATCAAAAGGCGATTTGTCACGTCGTTTTGTATAGTAAACAGCTGCAGCCCAGCAAGATGCGTCTGAAGACTTGCAACTACAATTATCTCTTATATAAGTGTCGAAATTATGAGTTTTTTTAATTGGAATTTTTTTAATTTCTTTATCTTTAAAATCAATTCTAAAAGAATTTTCTTCCGTTTTAAGATAAAAACTTGGCATGCATTTGTATCCTTTAAAATAAACCTCATGAGCCTCTCGCCCAGATTTATCGTAAATATCGAAGTGGTGTTCTTCACCATTTAGAATAAGATGAAGACTAGATAGAGTTGACACGCGATTTATGGGAATGGCTTTTATCCAACAGTAGTCGCCTTTTCTAATCATCTTGAATTCTATGTCATTTACAATGGTAGCAAATCTCACGTATTTTTCAGTTATGATAATACCTCCACATCGCCACTCAAAACTCTGTGAATTCTGCCATCAGTTTTCAAAATGAGAGAGCCATCTTCATCAACATCATTAACAATCCCATCCAGGATTTTTTCTTCTTCATGAACACGCACGTGCCTGCCAATGATCTGTGAAAATGACAACCAGTTTTTGCGTATATCGTTATATTTGCATTTCGTGATTTTTTCATATTGCTCATCAAAATTTTTCAGAATGGATCTGAGTAGTTGAACTCGAGAAACTTTGCTACCATATTCTTGCCTAAGGGTTGTAGCATATTTGCCAAAATCTGTTGATAATGTATTATTTACATTAAGACCGATACCGATAATGGCGAAATTTATCTTATCTAGTTCGGCATCGATTTCTGTCAATATCCCACAGATCTTTTTTCCTTTTATTAAAACATCATTTGGCCATTTTATACGTGGAACGATACCAGTAATTGCTTTAATTCCATCAACAACACCTAACGATGCTGCCATGGTCAACATCATACTCTTGCGTGGTGGAATGTCAGGATAAATTATAACGGAAAACCATAAACCACCTGTTGGTGAAAACCATGTTCTATCCTTCCTTCCACGTCCATGTGTTTGTACATCTGCAACAACAACACTGCCATTGCTGAGCTTCCTGTCGACTAATTCTCTAGCAAAAAGATTTGTTGATGGTAGTTTTTTGGAATAGTAAAGTTTTCTTCCGATGACTTTCGTATCAAGATTTCGAACTATTTCCATAGAATAAGGAATATCTGGTTTTGAAATCAATCGGTAGCCTTTATTTCTGATAGATTCTACTTCGTAACCAAGACGCCGCAAAGATTCTATCTGTTTCCATATTGCTGCCCGTGAAACTCCGAGCGCTTCAGCAAGTGTTTCGCCAGAAACAAAATCATATTTTTCCAACAAAGACAGAATTTCATCTTTCATGTTGCATCTATTTTATTAAAAATCTGCTAATCACGAAAAGTTTTCTTTTGGTGTAATGCTTGTGGCTATTGTTGCAGCTATCACAATTTTAGTTACGTCTCCAATAACAAATGGAATCATTCCCATCAAAAGAAGTTGCCAGAGCGTAGGTGTCACACCTGCAATCATGCTGGACCATAGTCCCAATTGTATCATACCTGGAATGTAAATCAAAACAAAATTGGCAAAGAGCATGATGGCAAGCATGGGAATAAACTTCCGTGTTCTGATGTACTTGTCGGCGAAATAGCCGATAAACAAAGCAGCAAGGATGAAACCAAAGATATATCCTCCAGTTGGACCAAGAAGGAACATGTAACCGCCATTTCCTCCAGAAAACCATGGAACGCCAATCGCCCCTATCGCTACATATAATGCTTGACTTACACCGCCCCAACACATTCCAAGAAGAACACCTGAAAGTAATACTGCGAACGTTTGACCGGTAATTGGTATGGGCGTCCATGGGATTGCTATCTTTATTTGTGCTGCAAAGCCGGTTAAACAGGCCATGCTCAGTGCCAACGTAACCTTTTGTACAACATTCAGATTGTAACGCCATTTGAAAAACAGATAGCGTGCCTTAAGATAGTTTTCAAGTATTGTAATTTCCATTGTAAACCTCGAAAAAAGATATGGTTTACATTTTATTTAGCTTTTCCAAAAATTTAAATCCAAAACCGGTATCTCGTTAAACATTGATTACTATGAGCTATGAAACATTAGTGATTAACGTAAAAGATAAAGTTGCTTACATAACATTGAATCGGCCGGAAAGATTAAACTCGTTTGATCTGAAACTTGGTGAAGAATTACACAACGTATTAAAAAGTATAAGCAAAGATCCAAATGTTAGAGCAGTTGTAATTAAAGGTACAGGCAAAGGATTCTGCGGTGGCGGAGATGTTAAAGAGATGCACGCTGCGGAAGACAAACCTCAGTTTTTGAAAGATCTTACAGAGGCTATACACAGATGTGTAATCGACATGAGAGAGATGGAAAAACCAGTTATTGCGGCAGTTAACGGTGCTGCCTTTGGCGCAGGACTGTCACTTGCTCTAGCCTGCGATATAATAATTGCATCTAGAGATGCTAAGATGAACCCTGCTTTTATCAGCATAGGCTTGGCACCAGGATGCGGCACACAATTCATCACAAAACTCGTTGGATACCACAAAGCATGTGAATTGATCCTTACAGCAAAGACATTTACCGCTGAAGAAGCGCAATGCATGGGTATAGTAAACAAGGTAGTAGATGCAACAGATCTAGATAAAACAGTTGAAGAATACGCATCAGAATTCAGACGATTGCCTCCGATAGCGGTTGGTAAAGCTAAAAGGCTAATCAACGAAAGTATGAAAAATGATATGAAATCGCATTTAGAGCTAGAAAGCCAAACTGCATCACGCTCAGCTGGCACAGAGGATTTCAAAGAAGGAGTTACTGCTTTTGTTGAGAAACGAAAGCCGGTTTTTAAGGGTAAATAAACTTTTTTCGGCAAATGTTGTAAAAACTTTAGAAAAATTTATTTATACAGCCTAACATCGCAATCGGTATAATTATAATATATTAACTCTTTATTGACGCGGGGAGTATTATGAAATATGAGCTAATCAACGTTCTAAAGGATAACGATATTGCAACAGTGATGCTGAATAGACCTGAAGTTCATAATGCCATGAATGAAAGACTAATCAAGGAGATTACTACTTGTTTTAAAGAACTGGCCAGTGATGAAAAAACAAAGGTCATAGTCCTCACGGGAAAAGGCGAATCGTTTTGCGCTGGTGCTGATTTGAATTGGATGAAGAGCATGGTAATGTACTCTAAAGAAGAAAATACTCGAGATAGCAGACTTCTGCTAGACATGTACGAAACGATTTATAGCTGCCCAAAACCAGTCATAGGAAAAATCAATGGCCATGCTTTTGGCGGAGGAGTTGGTCTTATTGCAGTATGTGATATAAATATTGCAACTATTGGTTCAAAGTTTGCATTTAGTGAAGTTAAACTTGGCATAATGCCTTCCGTTATTTCCACCTACATTGTTAGGCGTATAGGACTATCAAGCATGAATCGTCTGTTCATTACTGGAGAAAGATTCAGCAGCGAGTACGCAAAGGAAATAGGCCTCATTGATTTTGTAACCGAAAAAGACGATTTTAATTCGATGGTCGAAAGATACGTAGATCAGCTTAAATCTTCGAGCCCAAAGGCAATAAAAGAAATAAAAAACTTGGTTAACAACTATAAAAAAATGGATATCGAGAAATACAAGGAATTTACGGTGGAGAAAATATCTGAACTTAGAGTTTCCGAGGAAGGCCAGGAAGGTATGAACGCTTTCTTGGAAAAAAGAAGACCCAAATGGGAGCGTTAAGAAGTGTTTAAGAAAGTACTAATCGCAAACCGTGGGGAAATAGCTGTTCGAATAATAAAAGCATGCCAAGAAATGGGAATAAAAACTGTAGCAGTTTATTCGGATGTGGATGCATGTGCACCGCATGTACATCTGGCGGATGAAACAGTAAATCTTGGAGATCCAACGCCATCAGAGAGCTATCTAAATATCCAAAAGATAATAGAAGCTGCAAAATCAACTGGCGCTGAAGCAATACACCCGGGTTATGGTTTTCTTGCAGAAAATCCTGATTTATCACAAGCTTGCATAGACACAGGCATAACATTCATCGGCCCAAAACCAAAGGTCATAAAACTCATGGGAGACAAAATAGAAGCGAAAAAAATCATGGAAAAAGCTGGCGTTCCTGTAATCCCGGGATATCATGGCACGAAACAGGACAATTCATCATTGATAAAAGAGGGGAAAAAGATTGGTTTTCCATTGCTAGTTAAAGCAGCAGCAGGTGGCGGCGGAAAGGGCATGAGAATAGTGCACTCAGAGGATTCTTTGGAAGAAGCAATCGAGGGTGCAAAACGTGAGTCAAAATCTGCATTTGGAGACGACACAGTATTTCTTGAAAAATATCTTGACAAACCGCGACACATAGAGTTTCAAATCCTTGCCGATGAACAAGGCAACACAATACATTTGTTTGAAAGAGAGTGCTCGATACAAAGAAGACATCAAAAAATCATAGAGGAAACTCCCTCACCAGTTATGACTTTGCAACTAAGAAATAAAATGGGCAAAGCGGCTGTAGCTGCGGCACAAGCGGCAGGTTACTCAAACGCGGGTACAATAGAATTCATGCTTGATGGAAAACTTAACTTTTATTTTATGGAGATGAATACAAGACTTCAGGTCGAGCATCCCATAACTGAGATGACTACCGGAATAGATCTAGCCAAATGGCAACTAAGAATTGCATCTGGTCAAGTGCTAACGCTCAAACAGAAAGATTTGACTCAGCGCGGTCATGCAATCGAATGCCGCATATATGCAGAAGACCCGACAAATGGTTTCTTGCCTAGTGTTGGAGATTTGAAAAAAGTTGAAGCACCAATTGGACCCAATATCAGAAATGATACCGGAATTGAAACTGGTATGGAAATTACTCCATATTATGATCCAATGCTTGCAAAACTTGTTGTAAGTAGTGAGAACAGAGCTGAAAGTATCGACAAGATGATATGGGCGCTGTCACACTATGTAATTCTGGGTGTTACAACAAATATTTCATTCTTGAAGAAGGTACTTGAACATAGAGAGTTCAGAAAAGGGAATATTACAACACATTTTATTGACAATTATTTCAAAGACTGGATGGTTGCCAAAAGAAAATTACCCATTGACGCTATAATCTCACTTGCAGTCTATGATTCCATACACTCAAAAAGAGCGGAAGTCGTAAGATACAAAGAAGCCGATCCGCATTCGCCCTGGAAACATGTTGGACGTTGGAGAATGGGAGCCGGGATATAATGTTCATCAACTACGAACATGAGAATCATGTGTACAACGTAACTGTCGAGAGACGGCAAAACCAATATTTCATAATGTACGATAATACCGAATATACCGTTGAAGCTGAAGAACTCACGCCCGGGCATCTAAAGATAAAGCTTGGTGATCGGGTGATAAAATGTGTGATTACTGAAGGTGAAAAAGATAAACTTGTGTTTGTGGCCGGCGATGTATTCCAGGTTAAAAACGTGGAATTGACTGGAACGAAAACGACCAAAAAGAAGAAAGAGGAAGGGGATCTCAGCTCACCCATTTCTGGAAGGGTAGTAAATGTAAAAGTGAAAAAAGGAGATAAAGTCAAAAAAGGAGATATCCTGCTGGTTATAGAAGCCATGAAAATGGAGTACCTAATAAGGGCACCATACGATGGCAAAGTAAACAAAATTAATTTTAAGGAAAAAGATTTGATTGAAATTGGTGAAATAACTGTAGAACTTACAAAAAAATAAGGAAGGTAGAAATTTATGGATAGTATTGAGAGTCAAATTGATACGTCTAGCAAAGAGTTTAAGGAAAATCATAGCCGCTACGAAAAACTCGTGGAAGATCTAAAACATAAAATCGCGGTTGCTTCAAAGGGTGGCGGTGAAGAAAAAATAAAGCTACATAAGTTTCGTAATAAGATGCTTGTACGAGAGCGAATCGACATGCTCCTTGACCCTGATACGCCTTTTATGGAGTTTAACACGCTTGCAGCATATGACATGTACGAAAATAACGCACCCTGCGCAAGTATCGTTACTGGTATTGGTATTGTACATGGCCGAGAGGTAATAATCGTTGCCAACGACGCAACGGTTACTGGCGGAACTTATTACCCGATGACCGTAAAAAAACATCTACGGGCGCAAGAAATTGCCATGGAAAACAATCTGCCGTGCATATATCTTGTTGACTCAGGTGGTGCGTTTCTGCCTATGCAGGATGAGGTATTTCCAGATAGAGAACATTTCGGAAGGATTTTTTATAATCAGGCAAAGGCATCCTCAATGGCAATTCCTCAAATTGCAGTGGTCATGGGCTCATGCACTGCCGGTGGGGCGTACGTTCCTGCAATGTCCGATGAAACAGTGATCGTTAAAGGCACAGGTACAATCTTTCTTGGTGGCCCGCCATTGGTTAAAGCCGCTACTGGTGAAGAAGTAACCGCGGAAGATCTTGGTGGCGCGGATGTTCACTGCCGTCAAAGTGGGGTATCAGACCACTATGCACATGATGACGCTGAAGCAATACATATAACAAGAAATATAGTTGAAAACTTAAACCGACCTGAGAAAACGTATCTCGATGTATCAAAGCCTGAAGAACCAATCTACGACATCAAAGAAATCTACGGTGTAATACCAAAGGACCCACGTAAGCCGTTTGACGTTCGAGAGGTTATTGCAAGGGTTGTTGATGGTTCAAAGTTCCACGAGTTCAAAACACTTTATGGTGAAACACTCATCTGCGGTTTTGCTCGTATTATGGGATATCCTATCGGTGTGCTTGCAAACAACGGTGTGCTGTTTTCTGAGTCTGCACTCAAAGGAACGCATTTCATCGAGGTGTGTTGTCAAAGGAAAATACCACTTGTGTTTTTACAAAATATTACTGGGTTTATGGTTGGTAAAAAATACGAAGCAGGCGGCATTGCAAAGGATGGAGCAAAAATGGTTACTGCTGTAACATGCGCGCAGGTGCCAAAGTTCACCGTTATAATTGGTGGTTCTTTTGGCGCTGGAAATTACGGAATGTGCGGACGGGCGTATAGCCCTAGGCAACTTTGGATGTGGCCTAACGCCAGAATATCGGTTATGGGCGGCGAGCAAGCAGCAGGCGTTCTACTTACTGTCAAGCGTGATCAACTTTGGAGGAAGGGTAAAGAGCTCACTGAAAAAGAAGAAAAGGAGATTACGGAACCAATTCTCAAGAAATACGAATCAGAAGGAAATCCCTACTACAGCACGGCAAGGATCTGGGACGATGGAGTAATTGACCCCATAGATACAAGGATGGTACTTGGTCTTGGAATCTCGGCCTCACTAAACGCTCCGATACCAGACTGGAAACCTGGCGTATTCAGAATGTAATGGAGGTGTATTAGATAATGAGCAAAACAATCGACATATTACCGTTAATGGTAAAAGATCATTGTAAAATCGAGAATCTGCTGGACGAATTTGAAAGCAATGCAGATAAAGATCATACTTCGGCATTTAACTCTTTTAACAAACTTGAATGGGAGCTGGAAAAGCACATTTTCATTGAAGAAAAAGCAATATTTACCACGTACAATCCAAAAGATGTAGTTGAAGGATATGCGATGTTGCCCGAGCTTACAAAACAACACAACGTACTCTTAAATAAACTCAGCAATATGAGAAGAGATGTACATAGACAAACTAAGCCCACTGAGCTCTACGGATTCAAAGAGTTCTTAATAAAACATAGAACGTTTGAAGAGCAAGAAGTCTACCCAAAAATGGATGAAAACTTAGATGCGGAAAACAAGAAAATTATCTTTGATAAAATAAACGAGATCATTTAGAAAAAGAGGAAGTATAAAATGAAGAAAGAAGAAACATATAAATGTGAAGGATGCGGAAAAACCGTTAAAGCCTCTGGCAAAAAAACTCCCGAGTGCTGCGGTGACCCCATGCAAAAGGTATCATCAAATATTTGTCTGCAATCGGATCATGCAGAAGATTCTAGACCAATGGATGACGAAGAACCTTGCGATGATGGCCGCGCAGGGTAGAAACAAAGGTATGAAAGTTTTATACTGGTAGCAGATATATAAAAATATACATTTTAGATTTGCACTAAAATCTCTTTAACATGTGTAAAAACAAACAATAATTAGCTGCTAGTGTCTCTTCCTCTTACTTTTTTAATACTACTTTTCTTTAAATCCGCATTGAGTATTTTCCATTCATCTTCACATTTTTTACTACAAAACCATTTTTCATCTTTTGTTTCAATTATCTTTTGGCATAAGGGACATTTGACCGATCGATAATGAAAATTTCTCACATGAGGCATACTTAAGCATAAACAAGTTTTTATTTAAAAATTGTCCCCATCAACCAAGTTAGGTTTTTATTTTTATAAACTCAAAAAATCATCAGATTTTGTGCTGTTAACATCATAAAAAATGTAATGAAAAAGCCAGTCGTTGTATCTACTAAAGTAATTTGAAGTGTTTATATCTGTTTGAGTTTCATAATATTGTACCCATTCCAACCATACAGGTTTCTGTTCGTTCATGAGTAATTTCAAATCATTTTTATAACGTTTATACAAATCAAAAAAAGAGGCAAATACATCAAAAGAATCATCAACGCCTTTTTCAAAACCTAAATAAAATTCGTTTCTCTCTTTGTTACTGTGATCTTTTGACGCGAGAATATCTTTCTTCATTTTTTGTTTTTTGTTTCTTAATGGTTCACATTTCATTATTATCCCCTAGCTACACGAAAAAATAAGTTTATATTCTACAGCTGTTTAAACCGTTTTTTTCTAAATATTTTTGGTGATATTCTTCTTCTCTGTAGAATTCCTTTGTTTTCACTATTTCTGTGACAATTGGTTTAGTGTATTTTTGTTTTTGGCTCTTTTTTGATTCTTCTGCCAGTTTTTTTTGTTGCTCATTATGGTAGAATATGGCTGATCTGTATTGCGTACCATAGTCTGGTCCTTGTCTGTTTAGCTGTGTTGGATCATGATTCTCCCAAAATATTTCTAGTAACTTTTCGTATGATACTTTTTTTGGATCATATTCAATTTGTATGACTTCAGCATGACCTGTTTTATCTGTGCAAACATCCTCATAGGTTGGGTTTTTTAGGTTTCCACCCATGTAACCAACAGCGGTTGATGTCACACCTTTGACTTTTTGGAATACTGCCTCTACGTGCCAGAAGCAGCCTGCTCCAAATGTTGCTATTTCCATAGGTTTATCTTCTATTTACCAATTTTTTGTATTGTAAAACCATATTTATTGCAAAGCAGTTGAAGAATATAGCTATCGATACGAATACCCTGATTACATGAACCTTTCAAACCGGTCCTTTTTTACTTTGCATATTGGGCATATCTCAGGTGGTTCGTCTCTTCCACAAAGATAACCACAGACTTTGCATCTCCAAACCGGTTTTGTAAGTTTTAAAGCATTTATTTCAGCATCTTTCATTTTTATTCTCTCTTCTTTTGGCAGTCTGCGCTCAGGAATTGACTGTAATTCTTTTTTACCATCAAAAATTTCTTTTGATACATAGAGTCCACAGAAGCATGCACCAAATTCATTCAAATCCGCATCTCGGTAATCACATGGACATATTATGTCAAGATCCTCAGATTTTTTACCGGTTGCCAGTCTACAAGGACATGCTTGATAACCATACCTTTTTTCAGTTACGAGCAAGCTTCTAACAAGATCTTTAGCAAAATCAGCATCTGGATTTAGGTGATAGCCTGCTGCTTCTGCGTCTTTGTATAATTTATTGTAGAGTTTTTCTGCATCATCTTTACTTATATTGTTCATAGGCCGAGTGCCTCTTTGATTTCATCTTCTTTGTGTCCTACAATGCACTCTTTATCGTTGAATATCAATGTTGGAAAAGAGCAAGATGGATTCCATTTTTTTATGTCTTCCATAACCTTGTCCTTGTCGTTATCATCCAATAGATCAACATGTATATATGAGTATTCGACTCCAAGTTTATTTAGGAATTCTTTTGTTTTTTTGCACCATATGCATGTGCTTAGTGCGTACAGGAAGATTTTACCTTTATTTTTTCCTTTCATATGTTCGATTTTTATCATATTTTCACCTCGTCTCAATATATCTATTAATATATACAAATTCATCTATAGCTTTCCTTTCAGGTCTTTCCTTTTCAGCCTCAGCCTGCTTCTCAGAAAGAATCGGATCAATTTTATCAGAGTGTTTTCCGACAATAACCAAAGCTATAACATCAACAGTCTCAGGAATACCAAGAATCTCCCTTGTCTTTTTAGGATTATAACCAGCAATTGGATGGGCAACAAGACCCAGTTCAGTTGCTCTTAAAATCATTGCTTCGGTAGCCATACCAATGTCAAACTGATAGTAAATCCTATCTCTGATTATACAATCGTCTTCCTTTCTACCAAGTACAACTATAACCATAGATGTTTTTCTAGCCCACTCGTTGCCCGAAGATAACGCTTCATGCATCTTTACTAAAACATCTTTGTCGTAAACAAAAACGTACCTCCAAGGTTGATTATTAAAACAAGAAGCAGTAAGCCGTGCACATTCCGCTAAATCATTTATCAGCTCTTTTGTTATTTCAACTGGTATAAATGAACGATAGGCTCTACGCTTTTCTATGGCCACTTTAACATCCATAGATTATCACCTCCCATTATGTATTATGAGACTAAACTCAAGGGAACTTTATAAACCTAGTCTTTTTGCTATAACCATACGTTGTACTTCTGATGTACCTTCACCGATTTGGCATAGTTTTATGTCCCGGTAGTATCGCTCCAACGGCCTATCTCTCATGTATCCATACCCGCCATGTATCTGTATGGCATTTCTTGTAGCCCCCATTGCCATTTCGGAACCAAATAGCTTGGCCATTGATGCTTCGATACTAAACGGCACATTTTGATCTTCTAAATAGGCAGCACGGTAAACAAGTAAACGGGCGGCATCAATTTCGGTGGCCATGTCAGCAATCATCCATTGAATGGCCTGATTTTTACCGATGGGTTTTCCAAATTGCTCTCGCTGTTTTGCGTATTCGATACTATCTTCAAGAGCGGCCCGAGCAATCCCAACTGACATTGCTCCTATTGCCGTACGACCGCGGTCAAGTATGTTCATAGCACCAATAAAACCCATGTCCTTCTCACCGATAAGATGACTTTTAGAAAGTCTACAGTCTTCAAGTATGAGTTCAGCGGTTTTACTACCACGAAGGCCAAGCTTATCTTCAAGTTGACCTGCCTTAAAACCAGGTGTATCTTTTTCAACTAAGAATGCACTGATGCCTTTCGCACCCTTTGTTTTATCTGTTTTAGCCATTATTGTTACAACTTCAGCAATATCTCCGCTTGTAATGAACTGTTTAGTACCATTCAAAACCCACTCATCTCCATCCAAAACCGCTGTTGTTTGAAGCGATGCAGCATCTGATCCGGCATTTGGCTCAGTTAGTGCCCAAGCAGCAATTGCTTTTCCACTGGTCAATTTTGGCAAATATTTTTTCCTTTGCTCATCGGTACCTTTTTCATAAATATGACCGACACCCAACGAGTTATGAGCTTCAACAGTTATGCCGGTAGAGCCGCATACGCGTGAGATTTCTTCAAGAGCAATCATGTAACTCACACGGTCAATGCCTGCCCCACCGTATTTTTTTGGCACAGTCATACCCATGAGACCCATTTTACCCATTTTTTTGTAAAGCTCCCATGGAAAGTATTCCTCTCGATCAATTTTTTTAGCTAGTGGTTTTATTTCTTTTTCGCAAAATTCATGGATTGTTTTTTGAAATAGTTTCTGTTCGCTTGTAAGAGTAAAATCCAAACAAATCACCTAAAACGTGATATAATATGGGACTAAAAACCTTTAGGTAATAAAGTTAAAAATCATTTCAATATTTTTCCTGTTTCAAGATACCACAGGTACAAATCAAGTTCAGCTAGAGTGAGATTTGTTTTTTTACCAATTGTTCTCAATACGTTTTCTATTTCCAGATATCTGTTTTTTGTTAGAGTTTTCGGTCTTTTGATTAGATTGTATTTCTCGAGTATGTCTACTATGTGGAAATCGACTATTGCAAAATCATCAAATCCAATATTCCTAAGAAAATGGCTTGCTTCCTTGTATCCGAGACCTTTTACATTATCAACGATCCATTCTCTCAATTTCTTTTTATCATTAAATTGAATAACTTCCCTTAGAGATTCTTTGCATTTCCTTGATTCTGAGATATATTTTGCTCTTGTGTTAGGATATCGATGACCAAAATCTCTTAGTTTTTTTGCAAGCTCTTCTTCAGAATTAGTGAGAAAACATTCTCCAATTTCATTTTGGATTTTTATGCTTTTTTCTGCGTTAAAATTTGCAGTGAGAATGCAGAAACATAACTCTTTAAACAATTCGTCATTGGGTTTTTTATTTAATTCTTTGAATCCTTCCATCCTCTTTTGTACAAGATTACCTATTTCGCTGTCCTTTAATGACTCGATTTGTTTTATTAACTCTTCCATAGTTGCCAACTTTTTGTCTTATATTAAGAAATATTTTGATTTAATTTTGCAAATCTAAAACGGTTTAATAAGTTATCTAATTATAGGGTTGTGGTTGTGATGGAATGCCTAGTTTTAAAAAATAAGGGATGGAGAAGCAAAATCATTAGCAGAGATAAACAATATTGGTGAGGAGAGGAGGAAAGGATGGGACGCAAAAAATATTCCCCCTCTGCTGTGATCTCGCTTCTCCATTTTGGCTGTTAATCTAAGTTTTATAATTTTTACCACCTCAATTATGTTGAGGGTAATCTCCATACAACCCCATAATTAACAATTGTTAATGTAGATACGGTATATAAATATTTTGGTGATTTTGAAGGCGAAGATAAAAATTTAACAAAAAATTGCATGAAAATGAAATATTGTAACAATATTGGCCAAAAAAAACCTTAAACAATCGTTAATTATAAGTACGAATAAAAATATATACTTATATGAAACGGACACCTTGCGAATACATGATGTGGAACGGTTTACCTGTTATAAGACGAGAGATCACCGAAAAAATGATAAACAATTTTGGATTGAGCCAGAAGGAAGCGGCACAAAAACTAGGAGTTACGCCAGCAGCCATCTGCCAATATCTCTCCAAAAAACGTGGAAAGCAAAACATCATAGATAAAGTTATGACCGAAGAAATCACCATTTCTGCAGAACGAATTATAAAAAACAACAACGGCAATTCTATTGTCACAGAAACCTGTCGGATTTGTAAAGTCATGAGAAAAAAAGGGGTGCACCCATTTTTCAATGAATTATCTGATGAAGAATGAACAAAATATATCCACTTTAAAATATCATGTCTTGTCCATCTACATGAAAGACTTCAACCATATGATGCGGATTGTATGACATCTTTGCCTGTCTGAGGCCAGACAGATCCATGTCTGATTCTCTGTTTATGAACTTGATATCTTTTTGAAGTATTTTTGCTGTCTCTGCATTTATTGCCTTATAGATTCCATCGTAATCGGGTGATCCTTTCTCATAATGAACCACTGCAGTATCAGGACTCATTTTTTCAAATACAGCGATTGCTTCAATTCTATCATTTAGTCTTATTGCAACTCCTGATAGTCCTAGTTCAAAGAAATGATCCATAGAGTATATTATGGCCCTTCTTTCATTTTCAAGAATTGGATCTGCCCCGCAATCTTTCCAAAGACACCATCGTTTAAGAAATTCTCTTACCTCGTCCACATTATTTTCTGTGATAGTTTCTGTATTGTATTCATAGCTCTTTTTGAATTTGTTAAGACGGTTTCGAATCTTTGCATATGCTGTGCCAGGAAGCTCTGCGAGATTGGATGCAAGATAAACATATTCAAAATAATCTCGATCTGGATAAAACTTAAATTTTGGAAATTTTTCCGAAAGCCAGCCTTTTGTTTCTACATCAACAAGTACAATAGGTGGTGAAGATGCCTCTTTTAATGCCAACCTAAAAACTTGATTAAACAAATCTAGATTGCGTTTTCCTATCGGCGGCCTGAATTGAATTTCATTATTTACCTTAGTCATTAATACAATATTGTCATCCAGATGCACATAGTGATAGTTGCTATACTCCATCCAACTTATCATCGTTGTAAAAACGTTATCGGTATGAACTGGCGGATACTTTGCATAGTGTCTATCAAATAGTTTTTTATCCTCTAATTTGACAGGTTTAAAATCATCTAGTGAAAGAATTATTTCTCCCCCTTTTGATAGCGCATGGGCGTATGATCCTTCATTGGTTTAAAGCCCAAAGACGAATAGAAACTTTCCTGCCCGGGTTCCGCTATAAGACCTATCCATGGAATTCCTTTAGCTAGACAATGCTCTAAAAGAGAATTAAAAAGCTGCTTGCCAATGCCCTGCCCGCGATATTTTGGTAGAATAACAAAATCCTGTATGTACGCATCAGATATTCCATCAGACAGTATACGACCCATCCCTATAGCTTTTCCAGAGAGTTTATCTACGGCTACAGCGAAAGCAAAACTTCCAGCAATCATTGATTTAATTGTAGATTTATCGTAAGATTCTTTCCACCATCCTCCGGCCTTATACAATGAAACTATTTCGTCCTCAGACCAAGAGCTTACGAATCTGATGTCTATGTTGTGTTTCATTCAATCATCCAATAAATAAGAAAAACTGGGTTAAAAACCCAGAAGATGTCACATACGTTCTGTTATTAGTTCTTCCACAGCCCGTGAATATTACAGTATTCCCTCGCCTGAACCGAATCCGCTTTAATTGGAAATTCTGCTTGTGACTTGTCTCCAGGTTTTAAGAATTTGCGATACGCTGCGTTATCGGTTATCACTTGAATCCACTCAATGTAGTGTTTTTCCTCCATTGGATGCGCTTGATTTTGTCCGATTTTAACTAGTATTCCATTTTTGGTTTTTTCCACGTAAGGAACATGCTTTTCAACAGAAGAATCCTGGGTTTTTTCATCCATAAGCTGCATTGGTTCTCCACAGCAAACAAGTTCCCCGCCACCAACATGCAAAACTTCCACTATATTTCCACATATATTACATTTGTAGATCTCTCTTAATTTCGTCATAATTTTTTACCTCCCACACATTAATAATTTTCAACCAAGATTTCGTAATAGCTCTGCGGATGCTGACAGGCTGGACATTTCTTAGGTGCCTCTGATCCTTCGAATACGTATCCGCAGTTCCTGCACTTCCACTTAACAACTTTGCTCCTTTTGAAGACGTGCCCACCCTTTACATTTTCCAAGAGTTTGCGGTATCTTCTCTCATGATGCGACTCCACTTCAGCTATCTGGCGGAAGCTTTGCTCAATTTCAGGAAATCCCTCTTTGTATGCGGTCTTTGCAAATGCTGGATACAAATTGCTCCATTCCGCTTTCTCGCCTTCGGCAGCAGCCAATAGATTCTCGGCAGTTGTTCCTATCTTTCCAGCAGGATACCATGATGTAATTTCAGCATCGCCTCCCTCAAGGTACTTAAAGAATACTTTGGCGTGCTCTTTTTCATTGTCAGCGGTTTCCAAAAAAATAGCGGATATTTGCTCAAAATCTTCTTTCTTTGCCTGTGAAGCAAAGTAAGTATAGCGATTTCTAGCCTGCGATTCTCCTGCAAAAGCTGCAAGTAGATTTTTTTCTGTTTGTGTTCCTTTCAAACTTTTCATATCATTTTTCCTCCTTTAATCAAGTAGTCTTTTTTCTCCTTTTATTTTTTGAATATCGGCAATATCCATAGATGCCTCAAGGCAACCAAGATATTTACCTTTTTTATCTCTTAAAGCAAGATACTGTATCATAACTTTATGTTTCTCGCCGCCTTCTCCAATTGGCAAATCAATCCAAAAAGCTGCTTTGTCGCGCTTACCTGATTTCATTTCACTTAATATCTGTTCAACCTTTGCTAGGCTTTTCTTTGGGTGACAATTACGAACATCTCTATCAACTACGCCTACGGGCCTTTTGAATATTCTTGTCTCGTGTTTGTTCCATGCCAATACCTTTTCGTTTTCATCAATAACTGAAAATTCCAAAGGAACTGTTTCAAGAACTGCATCTAGCACATTTTCAGGTAATTTTCCTATCATTTTTCATTTCTCCATAATTTTTTGTTTAAGATTATCTGAATGTAAATTAAGGTGATCGGTTTCAATCTCAATCAATGCGCCAAAAAACTCCTTAAGGCGTGGCTCTGCTGCATCGTCTCTAAATTTTGAATAAGATTTTATTGCACGATCCTCTCGCTCAAAACCCTCTCGAGTATTTGCTCGCATATCTGTACTACAAGTCGGCATTTCTGGTCCGAGTGATGATTTCTTCAAAAATTTCATGATAGCTGCAGCATGCTCACGTTCAACTTTCATCAACGCCTTAAATTTTGCAAAGAAATATTTTTCATCGGCCTTCTCCGCCGCGTTTTTTGCACAGTCGTAAAATGCAGCATTATCAAGTTCAAGTTTCAATGCGGCTTCTAGATTTTTCCTGGTTAATTCACTCAATGTAACATTAAATTCATTTGGATTCCAATCTTTTGCATCAACGAAATATTTGCGAAGTGCCCCACAAAACGGACATCTTGTTGGTGCTTCTGTTCCAATGTATGGATCACCGCATATTCTACATCTAAACAATTTCACCTTGGACATATCTTACCATCTATGAGTTTCCGATATCTTATTTTATTCGTTTCATCGGTGCGCCACGGCAGTAGGGCGTAGCCTTTGGTTCTTTATCAAACTCTATAATAGAGTCACAATTGCAGTCTGATCCTTTGCAATCACATTTATACTTTATCGATTTCCCGCAACTTTCACATCCGCACGTTTTACACATAACTTATTTCACCCCCCAATCAAACACATTGGCTTTTCATTTTTATAGTTATTCTATGTTTTATCCAAATTTTTATTGCTCCTTTTCAAACTGATCTTTTCCAGCTCCACATACAGGACAGACCCAGTCTTCTGGCAAGTTTTCAAATATTGTTCCTGGTTTTATTCCATTGTCTGGATCGCCTTTTTTCGGATCATAAACATATCCACAAACTTTGCATACATATTTGTCCATCTTTTCCATCTCCTTTTTTTCTTTATCAATTTCACCAACATAAGTAGGTGCATTTTTTGGCGAAAATCCGCCTTTAACCTTATGATAGTATTCGTAGGTCATTGGTTTATCTTCTGTTAAAATCTCACCATCTTCAACGCTAGCGATAAATATTGTATGAGTACCTACGTCAATTTTATCTATAACTTTAGCTTCGACATATGCTAAAGAATTATCTAACACTATAGGGATGTGAGTTTTTCCAAGTTTATATTTAACATCATTAAATTTATCAATATCCCTTCCAGATTTAAAGCCAAATGTTCCGATAAATTGCAGTGGCGTATTCTCTGAAAGAACAGAAACTGTGAACGCCTTGCTGTTTTCAATAAATTCATGTGTAAGATTTTTTTTATTGATGCTGACCGCAATCGTTTGTGGTTCAGCGGTAACTTGGAATAATGCATTTGCGATCTGGCCATTTATCTTTTTTCCTTTTTTGGAACAAATAAGATAGAGGCCGTAGGAAATTTTGTGCAATGTTTTATGGTTCATTTTTGCCTTTATTTGAAAACAAAATTAGCACGAACTATGTTCGATGGCGCCTTTAGGACATGCATTAACACATGCACAGCATTCAATGCATTCTGCTATATTTTTAGCGATTGCTTTTCCGTCTTTAACTTCAAATATTCCCACTGGGCAAGCAGTAACGCACTCACTTGCTCCAGAGCATTTATTATAATCTACTGTAATTTTTATATTTTCTTCTTTAAATTCTTTTTTCATATATCTAAACCCCCCAACTATAGAAACCTCGTAAACAAATGATACTATTTTAGAGTTTCTTTTTGGCATATTTTTCGATTTTCGAAGCTTTTTTGAATATCAAACTGTTTCATATGAAAACAAGGGGAGCAAAAACGATTGATAACAGGGTGTGGACATCAATGGAAATAATTGAGAGCGGAACCGGCGAGCGGATAGGATGGCACGATCCTGACGAGAGCCGCCAATGGATACTAAAAAATAAACTTAGAAGCCTTGAAGATAAAAAAATCACTGCAAAACAGGCTGTTTCAAAATTTATTCACGATGGCAACTTCATCGCCATGGGTGGTTTTGGTCATGTACGTGTATCAATGGCCATCATCTATGAAATTATACGACAGAAAAAACATGATCTAACCATGGCTGGGAAAACAGCAGTCCATGACCTTGATCTCCTAGTTGGCGCTGGATGCGTAAACAAGGTTGAAGTCGCCTATTCGTTTGGTCACGAGCTTAGAGGTTTATCTCCTGCTTCCAGGCGTGCTGTTGAAACAGGAAAATGTAAAATTGCCGGGGAAATAAGCAACGCTGGATACCAGTGGAGATTTCTATCAGCCATGATGGGGCTACCTTTCATTCCAACAAGAGTAATGCTTGGTACAGATACTTTTAAACATAGTTCAGCCAAGAGCGTAAAGGATCCTTTTACAGGCAAACCTATTTGCCTGCTTCCAGCTTGTTACCCCGATATTGCAGTAATACACGTTCCGCGATGCGACAAATATGGCAATGCACAAATCGATGGTATTACTGTAGAAGACTTTGAACTTTCACGTGCGGCAAGGCGTGTTATTCTAACAACTGAAAAAATAATCGACAACAAAAAAATAAGAAGCGAACCACATAAAACAGTCATACCTTTTTATCTTGTGGATGCTGTAGTAGAAGTGCCATTTGGTGCTCATCCATGCCAGATGCCATATCTATACTTTTTTGATGAAGAACACATTGGTGAATGGCTTTCGCTTTCAAAAACAGATGAGGGCGTAAAAAAATATCTAGATAAATATGTGTACGGCGTTGATGATTTTCAAGATTATCTAAAATTGATTGGCGGCTCAAAAAAACTTGAGCAGCTAAAAAGGATAGAAAAGTTAGAAGAACCAATGAGTGCACCATGGATCAAAGAGAAAGACGAAAAATCATCAAAAGAACCGTATTCATCCACAGAGATGCTTGCCTGTGTTGCGTCACATGTTCTTGAAGACAAAAAATCAGTGTTTGTTGGTACAGGTCTTCCCATGATTGCCGCCATGCTTGCTCAAAGAACTCACGCACCAAATCTTCTTCTATTCTTTGAAGCAGGTGGAATTGGTCCAGAAATACCGGTTTTGCCCATTTCTGTTGGTGATTCACGAACATTTCACATGGCAGTAGCTGCATCAAGCATGCATGATTCCATGTCCATGGCCCAGGCCGGTTACATTGACTATGGGTTCCTGGGGGCAGCACAGATTGACAAGTACGGAAATATTAACACAACTGTCATAGGTTCATATGATAAACCCAAGGCGAGACTTCCCGGCAGTGGAGGTGCAAACGATGTTGGTACACTTTGTAATAAGACGATTATTATAATGAGACAGGACAAGTATCGATTTGTAGAAAAGATTGATTTTCTTACAACACCAGGCTATCTAAATGGCTTTGGCTCTCGAGAAAAAACTGGTCTGCCACTAGGTAGTGGACCTTACCGAATCATCACACAACTTGGAGTATATGGCTTTGATGATGAAACAAAAAGGATGAAACTTATCTCTACTCATCCTGGTATCACCATCGATCAAATTAAAGAAAATAGTGGATTTGACATTATAATCCCTGAGCATGTTTTAGTGACAGAACCACCGTCTAAAAAAGAGTTGAAGATACTAAAAGAAATCGATCCAGCAGGAGTTGTGTTCGGAAAATAAAATTTAATTAAACAATTTAATAAAAAGAAAACATTTTTTAATGAAATTTGTATTAAGTTTTCCTTGAAAGAAGGGGACTTTTATAATTTTTTAGTCTCGCGTGGTTAGAGGATTAGATATGGCAAGAAAAGTATGTATCATTGGAGGAGCAACAACACCATTTGACTATGGTCCAACTGGTTTTGAAAGCATTGAAGGTGGAGCAGCTGAATGCGTAAAAGAAACACAACAAGACATCCCGAATTTTTCACTGCGTGATCTTGATCTCATGATTTATTCACATTTCTCAGTGCATTTCGGCCATCAACTCGCCCCAGAATGGATCATCCATGATCACCTGGGTTTAGTGGGATTACCACACTACCGAGTAGAAAACGGTGGCAACACAGGCGGCTCTGCATTATATGCTGCCGCACTTGCGGTCATGTCCGGCCACCATGATGTTGTTGGAATTGTTGGTTGGGAGACAATGGATTCTGTCTCACAATCTCAAGCTAGCGAATTCATCGCTCTAGCGTCTGATACAAGATATGAACTTATGGTTGGAGGAATCTATCCAATTTACTATGCAGCAATGGCAAACAAATGGATGAAAGAGAACAAGGTTACCGAGGAAGATGTTGCAACTATCGCAGTCAAAAACAGGAATAACGCGATGGATAACCCAAAAGCCCAATGGTACCGCAATGAACACAAATATATCACGGTAGATGATGTGATGAAATCTCGTCTTATTTCATATCCAATAAAAAAATACGACTGCTGTCTCATGACTAGGGGTGTTGCATTCACTGTTGTTTGTTCTGAAAAATATGCAAAAAAAGTGAATCCCGATGGATATGTTACCGTAGATGGCATGGGACTTTCGAGCTGTACGATCCGTGCTGGTGATCGGTTGAATAATCCTGGATGGAAAGAGCGATATGGTCCCGGATATCCTGAGATGACAGAATTTGGCGCCTGCAGAAATTCTGCAGAACAAGCATATAAAATGGCTGGAATAAAAGACCCGTTGAAAGACATTGATTTCGGTGAAATTCATGATGCTTTTTCTACTTCAGAGGCACAAATCTACAAAGCACTTGGGCTTGCTGATGAAACTAATATCGCAAAATTTATCCGCGATGAACGAACTAGTATGCATGGAGAAATCCCGATGAACCCTGGTGGTGGACTCCTGGGTTACGGACACCCCGTAGGCGCAACAGGTATCATGAGCACCATCGAATGCTTCTACCAGCTTGCAGGGATGATACCGAAAAAACATCTAAGCAAAAAAACAGAAGTTCCTGATGCGGAATGTGGCATAGTCAACAGCCATGCGGGAACAGGCACAAGCATTTCGAATTTCATCTTACGGAGGCATTAATGATGAGTCAGGTGGTTGTTATGAAGAATAAAAAGAACAAATTTGCTGAAGAGCCAGTGTTCACCGAACGAAAAGATTATCGGCCAGACGGAGTCAAAGAAACTGGACTTGCCTTTGTTGGTCATGAAATCTCTGATGATAGAACTGTGATGAATCAATTTCTTCACTACGACCAACTCTATACGATTAGACATGGATGGAATAGCAAATTTTTTATTGGACTGCTTGACGGAAAAATTTTGGGAACACGATGCCCAAAATGTGGAGACACATGGGTTCCTGTGAGAACGCACTGTTGGAATCTTGATTGCAATCTTCAAAAAACAGAATGGGTGGAAATGCCACTAACTGCAAAGGTTCATACTTGGACTGTTGCCGGTTGGAGCGGAAGATCCTCTTTAAAGAGATTGCCCATCATTTTAGTATACGCAGTAATCGGAGACAGCAAGGTTGCCATTGCAAATGAGTTGCATGGCATTAATCCGTGGGATGTAGAATTTGACATGCCCCTCAAAATCGTTTTCAAACCAAAAGATCAACGCATTGGAGCGGTTACTGATTTCCATTTTGAACCAGCTGACGGCTGGAAACCATCGCCAATGAACCCTGAGAAAGAAAGGATAAAAAAACTCGTTGAACCAGTCTACGAATGGGTCAAAACACTAAAATAGAGTTGATAAATAAGGTTTAAACATACCTCCTTATTTCATTATTTTAATGGACTATGTTTCAGGTGAAATACTAACAGAATACGGTTTACAAAAAGGATATTTAGGTTTTGAAAAAAACAAGATAATTGAAAGTGGAAAAGGACTATCTCCAAAAAAACCAATCTGCAAAGGCTTAATCGTTCCAACTTTTGTAAATGCCCATACTCATATCGGTGATTCATTTATTAGAAAGAAAGAGATAAAACTTCCAAAAAACGTTGAAGCACTTGTTGCACCACCACATGGCTTGAAACACAGATTGTTAAACGAAGCCTCTGAAGAAGAAATAATTGATGGCATGAAGGAATCTTTAGACATCATGAAAAAAACAGGTACGTCGTGTTTTTGTGATTTCAGAGAAAATGGAATTCGTGGAATAAATCAAATAAAAAATTCATTGAAAAATACGACCATCTCATCGTTGATTTTATCAAGACCCAAGCAACTAAAATACGACAAAGATGAGGTTGAAGCCCTGTTGAAAAACTCTCAAGGAATTGGTGCAAGTAGCATCTCTGATTGGGAATACCCAGAACTTGCAAAAGTTGCAAAACATGTTAAAAAAAGAAAAAAAATATTTGGGATTCATGCAAGTGAAAGATCAAGAGAAGATATAGATCTCATTCTTGATTTTAAACCTGATTTTTTGGTTCATATGATACATGCCAATGACAATGACTTTGAACGTGTAAATGACAACAACGTTCCAGTTATTATTTGTCCAAGATCAAACACATTTTATGGCTTGAAACCCAATCTAAAGTTGCTGAAAAAACACAAGATTGATTTGCTTGTTGGAACAGACAACGCCATGCTAAGTCCACCAAATATTTTAGATGAAATAAGTCATCTAAAAACTATTTCTAAAGAATTTTCTATCTTAGAATTACTACATGCCATAACCTATGCCCCAAGGAAAGCTTTAAATTTAGATGACTGCATTCTTGCTTCCAATTCCAAGGCTGAATTTACGGTATTGGATAAAAAATATTTGAGATCTTTATATATCTCAACCTATTAAATTAGAGGGGTCAAAATGAAAATAGAAGACGTGATGTCAACTGATTTAATTGTTGGATACGTTCCTGGTACAGTAAAAGATGCTCTGAGGACACTTGCAAAAAATAATGTCTCAGGTATGCCGATTTTGAAGAAAGATACAAAAACTGTTGTGGGAGTTGTCACTAGAACTGATATATTTAGAAACGCTGACGAGGAACAACTCGCTTTAATCATGAGTGATGAAATACATTTTGTAGAAAAAGACCAAGATGTTAAAGACGCTGCAAAGTTATTTTATAAAAATAGAATTCATGGGTTGCCTGTAATCAACAAAAGAAAACACCTCATAGGAATAATAAGTCCCACTGACATTCTAAAGGTACTTTCAGAAAGAAATAAGGATGTTGCTGAGAAGTATTCTACAAACATGGTCGTTCCAGTCTACAAAGAAACGCCCTTAAACATTGTTATGGAGATAATCAACGTAACAAATGAAAATGCTCTACCAGTTTTAAACGACGAACTTAAAGTCATAGGTATTGTTAGCGATGGTGATTTGTTTAAATTAAGCCATGTTAAAGAAAGCGTATCACGTTTAGATATGGGAATTGGGGATGACGAAGATCAGTGGACCTGGGAAGGAATAAGAGACACTATGAGGCTCTATTATTCGACATCAAAGGTTGACTTACCGTCAGTTCCTGTAAAGCAAGTCATGGTAACCAATGTGATAAAAGCATTCAAGAACACACCGGTTAAGGAAATAGCAAAGAACATGATCAAAAATAAAATAAGTCACATGCCTGTGGTAGACGAGAGCGACAGGCTCGTTGGAATGGTCACCGATATCGACCTAATGGCCTGCATGTTTTAAATCCCATTAACCCATTCTTACTTTTTAGAAATTAACATTTGGAGAAAGATTAGTTTATGCCACTTGATATTCACGATAAAATAATGATGCTTGCCAAACGGAGAGGTTTTATCTATCCATCTTTTGAAATATATGGTGGCGTAGCAGGTTTCTACGATTATGGCCCTCTTGGCGCTCAACTCAAAAATAACATAGAGAATCTGTGGCGAAAATTTTATCTTATGAAGGATGGTTGTATTGAGATAAATACTCCTACAGTAACATTATATGAAGTTTTGAACGCATCTGGGCATGTCGAAGAGTTTACTGATCTTACTGTGGATTGTAAAAAATGTAAAACGTCCTACAAAGTTGAAGACATAATAGATAAAAAAATAACAGTCCAACAAGCATTAAAAGAAGATTTGGTGAAATGTCCGACATGCGGCAGTAAGCTAAAAGATCCTCACGATGTTAATCTAATGTTTTCTACCACCATTGGAATTGGTGAAGGAAGAAAAGCGTTTTTACGACCTGAAACAGCTCAAGGCATTTTCACAGATTTTCATCTTCTCTACAGATATGTACGTGAGAAGTTACCATTTGGTGTAGTGCAGATTGGAAAAGGGTATAGAAACGAGGTATCGCCAAGGCAGGGAACTATAAGATTGCGAGAGTTCTCCATGGCTGAAGCTGAAATCTTTTTTGATCCAGAGGATAAGAAACATCCGAATTTTGACAGAGTTAAAGATAAAGAGTTGTATCTTTTTGACAATAAAAAAGACATTAAACTGTCGCTAGATAAAGCAATAAAGGCCAAGGTCATCAACAATCAGGCACTTGCTTATTACATGTATCTCACACAGGACTTTCTTCTAACTGCTGGAGTTGATTCTAAGAAATTCAGATTCAGAAAACATGCACCTGATGAGCTTGCCCACTATGCAACCGAATGTTGGGATGCTGAACTTTTTAGCGAAAGATTTGGTTGGATTGAATGCGTTGGTATTGCCGATAGATCTGCCTATGATCTCAGTGCTCACATTGATTCTTCTGGTACAGACATGTTTGCACAGAGAAAATACGATGAGCCAAAGATTGTAGAAATAAAGAAAATTGTTCCAAAAATGGATGTGATCGGTCCTCTTTTTAAAGATAAAGCTGGCAAGATAAAAGCAATCTTGGAAAAGATGGAAGTAAAAGAATCAAAAAATATATCGGTCACGGTAGATGGGGAAACCATAAAGATACCGGAAAAATGCTATGAACCAGTACAAACAAAGGAAAAGATAACAGGTGAAAAATTTGTACCTCATGTAATAGAGCCATCCTATGGAATCGATAGAATATTATATTTCATTTTAGAGCATAATTACAGTGAAGCAAAGAAGAAAGAAGAGGAAGAATACAGAATTCTTAAATTGAATCCCATAGTTGCCCCTATAAAAGCTGGTGTTTTTCCACTGATTGGTGACGAAAAACTAGTTAAAATTGCAAATAGGCTTGATGAAGAACTCAGAAACGCTGGCATTTCAACTTACTATGATGATGGTGGAACGATAGGCAGACGGTATGCACGGATGGATGAGATAGGGACACCGTTTTGTATCACCGTTGATCATGACACACTCAAAGATAAAAAGGTAACAATTAGGGATCGTGACACAACAGAGCAAGAAAGAAAAAAGATAGATGATATCGTATCTTATATAAAAGATAAGATTTTTTAGTGATTTTTATTAGAATACTTTCACAGTTTTATCTAGTATTCCGAGGGCTTCATCTATTTCTTCAGAAGAGATTGTCAATGGCGGACGGAATCGTATTGTTACAGACCCGCAGGTGAGAACAAGAAGATGGTTTGCATAGAGCTTGTTTTTTAGCTCATCTCTCTTTTTATGGGTTGGCAAATCAAAGGCGCACATGAGCCCTCGTCCACGTGCATTTAATATCTTCTGTGGATATTTCTTTTCAATTTCTTCTAATTCCTGGAGTAATCGCTTGCCTTGCGTTTCAGCATTTTTAATGAGGTTCTCCTCAGCAATAACTTCCAGATATTTCTGACAACGAACCATGTCAACGAGGTTTCCACCCCATGTTGAATTCAACCTGCTTGGTACATTGAAAACGTTCTCTTTGGCCTCATCAACACGATTTCCCACCATGATGCCACAGACTTGCGTCTTCTTTCCAAACGCAAGAATATCTGGTTCGAAATCAAAATGCTGATACGCCCACATCTTCCCGGTCAGTCCGACACCACTCTGCACTTCATCAATGATGAACATCATCTCGTGTTCATCACAGAGTCGACGAAGTTCATGGAAGAATTCCTTGCGGAAATGATTGTCTCCACCTTCACCTTGAATTGGTTCTATGATGAGAGCAGCGACATCATCAGGGTTCTGAGTCACTGCGTTTTCTATCTCAGCGACCGCTTGTTTTTCAAGCTCTCGGACATTCTTTAAATTATCACTGTTTAACGGGAATCGCATCTTTGGGTTGACAATACGTGGCCAATCAAACTTCGTGAAATATTTTGTTTTGTTAAGATTAAACGTATTGGTCATGGAAAGCGTATATCCTGTTCTCCCATGAAATGCTTCTTTAAAATGGATTACTTTTCTCCCAATTTCCCCTTTTCCTCGCTCGATATTCTTTCGTATCTTCCAATCAAATGCAGTCTTCAATCCGTTTTCTATAGCAAGTGCCCCACCGCTGATAAAAAACAAATGGTGAAAGTGTTTTGGCACTGCGTATTTTGCAAAGGTGTCAACAAACTCAGCCATCTCAACTGTGTAAATATCAGAGTTCGTAGGATTATTGACCGCTAGTTCCCCCATTTTTTTCACAAATTCCGGGTTGGTTAACGCGGGATGGTTGCAACCTAGGGGAGCGGTCGCAAAAAATGAGAAACCATCAAGAAAATATTTTCCTGTTCGGGAATCATAAATCCTGCATCCCTTGCTTTTCTTTAAATCCAGGACGAGTTCAAACCCATCTGCAAGCATGTATTTGCCGAGTGTTTTGTGAACTTCTGTTGGTTTAATCGACATTATATTTGTTCCCCTTTAAAATATGACTAATTCCCTGTTAGAGCGGTATACTTCGTCGTTATAAAACGATATCGGTTGATTCTAAAAAATATAAAAGGAGAGAGGGGGCGAAGAGGAGGAGATGGATGGGATGCACCCCTCTCTCAAAAATATTTCATGTTGGTCTATACAAGAGTTACACTGTTTATTTCGCTTAGATCATCTAGGTTGTTCATCTTCACCATGTTCTTTGAAATCGTGTATAATACGTTGTCGATGTACAGAGTTCTCTGTATTGAGTTGCCATCATCATAATAGTAGTATGAATTGTATCCGCCATTTTCTTGGCTTGATAACTGGGCGTCGTGTGAAATTGTACCTTTTAGCGATATACCATTTTCAACCGAGATGTTAAACACATATGCTAATTGTTTGTTATAGGATCCTGCTGGTATCACTAGGAGATTTCTTGCTTTGTCAAAGAGGAACGCCTTGTGTTCATATAGCGCTGAGGAATCTGACCACCACCAACCGCTTTCATTACCTTCTATTGAGTAGTTTGACAGCTCGATTGGGTTGCTCATATCACTAACATCAAACAAAGATATTTTCACTTTGCTGCCGTCTCTACCAACACCGATTATGTGTGTTTCATCATATGGATGTAGATATGTTGAATAGCCAGGTATTTTGAGTTGACCTAAAACCTGTGGGTTTGTTGGGTCACTAAGATCTATTACGAAGAAAGGATCAATTTGTCTGAATGTAACCAAGTAACATATGTTGTCAACGAAACGTGTTGCATAGATGGATTCTCCAGTTGCAATACCCTCAAGGCTACCAACAACCTTAAGATCCATATCTAAAACATATACATTGTTCTGTGGATTCACACTGCCAAGATACGAGCTCAATGTCGTTCCTTCTAGTGTTGTTGAAACGCGAAGATAGCCATTGTATTCACTCAAAGAAAACTGATCTTTTACATAACCTATTACAGTGCCTTGTGCCTCGTATTTAATTTCACCAGCATCTATGCTTATACGATGAATAATAGTCTTTTCTGTTTCACTGGCTATATCTTTTACAATGGCTGCCTTTTGTTCGTCTGAAAGTGATTTAACATAGTTTTGTATAATCCACTGTGCAATCATTTGCTTCTGATAATCCTCTAGATTCAGTGTTTTAACTGTATCAAGCTGTGTTTTTGCAGCGTCCGGTAGCATTGGCAGTAGTTTATCATCAAGGATTTTCTCCAAAGAGGGATAATCATAGTACCACGTGGAGTAAGTAACATAGATGTTTTTCTCTGAAACATACAAAGTTTGGGTTGTCCCGAGTAAGAATATCTTTTGATGTACTTCTTCAGAATCATTATGTATGTTTACAGAAACGATATTGGTCAGAGTGCTGCTTTTCTCAGGGATATCAACATAGTAAATATCAGATAGTGGTACCTCTAGAGTTTTGCCATCAACCATTAATTCCGGAACAATTGTCTGGTTTTCATCAGTAGTGTAAGAATACTGGGTTGTTATAACATAAACATAGTCGCCTATAAGTCTTGCACCGGAAAAGCTACCACCAACAACGATATCCTTCTTAAGCACTGGGCTACTTATGTCTGTTAAATCATATATTTTAACATAGGTATCAGGAGAACTATACCAAAAATTTTTGATTCCTTCGTTTAGCGTGTTATAAAGAATCGGGTAGTTATTTGTTTCAGTAAATACAACTAATCTAGCGCCATCAATGAATATATTTGAAATGGACAAAGAGTCGTTAAATGTTATCTTGCTTATTATGGCGGCTTCTTGGGCAGGATATGCTTTCACAATAGTTACGTTATTATATGATACAATATACAAGTAGGTACCATCGGTTTTCACAATATCTGGCTCATCAACACCTGGTACTTGTACATTTGTCTTGGAGTAATCAACGCTTGTACCACCTTGTTTGGTTGCTATGGCTCCCTCTACCATATTATAATCTACTGTAGGCGAAGCACTTAGCATGCCGCTGAAAAAACCAGATCTATAATTACCAATGTTTTGATTGCTCACTACCAGAAAATTTGTAAGTTCATCATATGAACCGAAATTTTTTATTTGATACGTACCTGCGCCACTAGCTATCTGTTGTTGTAGATTAACTATTACAACAAAACCTGCAAAAACTATTATTCCTACTACAATCAACACGCCGAGTTTAGATTTTTTCTTTTCATCCATAATATCACATCACTTTTCCTTAGAAGAGGGTTATATCATTTTTAGTTTATATACTGGTCGAAAACGTTCGGAAAAAGCCGAACAACCTTTAGATTTTTACACTGATTTCATTTCAAAAAATTATTATAACCCTCAGATAACAGATATTAATCAATTCGGGATAAAAAATAAAAAGAAAAAATTTAGGAATTTTAGAAAATTCCTAATTCTTTTATACAGTATCTCTAAACTATGTCAAATACAACATTTATATTTGCAGATACTGTTAAATCACTTGGGAGGATCGTTGTTGGTGGGATAATTTTGTCTGAGCTGATACCACTATATTCTAGCTCAGCTCTATTCCAGTAGTTGTATGGTTGGTAATAATAGTCATTTAGGCTAACTGATGTTACATTGCCTATTTCTTCCTCAAGGGCGGAAATTACCGCTTCTGCTTTTATTCTTGCATCCTCGGCAGCTTTTGTCATAACCTGTATTTTGAGTTCGTTTCTTTTTTCACTACTTAACTCAAAATTTACGCTATCCACTAAGCCACCAACTTCAGCCGTTGCATCTATTACCTTTCCTGCTTTGTCAAAATCTTTAAGTGTTATCTTGATTGTATTTACAACTTCATAACCATCAAAAACACTTCTGACAAAATTACCTTTTTCATCATATTCATTTTTGTATTTTTGGTTGATATTGTAACTTGTTGTTTCAACATCGTCTTTTGAAATGCCTAGCTTTTGTAGAGAATCAAGTAACTGATCAATCATAATTGCTACTTGATCGGCTGCTTTTTCTACAGAATTCGGGTCTTCAGCTTTTATTCTCAGTATTATTGTCATTTGATTAGGCTTGCATTCTATCGATGCAGTTCCAGTGACACTGAGACTACCATGGCTCTTGTAATGTTTTACGGCGATTAATAGGGGCTCACCTGCTTCTGTTACACTTGGCACTAATAATGACATGCTTGCTAATATACATACAATTATTATGCATGCCAAGGCATTTGATTTTGTTTTTATGTTTTTCATTTTTTATCACCATCACCATTATTATGTTGCGCAATATATAAAAGCCTGGAAAACGTTCGGAAAAAGCCGAACAGCCACTCAATATAAAAATAGATTTTAGAAAGAGCGAGAGTATATCTTAGATAAATAAAATTTCAGAGAGATATATCTAAAGTTTCTCTTTTTTCTCTTCAAATTTTATACCCATTTCTTCCAGTTCATCCAATATTGGATTATATATTTCTGGAATTACTGGAATATGAACGCCAGTCATTTTCATCTTTTTCTTTAGAATCATCTTTACAGCAATAGCTGCTGGAAGTGCAACAGTTCTTGCAACGGAAGTGTCACCATCAGGTATGCCGTAGTCAACCAACGTAGATGTTATATATTCCTTTTTAGAGGGATATTCTGCAATGAACTCGTGATGCATGACTATCATGTCTCTATCATGATCTTCCATAGACATCTTTTTCAGAGTAAGTACATTGAGATAATCCAGCGGATTGTTCTTGTCTTTAGGCAATGTCTCATCACCAAATAGACCTAGCCATTCAAGCCTTTTGATAACTGCAGAGTACGGTTTTAAACCTAAATATTTTGCAGTTGCATTTGGAAGATTGTCTTTTGGTTTAGCATCAATTAAGTGTCTAGTTATATCTCCATAAGTTTTACCAGGAAAACCTTTAATTGGTTCTTCACTAAGCCAACCTAATGCTACTATATTTCTTAGAGTTTCACACCATCCCGTCATTCTGAACGTACCACGATAAACAGTTTTTGCGTCTTTTAATCCATAGATCTCTTTATATGGTACAGAATTACGATTTGGGTAGTTTTCAAATGTTCCGGCACCTTTGACATCTTGTAAGTTATAGTTTTCAAACAGTTGCTCACCGGGAATTGATATCTCTTTACCATTTTCCAACCATTTAGCAGCATTGCGAGATGCAAGAAGAACTCCACGTGGAGACCATGAAAACTTGTACCCAAAAGGATTTTTGTTGGTCTCGTGAGCTGGAAGAGCACCCGTTGTGGATCTGAAACTTATGACCTTTCCGCCATTAGCGCCAACATCATGGATAATCCTCATGGCAGACATGTGATCAATACCTGGATCAAGGCCGCATTCATTGAGGATTAGTATGCCTGCAGATTTTGCTTTTTTGTCCAAAGCACGCATTGCATCGCTTACATAAGAGGTCGTAACCATGTGCTTCTTATGTTTTATACACATCTCTGCAACCTTAACATGATAAGTATATGGTAAAAGACTCACAACGACATCTGCCTTAGAAACAAAATCCTCCACTTTCTTATCATCGTTGACATCCAGTTCAAAAGCCTCACCCTGTGGATGACCATCTATCATCTTCTCCACTTTACTTACAGTTCTGCTTGCCATTAACACATGAAAATCAGGTTGATCCAAAAGGTATCTAATCATCGGGCGAGAAACCATGCCTGCGCCAAGTACCAATACTTTTTTCATAACTATTTCCTCCAAAGGTGTAAAACTTCCAAGCAGCAAAAAGAATTACGTTATAAATATTTGTTGATATAATTGTAATTGGGTGTGAGTCTTCCTTTATACAATATTACAGCATTTTTTATCTCAAATGGCAACGCTAATTTATCAAAATCCTTTGCAGTAAAATCAGCTTTCATTACATCAGGAACAAAACGCAATAGGGTTTCACTAAAAGATTGCGACGACTCGCGAGGTAATTCGCATGGCAGATTATCAACTGCCATAACCACCACACCATCGCCCGCATATCCATCTTTTATTGTATCTGTGGAGGGATCATACACAAAAACAGGCTTGTCTGGAGAAGTCGTCTTCTCAGTAAATTCAATGGCGCCATTCACATCGGCGCTTATGTCACCTATTACCTTGAGATGAAAACCCTCTTTATTTTTGAAAGATTTTTTCAAATATTCCTTTGTAACAAGACGTGGATACTGTGCACTCCAGTAGATACAATTCATGAGAATAGATAGATGCGAAATGTAACGCTCGAAGGCTGGACGATATTCTTCAGGATGACCGTAGTACTCTTGCAAATCAAATGTTTTGCCAGGTGAAGTTGGTTCTACCATGTGCTCTTCTTTAAAAACTACTTTATAAATTACTTTGTTTGAAGAATTTTTGTAGATTGATTTTATTTCTTCTGGCCTTATTTCTTTTACCGGTAAAAGATCAAGAATTTCCTGAGCGCCAATTGATACATTGCCATATCCTGCAAATCCGATTATCAAAGGTGTCAGAACTTTAGGCAATCCTTTGGTTTTTATATCTTTACCAACAGCGGTTAGATGTTTCTTTATGTCCTCCAAATCTTTGTAGTGAATCGTCTGTTTAACGCCATTAAAAGGCGAGTCAATATGTTCCCATCTTAATTTTTGTCCAAAAGTCCAAAGTGTATCAACCATACCGGCAAGACCTGCAAACCTGCCGAAAAATACTAAACGTCTCCCTTTTGAATCGACGATGCGCTCATAATCAATCAAATTGCACTCCAGTTCCATCATTTTTTTCAGCATTGGCATATTGTGCTCTTGACCTTTGATTGTATGAGAAAAAAACACATAGGTTTTTCCGCGCTCAAAAAAATCAATGGGTATTTCTTTAACAGCAAAAACAACAGAACACAAAGATAGAGTATCTTGAACCTGCGCACCTGAGTCTAGATATTCTCTTTCTGAAAAAATGCGTATCTCGGATGGCTGGATTATCGTCTTGATGTCATATTTCTTTTTCAATTCTTGCACGTGCTTGGGCACCAGCGGAACTCTACGTTCCCAACGATTTTTGTCTTCTCTGCGCATGCCCAGTGTAAAACTCATAATATAAAACCAAGACACCCCATCCCTTAGGGTTTAATAGGCTTTACGGGGGGAAAATTTACGGCTTTGTCTCAAATTATAAATAATGTTTTTGTATTTCTATTTGCATGGATGGGATGCAAAATGGTGAGAATTTATAATTGGAAAAAACACAACAAAGTAAAAGAGAAAGAATTTGAAATAATTCTA